>QWCR01000175.1_pt1 | contig 41189 bp, 65 predicted proteins | sample 1972581 | NCBI WGS metagenome assembly QWCR01 (sample SAMN09866703, study PRJNA288562) | Human oral metagenome isolate pre4_saliva, whole genome shotgun sequencing... | isolation source: mouth | host: Homo sapiens | place: USA: California
GAGATAATCTCTTTATTTTCTTTACACCAATCTGAAAAAGCAGTAAAACCATCAGCCACTAGCTTGATTGTATCAGCTAGTAACTTCAATGATTCCAGTATGATACCGCCTAGTAAATCAGCGACGGTTTCAATACTTATGCCGAATGTGTTAGACAAGAACTCTGCGAAAGGCTTCCAACTTCCTTCCCAAAGTATTAGAATAATATCAATTAGTCCATTAAAAGCATTAGCAATAGAGTCAATAGCAGGGGCTACATGTTCATCGTAGACACTACTCAACCCATCGCCAAACTTATCAACAACACTTTCAATAGTTTCAAATATCGGAGCTACAATGTCCAAAAGACTTTGAAGCATTGATGAAATTTTAGGAGCGCTTGTCACAACGACTTTTTCAAAACCTTTAAACAAACTTCCTGCTAATTTGCTACCGACTTCAACAATGGTAGATGTCAAACTTAATAGAGTTGACACAATAGCGCTACCGATACGAACCGCACCAGTTGAAGTAATGACATCGTAGAAAGCACTAGAAAAGGCCTGAGCGATGTTCCCTACAGCCTCTGCAATGTTACCAATATTATCAAACAAAGCGACTAGCGCCCTGATAATGCGTTCTTTCTGCCTTTCAAGGCCGTTCGCAATACTTTCAGTAAGGAGTACACCAATACCAACTCCGATAGTGGCTAACGAACCAGCAATTTGGCCCAAAGCATAAGCGATTTTTTCGGTCATGCGGTTAAAGGCATTTACAACTCTTGGATCAGTAGCGATTTCTTCAAGAGTTTTCTTGATTCGTTCTAAAGCAGCTTTAATACGCTCTAAGCCTTCTGGTCTAAACGCTGCATCAAAACCTTTTTTTAAGAGATCAAACAACCCTTTCAGCTTATCTCCAAGACCATCAAAAATGCTCTTGAATTTGTTGTCCATGTCGGTCAACTCGACTTCTGGCAAGATGTCTTTGAAAGGTCCGCCACCGCCTCCCTTTCCTTTACCACCTTTGCCTCCGCCACCGCCTCCACCACCTCCAGAACCGCCTGCGTCGTCGTCTTTTGGTTTTTGTAAGATATTAATCTCATCAAATCCCAATAGACCAAGCAATTCTTTAGCAGCCTTCTTAGCGTTTTTGGCTGAGTCTCCTAGGTTATCAGCGAGCCCCCCTGCTGAATCTCCAGCATCGTCTACTGCGTCAGCAAGGTCTCCTGCACCTCCTGCAGCGTCTTTCATGGCATTACCCATGTCTCCAACTGCTCCACCGACACCGTCTTTCACTGTTGCCTTCTTGTTGAACATCAAAGCGATAAACTCAGCAAGTTTAGCAGTCACGTTCTTCAATACCATTGCAAAAGAATTCAAGACAGGCATAATGGCATTGATAATCGGTAACATAGCATTACCCAGATTCAATGCACTATCTTTCATCAGCGACTTAAACAGGCTGATACTGCCGTTGACTGAGTTGGATAAGGTATCTCCATACTTGGCTGTAGCCTGTTCCAAAATAGCCATAAGACGGATTTGTTGCTGGGTTTGATAGTCCAACTGTTGCCAGCTTTGTCCGTTTGCGAACTTCTTAAAGGCTTCAGTAGACTCAATCATAGCAACTCCAACGTTGATTCCTAGGTCCTCAATTGCTTCGGTGTTACCTAGTAAACCAGAGCGAATCCGCTCCATAACGTCTGTAATGCTACGCCCTGAGCCCTCGGCAACAACTGCCGATGTCTGCAACATCTTAGCAGTATAGGCGCTTAGCTTGTTGGTATCTTTGATAAATCCAGAAAATAGGTTTGAGTAGACTGCACCGTATTTAGTCGCCTCACCCACACCCATATTCATAGCATTAGCGTTATTGTTAACCCATTTTAAGAAAGATTGCGAACTCTCGCCCATCTGTCGCTTGATTTGGTTCATAGCCGCTGATACTTCAAGAGCTGTCTGCGCTGAATACATCCCAACATCAAGCAATTTCTTACCAAGAATTGCAAAACCAGCGAACTTAGCTAGCTTGCCAAACGCACTACCGATTGAGTTCGACTGTTCACGAACTTTTGCAGTGGCATTCTTCACTTGGTCAGATGTCCCCTTGACCTGATTCTCGACTTCTTTCATCTTTTTCCTGAAAGGCGCTATCTCAGCGTCAATCATGACTTTCAATTCATCAAGAGTTGCCATTTACTTCCTCCTTCCTTTTTCGATTATGTCTTTCTGCAAATTCACGCATCCGTTCCTTATGCAACAAAAGCGCTTGTCTCTGTCGTTCCTGTTCTACCGCTTGCTGTTCTTCTACGAATAACTCAGGCGCATATTCCCAGAACTCAAAGACCTTGGCATCTTTGGATAACAATAAGGAAACGTGGTTGGATATCATCTGCGAAAGTCTATAAGAGTCAATAATCTTTTCTTTACGCTCTTGGATTTTGACACGGTTGTAGCTTTCAATCATTTCTCTGATTTCAAGCACCGTCAAATCCCAAAAATCAAGGGGCTTGCCCCCGATGTCCAAAAACATAGGATAAAGCCTCTCGATAATCTGCGTTACTGTTAAGATTACTCGACTACTGTCATTTTCTTCTTGGAAGTTTTCTTGTCCTTGCTTCCTCGTGGAGTAAAACCCGATACTTCAAAGAGTGGCATTAAAACCTCTGTCATGAAGGTTGTTTGGTCTCCACCGTTATCCACATATTCATCGTATAGATCATAGACATCCTCAAAGGAATACCCATGTTCATACTGCTGCAAGGCTCCGTGAACTAACAACAACATAACTTTCAAAGGCGGTAAAGTGAACTCTTCGCCAGCTTCAGGCATGAAAATCTTTAGCAAGTTCATGCCAATTTTTTCTTCCACAGTTGCAGCTTGATGAGATGTCAAACGTAGCTTCAACTCTTTTTCGTCAGTAACTTTCCAAGTTGTGTATTTTAACGCCATTTAATTAACCTCCAATTCCGTCTACAAATTCCAACTCTGACTGTAAAGCAATTTTAAGGGTGAACTCGATAACGGCATTGACACCGCCACCGCCAAGCTTAACAGATACTTGACCTTCAAAATGAACTTTAGTGTTGTCTGGGTAAGTTTGCTCAAAGAAAAGTTTTGTCTTGTTGTCTGCCGCGTTACGCAAAATACGATAAGGTGCGGTTGCGCTATCGTTCTTGTAAGAGAATTTGTATTCCAATTCCCCTGCATCACCGATACCGAACTCATACTTCTTAACTTTATCTTCAAGAGTAGTGTTCTCTACTTTTTCAGGCTCAATACCAAACTCTGGTACTTCTTTCAACCCAGCAAGTTTAGTATAAGTTCCTTTAGCTGTACCATAAGCTAACGTAATTCCATTTGCTAACATGTTTAATTCTCCATTCTAAATTGAAAAACAAGCTCTGAGTCTAAATCAACGACACCTTCAAAACGCATGACCTTATGTCTCAAATGAGACGGGTCTGGCACGTCTTGGCAGTCGGTTCTTCGCAAACCTAAAGACTCAAAAATCTGATTGATTTTAACAGCTAACTCACTAGTGCTGGTATCATCAAAGATATCCACCTTGTAGCGGATAGAAGATTTTTGTTCCTTGTCGTCAAACCAATCACCCGGCTTGTTTTGTTCTTCTAAAAAAATAACGACTGGGAAAGTCTCCCAATCGCTAGGATAAGTATCAGTCACATTATCTGCGACCTTTTGCAATTCTTTATAAATAACAGGCTTGATATTGATCATTATATTTGTTCTCTTATCTTTCTACGCACATAATTCGAAATATTCTTAGACACACGCTCTTGATTGTCTCTCAGAGCTGGATAAAGATAAGGTTGGGCAGGTTGACCATACATCTTGTAGAACTCCCCAATTTTTTGGAAGTGGTAAGGCCCTACATTGATTTGGTCTTCATGCACATACCAAGGATTAGACTTGTAAGTCACGCTGACCTCTGGAGAGATACCCGAATGGTTAGCTTGTCCTATTGGTCCTGCTCCAAACTCAACGTAAGGAGCATAGTGTAGGTTGGTGTAAACCTCGCCTATAACCTTATCTCCGTCCATTTTAACCCTAGTCTTGATACTATTTCTAAGTTCTCCATTGTTCCCTGGTGCAAGTCTTTTGGCATCAGCTTGAACAATGGTTTTGGCTGCATGATGAACCGCCTTTGAAACAATATCTCGTTGCGCAACATCTGACAGCTTTCTGAACTTAGCTATAAGTCTATCTGCCCCTAGTAGCTCTGACACGCTCTAACTCCAAGACTTGATGATGTGTGTAGACCTTTTTAGAGATAACTCTATGAGTCACTTCCGTCGGGCTATCGATACACACACCATCTTTCACTTTGATAGTAGCTGACTTGTTGGCATTTGCGTTCAAAATATCATTGACACGCTCGCCATACAATTCAGATTGTAGTTTACTACTAGCTGGCCACAATTCAAGACGGACTGTCTCAGCTTCCTTGGCATATCCTTCTTTTGCGACACCTTCCTCTGTGACAGTTTTTTCAAACCGTCGCATTGGATAAGGTTTCAGTCTACTCTGCTTCAAAAACATGGCCTGCCACCCTTGCTAGTCTGTGCATGCGTATACGTTGTAGAAGACCCGTAGACAGGCCGTTTTCTCCGTAGACTACTGCTATACCGCCTTCGGTTCTAGAATGCTCTCCTTCCGCTCCTGAGCGGTTGTGGAGCTCGATAGCAACCTCAGGTATTAAAAGACTTAAAGCAGGCGTCAAAGATGTGCGATTCGTCTCTGACAAGATAAGATTTGTAGCCCTCGTTTGGAGCAACATGAGAAGCTGAGTATCTTCTTCGCCTGTTAATTTCTTCAGCAACTCTATAGACATTTTAAACTCCTTCTTGTTGACTTAAAGGCGTAGTCTCTCCCGATACATACACTTGAGGGGTTTGAACGGTACTGACTGGGCTATAATTATAGCTTTCAGTACCGCCTACTTCCTCAAGAATATCTGATACAGATACGCCATTGCTTGAAAAATTCTCTACAAGTTCAGCGTATCGTGTATCAGTAAGGTCAAGTTCTTCGCCTGCAAGTCGCTTCACGTTGGCTTCCCAATCGTAAAACTCTTGCTTGACTTTAACTTTCACTCTTTAGTTCCTCCAAAACTTCTACAATTTCGGCTTTTGTCAACTTATACGCGCCAGCTATGCCAGCTTCTTTGGCTAGATTCTTCAACTCTTCTAGAGTCTTATTCTCTAAATCAGAATACTGGCCAGCTTGCTCCTCTTGGATATAATGACGTCGTAGCAATAAGCTCATATCGTCACCTCTTACTCACCGAATTTTACAACTCGTGTAGGGTCGTAAAGGTAAACGCCGTAGTGTTCATCACCAGTGATGACTGTTGTCTTTTTAAGGATGTCACGGTCTGTTTCAATAGCCACATCACGTTTTAGCATGATAACAAACGCACCATATTTATTTGCATCATCTGTCTGAGTCTGACTAGGAGAGACTTTGATGATAAATCCTTTACCTTTTTCGACTTTCTTGGTGCGGACGATTTGAACACCTCGTGTTTCTCCAAATGTACCAGAAACAACTGTGTTCGCTCCTACTTCTGTGCCTGAAATCCATTCTTTCACAGTGTTAGCACGCAAATCAATGGCATCTGCTGGATTGATAAGAGCTACATATTTTGCGTCTTCTTCATCGTCAAAAATAGCAAGTGCTTTATCAAGAGCTGCTCCTGTTGTTGGAGCTTCTGCAACGTGCTGTGTTGCAGTTTTAGCTACCGCTACCAAATCATCATCAATCTTGTTGGCAATAGCCAAACCAAGCTGATAAGTAGCTTGACCTAGTGGGTCACCAAGGCCTGACAAAAGAGCTTCATCGGTAATTTCATAACCTTTAGCAGCCTTTTTGATGGTCATAGTAGTCTTTTTAGTAGTCAATTGGTCTGGAGAAATAGCTTGACCTTCTCCAACCTCAGTCGCATCTCCTGCATACTCCCATGCTGGAACTGTTAGAGTGTTACCCGGTTGGCCTTGGAGTGCTGTTTCCACATAAGCAAGTGGAGTGAATTTAATCAATTTAGGTAGTTTAGCGGAAACCATGTCCGCCATTACTTCTGGGTTAACCATAGTGGCTAATTTAGTTTGTCCTGCTGTCATTTATTTTAACCTTTCAATTTCTTATAGAGTTCTGGGTTCTTTTGATAGAGTTCATTTCGACTCTGATAACCCATACGAGCAAATTCTTCTTTTGTGATACCGTCACTATCAACTGGTGCTTGTTTCATTGGAGCTCCGCCTTTTAGCTTTTCTTGTACGCCTTTTTGCACGGCTTGCTCCCATGATTTCTGCAATACTGCGACAGACTGAGATACCGTCTCTGCGCTTGTCAAATCAACTACATTCACTAACTCAACAGGTAAGTCACGTTCACTTAACATTGCTTTAGCTTCTGCGGTCAATTCCTTGCGTGCAATAGCCTTTTCACGGTTAGCTAGTTCCTGCTCACGCTGATCTAACTGATACTTCTGTTTCTCATCAGCGTTCATCTTAGCAAGCTTCTTAGCTTCGTTTTCCTTGGCTTCTTGCTCTGATTTCCACTTAGCAAACTTACGATCAATAATCGCATTCACGTCTGCGTCTGTGTACTTCTTTTCGTCTTGCGGTTGCTCTGTAGGTTCTGCAGGTACCTTTTGCTCTTCAACCGTTTCGACTGTTTGTGTTTCTTCGTTCATTGCGAACCTCCTATTTTTAAAGTCGTCCCCGACTGTAATTTCCATAGCTTTTAGTGTCGTCAATGCTTGGACAATATAAAAACCGTACGGGATTCCATACGGTTAGAGCTTAATTAAATAAATAGTAGTCTAAAGGTTTCACGGCCTTTAGGTGTGATGAGAGTCTGTGTGCCAGACCATTGTGTTTTTTCGTTGAGTGTTTCCTTGACCTCAAACAAACCATCATTTTTATTGGCTGTTGGTTGGAGCTTGCCTTTCTTATCTCGATAGATATATTTTTTCTCCATCAAGAAGTCAATAAACTTGCGTTCTTTGATTTTTAATTGTTTTGCTGTTTCTCGGAAGCTGGTCAGTAAGTTTCTATCTACCAGTTCATCGAAATAGTCTGCTTTCGGCTTCATTATGGTATTTTCAACGGAAAGTACAGCTTTTTCAGCTTCCAAGTGTTTAATGACTGCTTCTTTTTCTTTCAGTTGATTACCAGCCATAAGGAGCAAGTCTGCTAAGGCTTGTTTGTTGTGTGTGATATTATAGGCCACTTGGTCGGTCATATAAGCGCCATGCTTACGAATAGAGGGCAGAACTTCGCTAGTGACCCAATCAGCAAATTTCTCTGCTTCTGGTTTGCGAGATTGAAAAACAAGCTTATAGAAATTCGCTTCGTTGATGAAGTTGGCTTGTTGGACTCCTCCATTTGTAAGGATGTCACTACTAGTTACACCCTTTGGATTAAGTCTTTCTAGTGTTTTTCGTGGGTTACTTAAATCCAGAATTTGGCAACAATCATTCAAATTAAAGAATGGCTCGCCTTTAATTTCAATCGTTCTTACTTCTCCGAATTGTTCATTTTTAAAAATTTGTAGTTCCATTTTTATGCTCCTTTAATGTAGTTTTCAATAATAGTGTAATGCTCATCTTTAAGACTATCCAGCCTGTACATGATAAGATTTAGCAAGGCATAGTGTTGTCCATGCCCTGCAATCAAATTATGATAAGACCAATAATCTTCAAAATTTGGTTTTTGAGAGAGCCATCTTTGTAAAATATCCAGACTTTCTCTAATCTCTACAGTGTAGGATACTAGTTCTTCGTAACTGTCTAAAAGTTCATTTTTTGCCATTATAAAAACTCCTTTGCGGTATGACAAAGAAGCTCTTTTCTGATATAATGATTTCAGAAAGAGTTTCTTTCGTGCGATAGCTTAGAACCATCTGATTGGCGTTAGTGGGTTCTAGGCTATTTTTGTTTATTTAATTCTTGATATAACTTGTCAATACCCTTTCGGATAACACTAGATTTCGTGCTATCCGTTTTTTTTGCAATTTCTTCAAGTTTATCAACCGTTTCGTCGTCAACTCGAACTCGCAACATGGTATTTTTAGGCTTATCTTTGAATTGTTCTTTTCGTGCAAGCAATTTGCTCACCTCCTTTTTTGTTGCTACAATGTCATTATATAACTTCGTAGCAACAAAGTCAAGAGGTTTTTTGAAAAAAATTAAAAATAAGAAAAGCACTTAGATTTCTCTAGGTGCTTTGGTAATTAGCTAAATAATACTTCTTTATCAACCAATTCGTCATCTGTATAATCGATTGTAAAAGTATCTCGTTCTAAGATAGACTTAGGTGGATTTGAATGGAAAAGTGGAATACTGTGAACTCTATACTCTTTCCCCCCTATTTTTACAAACTGATTAACTCTCAATTCAGAAAGATCAGGGTTTTCAACAGTAATCGAAACAAGACGATTTGCTACTTTAAAAACATCAATTATCTTATTTTTCATGTTTTTTCAACTCCTTTAGTTCTTGTTTATAAAATTCTAAAGCCATCCTTGTCTGTCTCTGCTCAGATTTTGGAATATCAAATTTCGATGCCACGGAGATTAAATACTCTTGAGCTTCTATTTCTGCTAACAATTGACTCTCTCGACTATCTGTAATCAAGCCATCTTTAAATTGTTTAGCATGAAATAGTTCTTCTAATATTTCTGATATCAGAGGCTTTTTTTGTAAAACAATCATGTCATAATCCAAGCAACAGGCATCCACTCCTCGATTTTTCAAGTAGGAAGATGCTTGATCATCTTGCCATACAAAACCACCTGAATCTTTAAAATCTCTCAGTAGTTCTTTTTGTTTAGTGATATTAACCGGTCGGCGCTTATCAGGATCTTTATTTCTATCCATACCCTGATTATACATCTTTTCCCCATCTTTCGCAACATACTTGCTATACCACTCTTTATAAGTCATATCAGCAGGCACTAGTTCAGTTTTACCTGTCACTGGATTCCTTGCCCTACGCTTGAGCTTGCTGTAGTCTGCGTCCTCATCGTATGCGACAGTAGTAGACCTACACCACGGATGCATAGGCGGATAATTGACACCAGGGACAGCCTTATCCCTATCATAGACCTGATTATCGTGCTCTTGGCAAATGCGTGAGGTACGCTTGTCTAAGACGGCCACAAAGATATACTTTTCTATGTCTGCTTCTTCATAGCTGAGTAATTCCATCTGGTTATGAAAAAAAGCTGATTCTGTCCGAACCAAACGCCTTGCATCATTCTGACCTACATTGAACCGCTCAGCAATTGCTTGTGCAGTTTCTCGTGTATCTCGTCCAGTCATAAGGCTCATGAGTAGTTCATCTTTTATGCTTGAAGTAAGCTTACCCGTATTCTTCCAGATATCTGTTGAGTACGTGCTTCCGTCACCTACCCAGCTAAAAGACTGTAGATGTTTTATCTCGCTCTCAGGAAGCCCAGAAAAGCCGTATGCTAGTCCTGTCTGCTGTTGCAGGTCAAAGGTAGCCTTGTAGTAACTATCCTTCATCAGGTCGCTATAAAAGGCATCTGAGCCCGTCTTCTCTGAATGGTAGATAGATTCACGCATACTGTCTAAATCATCACTCAAACGCTCTAGACGCTTCATACGGAAAGAATAAGCGGGGCTGTCTAAGTCAGCCAGTAGCCTTTGAATATTTGGGTCATTCGGTCTCGCTTCAAGCACCTTACGAAGTTCATTCAGGTCTTTCTTGTCCTTCATGTTCTTCAAGACTTGTTTAGCGTCTACCTGACTTAAACCATAATCACGTTGGAATTTATCAAAAATCTTATTGATTTCCTTATCCAAGTAAGTCTTAGCTTCCTGATAGACCTTATCGAACTGGTCTGCCTGCTTTTCGGCCTTGTCCATCTGTTGGTAAATCAGATTGGCTTTCCTCTTCGCCCAATACTCCTGATTCTTCATCCTCTACCTCATCTTCGGGTTTCGTGTTGTCTTGGTTGAACATCGGCATGTCTTCCATGTTCTTCTTTTTCTCTTCTTCCAAGGCTTCCAGATGAGACTCTAGTGCAATCTGCTTCATACCTAAGTAGTGAGCAAAAATCGCAATACGTTGTCTTAATCCACGCTTGTAGTTCGCCTCCTTGGTCTTCGTAATCATCTCAAGGCCCATCAGCTTGAATTCCATAGCTCAATTTTGTTACCGTAGAGGCTCTTTATCCTCTACTTCTTACGGTTTCCCGTAAGTTCAGACTATCTCTTCACCCTTATCAGGGTGTCGGATTTCGTGGATATTTCTGCATATAAAAAACGATACTATGTACCGTTTCTCACTTAGCTTACTCTATCTAGTCGTTAAACCTTACTGATATTTCTACCAGCAGTGGTAATTGATTAGCTTCAGTAATATGTCACAAATCTCCCTTTTTCATCTCGGACAATTGTCTTACCAGACATGTCTACACCTTTTGAAAATTGTCTTAAATCGTATTTTTTATAATTCAATAAGACATCATCTATTGTTTCATCATTAACGATTATATCATCTCGTTTTATGGAACGATAATATCTGTAGACAAGAGTTGAAAAAGAAATGTTGTTTTCTTCAGATAATTTTTTTAGATAGTCTCTCAAGATATATCCCTTATACTTAACGTTATCAGAACGATTACGTTTATTTGTATGTTCAGGAACCCACCTACAATTACTTGGTGAGTAGTCTTTGTCATTATCTATCCTATCTAATTGCAAACCGAATTCTACTCCGTTTTGCATTGCCCAACTTCTGAACTTAGCTACATCACTAAATTCATCAGAAACACCTATTCCACGTTTCCCATACCATTTATAAGCCCAATGTTTTTCATCATAACACCTTGCTAACATAGAGTAATAAACTTGATTTAGATGTTTGTGCATTTTATCTTTTATCATTCATTTTCTCCTAGATTGTTATACTCTTATTATACCATAACAGAATATAAATTTCTAGGTTATTACTGTTTTGCGCCTTCCAATTTTAACCCGATTTATTACCTCAAAGTTACCTTTGAGGAGGGCAACTATTTTACCCCTGATGTATTGCCTGCGAAGTTCTCATCAGTCAAATTAGGTACATGACTGAATGTGTAGATATCCTCTTTCAATGCTGTGCGCAAGATTTCAGTAGCACTTTCGTCCAGCGTATTCTTCAAGAACTCAGCTCTTGCACTATCTCCAGGCAATTCCAAAAGACCTTCTTCAGAAAGAATCTTCATCGCTACCTTAGCATCTTCTGGTGTGTCCGCTAACTGCGTGCCATATAAGACAAGGATAGACTCTACTGCTTGCTCCTTGTCATTGACACGGTTACCCATCAAAGAATTATAAGCGTCAATCAAGCTGATTTGTTGCTCGTAGTCGCCGATTGCAAAGCGATTGTTGCGATACTCTATAATCGGGATTTGGCCAAGGTTGTGAGGGGCTGGCTCTTCATTCTGAGTTGTTCCAGAATCTGTACTTCTCAGTACCATGTGATAATGCAGATTTTCGGTAAAGACTTCTGCTTGATACTTAGTAGTATCCTTTGTATCATCTTTAATTTGATAGTAATAAACCGCAAACAAAGGCTTCCGCTCAATGCTATCATCGTAGACCATGAAGGTATTCTCTGGATCAATGCTAGTTGAGTCCAACTCAGTCAATCCCTCTTTAGCATAGATGTACTCGTAAGCACGACCATAGATAGCCATATTTAGTGCATTCTGCGCATCCACTTGGTCAATCTCAGCACCGTCAAAGGCTGTAAGCAGTTCATCAATATCACCTTCAGCAGTGTTATTGTACTTGATAGGATTGCCCATAAAATAGCCCGTAGCCGTGTCTGCGATGTCCTTGGCATGATTAGCTACCGTCTTGTAATTGGGTGCGTTCTCGTTGCGTCTCTTGTGATTTAAGATAGCATGCTCACCCAAGTAGTAACTTTTAAGTTTCTTCAAATGTGAGCCTTCAGCACTATGTTTCGTTATCAATTTGTAAATCAGGTCTTTCTTCAAAGAACCCTCGTCATATCCATCCCGTGGATAGGTTAAATGTTCGTACATGTCTTTCCTCTCTATAGACCATAATCAGAACGCCTGCGGACGGTTGCTTTCCCACCTTCGATACATTGAAGACTGTAACGCAAAGCATCCATCAAGTGGTTGTTTTTATCTTCTGGTTTATTCAACCAGTTTCCTTCTTTATCTTGTTGATAACAATAGCTATAAAATTCATCCATGATGTTCTTACAATCTGGATGCACATAAATAGCGTATCCTTGTAACTTGGACACGCCTGCCATAATACTATCCTTACCTTTGCGACTCTCTTTAATTCGAGTTATACCGTGTTCTGACCTTAGTTCCTCAATCAGCCGCAATTCAGCACTATCGGCAATGATTCGTGAGCGATGATAACCTTTATCTTTTATCATCTTCGCAACTTCTTTGGTTATCAATCCAACCTTATACGCCTCATCAAAGACATAAATCTCTTTCGTAGTATCATTTATCAACGAACAACACAAAGCGGTTGGATCATGAGTGAAACCAAAGTCAAGACCGATACATAACTTATTAGCTGAATCTCGTAGTAATTCATCCTTATCGAAATCCTTGACAGTCACATTTTCATAAATTAAACCTTCAGCAACTCCCCACTCGCCATCGCAAACGATTCTAGCACGTCTGGGGTTCGTATGATACAAATCCTCATAGCGTTTGATATCGACTTCATCCAGCCACTCGTTGCATTTATAAGTGGTTGTAGTAGCAAATGTGTCAGCTCGTCTCGTTTCTTCATCGAAGAACACACGTTTGAGCCAGTGTCTCTCATTCCACGGGTTAAATGTGACTGTGATTTGTTTAAAGAAATCAGGTACGTCTAAACTACCACGGATAGACTCAACTACCGTACTGAACTTATCTTCAGTCTCGATTTGGTAGGCTTCCTCGAACCATGCCCAGCAAAGACTACCAACATCGACCGTGATAGATGTGATTTTAAGTTCATCATCCAGACCACGAAATAGTATCTTTTGCCCTGTCTTTTTGACAGTTATTTCAGGCAGAGACTCATTGAATTTAAATAAATGAGTCACACCTAATATATTACACGCCCACTTAAAGTCCGTATAAGTTGATTGCTTATTTGTATTTGAGTATCTACGAATGACAAGCAAGTTAGCCCAGGGATATTTTAAAAGACGGATAACATAATTTAAAGCGGTTGTCTTGGACTTCTTCGAACCACGAGACCCTTTGACTACACGATAAAGATTTCTTGATCGCCAAAACTGACCGTATCCACCGCCTACTGTCTTAGGTAGGTCAACAACAATATCGTTCTGTTTAATCTGGTATGTCTGACTCATTCGCAAACACCACTGTTCCAGAAACATCAGCCTCTACTTTATCAGTCCAAAGTCTATGCCGTTTTCCTAAAAGTTCAGCTGCCTTGATTCTATCTTTTGCTCCGACATCGATATCAATAACTTGTTGGCCTAGTTCACCGATGCTACATAGAGTCTGCTCTTGCGTCTCTCCTCGCATTACCGAAGTTAGATAACTAAGAACTTCTTGCTGATCTGCAATTTTCTCAGAATCAAGCTGTTTCAGTCGTTCATCTATATAGCTTTTAATCTTAGGATTCTTTAGTAACTTATGCCCTTCGACACCTGCCACTCTATCACTAGAAACACTATAACCTGCTTTCTTATAAGCTTCCGTCGCATTACCTGAGATGATGTACTCGTCTGCAAATCTCTTTTGTTTTATTCTCAATCCACTCAATTTTCCATCACCACCTTTTCAAATAATCAAAAAAGCCACACGATGTGCGACCTTTTTAAGACCTCTCACAGGCTTTGCAGGAATCGAACCCACGATAACAGTTTTGGAGACTGTTGTGTTACCGCTACACTAAAAGCCTTTTTTAAAATGCAAGGCGACTACTACCTTGCGTGTTAACTAGAAATAAATTTCCTGATTTATTTTTTTTTGTAGTCATTAACGGCGATGTCCGGAATCGAACCGAAAAAAATACATAGGAGATAAAACTGCTTACCTGTCACCGCCATGTGAGGCCGAAACCTCGGAAATAAAATGAAAAATATAAGGAGTTATCAGTGCGCTTACCGCCTTCAGCTGATAATACTATTCTAGCAGATTAAAAGTGTCATTTAGTTCGATTAGTACCATTTTTTGATAAACTTTTAAGCGCGCTTTCCCTAGCCCGTTTAATCGTACTGCGACTACATCTTAATTGTATCTGCACTTCGTTCCAAGATAACCCATCGATGTATAGTAGACGCATCACGATATTTTCAAACGGATCTTCAATTGACTCAATAGCCCTGATGAGTTCATCTTGCTCTTTATAAATCTTCTCAATTTCTTTAAACAATTCATCCGACTTATCAATCACACGGATATTAAATCCCTCGGATTGATTCTTATTGCTTTTTGATTTTGGCATACTATCAAAAGTTTGTCCTCGCAATACGCCTGATTTCAAACTACTTATCTGTCTGTGTAATGATTTAATTTTAATATTTGCATAAGGCAAAGCCTTCAATCTCTGTTTAATATCTATCGTCAATCATACACCTCGATTCCAAAATACACACATATGTCCTCTGCTTCACATTCAGAAATTTCCAAACCTTTCTCCCAGTTTCTTATGGTTGTTTCATAATACCCCAAATGCTTTGCTAATTCTGTACGAGTAAGTCCTTGTTCCAAACGTTTTTCTTTCAAGAGCGCATTGATATTCCCTACCTCACACTTCTTGAATAAGACATCTTTATCTAATCCTAACTCTCTTGATAGACGTTCTTTCTGACGATCACTCGGTATCATCCCTCGTTCCCAATTTGAAAATGTCCTTGGACTAATACCAAATCTCTTTGAAGCTTTTGTTAAAGATAGACCTTTACCAATTCTCCATAATCTGATTTGTTCCGAAAAATGTTCCCTATTCCTCATATTCCATCTCCTCAATAAGCCAGTCAAGATTCTTTCTGGCCTTCTTCAAATCTTCAAGACCGTTTTTCTTCTGGAATCGCAATTAATACTTCAAGGCATTTCCAAGATAAAAGCCTTTTCATCTGTTCTGGTGTCATGAAATTTCTTAAAGCATCGATTGATTCCATGCCAAACCTACCTTGGTAGTGGCTTGGGTTATTTATGTTGTCTGTCATGTTAACTCCTCATCTTCTATTCTTATCAAAGCTTTTCTATTCGGAAAATGTGTTTGGTGATATTTTCTTGAGTACATTTTTAAGGCACCTAAGCTAATACCAGCGTATTCACTTATCTCATACAATGTTCCCATTGTGACAAACCTATCTCCTTGATACAGTGCCCAATCGTCATTCCATTTATCGTCAACTACCATTCAATTCCCCTTTCTACTCTTTTTACTAAGCATTCACTACAAATGCCATTTTGGAATACACAATCATAATCTAACTTGTCTTTCGAAGAGAAAAACTTTTTACAATCTTCACAATCTAACTTATTGTTCATTTGATTCTCTTTCTAAAGCCGTTCCGATTTTTTCATTGTAGTAACTCAAAACCTTGCTTTGGTTCATTTTTGTTTGCGTGATATTGTCTGTAAAAAATTCCAAATCTGCACTCATTTCATCCAACAATTTTACAACCTTCAACTGATATTCCATATCAGGGACGTCAATCTTTATCTTTGACAATCTAGCTAGCGACAATCCTGGTTGATTATCTCCGTCTGCACAACGTTCAATTTCTTCCCGTTTCATCAACAACCAATGAAATAGATATCGCTTATCTATCATTTCTTTTGGTTCGACTCTGAAGCTATCTCCATCTATCCAAAATGGATCTCGATGGAAATAAACAGCACCAACCGTACCCTTACGAGTTAAGCGGATTGTGTCACTCTCACAATTGAATTTATCTGTCGTGCCTTTCGATTTCATGCCAGCTCCATAGATAAAATACGGGCCATCTGTTGTTTTCGTTCTAGTACCTGAAATAAGCTCACAAACTTCTAGCAATCCATACGTTGTTATCTTGTCTGGTTTCATTCCAATCCTACTGCAAAATTGTAAGCCAATAAATAATCATCTAAGACCTTGTGGCATCTTGTTATAAAAGATTTTAAATCAATATCTGCATTGAAAAACTGAATCAATATCAATTGACTAGCTAGATGATTTTCAAGGTGGTCAATTGCCATTTGGTCTAGCTCTGCGTTTACTTGGTCAATGTCTATTTTTTCTTTCTCAACTGGTTTTTTAGGTATTACCCAGTTGAAATCTGAATTTAATGTATCAGATTCTTGGTATTCAATCTTTTTGGTCTTGCAATCATAAATCTCTTTTGAAATTTCAGGGCTATTTTTTTCTTTGTCAATAACTAAGAAAATCACGTTGATAGATGTGTCTTCAAATCCGTTTTGAATCTCATTCAATTCAACAAGGTTATTCCCTACCAGCTCTCTCATCTTCTTCTCAGATTGACGGTAAGCAATACCAGGGAACATGATATAGAATCCGTATCGTTTTGTGTAAGTCAGTGACTTTAACAGAAAAATATCATCAACAACACCTGATTTTTTCCACGGAAACAATTCTTTAATAGCCTGTTGGTCTTCTTCTGGTAAATCTTTCAATTTCAGAGAATAAGGTGGGTTCATTGCAATTGCATCCACTTGTATATCTGATTGATAAGTGAAAAAACTCTGATTATGTACGACAGCATGAGGGAAATTTGTTTTTAGAGCTTCGCAACTTTCCTGCTGAATTTCTACCGCATGAAAATCAGCCATACTGATAAACTGTTCCAGCTGCCCAGAGCCTGCCGCACCATCAAATACAGATACATTCTCACCGCAATACTGCTTCACTTTGTTTGCTAAGTATTCTCGCAAAGGCTTCCCTGTCACATACTCAGCAAATTTATTAGCTTTCTGACGGTTATTATGTTCCACGAACGTCATAACATCACCTTATTATCTTTCTATTTATTCTCAAAACTGCCCTATTTCTCTTAGTTCTGCATAGTCATTTAAAATTCCTCGTAACTCTTCTGGTTCTACTTGAAACTCTTTGAACCAACTACCACTGGGCGATATATGCATCTGTTTCATATCTACAAAATCCATTGGAATCAAGAGACAATAAGGACTGTCAATGCCTGCGCCTTGTTCTCTTTCCAAAAATGCGACTATGAAATCTTGCTCGCCTTTACACCTAATCCCCCAATGATTTGACTTTCTGCCAGAATATAACGAACTGTATTTCACATCAATCGTCATATTTTTAAAAACAAAATCATAGACAGGGTTATTTTTCTTAAAAAGCGCGTTGGCATCAACAGCGTCAGGTACTAAAGTATGAAACAACTGTTCTGCTTGTCCGCCTAACTTAGCACCTTTACTGCCGAATTGAATTTTATCAGTAATCTTCAAGACACCAGCTTTACGTAATTTGATATGCGCAATGTGCATTGGTAGCCCACTCAAGCGTACAGCTGTTCTAAAATCTCCATGCTCCAAATATAAATCTACAATATCCACTACAACTCCTTAAAAATATTCTCAACATATCCAGTCTGCAAGTCATGTTCCTTCCAGATTTTGAAAATCATATCTGAAAAAGTCGGATTGTTAAAACTATTCAAATCATGTATGACTTGCAAAGCCGTATATGCCTTAAAATTCTCTAAACAAAACCAGATACTTTTAAAAGTTTTAAAAGTCGCTTGCCAATAGATAAACAGATCATCGTCTACCACATAAGCATCTGCACGTTTAAAATGCATCGTGTCCAGTTTGATACGTTCGTCTGGTTTCAAACCTTTCAAAATCGCTGGTCGTTTCGGTAATTCAACAGCAATCTTCACAACATTATTTCATCCCCTACCTTAATTTTCTCAAACTGTTCTCTAGTAACTACGAAAATCCCATAATCTCTGATAGTCACTGTATACAACTTCCCGTGTCGTCCTTTCTCAAGGACTTTACCAAATATCTCAGCGCCTTGATTATCAGCCTTATAGATAACCATAGGCTTCTTTTCTTCCAAATCTCGAATCCTGTCCATCTGCCAGATGTTCAATCCAGCAGATAGTAAGATCCATATTGCTATGAATCGTTTCATTCTGTTGCCTCCTTGATATCTAATTTTAGTTTCTCAGCTTCTTTCAATCGGTCAATTTTGGTGCTAACATAAGCCATAGCATGCGTCAAAAGAGGATTTGGATATAGTGGTAGCATTTTAAGTATTCGTTCGTAGTACTCCAGTTCTGTCTCTCCTTCAGGTAATTGTATTTCGCCTGGTAGTTCGAATCCATCTAACCAAGCTCTGGCGAAAGCACCCATATTTTTATACTTAAAGAGCCATTCCGCAGTTTCGGGACTCGCTGTCCCTTGTTTTAATAATTCTATAGCGTCGTCCAAGCACAACTTCTGCTTTTTAGCTCCATTTATATATTCCCCAACGCATTTAGGTATCATGATTTTAGCCATCACTCCACCTCCCCAATAATATCCAACTCCTTCAATAATTTATCTACCGAATCTTTAGTGATAGAAATATGACGCTCTCCGGCACTGTAAGGTGTTCGTAGAAATAAGATGTTAGGACCTAGACAGATGCGACTAATATCTTCTATATTGATGAGTTCGTTTTCGACAATCCCTCTGTAACAAGATTGGATTTTAATAAATTTTGCCATTTATTCCACCTCCTCAATCTCAATCCCTGGGCAATCGAATACCCAGCCGAAGTCGGCTTCTTCTAGTTGTTTGCGAGTGTGTATCTTTAATTCAGTATCTCTCGAATCGCCCCAATCTCCTCCAAAGTACCATCTATTCCTCTTTTTTAGGACACGAACATCTGAGTCAAGGTTTTTAATTTTAACAATATACCGCTTCTCTTCCTCGACCTCGTAGCCATCAAGCCAAGCGTGGGCAAAGAGGTCTTGGTTTACAAAAGCACCATCCGCATCAACTTCCATCAACCAATTATCAACCTCGACACTTACATAAGCTTTTGACATTGCATCTCTTATGTCTATTTCCCTTTTATAGCTCTCAATCCAATCCGCCACAAACTGCGGAACTTTGACTGGTTGCCGTTCGTCTAGTTGTTCAATGAGTTTAATTACTTCCAAGTGGTCTACAATTTTAGATTTTGGAAAAGGTGTCTCGATAGCAATTTTATTTATTTTTTCAATCAATTTCTGTTTTTTCATTTTTGTACTTCTCTATTTCTACTTCAATTCTAGGATTCAGGCTGTAAAACTTGCCTACATCGTGCATAGCTACCTGCCCATCATCCTTAAACACTATCCCTGACATGCTGTCATATAGCGCTTTTTCATAATTATCAATATCAGGCTTCTTGTCTACTGGAATAACTTCATTCAGTAGCGCTTGCTGGTTCTTCTTGACCTTGGAAATGTACTGAGGCGGTTTGATATAAAATCTAACCTTTGCCCTCAGTGCTCCCTCAAGAATAGACTGCCCCATGTACTGATTAGCAATCAGCAACTGGCAGTTATTGCGCCAGAATTTCATATCCTTATCTTCGTAAGTCGTGGTAAAGTTTCCACGCCTCGCAAACCTTGGCCGTGATTGGGGCTTAGGCTCAATGTTCAGGACAAGCTTCATAGCAAGACCCCATGGAATCCCAATTCTTCAAATAGATTCTTTTTGTTTTCTTCAATAAATTTAAAGAGGGTCTGAACTTCTTTGGTATCTTTGGAAAATTCTCCAGCCGCGTAGGCGCTATCCAAAATCATATCAACAGATTGCTTAGCTTCTAGTACCAACTTGTATTCAGGCTCAAATAAGTCGCCGTCCTCGTCGAGTGATAGCTGTCTATCTTGTTTTACAAATTCTGCTACTGGACTCCACAACGAACTCCCGACAATTTCGATATTCTGTTCTGTTTTGCTTGTTACGATTGTAAAAGGCGTGTTAATTACCGATGTTCTTTGCATTTGTTTTTCTCCTGTTAAAAAAGTGTAGTTTGCAAAGGGTACACATCTTCAAATGGTACCCCAAGCCTTAGACAGTCTCGTTTGATGTCCATTGTAGAAATGACGTACTTGACGCCATTGTTTTTCTTGTCGTAGTGTGGGAAAGTGTACCCGTCATTTTCAATCTTGGTTTTGATGTCCGTTTTGGTTTCAGGTTCCCAGTACACCCGATCCGCCCATTCCATGCTGGTCCTCCCAACTCACAATTCCAGATATTACACACTTGCCATCTAATCGGCTTGCAAGTGTAGTTCGATTATAAAGTCCGTGACTAGTTTCAATACAATCACCGTATATTTTTTTAATTTGTACGATTTTAAAAAATTCCCCATTTTTTAAAACTTTCACAAAATCGCCTATTTTTAAGTCCATATCTCTAAAAAATGCGACTGCCTTTGTGAGTTCGGCTAAATACGGGCAGTCGCTCGTCCAAGGTCACATGACCGTTTTTTTTGACGCTTTCTAGTTCGCAGTTTTACAAGAATGCACGGCTTGTTGGTTTTTGAGTTGTTTCCAAAATGGAAACAGTTGGTTTATTTAATCAGTTCATCCAATTCTACCTGCGTCAACGGCTCAATGCGTTGATACCCTTGGACAGTGTAGTTTTTCTTGTATTCAAATCCCAAATCTGCAAGGCTGCTCTTGAAATAGTCTTTTTCTTCCGTGTCAGAGAAATACACTTCCAAGGTCATTTTTTGGGTATATCGTTTTAAGCCATTTTCAGCCCCTTTGAGGGCTTCTTGTTGGTTTTGGGATAATTGCCCACCGTCTAAGATTTCGCCCGTTTCTGGGTCAAAATTTGCGGTCTCCGTTGATTCTGGCGCTTGCTCTTGTTGCCGAGCTAAAACTTCCTCACGTTCTCGTTTAGCTCGCTCTTGAGCCAATCTCAATTCTTCCTTTTGCTTTTCAAAAGCGTAGTCTGCCTTGATTTGCTCCAGCACTTCAACCAAAGTCATGTCTTTCAACATCCGAATATATGGCTGGTCTGTCATTCCGTACTCAGCACATTGCCCTGAGATTGCTGAGATAGTTTTCTTGTACTCTTCTTGCTTCTGATACTCAAATGTAATCATGTCGTCCAACGACTTCATCGTAACTTTCTTGAGCGCCACACCGTCAGCCATGAAATCGCCTACCTTGATGTACTCAAGGGCTTTCTCGTCAAATAGACGAGGGTCTAGCATGTATTCTGACGCCTTGTTTGCGATGTAGCTCTTAACAGTATCCAGTCTGAGTGCTTTCTGATGATCTTCAAACTCTTTGACATCTTTCGCAATCTTTTTGATGACAACATCAAGCGGTTCAACCTGCTCTGTGATGTATTCGTTGAAATCATCAGCTGTTTTTGACAAAACCTTTTTGATTTTGATACGCTCATCAGATATCTGCTTGAACAGCTTTCTGAGATCGGCTAGTACCTGCTTATCGTCCTTGATTGTCGAAGCGGTAACTGTGTAATTCTGGTACTTCGTTACCACCTCTTTAATATTTTGTTCAAACAACTCACGGTCTAAAATTTCAACTTCTGCCTGTGTTACACTTACTTGTAATTCTTGCATCTTAGTACTCCATTTCTTCTAAGAGTTCGCCCTGTAGTGGTTCGTCTTCAAAATCAGGAATTTCATCTTCTGGATAAGCTGATGATTGGTGTTTTTCCTGCTCACACTTCATCTCTTCAATCTGAGCCATTTTTCTCATTCTCACTTCTTCTTGAGATTCTTGTGGCGTTACATCGATAGGAGCAGCTTGTTCCATTTCCTCGCTTGTATAAAGCCCGCCCACATCTTCTGAGAACGAATCACGGACCGCTGCAACAATCGCAACTTTCTCAATCATCTGCCCTGGAGCTTTTTGCCACCAATTCTTCCCAGTATTATATGCTGATAGCTCAACTTCACGATAAACTGGTCTAGTTCTATCTTTGCGGTAAACCTCACACCAACCACCAATTAGAGTACTATCTTTCGGCAAGATAACGCCTTTTTTATTTTTCAATTCTCCGCTTGCATCTTCGTAGATAATGCCACTTTCAAAGCCGTCATAATTTTGATTTTGTTCCGCACGCTTCATAAACGCGTCCTTTGAGACAACGATCTGTGCAGGATTGTTTCCGTACTTGATAAAGTAAACTTCTTTTGTGAACGGGTTTAAATTTCGATTTTTTACAATAGCTAGTAAAATTTGTAGTTCCTGTGGGCTTGCTTGATGTTTCGGGTCGACAAAATTTCTCAATGTCGCCCCGTCTAGTTTTTGCAAGTCTGTCAAATATGCGCCTTTTGTTTGTGTTAGTTCGTTAGTCATTTTCTTCTTCCTTTCGTCTTCTTCAAATTCCAATTTTCACGCTTTAAGCGCTTGTTTTCGTTTTGTAATTTCAAAATCACGTCTTGTTGTTCGTTGATGATTTGCCCCAGCTCTCGGCCAAGATGAATATAATCAGAGCGCAAGGTGCCATTATCTGCGTATAACTCTTCAATCATACTTCATCACCCACATATCGATACTGTCCACATCCAACATAGATGTACTCGCTTGGGTCAAGTTCTTCTTGCTCCTCAGGCGGTTGCATTATATCCCTGTCGTAATCAAACATGAGCATACACCTTTCCGAGTTCCAGAACTCGCTTCACATATCTGGCCTTGGATGTTAGCCCGAGATCCAGCAATTCGTTTTTTTTCTTCATGATTGGCCAAAAGCCATACACGGTTTTCAAGTTCAATTCTAGTCATTAGCGTCTCCTTTGCTCTATCCCAATTGCTTTGCATAGCGTGCTCTTCGTGGTTCTGGTAAGGCTAATGGCTCAGGTCGCAATCCTACAGGCGGTTCGTTGTCAAATGTGAAGCCTGGAAACTCTCTGCGAATGTTCTTGCGGATTTGTTCTCTTTCAATCTCACGCCCCATCTCCAGCAATTCATTACAAGTTCTAATAACTTGCGTATCATACTCTTCCTGAAGTCGTTTTTCTTCCTCTTTTTGCTTTTCTAACTGATGAGCTAGAATCCCTGCGCTAATAAATCCCAAAATCAAAGCGCCTGCTCCCAACAGCTGGCTAATTAGTGGTGGTTCGTACATTGTTCTCTCTCCTTTATTTTGCTAACTGACTTTGAAACCGTAGTACATCGTTCAAGTCATATAAATACTTACCGCCTTTAACATTTTGCTGATAGCGGAATTTCCCTGCGTCTCTGAAATCTTCAATTTTCTTGCGACCCCATCCTGTTTGTTCCTGAACCGTTTTGATGGAAGCCCAGTTTGTACCTCTTGCCACTCGCATTTTAGCTTCAGTCATAGCTCTCACATTCAACTGGACAAGTTCTTCCAACAGTTCATTTTTGAAATCTTCTCCAAACAATTCCAAAGCCATTGGCAATTTCCTCTCTTTCGTGTTATAATCATGTTGAATATTTAAGTATGCGCCTGATTGCCGTCAGGTGCTTTTTTGTTTAAAAAGTCTTACTTTCCATCGCCCTGAGTTCTATCTCATGGCTGACTTGTTTCAATAGCTTCTCACACGCTATCTTAGCTTCTCTGTACGTTGTAGATTCACTGATGAAATAATCAGCTAGTTCAATGACTTTATCTTCCATAATTTTCTCCAAAAATCGGTCTTAAGACCGATGTACCTCCTTCAAAAACAGCATATATTTATATTATCCTTAACAAGAAAGGAGCTGATGCAAATTGGCAAAATTTTTGAAGGGGACTGTGGTTCAGTGATTCAGTTTGGCTAGGTAACCAACACGTTTTTACTGCGAGTGTGACTGCACGGAGCCTGTCGCTGACTATAAGAGGGACTGCAGCTCTGCTTATAGCGGGACTGACAGACAACTACCGAGTGGCACTCAAAGACTAGCCAAACCACGTTGATTGCAGTGCTGGACGCATGACCAGCGAAGTTTCAACCAGTCGCTTTACACCGACTGTGAAACCTTATCAAAGTATGCAAGTCTTGACCTAGTGTAAAGTAGGTTAAGACTTTTTTATTGCTCAGGAACTTGTGAATCGTTCAAAGAAATCTTAGAATCTACTTCATCCACTTTCTCGGCAATATATGTCACGGTCCTCAATATCTCATTGAGGGCTGTTCTTTCTAATTCGTTCATTCCCCTACTCCTTTCTATTTCTAATCTCCATTTCTGCTATAATATAGTCAGAAAGGAGGTGATTTTATGAAATCCTTTAAAGATTTTCGAGAATCTTTAACAGCTGAAGATATGCAAGATATTGCTGCTAAAGCTAATGAAGCTACTAAACAGATTGACCATACAGACGGATTGCAACTTGGAATGGTCAGCAGTTTAACTTCTGCAATAACTACTATTGAGTTACTTGAGAAGTATCATGAATGGCTTCATAGCTAAGACGCTTGAATTTTTCTAAGTCTATCTGTAAATTGATAGGCTTTTTTATTTTTCCGCTATACGGATATCTTCTTGGTCTCATTTTCCTACTCCTTTCAAACCAAAGTCCTATATTAGAATTTTGAAATTTCTCTCTCTTATTTATTAAGAGAAGTAGGACTTGTTGTTAGTTAATATTTATTGTTATTTAATACTTGTTGTTAGTTAATATTTATTAGTGCCCAAAATCTGACATCTCACTTTCTGACATCTCACTTTCTGACATCTCACTTTTTGGAATGTCAGAATTATAATTCATAGACGCCTTTTTGATAGACAGGTTTAATCTCTGTTTCATAATATCGAATTGGAAATCAGATATTTTTACATCTGAAAAGAATCTGAATATATGACTCCCTCCATTTCCAGGAGGTTTTTTTCTGATTTTTCGCAAATAACCAGCCTCTTCAAAGATTTTGAAATACTTATCAATTGTCTTCCGGTTAACACCTTTTCGCTTGGCTATCTCCTCTGGATAGACTTGCCAGTTTGGGTGATTCGCCAGCACTACCATCATGATGCCAACAGCTGTAAAATCTAACGCAGGATCGTTGATAAAGCTATTACTAACAGCTGTGTAGTCATCAGTTGGATTCCTGAAAGATGAATTGGCAATCTAAATTTTTAAAGTCTGTCATACGCTCTCCTTCCTCTTCGCTGATTTTCAATCATTCTCTCTCCTTTACTCTTCAAACTTTTCCCACGACTCACTGATTCGCAATTTTTTATTAATGCGAAGCTTCAAGTCATCACTTCCTTTACCATCTTTGAAAAGTTGCGTGATGGCTGACGAACTAACACCTACGACGGTAGCCAGGTCCGTCTGCGACCACCCACGTTTTTCAATTCGCTCTTTTACAAGCTCAATCCATTTAAGATGTTGTTGGCTCATGCGACCTCCTCCTTTTTGAAAATAAAAAAATGCCCTATCTAACTGATAGAGCATGTGGTATAATAGTGACGGCACTAACGATATAGCCTCTGAAAGGAGGTGAGTCCCATTGGAATTACTTTTCACACTTATCCTTGCCCCGCTCTTAGTCAATTTAGTAACTAAATTGATCAGCGACTGGCTGGATAGCAAGCAGGACAAGGACAAACGTTAGTGTCCAGCCCACAAAAAAATCCCCTAGTATTTGCGGTACTAGGGGATTTGTGTTCCATTGGAACTACTTTTCAATTCCCCTATATTATCTCACATGCTCTATTCAATTGTCAAGGAACAAAGTTAAAAAGTTAGTAAATTATTTTATAAAAATGCTTGACAGTTTTTAAAGAAAGTTTTAAAATATAAGCATAATTAAAAACCTTGATAAAACCATGTATCTATCAATTTTCTTGCTCGCCAAAGCTATTTATTTTTAGATAAGTTTTAACTTCGTTTTTTACTAACTCGTTAACTTACAAAAACTATTTTACATAACTCTTTAAAAATTGTCAAGTATTTTTACAGACTTTTTTAAAATATTTTTTGTCATGTCTTAGAAAGGCTGATAAATCAATGTTTCCAACATTTGAAATTGTTAAAGAACTTTGTAGAAGACAAGGTATTTCTTTAAATACTTTGGAAGAAAGGATAGGCTTTTCAAGAAATTCTTTATATTCTTGGAAAAACAGTGAACCAAAGCCTAAAAAATTAAACGCTGTCGCCGACTACTTCAACGTATCCACCGACTACCTGCTCGGACGTACGGATAACCCTGCTATTGCAAAGGATACCGTCACTACTCCAGACGGCCGTATCGTTGACCTATCCAATCTTCGCGAACGTGTTGTCCTTTTCGATGGAAAGCCATTATCAGACGACGATGTAGACAAAATTGCACAAATCATTAAACTCTCTTTGGGGGTATCGGATATTGAAAGTAAATGAACTACTAGATGAATACCAAGTCACACTCTATCTCTTCCCTGAAACCATGTGGGAGCGTAGAGGCTTCTATTTCCCCGATGAGCGCATTATTTACGTCAATGGGGATTTACCTCTAGAGGAGCGAGAAAAGGTTATCCTGCACGAATTGGGGCATATAAACCACAATCCAGCACATTACAAGCGATTGCTATACAAATACGAGAACGAAGCAGACCGCTTCATGATTAGACATCTCATCTCTGAAGAACTCGCACAGTACGAAGTATCAGACTTCAACTGGCTCCAATTTGCTGAAAGACACAAGATTTCGACAACTTGGGGTGAAGATATGATTCAGGAAGAGTTTAAGAATATTGTAGGAGTGTAAATATGGTCTATATCAAAGAACTTAAAATAAAAGATTTCAGGTTGATAAAAGAGTTGTCTTTTCAACCATCAAATTACGTTAATATAATTTCAGGAAAAAACGGAACTGGAAAATCTACAATTCTTGGAATGATTGCCCAAGGTTTTTCATATAATAATAAAGTCATTGAATTTATTTCTCCAGAGTGTCAAGAACTTAATAAAACAAAATTTTCTAAATTAGACCGTGACCAAGATTCAGAACTTATAACTGAGTATAATTCCATTCTTACTCATTTTGGTAAACCATTTGAATCCTCTTCAAATGAACATTTTAAACTGTCTGAAAAAGATATTAGAGAAACCGAACATATCAATATAACTTTAGATAATAATGAACACTTCAAACTTAAAACTACTAATCATAAAGACAGAATCTTGCCTCGTTTTGTAACTAGACGGGATAATAATGAATCCGCCAATTATATCCATCCTGTTATTTACCTTGGTCTTGATCGACTAACACCATTAGTCAAAACTAGAAATAAAAATTTTGTTCTTGATATTTCAGAACAAGATAAGGAAGATATCCATATTTTATATAAATCCGTATTGCTTAAAGATTATCCTAATAATTTAACTGCCACTGAGACTAATACAAAAAAGCAAACTGCTGCATATATAGATCCTGAACGTACAATAGAAATGATTTCCTCAGGAGAAGATATTGTTGGACAACTATTACTTGCATTGTATTCATTTAAAAAATTAAAAGATAATTATCCGGATGATTATAAAGGTGGAATTTTATTAGTTGACGAAGTTGATGCAACACTATACCCTGCTGCACAAAATAAACTTCTCGATATATTTTTAGAAAAAGCTCGAGCATGGAATATACAAATATTCGTAACTACTCATTCACTTACTCTTTTAGAACATCTTGGAACAGAAAAAATAAAAAACCAAAGAGTAAATCGCGATGTTAAAATTTTTACAACCAATGAATCTGATATTTCAGATATCAAAATAACTGAACTTGACTTTTTATATAAGTTTAAAAATGAATTACTAGCCCAAGTAAATCAAGAACTAATATTAGATAAAGTAAAAATTTATTTTGAAGACTCTGAAGCATATTTTGTTTTCAAAAGTCTAATTCAAGGATTTAAAGATAGTAATAATTTAGCTATTTCAAAAAGAATCAAGTCGATCAATGGAGTTAGTATTTCTTCAAGCCAATATCAATCGCTTCACAAACATAAAGTTCCTGAATTTACAAAAAACTCCATTATATGTTTAGATGGTGATCAAGAAATAGACAATAGTAAGTACAAAAATTTTATTACCCTACCTAATCATGGCTCAAAAGTTAATCCAGAAGAATTTGTTTTTGATATATTAAACGATCCAAACTCTGGATTTTGGAAGCAGACTAATGATGGCTATAATTATTCAGTTTTTATGAATAATCCCAAGTACCATGTTCTAGAATTCATAAAGAACGGCTCATATGAAGAAGAATATAAAAAACAAAATGGTACATACAAAAATACAAAACCTAGAGAAGTTTGGAAGGATTGGTTTAATGATGAAAAATCAAATTGGAAAGGGCAAAATAATCCAATAGTGTATTGGAAGAATAAGAATCTTGATTCTGTTAATGAATTTGAAAAATCATTAAAAAAAGCATACGATTTTGTGGCCAAAAATAATAAAATACCTGGATTATAAAACTGGCCAAAATTTTTAAAATAGGGTATTATAAATAGAAAGGAGGAATGATTTATGAAAAATATTAGCCCTTTAAGATATCCAGGTGGAAAGTCTCAAATTTACGATTATGTTAGAGAGCTCGTTGTAGCTAACAATTCAACAACTTATATTGAGCCTTATATGGGCGGAATGGGAATTGCTTTGAGGTTACTTTTTAATAATGACGTAGAAAAAATCATGGTAAATGATTTTGATAAAGCAATTTATGCTTTTTGGTATTCTGTGTTAAATTATACTGAACAGCTGATTAAAAAAATTGAGACCACACCTGTCACTATCGAAGAATGGAAAATTCAAAGAGATATCCAGAATAATAAAGATAATTGTGAGGATCTGCTTTCTCTAGGTTTTTCAACTTTGTTCCTCAATCGTACAAATCGTTCAGGAATTATAAAAGCAGGTGTAATTGGTGGATTAAAACAAGACGGAGATTACAAACTTGATTGTCGATTCAATAGAGAAAAAATTATTGAGAAAATTACATTGATTGCATCTCTAAAAAAACGTATTAAACTTTATAATATGGATGCTGAAAAGTTTATTCGTTTAAATATTTCTAGAACAAAAAATTCTTTTACATTTTTTGATCCACCTTATTATAAAAAAGGACCTGGATTATATACAAACTTCTATAATCATGAAAATCATCTTAGTTTAGCCAAATCCATAAAAAAATATATGTCTAATAAAAATTGGATTCTTACATATGATGTTTCTGATGAAATTTTTAAAATGTATAGCAACCTTAGGAATGAAAAGTATTATCTAAATTATTCTGTGACAAAACCTAGTAAAGGAATTGAATATATTTTTTACTCGGAACAATTAATTATTCCAAAAGAAACACAATTTTTGAAAAAAGCTTAAATAAAAATCCCCACACTCTCCGACCGCCAAGTTTTTGAGTGTGAGGATATCCATGTATAGTAAGAGGCATTAAAAAGCCCTCTTTACTATACCCATTTTATCAAGAAATGAGGTAAAAATCAATGGAAATTAAGTCTTATAAAAAAAAAACGGAGAGACGGCTTATGGTTTCATAGTCTATGTTGGAAAAGAAAATGGTAAAAGTAAGTACGCTCGGAAAAAGGGATTTGCCACAAAAGCTAAAGCAAGGGCAGCACTACTCCAACTTCAAGAGGATATAGAAAACGGAGAACAATACAGGAAAGATATCACAGTAGAAGAAATTGCCAAAAAATGGCTTGAAGATTATTCTGAGACAGTCCAAGAAAGTACCTACATAAAGACTTCTAGGAATTTCAAGAATCACATCTATCCAGTTTTTGGCAATAAGAAAATAGCTAGTATCACTCCTCTTCAAATGCAAGAGCAGGCCAACGAATGGTCCAGAAAATTAGTCTATGGTCGTAAATTAAAAGGATTGATGAATAATGTTTTTAAATACGCAATCAGGCATGGATATATCGATACTAACCCAGTTGATAGTGTAATTACATCAACAAGAAAGAAATCAGATAACAAGAGCGACTTTTACAACAAAGATGAACTTCAAAAATTCTTAAAACTTGTTGCTAAAACAAAGGATCTAGAGAAGATAACTCTATTTCGTCTTCTAGCCTTCACAGGAGCAAGAAAAGGGGAGATTTTGGCCCTCGAATGGAGTGACTGGACGGATAATACTCTGGACATAAACAAGGCTATTACAAGAGGTTTTGCAGGCGAAGAGATAGGCAACACCAAAACGGTCAGCAGTAAGCGACTGATTAGTTTGGACAAGAAAACAAAAAGCATTTTGAAAAAATGGAAAAAGCAAAATCCAAACACTAAATACATTTTTGAAAATGAATTTAAAAAACCGATTCCAAGCACTCTTCCCAGAAAGTGGCTTATCAAAATTGTGGAAGGTAGCGACCTACGTCCAATTAAAATTCATGGATTCAGACATACACATGCCAGCCTTTGTTTTGACGCTGGTATGACTTTGAAGCAAGTCCAACATCGGTTAGGACATTCCGACTTGAAGACGACCATGAACGTTTATACCCACATAACTAAGCAAGCAAAGGACGACATCGGAGAACGCTTTGCGAAGTACATAGATTTCTAGGATACGACAAAAATGTTGTATCCTTTGTTGTATCCTTTTTTCGCAAAAGAATACCAAGGAATACCAAAGATAAAAATAAAAAACGTTGATTTAACAACGTTTTACCAAGGAATGCAAAAGAATGCAAAGGAATAATGGAGCCGGTGGGAGTCGAACCCACGTCCAAACACCTGCCAACATATTTGTCTACAACCATAGGTTATGTATTAGTTTTGGAGCCGGTGGGAGTCTCAAAAACCTTATTAAAATAGGACTTGAGCGATTTGTTGTATCCTTTTGTGTATCCTTTTTTAAAAATTGGCTAAAATCACGGCTCGAACCTGTATTAAAATCTACTTGCATTATACCACAAATTCCTATTTATATTTCAAAAAACTTCAGCAAAAATATTGATTTTAACAAAACACCGTTTTTGACAATAATACTCCATGATTCCCCTTTCTATTCTTCAAGAAAGCGATTTTTTGAACAATAGGATTGTAATTCCTGTTTCTAATCGTTCAAAATGCGTGTTTTTGCAAAATAGAACTTGCCTCTAATTTTGTTGACGTCAACAAAACTGACAACCAAGCGCTTTATAAAGCTAATTGTTGACTTCAACAAGCGTATTTCAGACAAACAAAAAAACCGCAAGCCTGAGCCTGCGGTGAAGAACTATTCTTTGTCTTTGTTTTTATTTTGATTATTCCCTGTAAACAAACCAATTAGCCCTAGTGCAGTAGTTCCAGTTAAAACACTACCTGCAACTTGTTTATCTGTCGCTATTAAGTAAATTCCACCGATAATAACAACGAGGGCGATTAAAAAGCCAAATAACTGTCCCAATTTATGAGAAGCAATATTCCCTGATAGGTATTTATCTTCCATCGCTCTACGATGTTGGCTTTCTGCAATGCCATTATCAATAATCTTTTGAGCAGCATCCGGATATAGCTCTTGATATCCTTTGAGGATATCTGGATGTGGTAGATCACCTTGATAGATTTCCAACTTTTGCAGAACTACTTGACGTTGTTCATGTGGTAAGCGCTCAACTTCATCAACAATATTATTGACTTCAATCAAATCTTTATTCTCGGTATCCAAATTTCATTACCTCTTTCTGAATGCCCATCGTTGATTTCTTGTAATCACTTTTGACTTTCTTCCAGTCTGGGACTGTATCAGTTTTTACTTTTGGAATGTTCTGGTTAAAGCTAAAAACAGGCAATACAATTGCTGTCATACCAAGTAAAAAAGACTTAAAGTATTGAGGTTGTTTTGTATTTTTTAACATACCAAATTCCTCCTACTCGCTCCATAATATTTTTTGAATTAACTTGATTATGACATCTTTCTTTAAAAAAGTCAATGTTTCTTACTCTTTTTAACAAAAAAATCCCCACAAGAATGAGTCCTGTGGGGTAGATAAACATTTTAGAAAAGTTTTCCTTTCATTTTATTTTTTAAAATTATTTTGTCGTAATGAGCCCCTCTGGCTCAATTTCAAATTCTGGCTTATCTGCCATGCTGCCGTCTGGTTTGATGTAGTACCAGCCTGTTCCGTCTGCTGATTGGATAAAAGCATTTGATACCATAGCACCTTCTTTAGCGTCTAGATAGTACCATGTGTCCTTGTACTTGACCCAACCCGTCTTCATGGCACCTTCTACATCGAAATAGTACCATTTGCTATTCACAAACACCCAACCAATGGCCATGGCCCCATTTTCTTTGAGGTAGTACCACTTATCATTTTCTTTGAACCATTGACTGGTTAGACAATATCCTTTAGCATCAAAGTAGTACCACACACCGCCGATCTTTTCCCATTCTTCTTTTGGAAAAGATCCGTCAGGATATTCATACCACCATCCGGTATCATTCTTTTTCCATTTGGGTTTAGCTTCTTCGTCATCTAGTAAAACAATGTTTTTGTCGTACGGATTTGAAGAATATTGCCACCATCGAATCCCATCCATGCTAGGAAAATATTCAAAATCAGCTGTACCATCATTCAAACCATATCCTGCAATCCAAAGGCTATTTGGAAATTTCGCAAGAATCTGCTCATAATAGATATTATTGAGCGTGAATGGCTTGTAGCTGTAATAGATTGGCTCATAGCCATTTTCTTTGAGAATTTCCATGAAGCGAATACAAGCATCTGTATTTGCCTGTTTATCTCCGCTTGCATGATCTTCGTAGTCAAGACACAAGTATTTTACTTTTTGAGGTACATTATCAAGGAAGTAGCGTGCCTCTCGTTCGGCTTCTTCGATGTCACCTCCAAACCATGCGAAATGATAAAATCCAACAGGGGTTGATTGCTCAACTTGAGCAGATAAGCAAGGGTTGATGTAGCTTGTACTTTCAGAAATTTTGATAATGGTATTCTGTGTACCCATATCCTCCAAAATACCTGTAATATCGCATCCATTATGGCTAGATACGTCGATGAATAAGTCGTTTTTCTTCATTGTTTTCTCCTAATCTTCGCTTGGTTCTTGATAGTCAAGAGCGCGTTTGCTATCAGAGATTCCTGATGTTGTTGGGTCTGGAATGATATTTAGAATATTTACAATCGTCAAACCCATAAGATAAGGATTTGCAAAGAATTTGCCAAGCAAGTCTAAAATGACTCCCCAACTAACCAAATCTTCTAGTTTGAGATTAAAATATGCGAGGATTGGCAAAGCTAGCGCAAATGCCACTCGCAATAAGAATGTTTTATTTTTTAAGTTGAATCGTACTTTCCAGTTAATCATGTGCATTTCTCCTTTTATTGTTTGTTTTGAATTAAATTTTTAAGCTCTCTTACGTCTTCACCAAGTGATTTCACTTGCTCAGCTAGTACTAAGATAGCCTTATTCTGTTCATCGTGGTTATCGAGCCGTTTGTTGGCTGATGTCTTGAATTCGTTCAGATTTTCGATATCTTTCTCTAAAATCGTAAGACGATTCTCTTGTTTGGTTGCTTTATCTTTCATCGAAAAATAAAGACCAATCACAGGGATAAGGGTGATGAAGATCTGTACGAGAAATCGTTCATATCCTAGCATATACACCTCCTATTCCTTCCCTTCAAATTTCCAAGCAACACCAGTTCCGTTTTGTTCCAGAGTACCATTCGTCACAAATGCGCTGACAGGTTCGCCGTTGTAAGTAAATTCCTTGTTAAGCTGAACCAAGATGCGCTTGCCTTCACCATTCACTTCAACGTGCTCAGGGTCTTCAATCGTGATTAGGTCATGTGGCAAGTAGGCCTTCCCGACCTCGGCCAGAGGAATCAACTCAACCAGCTCTTTGTAGGTCGTTCCATACTCAATATTCTTGCTCATGACAGAGTTCAAAACAAGAACATGGATGACCTTTTTGTTCACCTTTTCATTCTCTTCAGTTTGCTTGATAACTTGAGCAAGTCTGTACTGCTCGCTCTTGTTGTGCGCAATCTGCTGCTCAGCTTGTTCAAGCTGTGCCTGTGTTTTGACGATGGCACTGCCCGGATCTAGTTCAGCTTTTAGGATATCAAGAACCGCTTGAATCAAGACATCTTCTGGTTCACTTGTGCGGTCTCCTGAAAGTTCGCGCATGTTCGTGCTGTAGCGATTCCCCTCAGACAGACGAATTTCCACGACTGTCGCTACATTGTTGCCAAAACCTCGAGTATAAGGTTTGCTTGCTAGTTCATAATTATTAATTGCCATTTGTCATTTTTCCTTTCACTTCTTCAAATAGCTCTTTTAGAGCTGGGTCGTATTCTAGAACCTCTTTCATCGTGTGCAATTCGCTTGCTGCATACAAATAAAGAGCCTCGTTCTTAGCTGATTCTTGCTCACTGACTGCCAGCTTTTTAGTCAACGAATCAAGTGTTAACTGATTTACTACTGCGTCCATGTTGTTGTTCATGCTATTGTTTTCTCCATTTTTTCTATTTTTTGATTTAACTCTTGAATGGCCTTGATTAAGTAAGGCACTAATTCAAATGTGCGATATGAGTATGCGCCGTCAGGATTCTCATAGAATGCTTCAGGGACATATTTCTGGACATCTTGAGCCATGATACCGCAAGCAATATTGTCGATTTTTCCATCGTACTCTTTACGATAGCTGTAAGTCTTCAGCTTTTCAATGACATCTAAAGCAGAAACTGGACTATCTTGAATATTTGATTTATAGCGACGGTCTGAGATCTCTTTATTCATCGGGATCCAATCGTAACCAGAGCCACTGTAATAAAGATAGAGGGTGCCTCCGGACGGTTCAATTCTTGAGTATTTTGGTGATGAAATCCAATAACCTGAACCACCACCAGAAGCAGAATTGTTGTAGTATATTTCACCAGTCACACGAAGATTTCCGTTGATAACTGGCGTATTCCAAAATTCAGCAGTGTTGTAGCAGAACATCTGACCGTTATTTTTCACGAGCCAAGCTCTATCACCTATTCTATTCCAATTATTCCCCCAGTTGACCCAGAGAGCAGTGGTGTTCGAGCCACCTTCACCGTTCCCTATACCAACTGAAAAGTGATTTCTGCCAGTTATCCATCTACCTGAACCAGACTCATGAACACCAATTTGGAATCCACCAATCCAGCCTTTATACCCTTCTAATAAAGTTGCACTAACTACGACAGAGCGAAGTTTGTTGATGAAGGCCTCTTTAGCAGCAAGCGTGTCTGTGAAGAAATCGCTTGATACGAACATCCGAGCCATTGCCATATCCATAACCAGCTTATCAGCTGTGATAGAGTTAGCACGCAGAATATCTGTGTTAAGAGTCGCGAATGTACCTTCACCAACGAAAAGTCGTTTAAAGTAACCTTGAATAGCCGTCAATTCATCAAGTAAGGTCTTACCTTTCAAGCGAATCTTCTCCGCTTCAATCAAGATTTGATTGTTCGTCGCATTGATTTGCGAAACAATCGAACCTGCGCTGGTTAGATTCTGAACGGACCATGAGCCGTCAAGCTGTCTTTGGACAGTTTTCACAGCTTCAAGAGCATCATTTAGTGCTACTGAGTAATCAGATGGAATTGAGCCCTTTTCTACTTTTATCAAACCATCATCGTACATACGAGCTGAGAATCTGACGAAATAAGCATTCGTTGGTACAGTGATTTTATTGATGTTGTGTTGTTTACCTACAGTTGTTTTATAAGCATTTAAGCCTGGTTTGCGGTTATCGATAGGATTTTTGTTTTTATCGAAAAATTGCCAAGCCGTCCAAGCCATTCCATTCTCAGGAAGAGTTACCCAGTGTTGAAAGATAATTTTTTCATTTGGATCCACTGAAATGAAATCGGATGTAATCTCCTTTTGCGTAGCATTCGCTACGTTAATGATTCCATTATTTCCTAAAAATCCTTTAGTAAGTGTTGAATTTAAGAATAAATTCTGATGTTCCGCAAACGCCTTGCCAACTTCAACCTGGAACAGCTGATTGGTCATAGCCATACGAGCAACCTTATCCGCAATTCCATTTTCAGTATTGCCCAAAATCCGCTCGTAAAGCTGGCTAGTTTCCTTAACTCGCTGGAAGTCCGTCTGGTTAGCCTTACCAGCAATCAATGAAGTGATGTCTGCAAATCTACCATCTACTGCTGTTTTGTAGTTGGCAATCTGAGTGGCAATTGAGCCATTTTGAGGATTCGTGATAGCTTCGAACTTGTTTTCAATAGCTCTTACAGTTTCCTGATAAGTCGCTTTGCCTACATAATCCCTCGTTACCAGTTCACGTACAGCCGTCGCTTGTTTTGCGCTTTCCTCACGAGCATAGCGCTGCAATGCTTCCTGTCGCTGACCGTCTTTATTGACATATTCCTGAATAGCTGATAAGTCCGTTCGCAAGCCCTGAGCTGTCCGCTCAAAAGTAGCTTTAGCTTCTGTAATGAGCCCATCAGTATCCTCAGGCGCAGGACTCCAGTCAGTGGCTAAAGTACCTTTTTCAAACTTAATATTTCTAATTGAAATATCATTGTCCCCTGCGTGGTCATAAATAGCCATTGCGCCTTTGGCATATGCAGGATTAGTACCACCTTGAACAACCTTTGCCGTAAAAGAATATCTTTGCCATTCTTTTGACGGATTAAAGAAGGTATCAACCCCTATTGCTAATCCATTTTGTTGATAGTGATAAAAGCGAAGTTGTCTGACTGTACCAGTTTCATTTATTTTTAAATCAAATGAAAAAGTCCAATCTTGTCCGATGTTATCAGCAGTTAAATAAGGATATACGTCAAATTGAATAAAGCGTGGTCGTGTAACTAACTTGTCAGAGTTTAGATAATAGTTCCTGCCACCGATTCGCAATCTGGAAAATTCTTCTCGCAATTTCCCGGCTTCAGCTGTGACCAGAGTCTTATCTGCCTTGTCCTTGGTTGCATTAAGGATTTCCTGACGGATAGAACCAGCCCGCACCTCAAATTCAGCCTGATTCAATTTCTGATCCAGCTTGTTCTGTGTGTCTGTTTCCAGACTCTTCACAGACTGCCTAATATTCTCAGCAGTCACGTTGAGTGCGCTGATATCCACTTTGGTTCTGAGACCTTCAGTCAGACTTCTCACGCCAGCATCTAGCGAATCAGCGCGCTGTCTGAAGTTGGATTCAACTGTTGAAAGCTGTCCTTCTATATCTTCGATAGCTGGACTCCAGTCAGTAGCTAGAGTGCCTTTTTCGAATTTAATCCTACGCACGGAATAGCTATTGTTTCCACCGTAATCGTATAAGGCCATCTCGCCTCTTGCATAACGAGGATCGTCGTTTGGAAAAACCACTGGACCTGTGAATGTGAACCGTTGCCACTCTTTGCTTGGAATGATGTCTGCACTAGCTTTCAGACCAAACCTGTTACTTTGATAATGATAAAAATGCAGAGGACGAATCTTGCCATCTTCGTTGATTTTTAAATCAAACGAGAGAGTCCAAATTTCCCCGACATTTTCTTGAGTCAGGTATGGATGTAAAGGAAACGGGAAGAAACGCGTACTTGTTCGAACCTTCTCAGAATCTCGATAATAGTTTCTACCACCGACCCTCACACTCGCTATCCGACTAGCCAGCTCCTCAGCTGTCTGTGTGAGTTCTGACTTGCTGGCTTTACCATTGGCCAAGTTAGTCAGCTCTGACAGTCTGCGAGTCGTCGTCTCTTCATACGTCGCTTGCGCTGACTTCACACCAGCCAGTTCTTTTTTTGTCTGAACAAGTGATTCAACTTGCTTGGCAATCTCAGCTTCAGCCTGCGCCTGTTTCGGACGAATATCGTTTGCGATAGTCCGTTTCAGAACGTCCAAATCGCCCGACAAAGCCGTCTGAGCGCTCGTAGCCTGTGACTTAAACGCTTCAAGTCTAGCAACAGAGTCCAGACCAATCTGCTTGGCTTCCTGTGCTAGCAAACTGCTTGCGCCAGCGTTTTTCAAGGCTTCCTCAGCCTTGCGCTTAGCTTCCTTTAATGAACCATTGTCAAAGCTGTCGAAGCGCTGATTGATAGTTTCAGACAGTTCTTGCTTGACTTCTTCCGCCTTGGCTTTTGCCAGTTCGACTTGATCACTAAAATCTTTTTTGATTTTTGCGACCTTTTGGTCAAAACCTTTGTCTGCTTCTTCGATTTGGTTTTGGATTTGTTTTTCAAATTCGTTGAATTGTACAATCTTCTTCGTGATGGTTCCTGCATACGAATACTGCGCATCATTTCCAGCCTTACTGTCTGCACTGATACGACCACGAAGACCACCCTTAAATGTGAATGATTGGCTCAATACTGGCGATTTGAAGGTCTCGTCAGTGTTGGTCTTGATAGTCACCCATTCACCCACGTTAAGCAAGAGGTGCCCCTGGTAATTCAAATTAAACGGATAATAGCGAATATCCTTGATTTTGTGATAGAGATTATCCAAAACCGCTTGAGACATGAACAGATTATCTAATTCCAATGAGCGACCAGTACGCATTCCGACCGTGAGTACCTCTTTATCTTTCTTACAGGTTATCCCTGCAATCTGATACTGAACCTCGCTCTTAGTCAATCCGTGCATAAAGTAGCTGTCTGCTGTAATCGTGATACCTGAGTCAGTCAATTCCTTGATTTCAAGTTTACCCTCTCGATTGAAAAAACATGACATCCCGAGCATTTGAGTAGCTAGACTCAAAACATCTCTGAATGTCATTTTCTTTTCTTTCGGGATGCTTTCGATTCGGTAATTCATGGATGTAATATCCATGTTTTCGTTTGCAAGTTTTACACCTGTTTTTAGACAAATCTCTTTGATGACGTACCTAATTTCTGCTGGATAAGTCAAATCTGTGACATGTTCACGATTGAGTTTGAACATTCCGTCCATAAGGTCTAGCTTGGTTGTTTTACGGTTCCGGTCAATTTCAATATCATTGATAAAGTATTCACCCATTTTGACCCATTCATAGGTTTCATCTACCAATAGACCAATTTCAGGGTAAATTTTATCCAACTTATTAAAAGTGGTAATGATGCTAGAAAAGATGATTTTAGCGCTGCCTGCACACGTTCCGCCAGGCTTATAAGCATCGCCTTTGATATAGCCATAATCAAAGTTAGCCTCCTTGATATCACTTGATTGATACTGTCCTACTCTGATAGCAAGAGTACGGTTTTTAGCGAACATCGCTTCATCAAATTTCTTTCGTCTGAATATATCCATGTTCTACCTACCTTTCTATCAGATTAAATTTAGCGCCTGACCACGGCTTGAACTTCTCAGTAAACGAATAACTTGGAGCCGTTCTATCCCCAACATAAAATGTACCTGTTGTCTGTCCTCTCACCGGATCTGGATAAGAGACCTCAAAAAAGACCGATGAAACGGCATTTAAAAGCTGACTCATTTCATCTTGAGTCAGCATGCCCCACTCACAGTCTAGTTTGCGCTTAGTCGTGATACGGTCACGCACCATGTCGCCATTGGCATTACGCCCTGTTTCTCCATCGATATCTTGAATACCGACTTGAAAAGATTTGGGAGGCTTCACAGCCACCCCATTGATTGTCAATTGTGCCATTTAACCTCCTAAATCTTGAGCAAGGTTTGACCTGCTCGTTCATGTTCCTTGTTGATTTCTTGGATAGCTACCCGTCCGAACTCATGGCCTGCGATTTGGATAACAATATCACCAGCTGGTAATGAATAGCCTGCAGGGGCATTGTTAACAGGCATTCTTTCAGCTACTTTCTGAGCCAAAGTAGAAATCCAACCTGTATTCCGTTCAAGGGGCATTACCGCTTCTTGACCAGCTTCTCCGACCCCGATAATGCTAGGTGAGTTGAATACACCACCTCGTGCATACCAAGAAATATCAAAGCTAGGAAAACTAGGTGGATTCAAACTAAAACCGCCAGTTATATTAATGTGAGGCAACTCAAGTTTTGGCAAGTGCCACTCGAAATCAAAAATACTCTTAAGCGCATCAACACCTGATTGTACTGCGCTTTTTGCGTTATCCATTGCATCATTAAACAGATTCTTGAACCAGTTAGGGATTTCTTTCAAGGCATCTTGCATGTCTTTCCATCTATCGCCAAACCAAGAGCCGATTTTTTGGAAAGGATTCTGAGTTTTCTCTTTTGCACTCTCAAATTTCTCTCCAAACCATGTATCAGCTTCTTTTACTCCATCTTTGATATCATTCCATCTATCACCGAACCAAGAGCCAACTTTTTCAAAAGCGGAATTCACTTTATCTCTACCAGATTGGAATTTCTCTCCAAGCCAAGTGTTTGCTTCGGCAAGCGCGTCTTTAGATTCATTCCAACGGTCACCAAACCACGAACCCAACTTGCTAAATGTATTGCTAATTGCATCCCAACCTTGCTGGAATTTATTGCCTAACCAAGAACCAACTTCTGTCAAAGCATTAGTCACATCAGCCCATCTCTCACCGAACCATGAACCTAAATTACTGAAGATATTAACGATACCGTCCCAACCTTCTTGGAACTTCTCGCCAAACCATTGACCTATCGGCTCAAAGATTTCTTGTAGCTTCATCCATAGACCGCTGAAAAATTCGCCAATCGCTTGACAAACACCACTGATAAAATCACATAGTCCTTGCCATGCTGTTTTAGCAAACTCAACAACAGTATCCCAGTTTTGGTAGAGCAAGACACCGATAGCAATTAAGGCTGCGATTGCTGCAATAACTAAAGTTATCGGACTGGTCAATACCGCAATGGCTCCATTGAGTGCCCATGTTGCAGCTGCTGCAACTCCTGCTGCAACCGATTGAGCGATTTCCGCTGCTGCTGCAAGTCCCATTTGTGCTGCATGAACACCCCAAGCTAGTGCTGATTTACCAAGTTCTAGAGCAGTTTTTCCTAACTCTACAATCAATTTACCTGAATTGACCACAAAGTCTTTTGCATACAACGCATTCAAATAGATGGTTTCACCGAAGCTAACCAATTTATCAAATGTCAAAGCTTTCAAAGCTAGTCCAAGATCTTTAATTCCGCTAACAATAAATGAAACCTTACCACTTAATAATTCGAATGCTCCTGCAAGTCCTCCAGCTTGTTCAGCCCAAGACAAGAGCTTAATTCCTTGCCATACGGTTGCAAGTGTACCAATCACATTAGCGACCGTAGAGATAATCTCTTTATTTTCTTTACACCAATCTGAAAAAGCAGTAAAACCATCAGCCACTAGCTTGATTGTATCAGCTAGTAACTTCAATGATTCCAGT
>QWCR01000106.1_pt1 | contig 40522 bp, 40 predicted proteins | sample 1972581 | NCBI WGS metagenome assembly QWCR01 (sample SAMN09866703, study PRJNA288562) | Human oral metagenome isolate pre4_saliva, whole genome shotgun sequencing... | isolation source: mouth | host: Homo sapiens | place: USA: California
AAAGCAGCAGCTGAAGCAGCATTCGTTGAAATGCAAAAAGTTGTTGACCGTATGGCTTCTAAAGGCTTAATCCACGCTAACAAAGCAGCAAACCACAAATCTAAATTAGCTGCACAAATCAAAAAATTAGCGTAATTTTTAGCTAGAAAAAAATGAAAAATAAAACCGCACTTTAAAGTGCGGTTTTTCTTTATCTTGATATCATATTACTTATCGCCTGATAGATCTTTCTTGCATCATTTCCTGAAAGTGAATGCCCTTTTTCATCAGAGATAACCATTGAACTTTGTTTGCCATGATCCGAGATTTGCATATTGTAAATACCGTTATCTATTTTGGGGGATTCGATACCTAAGCGTAGCCAGTCTTCTTTATTTAAAGAGGAATATTTCAATTCGCGATATCCTCTGCCAGAGGTTTCAGATTTAATCGCAAAACCCACTTTAGGTAAGGCATAGCCTAATTTTTCCCATGCTTGGTTAAATGTCGTATTCATTGCTAAAGCGATTTGACCATTTAGATCTTGAATAATGTGTGATGAAATAGCCCCGACAGAAGCGTTAGACAAATCTTGCTGTTGTTTTGTATAAGCTGATGTTAATGCATATATGAGACGATTCAGACGATCAGAGGTATAACGCTGTTTTTCAGACACACTTGGTGTGAAGATGATACCATCACGACGTGTTTGTAACACCGATACGGCAAGTGCACTAGAACGGCGATCGGTAACATGCTCTATTTGATATTTAATTTCGACATTTTTATCTCCAATACGATCAGTTGGTGACCAATCCGTCGTTAAAACACTATCCTGAACAGTGGATGAAATATTTTCTTCTTTCAGTAGACGTTCAACTTGCTTTAAATTATAGATGCTTGTTTGTTCTTCTGGATATACTATAAGGGCTCGTTCACCGTCAAATTGTGTTAATGAATTTTGAATAATTGCTAATGGTGTTGATGGTGGACGGATATCGATATTTTCCCCTTTTTTGAAGGCAATATTAGGTAATGCATAAGTGTTGTCTGCAACAGGTAAGTTAACGCCTCCTGTTGCTAATGGAGAGAAACCTGGAATACTGGCTTCTGATTTTTGGAATGTATCATTAGCGGTTTTTAGCTTTTCTGGATCAGATGAACAACCACTTAGCACAACAATTGCAGCCAAACCTAATATTATTTTTTTCATGTTTAGAATCCTATAAAATAAACGAAAAATCAATAATACTTTTGCGATAATAAAAATATGGGGACAATGTTCTGCCCCTTATTTTATTTATAATAATCCCGCAAATTTTAATGCTTCTTCTACTTTGGGTTGAACGTTTTCGCTTAATATGGTTAGCGGTAAACGTAAGTGAGGAGATTTAATTAAACCTAAACGATAAGCTGCCCATTTAACTGGTATTGGATTGGATTCAATAAATAAATCATTGTGTAAGCGTATCAGGCGAGCATTAATTTCTTCGGCTTTAGTAAAATCACCTGAAAGTGCATAACGACACATATCAGCCATATCTTTTGAGGCAAGATTATTAGTAACGGAAATAACCCCTTCAGCACCTAATTTCATTGCTTCTAAACTAGTTGCATCGTCGCCACTTAAAACAATGAAATCTTGACCAGCAAGTGCTTTAATTTTTGTTACACGACTTACATCGCCTGTTGCTTCTTTAATACCTACAATATTTTTAATCTGGGCTAAACGAGCAACTGTTTCAGGTTTCATGTCACTACCAGTACGTCCTGGTACATTGTAAAGAATTTGTGGCAGATCGGTACATTCAGCAATGGCTTTAAAATGTTGGTACATACCTTCTTGAGTCGGCTTATTATAGTAAGGAACGACAGATAAACAACCAGCGACACCACTATCGCGTAATAATTTTGTCATCGTTATTGCTTCACTAGTAGCGTTTGCGCCAGCCCCCGCAATAATTGGAATACGTCCTTTCGCAAATTCTACTGTCTTCTCAATAACCTTTACATTTTCTTCAATACTTAATGTGGCAGATTCACCGGTTGTTCCTACAGAAACAAGCGCATTAGATCCGGCATCAATATGATGCTCAACTAATTTTTCTAAACAAGCAAAATCAATTTCGCCATAGTTATTCATTGGTGTGACAAGAGCCACAATACTGCCAGAAAATAAAGGATTTTGAGCTGACATAGAACCTCCGTTTATCTTTTCGATTTTATTATTTGGTATAGCTCTCTATAGTCGCTAAAATGGCTTGAATTTGCAAATCTTTTTTTTCAAAGGAGTCTTTTATGAATAGATTGATTGCGGGAAACCAAGCACCGGCTTTTACATTATTGAATCAACAAGAAAGTCCTATTTCTTTAAGTGATTTTAGGGGGAAAAAAGTGCTTGTCTATTTTTATCCTAAAGCACTTACCCCAGGGTGTACGAGTCAAGCATGTGGATTACGTGATAGCAAGTCTGAGTTAGATGAATTAGGGCTTGTTATATTGGGGATTAGCCCAGATATGCCGAAAAAATTGGCGCAATTTATTGAGAAAAAAGCACTTAATTTTACGCTACTTTCAGATCCTGATCATCAAGTCGCAGAAATGTTTGGCGTATGGGGGGAGAAGAAATTTATGGGAAAAACCTATGACGGTATTCATAGAGTCAGTTTTTTAATTGATGAAAATGGAAAAATTATGCATGTATTTGATAAATTTAAAACTACAGTTCATCACCAAGTTATCGTAGATTATCTTAAAAATCTTTAAACCTTTTTCAAAACTTACCGCGCTTTATGTAAAGTGCGGTAAAAAAGCATTATTTTTTAGTTCCATATTTACGTCTAATCCTAGCTTTGCTAAAATTCTCTACAATTGAAATTCATTCTCAATTATATTTCCAATAAAATTCTCAAATAATAAGGACAGAAAAATGTTACAGCTTTTTGATTTTTTACAACAATACAGTGATTTTATCATTATTGGTTTACTGCTACTGATGAGTGTGACGATGTTAGCAATGGTAACCGAGCGTTATATTTTTTTACGTAAAGTTAATGTTGCACATTACTCAACTATTCATGAGTTAGATATTGATTTGAATCGTAACATGACCACGATTTCAACAATTGGAGCTAATGCGCCTTATGTTGGATTACTAGGAACGGTTATCGGAATTTTGCTTACTTTTTATCAAATTGGCCACGGTGGTGGTGATATTGATGCAGGCATTATTATGATGCATCTTTCACTTGCGTTAAAAGCAACAGCATTAGGGATTCTCGTCGCAATTCCTTCTATGGTATTTTATAACGGTTTAGGACGTAAGGTAGAAGTTAATCGTTTGAAATGGAAAGTGTTAAACGAACCAAAAGATAAGGAATAGTCTGTGAAAAAATTTGATGAAATCAACATTATCCCTTTTATCGATATTATGTTGGTGTTACTTGCTGTCGTCTTGATTACAGCATCATTTATTTCTCAAGGTAAAATTCAAGTAAATGTGCCAAAGGCGAGTACTGCTGTGGCATTCAAATCTGATGATCTCGCTAAATTATTAACGGTTACAGCGGATAAACAACTCTATTTTAATGATAAACCTATTTCGCAAGAGGCTCTTGAGGCTGAGGTTGCACGCTGGAATAAGGATCAGAAAGTCACCTTGAAGATTGATGCAGAAGCATCTTTTCAGGATTTTGTAACAATCACAGATATGCTTGCTAAAAATGATATTAAAAATGTTGCGATTGTTTCAATGAAAGACAAAGGGCAGGGAAAAAGTGGCCGGGCTCCCGTCTCTACTCAATCTATTTCTACCGCACCTTAAGGAATCATTATGCAGCAAACAAAACGTTCGCTCTTAGGTTTGCTAGTTTCTTTATTGGTACATGGCATTATTGTTGGTTTACTTTTATGGACTTGGAATAAACCAAGTGATAGCGCCAATAATGCTGCAGGAGACATTGCAACGAGCATTTCTATGGAAATGGTGCAGGGAATGGTTATGGAAGAGCCTGCACCTGAGCCTCAAAATATGCAGAAAGAACCTGAGCCGGAGAAGAAAGAGGTTGTGGAAGATCCCACAGTGAAGCCTGAGCCTAAAAAAATTAAAGAGCCAGAAAAAGAAAAGCCTAAGCCTAAGGAAAAGCCTAAAGAAAAACCAAAGGATAAACCTAAGAAAGAGCTTAAACCTCAAGATAAGCCTATTAATAAAGATTTACCAAAGGGTGATAAAAATATTGATTCTACTGCGAATGCTAATGCAAAAGCGACAACAACGAGTACAGCTAATAGCAATGCTCAAGTAGCTGGTTCAGGGACTGATTCGAGTGAAATAGCCGCTTATCGTTCAGCAATTCGCCGTGAAATTGAACGTCATAAACGTTATCCAACTAGGGCAAAAATGATGCGTAAACAGGGTAAAGTCAGCGTATCCTTTAATGTTTCGGGTGACGGTTCATTAACTGGTGCACATATAACTCAGTCATCCGGTGATGAAAGTTTAGATAATGCGGCGCTTGATGCGGTGAATAGTGCGAGCCCTGTTGGTGCAAGACCTGCTGGATTTCCTTCGGGATTAAATGTGCCGATTAGTTTTACGCTTCAGTAATAAAAATAAAGGTATATAGGACAAAATAAAAGTGCGGTTAAAATCAATGAAACTTAACCGCACTTTTATTCTGACTAGAAAATAGTTAGATTGTTCTATTACCTAATGTGCCATCATCAATTGCTGCTTTGGGTGTACCGATGACTTCAGCGATTTTATCTCCATTTTTAAAAAAAACAAATCCGCCATTTTCCATTTTTGTCCAGGTTTCATCTTTGGTAAGTGGAAAGGTTGTAATGATGTTTACCTTATCGCCCTCTTTCGCATAATCGCTAAAATCAATGACGCCGTCGTCATCAATACGATGTGCTTTTCCAAAAGGCGCTTTTCGCATTAAATAATGCAGGTTAGTGGAGCAGTGAGCAATCATCCATTCACCATTGGATAAAATAAAGTTGAACGTACCGTGTTGAGCTAGCTCTTTTGTCACTTTTTGAATTGCCTCAAAAACTTCCATTTCGCTAGGTTTTTGGCGGTAGGTATTTTTGAGATATTCTGCTAAATAACAAAAAGCAGCCTCAGAATCAGTAGAACCAATAGGTTGTAAAAAGTAGTTACTCATATCAGGTAAATTTTTTAAATTACCATTATGCGCAAATACCCAGTTCTCCCCCCAGATTTCACGAATGAAAGGATGGGTGTTTTCGATATTAACATCACCTTGAGTTGCTTTACGAATATGAGCAATAACGTTTAGTGATTTAATCTTGTATTGTTTGACGCAATCTGCAATAGGCGAGTTACTTGCAGGATGATTATCACGAAAAACACGTACGCCACGCCCTTCAAAAAAAGCGATACCAAAGCCATCAGAATGGCAATCTGTTAACCCTGCACGACGACGAAATCCCTCAAAAGAAAAGACGATATCCGTTGGTGTGTTGCAGTTCATTCCGAGTAATTGACACATAGTTTAGATATATAACCCCATAATATGTATTGATTTAACACCATTATAGGGGGGATTTCAAGAGAAGTGCGGTGAATTTTTATAATAAAACGTTACATTTTATTACTTATATAACTTATGGTACATTTGTCGTAATTCTGACATTTCATATAGCTTTGTTTTAGCCGCATCAAGTTTGCCTTCTTTAGCTAAATTAGAGGCCTCTGTGGCTACATCAATCACTTTTTGAATACCTTGTTGATAACCAGGAAATTGAGATTGATCTCCGTTCCATTTTGTCGGCATGGTTACTTTTGAGTGTTCGGCAGCATTAATAAATGCGCTTATGTTATTTTGGAATTCTTCTGATGAAGAGGCTTTTGATGCTAATACTAAACGTTGGGACATAATCATCATTTCGTCACGAAGATTAATAGGATTTGTTGCAAAAGTGGAAGAGGCAAATACAGCAAGGCCCATAAACGCAAAAAATTTTTTCATTTGTATACCCTTAAAAAATAAAAGATAGCAAAAAGCCGCTAAATTTCTTTAGCGGCTTTTTAGAATTTGGCTCCTCCTGCGGGACTCGAACCTGCGACATATGGATTAACAGTCCACCGTTCTACCGACTGAACTAAGGAGGAAATGGTGCCTCGAGGACTATTTTTTCGAGAGCCGGTCAATAACTAAATTTAAAAAAAATGAAAAAACTGTTTTGTTTGGATAGTTAATCATCAAAGTGTTTATTAAAACAACTAAAATTTATAATTTGCTTATTTATTTTACAATCATCTTTTTATAAAAAAATGCTCGTTGAAATGGTTCAACGAGCATTTAGTTATGATTAAAGGGCTGTATTATCGTCTTACGCGGAATTTTTTCTGTGCTTGATCTACTTTTAATAGGTAATTTCGTGCTTGAGCAGATGGATGAGCGGTTGTCAGAATGCGGAAAACTTGTTCCGGATACATTTGATTGATTTTATAAATCGCTTCATCTTTATCATTATCAAATACACGTAACACCGCACCTGCACCACTATTATAAGCAGAAATCATAGCAAAGCGTTTTGATGTTGGATTGGTAATTCCATCTAAATATTGGTTTTGAAGAAGCCATAAATAAGAGACGCCCGAATCAATATTATTTGCTGGATCGTATAAATAACGCTCTGATGGCTGCCCACTTTTCCCTTTCATAGCAAATACATCACGGCCCGCAGTGCGTGGAACAACTTGCATTAAACCAATAGCATTTGCATAGCTAATTGCATAAGGGTTAAAGCTTGATTCTGTTTGCATAATACCTAAGATCAGACTTTCATCAATGCCATAACGTTCAGATGCTTTACGAACTAATGGTAAATATTTCTGAGCGCGGACTTCCACGTGGTTTGCAATCATAGGAATTGCAACAAATTGCACGGTATGACCATTTTGTAGGCGGCGTGTTTGTAATTTATTTTGGATCAAATAAGTTGCAAAATTACTTGCAATAAATTGGTTTGCAATTTGCTGGCCTTGGTGGTCTACCACCTGTCCTAAAAGAAACGGACGAGAGCTAATGGGAACGTCACCTGAGGCAAATAAATCAATCCCTTTTGCATCTGCTCCCATTAATAACGTATGAACAATTGCATTATGTAAGCGATTAAGGTCTTGTTGTGTTTCAATGACAATATTACCTTCATCGAAACTTACGTGGCTACGTGTATAAAAAGAATCGGTATATTTTACGTAATCTTTACGGCTGGCAACTAATAATTCATTTACACCCCAAATACGATCAATATTATGTGAGAATTGTCCAGTAAGAATGTCTAAACCTTGTGTATCTTTTGCAAAGGCTTCATCGTAATTAATACTGCGGTTCGGAGAGTCGCTACAAGCATATAAAAAAGGCAGTAATGCTAATAATAAATACTTTTTCATTGTGTTACAGGCAATTAATTTGATGGTGGAACATAACCTTCAATATGCACATCTTTTCCTTCAAACAAAAAATTGATCATTTCTTGTTCTAATAATTTACGATGCTCGGTATTCATCATATTGAGTTTTTTTTCATTAACCAGCATTGTTTGTTTTTTAATCCATTCTCCCCAAGCCTGTTTGCTGATTGAATCAAAAATACGTTTTCCGAGTTCACCAGGATAGAGCTGGAAATCTAAACCTTCTGCTTCTTTTTTAAGATATTCACAAAATACTGTTCTTGCCATAATGATTCCTTACAAATTGAATTAAAAGATTTTTTACCGGTTGAGCAAGCCCGATCTGTTCAGGATTTTGCGGATCATACCAATATTTGACCGTACTGGATAGATTTGATTGATATTCTTTTGGATTTTCCGAGATTTTATGCCAATCATCATTTTCTTGTTCAATATGTAAATTATCATTAACTTCTGCGTAAATTGGGTGAATATCTAAATGAAAATGACTAAAAGTATGTCGAAAACTTGGCCAGGCTTGATAATGGGAAATACCTTCTTGTATGAGGTGGTTCAATAACGTTGATTTATCCTCAAATTGAGGAAAGCAAAATAATCCTCCCCATAACCCCGAATTTTCTCTTTGTTCTAACCAAACTTTTCCTTTGTTTGATAATATTAAAAAATAGGTTTCTTTTTCTGGTATGGTTTTTTTAGGTTTTTTATTTGGAAATTGCCCCCAATTTTCATGTTTATTCGTCAAACAATCCTTATTTAAAGGGCAAAGTTCACATTTTGGTTTTGTTCGTGTGCATACCATTGCACCAATATCCATCATCGCTTGGTTAAAGTCAGCAACGCGTGTTACAGGCGTGACTTGTTCAGTTAAATGCCACAGGTAATTTTCCACTTTTTTTTCACCCGTCCAGCCTTCAACTTCAAAATAGCGGGCAAGTACACGTTTTACATTACCATCTAAAATGGGGTAAGGTTGATTTAAAACGGAAGATAAAATAGCACCCGCTGTGGAACGCCCTATGCCAGGCAATGCCCATACTTGTTCAAAATTAGTTGGAAAATTCCCATTAAATTCATCCCGCACTTTTTGGGCTGCTTTATGTAAGTTACGTGCGCGCGCATAATAGCCTAAGCCTGTCCATAAATGTAAGACTTCGTCTTGTGATGCATTAGCAAGTGAGGTAATAGAGGGAAATTTTTTTATAAATTGTTTAAAATAAGGTATAACAGTGGCTACTTGTGTTTGCTGTAGCATTACTTCAGAAAGCCATACGCCATAGAGCGTTTTATCTTGTTGCCAAGGCAAATTCTTACGCCCGAATTTGTCGTACCAAGCCAAAACAGATTTAGCAAAAGAAGTATGTATTGAAGATTGTGCTTGCATAAGGAAAAGTTTTGTTAAGGATGTTTTTGATTCTACACTAAAATGGGGCTTGTTTATCTATGTTTTTTCAGTATAATTCACAGCCTATTTGGTGCCAGATATGGCGTATTATTCACTCACGCGGTGTAGGGAGAAAGTTCTTATAGCGGCGTGGCTTCATTTTGAGGTTTTCTATGAAACAAGGTATTCACCCAGAATATAAAGAAATCACGGCAACCTGCTCTTGCGGTAACGTGATCAAAACTCGTTCAACTTTAGGCAAAGATATCAATCTTGATGTGTGCGGTAACTGCCACCCATTCTACACAGGTAAACAACGTGTTGTAGATACTGGCGGTCGTGTTGAACGCTTTAACAGCCGTTTCAAAATCCCAAGCACAAAATAATTTGAACTTGCTTCGAAACCCTGCCAAATGGTGGGGTTTTGTTTTATCTAGAGAACGTATAAAATAGTTAAATCTAAATTGAATAAGAAATACCTATGCATACCAATTATGTTATAAGCCTTTCATCTGCTTCTCAACGTCGTGAACATATCATCAAAGAATTTGGTAAACATCATATTCCTTTTGAGTTCTATGACGCTATAACCCCATCAGAGTGCCTTAATCAACTCATTCAAACTTATTTGCCAAATCTTGCTCATGCTAAACTTTCAGAAGGGGAGAAAGCATGTTTTATGAGCCATTATATGCTATGGAAAAAATGCATAGATGAAAACCTTCCTTATATATATATTTTTGAAGATGATGTATTGCTAGGTGAAGATGCTTATTCATTTTTAGCTGAAGATGAATGGTTAAAGGAACGATTTACTTCAGATGATAGCTTTATTTTGAGATTTGAAACTTTTTTGAAACCAGCCAAATGTGAAAATGTAAAGATCTCATCATTTAAGAGTAGGTTAATTTTAAAATTAGTCGAAGAGCAGTATGGATTAGCTGCATACGTTATATCCAAAAATGCAGTTATCAGTTTGTTTAGGCAAATGTCCAGGCTTACATCGGATGATATTGATGCGATTGATATTTTGGCATTTAGAGATTTTCTGAATTTAGATAATGTATATAGTTACCAAATTATACCAGCTATAAGTATTCAAGAATTACAATGGAAAAAGAGTAAAAGTGTTTTATATAGTCAGTTAGAAGATGAACGTTATAAAATATTAAAAGATAATAAAGTTAAAAATTCAAAGAAAACATTAATAGAACATCTCTTTCGATTAATAACCAAACCTAAGAGACTCTTATATAAGAGAAAGAGAAAAAAATATATAGTACCATTTAGATAGATTATGTTTAGTAATATTAAATTAGTTAATAAAAGATTAGATTTGATTATTAATCATGATAATAATCATAATAATATAGTATTCTCATCAGATTTTAAGTATTCTAAATATATCGGTGTGTCAATATTATCAATTTTAGAGAATAACATTCATGAGAAGTATAATTTTCATATATTTGTTAATGATATTGATATATTAGATTTAAACAGAATAAGATTATTGCCATATAAAAATATAAATATTTTCTTTTACTGGTTAGACGATAGTATTGTTGAGGGGTTACAAACAACTCAACATTTTTCAAAAGGTATGTATTATAGGCTGCTTATCCCTTATATTTTACATAGGAAAGTAGATACTTTTTTGTATTTAGATACAGATGTTATATGTGTTGGAGATATATCTGAAATATTTTCTACCAATTTATCTAAAAAGGTTGTAGCAGCTGTAGCTGATACAATAGAAGAATATCATTTATATAGGCTATATGAATTAGGATTTAAAAAAGAATCAACATATTTTAATTCTGGAGTAATGTATATAAATACTAGTGAATGGGTTAATAATAAAATCACAGAGAAGTTTCTTAGTTTAATTGGTATGAGTTCTTATGTTTATCCAGATCAGGATGTACTGAACCTGATATTAAATAATAGTTCTGTTGTATTTTTATCAGAAAAGTTTAACTACCAAAAATGGTTAAAACTATCTAGGGAAGATTTTTATGAAGAATGTAAATTAGTTTCTTTAGTCCATTTTATTGGACCTCATAAACCTTGGTCGATATCTGGCTACAATAGAATCTATAATTATTATAAAAGTAGATCATTTTGGAAAAAGCAAGAATTTGAAAATATTGATACAACATTAGGGTTAAAAAAAGCATCTAAATGCTTTTGGAAGGATGGTAATAAATTTATTTCAGTATGGTATCATGTCAGATATTTAATAAGAAAGTTAAAGAGACTAAAATGAAAAAATTGCCTATCTATATTATTAACCTAGAAAAATCTACTGATCGTAAAGCTTATATGCAGGCTCAGTTTGATCAATTATTTTTGGATAACACAGAACAGGCTATTCATTTCTTTAAGGCAATTAATGGAAAAGAAAATCCGAATCACCCCTTATTTCAACGTTATAACGAGAAGAAGAGACTGAATGTGAAAGGGTATCCACTCACACGCAATCAACTAGGGTGCTATGCTAGCCATTATTCAATGTGGGAAAAATGTATTGAGTTAGATAGTCCAATTATTGTGTTGGAAGATGACGCTAAGTTTAAAGATAATTTTCTAGACGTGCTTGATTTTATTAATAGTGAGAAAAATACCTTTGAGTTTTTCTGGCTACAGCCTGATCGTTTAAAAAATAAAAGAAAATTAGTGGCGGATTTTGGGCATTTCTCTGTTTATCAATTTAGTAAAGGTTTTATTGGGGCGACAGGTTATTATTTAACACCTAAAGCGGCTAAGAAATTTTTAGCGCAAAGCCAAGAATGGTATTTAACTGTAGATGTGACAATGGATCGTTTTTTTGAAAATAAAGTCCCACCTTATGCAATTGTACCGTTTTGCTTAGAGGCTGATTATGAAATTGAATCAACTATCTTTGAAAAGCAGAAGAAAGTCAAGACATTAAAAACAGTGATTGCAAGAGAGTTATTTAATATTAGTACCAGTATTAAAAGGAATATTTATAATTTGTTGCATCCATAAATGACAAAGTGCGGTAAAATTTTTACCGCACTTTTTTGTTATATTATTCTTGAAAATTGCTGACGTTTTGCTGCTTCACGTGAGTAAGTATCAAAACACAAACAGATGTTACGAATTAATAGCCTTCCTTTTGGCGAAACTTGGAGACCCGTATGAGTGAGTTTGATGAGCTCATCATCGATTAATGGTTTTAATAGTGCTAAATCTTCGGCAAAGTGAGTGGCAAACGGAACGTTATATTGCGCCTCGATCGGTGAGAAATCGAGTTTAAAGTTACAAATTAATTGTTTAATAACATCACGACGTAAGCAGTCTTCTTGTGTTAATGCTAAACCTTTATGTAGAGCATTGCCTTGTTCTTCAATGAGGGCATAATAGCGCTTTAAGTCTTTTTCATTCTGTGCGTAGGTATCACCCAATAAGCTAATAGAAGACACACCAAGCCCTAATAAATCACATTCTTCTTGCGTTGTGTAGCCTTGAAAGTTTCGGTGCAATACGCCTTGGTCCTGCGCAATGGCAAGTTCATCATGGGGTTTAGCAAAGTGATCCATACCAATAAATTTATAACCTGCATTACCTAGTGTTTCGATCGTTTTTTGCAAAATGGTTAGTTTTGTTTCTGGCGCGGGCAGTTGATATTCTTTAATTTTTGCTTGCCCAGGTACGCGACTTGGTAAATGTGCATAATTAAACACACTTAATCGATCTGGATTGAGTGCAATTACTTTTTCAAGGGTGAACATAAAACTTTCTACAGTCTGTAATGGCAAACCATAGATTAAATCAAGGTTAGTTGATTGAAAGCCTAATTCTCTAGCGTGATCTAACAATGCATGAATAAAATCTTCATCTTGTTCACGGTTTACTGCTTTTTGCACATCTTTATTAAAGTCTTGTACACCCATGCTCATGCGGTTAAAACCAAGGTGACGTAAATGATCAAGCATAGAAAGTTCAATTCTACGAGGATCGATTTCAATTGAAATTTCAGCTGTCTCAGATACTGTAAAATGTTTTTTTAGCATTGCCATTAAACGAGCTGATTGGGTTTCACTCAGATAGGTGGGTGTACCGCCACCCCAGTGAATTTGGGTAACGAGACGATGTTTAAATAATGCTGAGCGTGCACTAATTTCTTTTTCAAGGTAATCTAAATAAATATCAGCCTTATGTTGATGGCGAGTGATCACTTTATTACAGGCACAGAAATAGCAGAGCTGGTGGCAAAAAGGAATGTGAACGTATAAAGAGAGCGGACGATTTGGATAGCGTTTTACGGCGGCTTCAAAATCTTGCTCAGTATAATTTTCATTAAATTCTAGGGCTGTAGGATAGGAGGTATAACGCGGGCCTGATTGATTGTATTTTTGAATAAGTGCGCTATCCCAAATAATTTCTGACATTAAATCACTCCAATCTGTTTAATATCGTCTAAAAACTGACGTAATTCTTCTTTAATTTCGTGTTCAAATTTGGCTTCGGCTCTTTCACGTGCTAAATCTAAACGCATTCTTTCTTTTTTTTCTAATTGTTTACGAGTATCATGAGTTGGCATGTTACGTACGATTTCGTGTAATTGCGCCATACTGGGGTATGGAGTAAGCGTTTTACCAAAGGGCATTAATAACATGGTAAGGCGAATTACACCCTCTGAGTGATTACATTCGCCAGACTGCATTGCTCGAGCAATGATTTCAATACTTTCCTTTAAGCGGGCTTCCCTTATCGCTTTGGATTTAGCTATCATAATGTTTTGTTGTTTTAGCTGTTTTAGTAAACGAATTGTATATCCACTTAACCCTAGAACAACAATAAGTGCAACAATACTTAAAATAATGATCCAAATCATAGATTATCTAAATTGATTAATATCAATACGTTCAAAAGTGCGGTATAAATCATCTTCGTTTTCGTCTTCCTCTTCGATGCCTAGTTCTTCCATTAATTCGGCAATTCTTTCGAGACATTCATCCACAAATTGTTGATCTGCTTTGGTAATTGCTTTACCTTCATCTAAGGCATCTAATAATTCATTCAGAATCTCATTATTTTCAAGCTTTTCAAGCTCTTGCATTGGATCTAACTTTTTCACCTGTTTTACGACAGGAATCGTTTGTCCTTTTTCTGGCTTATTAACAAATTCCACAATTAATGGTACTTTTTTCTTGCTACCAATTTTAGGATCTTTAATTTCTTGTTGGATTTTGTTCGTTTTATCTTCTATTGCGCTATGACGAGAACCTGATGCTAAACCTTTATGTTTTCGTTTTTTCTTATCTTCACGTGCTTTGGCATCTAATTCATAACGTGTGAGTTTTTTTCCAGGACGAGAGTTGGAGATTTCGGGTTTCTTATCCGCTTTACGGATTGGCATAACATCAGTGATGCGACGTGTTTTTTTCTTACGAGCCATTCATAGTTCCTTTTTATAAAATTTTGTGGATTGTATCATTTTCATGTCTAAATTTATAGGCAAATAAAAAACGGAAGCACGTCACTTCCGTTTTTCTTTATCAGTAAAAACTGATTACAATTATAACAATCCACCTTGTCCTAATGCGGGATCAGTATCACGAGCTTTTAATGCATCTTCTACTGTTAATCCTAATGCTTTTGCAACACCAGCGCCGTATGCAGGATCACACCAGTGACAATTACGGATATGACGGTATTTGATGAAGTCAGGCGCATCCCCCATTGCCGCTGCAGTATTATTAAATAATGCTTGTTTTTGTTCAGCATTCATTAAGTTAAATAATGCACGAGGTTGGCTGAAGTAGTCATTATCATCTTGGCGATAATCCCAGAATGCAGCATCACCATTGATACGAAGAGGTGGTTCTGCAAAATCAGGTTGTTGTTGCCATTGGTTGAAGCTGTTTGGTTCATAGTGTGGTAAGCTTCCGTAGTTACCATCAACACGACCTTGACCATCGCGTTGGTTGCTATGAACTGGGCAACGTGGACGGTTTACTGGAATTTGACGGTAGTTCACACCTAAACGGTAACGTTGTGCATCCGCATAGTTAAATAAACGAGCTTGTAACATTCTGTCAGGACTTGCACCGATACCTGGAACTAAGTTGCTTGGTGCAAAAGCAGATTGCTCTACATCAGCAAAGAAGTTTTCTGGGTTACGATTAAGTTCAAATTCACCTACTTCAATTAATGGATAATCTTTTTTCGGCCATACTTTTGTTAAGTCAAATGGGTGGTAAGGCACTTTTTCAGCATCAGCTTCAGGCATGATCTGTACAAATAGTTTCCATTTAGGGAAGTCACCGCGTTCAATTGCTTCATATAAATCACGTTGGTGGCTTTCACGATCATTGGCGATGATTGCAGCAGCTTCTGCATCGGTTAAATTTTTGATACCTTGTTGAGTATGGAAGTGGAATTTAACCCAGAAGCGTTCACCAGCTTCATTCCAGAAACTATAAGTATGTGAACCATAACCATGCATATGACGATAGCTTGCTGGAATACCACGCTCGCTCATTACAATGGTAACTTGATGTAACGCTTCCGGCAATAATGTCCAGAAATCCCAGTTGTTCGTTGCTGAACGCATATTAGTGCGAGGATCGCGTTTTACCGCTTTGTTTAAGTCTGGGAATTTACGAGGATCACGTAAGAAGAATACCGGAGTGTTGTTACCCACTAAGTCCCAGTTACCTTCTTCAGTATAGAATTTTAATGCAAAACCACGAATATCACGTTCAGCATCTGCTGCACCTCGTTCTCCCGCAACAGTGGTAAAGCGCGCGAACATTTCTGTTTTTTTGCCAACTTCACTGAAAATTTTTGCACGAGTATATTTAGTAATATCGTGTGTGACAGTAAAGGTACCAAAAGCACCAGAACCTTTTGCGTGCATACGGCGCTCAGGAATTACTTCACGAACAAAATCTGCTAGTTTTTCATTTAACCATAAATCTTGTGCAAGTAATGGGCCGCGAGGTCCTGCTGTTAAGCTGTTTTGGTTATCGGCAACAGGGGCACCGTTACCCATGGTAAGATTAGAGCCACTTAAATGTGAAAAAGGGCATTGAGAACTCATAGAATACTCCTTGTAAAGTAAATAATCGTTTGGTTGAAATAAATTTCTTGGGTATCATACAAAAAGGTTTTGACGATTGAAATCTATTGAATCAATTCAAAAAAACTATTTTAAACTTTATCTATATTGAGTTCCTTTTGATAAAGTTTCATAATGAAGCATTTCGATCTTTCATAGCGTTTAAAGATTAGCTTTAAATTTTTTTAATGAGTTAATTTTGAGCGCGATTCCTAATTTAGGATTAATTTATGGCTGAAATTAAACAATCTGATATTCCTAATCAGGCAAAACGTAAAAAAAGTCTCGGTATTTTTATCGTTATTTTACTTATTTTAAGTATCACTTGTACTTTGTATTGGTTTTTCTTCTTGAAGGATTTTGAAGAAACAGAAGATGCTTATGTGGGTGGAAATCAAGTAATGGTGTCATCACAAGTTGCGGGCAATGTAGCGAAGATTAATGCGGACAATATGGATAAAGTCCATGCAGGTGATATTCTAGTTGAATTGGATGATACGAATGCAAAACTTAGTTTCGAACAGGCCAAAAGCAATCTCGCCAATGCTGTGCGTCAGGTAGAACAGCTCGGTTTTACTGTGCAGCAATTGCAATCGGCTGTACACGCTAATGAAATTTCTTTAGCTCAAGCACAAGGCAATTTGGCGCGCCGAGTTCAACTTGAAAAAATGGGCGCGATTGATAAAGAATCTTTCCAACACGCAAAAGAAGCCGTCGAGCTTTCTAAAGCAAATTTAAATTCCTCTAGAAATCAATTAGCTGCTAATCAGGCTTTATTGAGTAAGGTTCCATTACGTCAACAACCGCAAATACAGAACGCAATGAGTTCACTGAAACAGGCTTGGTTGAATTTACAACGTACAAAAATTAGAAGCCCAATTGATGGCTATGTGGCTCGTCGTAATGCTCAGGTTGGGCAAGCCGTTTCAGTCGGTGGCGCATTAATGGCAGTGGTATCTAATGAACAAATGTGGTTAGAAGCTAACTTCAAAGAAACCCAATTAACGAATATGCGCATTGGCCAGCCGGTGAAAATTCATTTTGATTTATACGGTAAAAATAAAGAATTTGATGGCGTGATAAATGGCATTGAAATGGGGACTGGCAATGCGTTTTCTCTTTTGCCTTCACAAAATGCTACGGGTAACTGGATTAAAGTGGTGCAACGTGTACCTGTGCGAATTAAATTAGATCCACAACAATTTGTTGAAACGCCATTACGAATTGGTCTTTCTGCAACGGCTAAAGTAAGAATTGCAGATTCATCTGGTCCAATGCTACGAGAAAAATCAGAACCGAAAACTTTATTTGCTACTGATACACTTAAATATGATGAAAGTGCGGTAGAAGATTTGATTGAATCTATCATTCAGCAAAACAGCCATTAAGGCGGCGTTATGGACAATTCCGCAAAAAAATTTCCGCCTATTCAAGGTGGCGCCCTAATTTTATTGACGCTGGCTTTATCTCTCGCCACCTTTATGCAGGTATTAGATTCTACCATTGCAAATGTGGCGATTCCGACTATTGCGGGCGATCTTGGTGCATCTTTTAGTCAAGGTACGTGGGTAATTACTTCTTTTGGTGTGGCAAATGCGATTTCTATTCCAATAACGGGTTGGTTAGCAAAACGTTTTGGCGAAGTGCGGTTATTTTTAGTTTCAACTTTTTTATTCGTTGTATCTTCTTGGCTCTGTGGGATTGCAGATAGTCTTGAGGCATTAATTATTTTTCGTGTCATTCAAGGTGCTGTCGCAGGCCCGGTGATCCCTCTTTCGCAAAGTTTATTATTAAATAATTATCCACCAGAAAAACGAGGAATGGCATTGGCATTTTGGTCAATGACTATTGTTGTTGCGCCTATTTTTGGCCCAATTTTAGGCGGATGGATTAGTGATAATATCCATTGGGGGTGGATCTTCTTTATCAATGTTCCGATTGGTTTATTAGTTGTGCTAATCAGCTGGAAGATTTTAGGTAGCCGAGAAAGTGAAATTGTTCATCAACCTATTGATAAAGTCGGTTTAGTTTTACTTGTCTTAGGCGTGGGATGTTTGCAATTAATGCTTGATCAGGGCCGTGAGCAAGATTGGTTTAATTCTAATGAAATCATTATATTAGCCGTTGTTGCTGTCGTTTGTCTGATTGCCTTGGTTATTTGGGAATTGACAGATGACAATCCTGTGGTGGATATTTCGCTTTTCCATTCTCGTAATTTTAGCGTAGGGTGTTTATGTACCAGTTTAGCCTTTTTGATTTATCTAGGTTCTGTGGTATTAATTCCGCTCTTGCTACAACAAGTCTTCCATTACACCGCGACGTGGGCAGGCCTTGCGGCTTCCCCAGTTGGATTATTCCCAATTTTGCTTTCACCGATTATTGGGCGTTTCGGTTATAAGATCGATATGCGAATTTTAGTGACGATAAGTTTTATTGTATATGCAATAACATTTTATTGGCGAGCGGTGACTTTCGAGCCATCAATGACATTTGCTGATGTGGCTTTACCACAATTAGTGCAAGGTTTGGCTGTGGCCTGTTTCTTTATGCCACTTACCACTATAACGCTGTCTGGCTTGCCTGCGCATAGAATGGCTTCTGCATCTAGCTTATTTAACTTCTTGAGAACTTTAGCGGGTTCTGTTGGGACATCTTTAACCACATTTATGTGGTATAACCGTGAAGCTGTTCACCATACTCAATTAACAGAATACATTAATCCTTATAACCCAATTTCCCAAAGTTTTTACTATCAAATGAATCAATTTGGTTTAAGTGATAGCCAGACTTCAGCTTACCTCGCTCAACAAATAACATCGCAAGGATTTATTATTGGTGCAAATGAAATATTTTGGCTATCAGCTATGGGATTCTTAGGATTGTTTATTGTGATTTGGTTTGCAAAACCACCTTTTGGTGGTCGTCATTAGTATCATATTATTCAAAATTTGAATGATTTAACCTCAAAATGTATCAATGTAAACGTTGTTGACATTAAAACAGGATTAGGAGTAGATTAGGTCAAATAATAATCATAAATATAAAGGATTATTTTTATGCCTGCTAAGCCTCTGTACTACGCCCATTCTGCACAAGACGAACTCAGCAATCTTTTACCTTACGAACATTGGCAAACCTTACAAAGCCATTCGGTAAATGTTGGCGAAATGGCGTCGGAGTTTGCTCAGGTATTTGGTGCGCAGGAAATTGCCTGCCAGACGGGACAGCTGCATGATTTGGGGAAATATTCAGAAGCCTTTAATCACCGATTACATGGTGGCCCCTCAGTCGATCACGCTACTGCCGGCGCAAAAATTGCAGTCGAACGCTGGGGAAATGTGATCGGCAAACTAATGGCGTTTTGCATCGCGGGGCATCATGCCGGGTTGGCAAATGGAAACGGTGAAGGCGATAACCGCCGCACGTTAAAGGATCGTTTGGCGTTGCAATTTGGTGCAGATATTCCCGCCCTCGATAACCTGTGGCAACAAGAAATCAAGCTCCCTCAAAACCTGTCCGCCCCGCCACTCAAAGCCAACGCGCATCATCCTTTTTTCTCCTACGCCTTCTTCACCCGAATGCTCTATTCCTGCTTGGTGGATGCCGATTATCTTGATACCGAAGCCTTTTATTCAAACCTAGAAAACAAAGCCGCCAAGCGCGGCGGCTATCCCGATTTAAACGCCTTACAACATAATTTCAATCAATTTATCAACGATTTCAGACGGCGTATCGCACAAGCTCCAGCGCAAACTGAAGCCGAAAAACGCAACGCCTCCTTAAACCGCCTGCGCAGCGAAATTCTTGATTACGCCGTAGAACAAGCGGCACAACCGCAAGGATTGTTCACGCTCACCGTACCGACCGGCGGCAAAACCTTCACTTCCATGGCGTTTGTGCTGGAACACGCCAAACGGCACGGTATGCAGCGCGTGATTTACGTCATCCCGTTCACCAACATCATCGAACAAAATGCCGCCGAATTCCGCAAAGCCTTTGGCGAATTAGGCGAACAAGCCGTGTTGGAACACCACAGCACCTTTGACGACGGCAAACTGCAAAATAAGGCCACCAAAGACAAATTGTGCCTTGCCCGAACTTACTACCCAAGCAGCCCTGATGCGCTTGACTGCCGACAGCTTTTCGATTTCTCAACACCTCAAGCTATTTATATGACTTGTTCGTTAAATTTTGCACGTTTTAAATTTGGAGAATAGATGTGAATTTCGACTATATAGCCCATGTCCGCAAAGCAGACGGGCAGCCTCAATGTTTACAAACGCATCTAACGGAAACTGCCGAGATCGCCAAATTATTGGCAGCTAAGCTGGATTTAGATCAGGCGGGCGAGTTGCTCGGCCTCATGCATGATTTCGGTAAATATTCCCGAAAATTCCAAAATATATCCACGATGAAACGGGTTTGTTTAATCCCGATTTGGATGATGAGGAAAGTACGCCTAACGGCAGTAAAGTGGATCATTCCACCGCTGGTGCGCAATGGGTTTACCGAGAATTGAGAAAGTTTGGTGCAGCACAGGGCATCGGCGAATTTTTCGGACAAATGCCGGGTTTATGCATTGCCTCACACACGGCGAAGGCTTAATTGACTGTTGTTTCCTGTTTAGTTGTCTGATTGATGCCGACCGTATCAACAGTTCGGATTTTGAACGGGAGGCGCCAAAAGAAATCCGTCGCTTGACGGAAAACCTGATTGGCAAACGGCGATTGATCAATTGGAAACCAAATTAGCAGGTTTTGAAAACCGTTATCCCATTGATGGAATCCGCCGTCGGATTTCAGGCGACTGCCTAAAAAGAGCGGTCGATTTTCAAGGTATTTATACACTGACTGTGCTGACCGGCGGCGGCAAAACATTGGCTAGCCTGCGCTACGCTCTACACCATGCGCAAAAGCATAATCTTGATCGCATTATCTACATCATTCCCTACACTTCCATCATCGACCAAAATGCCCAAGCCGTACGCGAAATTCTCGGCGAAAATTGGGTGCTGGAACATCATTCCAATTTAGAACCTGAAAAACAAAGCTGGCAGGATAAACTGCTGTCTGAAAACTGGGATAAACCTATTGTCTTTACCACCATGGTGCAGTTCTTGGATGCTTGGCTCGGTGGCTGTACACGCGGTGCACGCCATATTCACCCGATGACAAATAGTGTCTTGATTTTCGATGAAATCCAAACCCTGCCGATAAAATGCGTGCATTTGTTTTGCAACGTATTGAACTGGTTGACGACATTTGGCAAAAGCACGGTAGTTTTATGCACGGCAACGCAGCCTCTTCTCGGTGAATTGGGTGTACAGAATTTCCCTGAAGGCAAGAGGGGAACCATTATCGCTCGTGGTTTATTAAAGCTGCCTGAAAAACTGCAACTGCATTTTTATCGTATTTTGTGAAAAATTATCAACAAAATTGGTTGCATATTGATTGTTCAGCGACTTATCGTAAATCGGGTAGTGATTTATGGGCTGTTGGGGCAACAGGGATTGGTGTGCAAACTTTAGCAAATTTAATGTTATCAAAATCATTGAAGTAAGGAGATATGATGACAGAAAGAATTTTTTGCTCCTTTAGTCGATTATATGATGTCTTCACCGATAGTGGTGTCCGTTCTTGAAAAAGAAAATGCAGTGAAAGATTACCGCACTTTGATTGGTACAACGAATCCAGAAACTGCACCAGAAGGTACAATTCGTAAAGATTTTGCATTAAGTCAGCGTGAGAATTCGGTTCATGGTTCGGATAGTGTGGAAAGTGCAAATCGTGAAATTGCCTATTTCTTTACTGATTCTGAAATTTTTGAGCGTTGATGCTTAACTTATAAAAAGTGATATATATTAAAGGCTAATGCAATTTTGAATTTAAATTGATTTAGTCTCACTAGGCGCCATTTATATAAATTTTATCGGATTCAGGATTCAGTATCTTGAATCTATAAATGTATAAATGGCGTTTTAGCATTATTAGAACGTTAGTTTTAATTATAGTTATAAGCACTTCCCGTATTAAATTAAGAGGTAGATTCCGATATACTGAATATAAACTGTAATTGTTATGAAGCTTTCTCATATGAAATACCTTTCTTTCTCATTTCTTTTACTTGCTACTTCACCTGTGGTTTTAGCAGACAATTTGACTCAATCATTTCAACAAACTAAACAGCAATTCAATGAATTTCAATCTTTGAATCAAAATCGTTGGATTCAACAACATTCTTTTCAATCTGCTACTCAACAATCAAAAAATGATTCTCTTTCAAAAGCTTGTTTAAATTATCAAGGCATTCAATTTAAGGGCGTGACACTTGTTAAGGCAGACCACTTATTACCAAAGAAAGAAGAGTGCATAAATGAGGAAAGACTTAATCAACTTAGTCAGCAGCTTACACAGGAATATATTGATAAGGGATATATTCATAATCCATTCCAATTTGAAGATGATCACTCAGGTTTCTTAACTTTGCATGTTTTTGAAGGAAAAACTGCAGCATTAGAAAGTGATGATAAGCAACTTAATTTAAATCAATTGTTACCAAATGTTTTGGGTAAACCACTTAAAGTGCAAGATCTTGATCAAGCACTTGACCAAGCGAATCGTATACCTGGAAACAATGTGACCGTTGATGTTTTACCCGCTAAAAATGGTGAAATAAAATTAGCTTTTAATAATCAGGTAACTTCTCGTATTTCAGGCTCTATGGGTATAGATGATCGAGCATCAAAAAATTATGGACGTTGGCAAGCACGTGCTGCTGTGAACATTGGAAATCCGTTTGGTTTATCCGATACGTTATATTTAAGTGGAGCACATACTTTAAAATCCCATTATCAATTTAACCGCTCTTTGTTACTTCATTATTCTTTACCATACGGATATTGGACATTTAGTAGTTTTGCATCCTCCTCACAATTTAAATCACCTTTAATACTGGAAAACTTTTCTTTACAGCAAAATGGTCGTACTGTTCAAGCTGGAATTTCAGCTGAATATGTTTTCCATCGAGGAGCAAACCATATATCCACATTTTCTACCCAATTTGAAAAACTCAATAGTAAGAACCGTCTTGAAGACGTAGTGTTGGCATTACAAAGTCCAAAACTTTCTAGTATTTCTGTCGGTATCAATCATCTTCAATTATTTGAAAATGGAAACTTAGTTGTCGATATTCGTTATGAACAAGGAAAAAATAAAGCAGAGGAGCAACCTGAATCTCAATTTAAACGTTGGAACTTGGATCTGAAATTTAATCGTTATCAAGCATTAGGTAGCGAAACTTTCCGTCACTCTCATCAGCTCACTGGGCAGTATGGTTCGCATTATTTACCATCGGTAAAACAAGAGGATTTAACAGGGTATAATCGTGTTCGTGGTCTAAATGATGTAAATCTATCAGCTGAAAAAAATCTTGTATCACATAACGATATTGCTTGGATCAAGCAAACGAAAATAGGAACATTTTCGCCTTATTTGGGGTTCGATTTAGGCGTACAGAAATCTGTTGATGAAGATCAACGTGAAAAAGCACTTGCTTATGCGATAGGATTAAATTGGTCTCGTAAAGCATTTCAAGCAAATCTTGAATGGGCAACTGGACGATTATTTGGTAAATCAGATGGCGTAAAGCAAGAACGTTTTATTTCAACGAATTTTGTCTATTTGTTCTGATGTAATCAATAAAAAATCTTAATCCTGTGATACAGATCACGTTTTCTAGATTTTAAATACTGGTCGAACTTCTCTGATTTTGTTTTAATACAAACACTTCTCATAACTAGCAAGAGGCACTGTAGCCATACATGAGTGTCTCTTGAATTCTTTTTCATTTTAGAGGTAATAATATGTCTAAATCTTACTCATTAAGTAAAATTTCTCTCGCCATTACATTAAGTATTGCAGGGCAGTCAGCTTTCGCTGATATTAATGTTGCAGACAGTAACACTCAAGTTAGTAAAAAACAAAATATTGAAATCATCAATATTGCCAATCCAAGTAATTCAGGGCTTTCTCATAACCGATATAATAAATTTAACGTAGAGCAAGCGGGCGCTGTTTTAAACAATGCGCGTCAAAATGGAAAATCCCAACTTGCTGGAGATCTTAATGCTAACCCAAATCTCAAAACTCAATCTGCAAAAGTTATCCTTAATGAAGTGATTAGTCGTAATCCTTCTAAAATTGCCGGTAAACAAGAAGTTTTTGGGGATAAGGCTGATTATGTACTAGCTAACCCAAATGGTATTAGCGTTGAAGGTGGTGGTTTTATAAATACACCTAGAGCTTCTTTAGTCGTTGGTAAACCTCAAGTATCGACTGGAAATTTAAATGGTTATGATGTTACTGGTGATAAGGGATTGAATACCAATGGCAAAATTACAACAAGTGGTGATATTGATTTAATTGCACCGCAAGTAAATGTTGCAGGTCAAATCACAACAAGTGAAGGGGTAAATGTGATTGCGGGTAAAAATAAAATTACTCGAGAAGATAACGGTACACTAAAAATCACTACAACAGAAAAAACAGGGCAAGTATTAGATGGGCGAGTGGTTGGTAGTATTCAAGCTGGCAGAATTCGTATTCATTCCGCTGATGATCGAGCCACAATTACAGCTCAAGCAACAGAGCTAAGCGCAAAAGAAATTAGTATTACCGCCGGTAAAGCCAATATAAATGGAAAAGTAAGTCGTGGAGATGGTTATAGTTCAGGTAAATCTGGCAAAGTAGGAACCGTTAATGTTCGTGAAGAACGCAGTGGTACCTCTGAAAATTATCAAGCGACACATATTAAAGCAGATAAACTCAATATTAATGTTATTAATCAATTGAATATTAATGGTGCTGATATTCAAGCTAAAACTAGCCAAATCAATGGTGGTGGCGTTCATTTAGGTTCAGAAAAAACAGTTGTTGCGAATAAATCCAGCAAGTTTCAAAGTAAAGGTGGTTGGTATCGTAATGAATTGGATAGCAACAGAATAGAAACTACTCACCGTACGACTATCTCAAGCGACAATATCAATATAGTTGCTACAAAAGGTAAAGTGACAACTGAAGGCGCAAAACTTTCAGCAAAAACAACCGCACTTTATGGGGAGCAAGGTATAACTTTACGTGGAGCAAGTGCTACTCAGTCTCAAGCAGCTTATGCTGATTTTAAAAATGAAACGGCTCGTTTAAAAACGGGCACGAGCAATCAAGATAGTCATATTCAACGTTATACAGCAACTGAAATTTCAACACAAGATGACCTTGTTTTAGGTGGCAAAGGCGATGTTAATCTTATCGGCGTGGTTGCGAAGGTTGATGGAGCATTATTAGCTAAAAATGAAGGAAATTTAGCTTTTAATGCAGAAAAAACAACGGAACATTACAGCTTAAATGACCATATGCGTTTCTGGGGAGGCTTGGCAGGTTCTAAAACTGTGGGGACAGGGAGAAACGCTGAGATTATTCATGGCTCAGATCTCACAGTAAGAGGTGATGCTGTATTAGATGCGAAAAGAGGCGTCCATATTACTGGTAGCCGAGTGGTGACTGGTGGTAATGGTATTGTAAAAGGAAATGCAGGTTCCTTAACTATTGATAGTGCTCACGCAAATAAAACTTCGAGTGATTATGCTCGTCAGGGGACGATTTTTGATATAACTAAAGCTCGTAAAAGCAGCTATGAACATACTTCCACTGCACATGGTTCAACACTTAAATCAGAGTCAAACCTACAGCTTTCCACTAATAAAAATGTCAGTATTATAGGCTCAAATGTTCAATCTGTTGGTTTATTAGATATTGCTGCGAAAAGTGGTATCGAGATTAAAGGTGCGACTAATCATATTGAAAAATTTTCAAATGAAGCAGGCTTCAGTCTTTTTGGTGGATTTGATAGTTTAAAAACTACATTCCAGCATGGACATTTAACAGCGAACTTAAATATAGATAACAGTAAAGGTAAACCAAGTGTTGATTCTGATGCTGAAATCAGTATTGATAAAAAGCCTGATGCTGTAAAAGCAGAAGGCAAATTCCATGTAGGTTTGCATGCGTATAACAATAGTCAAAATAGCCAAGCTACGACGCATACTGCCTCAACATTAAAAGGTGGGGACGTCTCTTTAACTGGAAAAAAAGTGGTGATTTCTGGTAGTGAAGTTGCCGCAGCAAAAGGTAATTTAGCTATTCAAGCTGATCACATCACTACGAAAGCAGATTCCAACGAATCCATCCAAAATAGTGTAAAAAACGAGGTGAATATCGGTTTAAGTGGTACTGTAACAGAAAGTAAAGTTAGTGCTACTTTAGGTTCAAGCGTGAATCATTCACTTAATTCATCTGTAGATAATAAAGCGCAAGTGAGTAAGCTTTCCGCTGTAAATAATGTTCAACTTAATGCAAATCGTATTGAGCACCAAGGTACACAAATACAGGCTAATGGAAATATTCAAGAAAATGCCAAACAGATTGTTCATTCTACCGCACAGGATAGCCATAATGGTTTCGGCAATAATGTGAATGTAGGAGTAACAGTTTCAGCCAGCATTGATAATAAAAAAGCATTTAGCGTTCAAGCAGATCTTTCTGCAAAAGGTGGGCGTGAAACATCCTCAAGTGTTACTCATCATGCTTCAGCATTGCAAGCGGGTAAAAATGTGGATGTAACGGCAAATCATATTCAAGATAATGCAACGAAATATAATGTTGGTGAAACGGCTCAATTTAACTCACAAAATCATCAACTTGTTGCTGTCGCTAATCAAGCTTCAACAGACAAAATGAATGCTGGAGCAAGTGTTGGTGTTTCGGCTAATACGACTGATTTTCAACGTTTTAATGTATCCGCTAATGTTGGCGCAAATTACAATCAATCAAGTAATCATGAAAGCAATTCAGTACAAGGTTCTGTTAATGCTAAAAATATAAACATCAACACAGGTAAATTAAATAGCCAAGCAAATATTCATGGAAAAGAAAACGTGAATATTAATGCTCAAACTGCACAATTTAATCAAGCAACAAACAGTAAGAACCAATCTGGTGGTGGTTTTGATGCTAAGTTAGGCGTCGGAGCTATGGTTGTACCGTCGGCGGGGGCAGCAGTACCATCTATTGATGTAAGTGTGTCTGCAAATGGTAACCAAGGTAATCAAAGCCAAGCAGTAACAGGCTCTATTTCTGGTAAAAACGTGAATGTCCAAACCCAAGGCGTGCTAAGTTTGCAAGGAACGAATGTACAGGCTACAGAAAATGCCAATTTATCTGGTAAGCGAGTAAATATCACCGCAGGCAATAATCATAATCAAAATACGGCAGCAACTGTTGGGTTAGGTGTAAATATTGGTGCTGATGTATCTAATGTTGGCTTTAATGCGAATGTTGGTGTGAATGTTGGTAATAGCCAAACCCATACTGGCGTTTCAGTAAATGGCAAGAATGTGAATATTACCGCACAGAATGGGGTGAATTTACAAGGTGTAAATTCTCAATCTCAAAACCTTAACTTAAATGCAGGTAAAGGTAATTTATCACTTACAGCAGCAAAAGATAATGTGAACAAAACCGATGTATCCGTAGGATTAAAATTAGGTGGAGGTGTTAGTGAGCAAAAATGGATGCCATCATCTGGTAGTGGAAATTTATCAGTAAATGTTATTCGTAATGAAACTCATACGGAAACCGCTATGAATACCAATACAGCGACAATTAATGCTGGTGGTAACGCTAAATTTGTGGGTGGTTCAGTTAATGCAAATCATGTAAACGGTACAATTTCTGGGGATTCTCATACTGAACAACTAGCAAATAAGGTGAATGAAGTGAGTGTCAATCTTTCTGCTAATGGCAGTGGAAAACTCACTGTTCCAACAGCAGATAAATGGGCTGAAACAGCTAAAAAAGATTGGGATAATGGGACTATTGCTGGTGTGAAAGCAGAAGCAAAAGTTGAAGTTAATGCGAAAAAACAACAAACTGCAACTAATGCTGGGGTGAATGCTAAGCATAATCAGGTTGTAGTAAAAGGTGTCAAAACCCGCACTGAAATGAAAAATGCTCATAGCCGTCAACTTCATTTTAAAGTAGATGCTACAACACAAATTAAACAACGTGTCGAAAGCAAACTTCCAGAGAGTGTGAAACCAATAGTCAAACCTATACGAGGTCTCCACTTACAATTGGTAAAAAATAATAAGCCAAGTGTTAAAGTGCGGGTAAAACACTAGAAATTTTCATCTAAGGTATCTCCTTTATATAATAAAAGCACCTAAACAATAGTTTAGGTGCTTTTAAGTTATTTATACGATTTTAATTTTACTAATTTAAAACATTAACCTGCTCTAAAAATTCGTCTTCTGTTAATACTCTAATATTTAGTTCTTGTGCTTTTGCGAGCTTAGAGCCAGCTGCGTCACCTGCGATGACAAAGTCCGTTTTACTGGAAACAGAACCGCTTACTTTGGCGCCTAGCTGTTGTAGTAATGATTTTGCTTCGTTGCGACCCATTTGAGTGAGGGTGCCAGTGAGGACGACGGTTTTATCTTTGAAGAAGTTTTCACTGGCTTCTTTTACTTCCACGGTTTCCCAATGTACGCCTTGTGCGATTAAATCCTCAACAACGGAAACATTGTGCTCTTCACGCCAGAATACAAAAATCCTGTTTGCTACAACTTCACCTACATCAGGTACTTGTTGAAGTTGCTCAAGATCAGCGGCTTTAAGCGCATCTAAAGTTTTGAAGTGATTAGCAAGATTCAATGCAGTGGCTTCACCTACTTCACGTATGCCTAAAGCAAAAATAAAGCGAGCAAGGGTCGTGCTTTTGGCTTTTTCAAGACTATTGAGAGCGTTTTCTGCAGATTTTGCGCCCATTCTTTCTAAGCGTGTGAGCGTAGTTAAATCAAGTTTAAATAAGTCCGCAGGTGTATGAATCAGTTCTCTATCGACTAATTGTTCTATTAATTTTCCGCCTATACCATCAATATCCATTGCTTTACGAGAGACGAAATGTTTTAAAGCCTCTTTGCGTTGTGCCGCACAGAATAATCCCCCCGTACAGCGAGCCACCGCTTCGCCTTCAATACGAATAATTTGAGAGTCGCACACAGGACAGTTTGTTGGGAAAATGATTGGTTTAGCATTATCAGGGCGGCGTTCATGTAATACACCGATGATTTGTGGAATTACATCGCCTGCTCGACGAATGACAACAGTATCGCCAATAGCAATATTTAAGCGTTCAATTTCATCACCATTGTGTAAGGTGGCATTGCTTACTGTAACGCCTGCAACAAAGACCGGTTCCAATTTAGCAACTGGTGTGATTGCACCCGTTCGGCCAACTTGGAATTCAACATCATTCAGCACAGTTAATTCTTCTTGGGCTGGGAATTTATAAGCAATTGCCCAACGAGGTGCTTTAGAAATAAATCCTAGCTCATTTTGTAAGGCTATATCATTGATTTTTAAGACTGTCCCATCAATGTCATAACCTAGCGAGCTTCGTTTATTTTGAATATCTCGGTAAAAATCTAAAACTTCATTTGTGCCATTACATAAACGAATTTCTGGATTCACTGGAATACCGATGGATTTTAGCCATTGCAAACGAGCATAATGAGTATTTGGCAGTTCAACGCCTTCAGCAATCCCAATACCATAAGCATTTAATACCAATGGGCGTTTACTTGTAATATTAGGATCAAGTTGACGCAAAGATCCTGCTGCCGCATTACGAGGGTTAGCAAAAGTTTTTTCACCATGTTCTAGTGCATATTCATTTAAACGCTCAAATCCCGCGTGTGGCATAAAAACTTCGCCTCGCACTTCTAAACGTGCTGGAGGATTGTCCGTTAGAAGTTGTAATGGAATATTACGAATAGTACGGATATTGGCTGTAATATCTTCGCCTGTAGTGCCATCACCACGAGTGGCTGCTTGGGTGAGCACGCCATTTACATACAAAATACTCACTGCCAAACCATCAAGTTTAGGTTCGCAACAGAAGGTAAGCGGTTTAGGTAATACGATTAAACGATCTTCAATGCGTTTTACAAAGGCATTGAATTCTTCATCGGAAAAAGCATTATCCAAAGAGAGCATGGGAATTTCATGACGAATTTGGCTAAACCCAGAAAGTGGTTTTGCGCCAACACGTTGAGTTGGGGAGTCTGAAGTAAGAAATTCAGGATGTTCTAGTTCTAACGCTTTTAGCTGATGAAAGAGACGATCATATTCGCTATCAGGCACGGTTGGATTATCTAGAACGTGATATTCGTATTCATATTGGCGCAAGGTTTTGCGTAGATTGTCTATTTGAGTTTGAATATTTGTCATAAAATTCTCGGGGAAAAATGACCGCACTTTTTGTTTGTTTAGAGTGAAAATAGACAGGCATAAAGCCTGTCTCAATAAAGATAAAAGTGCGGTAAATTTAAGGTATGAATTTACACGCGAGCAAGATATGTTTGCTCTGCATTTTCATCAAAGATTTCTTGTTCTTCAGTAAGCACGATGGCTTGTAAATCTTCGGCTAATGTATGCGCAGCGCGGATCATCATTCGTAAATTAGCGAGATTATTACCAGGTGATGGCAGTTGTATAAAGAATACAATTCCCATCGTGCTAAAATCTACTAAGTTGTAAGCATCAAATGTTCCTGGCTGTTCTAAATTTGCCACACTAAAGAGAACTGGACTTGCCACACTTAAATCTAAGTGGCGGTGATACATTTCATCCACACCCAAGATAAACCCTAGGTTTTCAAGTGCTTGTACTAATTTCGCACCATTGAATTGGTCGCTAGATTTGGGAATAAGATAAAGTTGAATATAGCCAGTTTTTTGTTTCGGTTTAGCTGTTGTTTCTGCTTTTGGTTCATTAAAAGATACGTTGTAGTCCACTTGACGTTCTTCGTGAGCTAATTCCGCAAGTTGCGCTCTTAATTCTGGTGATGATGAATTAATTCCATCGAAACCAGCATTTTGGCTTTGTTCTTCAATTTGTTCTAATGTCATATTCGCAACGCTATTTGATGTCGGCATATCATATTGTGGTTGAGTCGGCTTTAACGGCTCAGAACGATGATTTCCCATATCATAAACAGGTTGAACATTTGGAATCGAAATCTTAATGTCATCGACGCTTTTTTCGCTTTGTCTATAATCAACAGGTTCTTGAGTTACTGCAGCATTAGGTATGACTTGATGACGAATTGGTGCATTTGCTTGCGCTGTAGTTGCATGAGACAAATTAGCATTTGTTGGTATCGTTTCTTCTTGCGTATGGGATCTTTGCACATGAGAAGTGCGGTCAAATTTATTGGCTTTATCAAAATATTTTGATTTCTCACGACGATTTGACCATAATCCGTGCACGATTAAGGCAACAAGTGCCAAAATGCCCACAATAATCAAAATTGTATTTAAATCCATCTTTATTCCTTACGCGTGCTAGTCCAGCGAGAATACTATTAATGGCGCTAATCCTACCATATTTCAGTAGGTGAAAAAATACTTCAATGCGTGGAATTTTAAGGGAAAAGAGCGGTCTGTTTTAGGCGTATTTTTATTGAAAGGAAAGAAAAATGTTGAATCCTAATGAATTAAAATCTGGCTTCCATTATTTTGTAATGGGCTGGCATTACATCACACAAAAAGGCTTGCGTCGGTTTGTTATTATTCCAATTTTGCTCAATACCGTTTTGCTCTGTGGTTTGTTTTGGCTTTTTATTAGCCAAATCACGAGTGCTATTGATTGGGTGATGAATTTTATTCCAGACTGGCTGAGTTTTCTCAGTGTAATTTTGTTAACCCTGTCCATTTTAACAATTTTATTGCTCTTTTATTTTACCTTCACCACACTTTCCGGCTTTATCGCAGCCCCATTTAATGGCTTGTTAGCGGAAAAAGTAGAAAAAATGCTGACAGGTGAAAATATTAATGATGATAGTCTTGTGGATGTAATGAGAGATGTGCCTCGTATGCTTGCTCGAGAATGGCAAAAATTACGTTATAGCCTACCAAAAATTATCGCCTTGTTTTTACTGAGTTTTATTCCTTTGGTTGGGCAAACCATCGTGCCTGTACTTACTTTCTTGTTCACTTGTTGGATGATGGCAATTCAATATTGTGATTATCCTTTTGATAATCACAAAGTTTCTTTTGATATCATGAAAAATGCGCTTGGCAATCAACGAACTCAAAGTTTAACTTTTGGTGGATTAGTAACTTGTTGCACGTTTGTGCCTGTAATTAATTTATTAATTATGCCTGTTGCAGTATGTGGTGCGACCGTAATGTGGGTGGAAAATTATCGTAATGGCTTACGCTTTAATATGAATAGACCTTCCTCCGCTCAAACAGGGCTTGATGTTCATTCAGAAAATACAGGGATTGTTAAATAGCTTGCGGTTATAAAATAGATCAAATAACTATTTTTTTAATCAAAAGTGCGGTGCTATAAATAAACCAACATTAACGAAGTCCAACGAAAGGGAAATATTATGACAATTTATGCAGACAATTCTTATTCTATCGGAAATACGCCACTTGTGCGTTTAAAACACTTTGGTCACAATGGCAATGTGGTGGTGAAAATTGAGGGGCGTAACCCAAGCTACAGCGTAAAATGCCGCATTGGAGCGAATATGGTGTGGCAAGCAGAAAAAGATGGCACGCTCACAAAAGGGAAAGAAATTGTAGATGCAACGAGCGGTAACACAGGTATCGCTTTGGCCTATGTTGCAGCCGCTAGAGGTTATAAAATCACGCTCACCATGCCGGAAACAATGAGCCTAGAAAGAAAACGTTTATTGCGTGGATTGGGTGTGAATTTAGTGCTTACCGAAGGCGCAAAAGGAATGAAAGGCGCGATTGCGAAAGCAGAAGAAATTGTTGCTTCTGATCCAAGCCGCTATGTCATGCTTAAACAATTTGAAAATCCAGCCAACCCACAAATTCATCGAGAAACAACAGGCCCTGAAATTTGGAAAGATACGGATGGTAAAGTCGATGTTATTGTTGCTGGAGTAGGAACAGGCGGAACGATTACGGGTATTTCTCGCGCGATTAAATTAGATTTTGGTAAACAAATCACTTCTGTTGCGGTTGAGCCAGTGGAATCTCCCGTCATTACTCAAACTTTAGCGGGCGAAGAAGCAAAACCAGGTCCACATAAAATTCAAGGAATCGGTGCTGGTTTTATTCCAAAAAATTTAGATTTATCTCTTATTGATCGTGTAGAAACTGTTGATAGTGATACCGCACTTGCCACAGCTCGTCGCTTAATGTCAGAAGAAGGCATTCTTGCAGGTATTTCATCTGGAGCTGCTGTCGCTGCTGCAGATCGCATTGCTAAATTACCAGAATTTAAAGATAAATTAGTTGTGGCTATTTTACCTTCTGCATCAGAACGTTATTTAAGTACCGCATTATTTGAGGGCATTGAGGGATAGGTTATATTACAGGTAAAGTGCGGTAAAATTTTGCTGCACTTTTAATGTTCTTCTTATAACTAAAAAGTCTAACTCATTACATAATCGTCTTGTTTTTCCATTAGTTAGACTTTTATAATCAAGCTAATTCAAACACTATATAAGGAATACAATTATGAAAAAACTATTTTTTACAACCGCACTTTTGGCTGCGGGTTTAACATTTTCCACACTTTCAAACGCAGGTGAAATTTCAGAACGCGTTGAGAAAACAAAGACATTGCTCGTAGGGACAGAAGGGACTTATGCGCCATTTACTTTCCATGATAAAAGTGGAAAATTAACAGGCTTTGATGTAGAGGTTATTCGTAAAGTGGCTGAAAAGCTCGGTTTGAAAGTAGAATTTAAAGAAACACAATGGGATGCAATGTATGCGGGGTTAAATGCAAAACGTTTTGATGTGATTGCAAACCAAACTAACCCAAGCCCAGAGCGTTTAAAAAAATACAGTTTCACAACGCCTTATAATTATTCTGGTGGGGTGATTGTAACAAAATCATCGGATAACAGTATTAAATCATTTGAAGATTTGAAAGGTCGTAAGTCTGCGCAATCTGCAACAAGTAACTGGGGTAAAGATGCAAAAGCTGCAGGCGCGCAGATTCTTGTAGTGGATGGTTTAGCACAGAGCTTAGAGCTTATTAAACAAGGCCGTGCAGAAGCAACAATTAATGATAAATTGGCTGTATTAGATTATTTTAAACAACACCCAAATGCTGGTTTAAAAATTGCTTATGATCGTGGGGATAAAATTCCGACTGCCTTTGCTTTTTTACAAGGTGAAGATGCATTGATTACAAAATTTAATCAAGCACTTGAAGCACTTCGCGAAGATGGTACGTTAAAACAGATTTCAATTGAATGGTTTGGTGATGATATTACTCAATAATTGGTTGGCGAGTCTTCCATTTATGAGTGCAGAACGAGCTGATTATGTAATCAGCTCGTTTTGGCCTATGTTGGAAGCAGCAATTTTATACACATTGCCATTGGCAGTCATTTCCTTCTTCTGCGGTTTGCTTATTGCAGTGATTGTTGCAGTTATTCGTACTTTGCCTAGTCCTAATTTACTCGTAAAATTGTTACAGGTTTTATGTCGAGTGTATATCTCTATAATCCGAGGTACACCGATGTTAGTACAAATTTTTATTATTTTTTATGGATTACCTGAAGTCGGTATTACTTTAGAGCCCTTCCCAACAGCGATTATTGCATTTTCTATTAATATTGGTGCTTATGCAGCAGAGACAGTTCGAGCTTCAATTATTGCTATACCTAAAGGGCAGTGGGAAGCCTCTTATGCGATAGGTATGAATTATCGACAAGCATTTATTCGTACAATTATGCCACAGGCTTTACGTATTTCAGTACCTTCGCTTTCTAATACTTTTATTAGTACAGTTAAAGACACTTCACTAGCTTCTCTTGTTTTAGTGACAGAATTATTCCGTGTCGCACAGAATATTACGGCAGCAAACTATGAATTTATTTTAATTTATAGTGAGGCAGCTTTGATTTATTGGATTTTCTGTTTTGTTTTATCTTTCTTACAAGATCGTCTTGAAATTCGCTTATCTCGCCATTTATAAGGAATGTTTATGTTAAAAGTAACCAATATTCAAAAAAACTTTAATGGCAATCATGTATTAAAAGGCATTGATTTTGAGATAAATAAAGGTGAAGTTGTCGCTATTTTAGGTCCCTCAGGCTCAGGAAAAACGACATTTTTGCGTTGCCTAAATTTGTTAGAGCGCCCAGAGCAAGGTAAGTTAGTTTTTACTGATGGTGATTTGAAAATTGATTTTAGTCGAAAAATTACGAAATCGGATGAATTAAGTTTACGCCGTCGTTCATCAATGGTATTTCAACAATATAATTTATTTCCTCATCGTACAGCACTTGAGAATGTAATGGAAGGGATGCTGGTGGTTCAAAAACAACCGAAAGAGCAGGCTCGAAAAAAAGCATTAATGTTGTTAGAGAAGGTTGGGTTAAGAGCTAAAGCAGATTTATTTCCATCACAACTTTCTGGTGGGCAGCAACAACGAGTTGGTATTGCTCGTGCCTTGGCGGTACAACCAGATTTAATTTTATTAGATGAACCTACATCTGCGTTGGATCCTGAATTAGTAGGCGAGGTATTGCAAACCCTTAAAATGCTTGCACAGGAAGGATGGACTATGATTATTGTTACTCATGAAATGCAGTTTGCGAAAGATGTTGCAGATCGTGTGATTTTGATGGCGGATGGGCATATTGTAGAACAAAATACATCAGATAAATTCTTTACTTGCCCAAAACAAGAACGCACTCGACAATTCTTAATGCAAGCTAAAATGCCTTTAGACTTAGATTACTGTATTTAACTTTCTTATTACTTTGAAAAGAGAGTGACTACTCGTTTTTATTGGATAAAATTTGGTGTACAAATAACGTTTAGAATAATCTGATAGAATGTTTTACATAAAAAAAATAATTGTGTAAAAATACCGACCTGAAAACCTAAAAGGAGTAAAAATGACTTTAATTGAACGTCTTAAGCAAGAGTTTATTACTGACTGGAAGCCTTTTGAAGTAATATGGCTTGCGCTTTTCATCATTGCGCAGATTTGGGCTTATGTACAAGCGCCAGATTCTTGGTTAGCAATGATTTCTGGTATTTCCGGTATTTTGTGTGTGGTATTAGTAAGTAAAGGTAAAATTAGTAATTATTTCTTTGGATTAATTTTTGCTTACACTTATTTTTATGTTGCTTGGGGATCAAATTTCTTAGGCGAAATGAATACCGTACTCTATGTATATTTGCCATCTCAATTTATTGGTTACTTCATGTGGAAAGCTAATATGCAAAATAGTGATGGTGGAGAAAGTGTGATTGCCAAAGCTTTAACTGTTAAAGGATGGATGACATTAATTGTTGTGACTACGGTTGGGACTTTGCTTTTTGTTCAAGCATTACAAGCGGCTGGCGGTAGTTCAACAGGTTTAGATGGTCTAACTACCATTATTACGGTTGCTGCACAGATTTTAATGATTTTGCGTTATCGTGAACAGTGGTTGTTATGGATTGCTTTAAATATCCTTTCTATTTTCTTATGGGCAGAAACACCAGCCATGTACTTAATGTACTCAGCCTACTTACTTAACTCGTTGTACGGTTATTATAACTGGACGAAATTGGTTAAACGTAGCTAAACATACTTAAGCAAACTTAGAAACAGAAAAGAGCGGTATTTTACCGCTCTTTTTTCTTTGCTTTGAAGATTAACGCATGGTCACGAATTCTTCTGAACCCGTTGGGTGAATAGCCACTGTGTTATCAAAATCAGCTTTTGTTGCGCCCATTTTGATTGCTACGGCAAATCCTTGAATCATTTCATCTACACCGAAACCAATACCATGTAAACCCACAACTTTTTCATCTTTACCCACACAAACCAATTTCATTTTGCACGGTTGGCGATGTTGAGTGACCGCAGTGTACATTGCTGTGAAAGAGGATTTATATACTTTAACATTTTCAGCACCATATTGTTCAATAGCTTGAGGTTCAGTTAAACCTACAGTGCCGATTGGTGGATGGCTGAATACAACGGTTGGAACCAAATTGTAATCTAAATGTTCAGTCGGTTTATTATTGAATAAACGCTCAGAAAGGCGACGACCCGCTGCAACTGCAACCGGTGTTAATTCAATGCCGTTTTCGATAATATCGCCTACCGCATAAATGCCTTTCACATTGGTATTTTGATATTTATCTACTTTGACATAACCGCGTTCATTAGTTTCTACGCCAGCATTTTCTAAGCCAATTTTATCTGTCGCTGGAACACGACCTGCAGCCCAAATAACACAGTCCACAGTAACATCAGATTGACCATCACATTTTACTGTAAGAGAGCTATCTGCATTTTTAACAATTTCAGATGGCGTGGAATTGCTATGTAATTGAATTCCATCTTGCGCAAGCACTTCCACTAATGTTTCTACGATTAATGGATCTTGATTACGCATTGGCGCATGGCGACGCACTAGTAAATGCGTATCCACGCCTAGGCTGTTTAATACACCAGAAAGTTCAACGGCAATATAGCCAGCACCGATAACCGCAGCGCGTTTTGGTAATTCGGTTAATGCGAAGAAACCATCTGAATCAATGCCGTATTCTTGTCCTTTAATGTTTGGACGATATGGGCGGCCACCTGTTGCGATTAAAATATGATCTGCGGTTACTTGCTCTTTTGTACCATCAGTAAGTGTTACTTCAATAGTATGCGCATCGATAAATTTTCCGAAACCGTTAATTACATCAATGTTATTTTTCGCTAATACATTGTTATAAGATGTATGAATACGACCAATATAGGCTTGGCGACTTTCAATCAGTTTTGAAAAATCAAATTTTTTCACTTCAACATCAAAACCATAATCTGGCGCATAATTGTTAATTGCTTCTGCAATATGTGCACCATAAAACATTACTTTTTTAGGTACGCAACCTACATTCACACAAGTGCCGCCAAGATGTTTGGCTTCAATGATTGCGCATTTTTTTCCATAGCTTGCAGCACGATTTAGAGAAGCAATACCGCCACTGCCACCGCCAATAGCGATGTAATCATAATGTTTAGTCATAGTTTGATCCTTTTTTGAACTCAAAAATTTTCTGTATTTTGCCTAATTTTTATGAAGAATGCTATAAATTGATGTAATTGGTCTTTTTAAACGTCTATCAATCTTAATTTTAAAAGAAAATAAGGCTGAAAATATCAGCCTTATTAAAGAGAGAGCTTAATCTGGCGTATAATAAAGTTTACCAATTTCAATTTTTTGACGCCCGGTCTCTTCTCGCCATTTATTACTATCACGTAAAGAATACACACAACCGCAATATTCCTGTTGATAAAACCGCTCACGCTTACTAATTTCAATCATGCGTTGCGAGCCACCTTCTTTTCGCCAGTTATAATCCCAATAAATAACATCATCATATTTTTCCGCAGCGCGATGCCCACAGCCATTGATTTGATTCATATCCTTCCAGCGAGAAATACCCAGGCAACTAGTAAATACAGGGAAACCATGTTCATGAGCATATTCAGCAGCTTTTTCAAAACGCATATCAAAACACATAGTACAACGAATTCCCCTCTCAGGCTCCCATTCCATTCCTTTGGCACGATCAAACCAATTTTGACGATCGTAATCTGCATCAATAAATGGAATGCCAAATTTTTGGGCAAAACGAATATTTTCTTCTTTACGAATTAAATATTCTTTGAGTGGATGAATGTTTGGATTGTAAAAATAAATCGTAAATTCAATGCCAGATGCAAGGATTGCTTCCATCACCTCACCAGAGCAAGGCGCACAGCATGAATGTAAAAGGAGTTTATTATGTCCATCTGGCAACTCAAGTTTTTCACGAATAAAAGGTGCGTTAGGATCTTTGCGTACCTTTTGTTTACGAGTTTTACCTTGAAAATTAACCGCACTTTGCTCAGGTTTAGATTGAAGTTCTGTATTCATAAAGTTTAATTAAAATTAATTGGTATCAAGTATATAAACTAAATTAAGGACTAATAATTTCTATCAACTGACAAATACGCTAAAGAAATTAACGCCTTCTTATAATCACTGTCTGGCAACATTGCAATTGCATCTACAGCTTTTTGAGCTTCTTCTTTTGCACGATTCATCGCGTAATCTAAAGACTTATGCTCAGCCATAATCGCTAATACTTCATCAATAGCTTCACGTTTACCGCCTTGCTCAATCGCTTCACGAATTAAAGCCGCCTGTTGAGCATTACCATGACGCATAGCGTGTAGCAGAGGAAGAGTCGGTTTGCCTTCAGCTAAATCATCGCCTACATTTTTACCTAGCGCTTGCGCATTTGCACTATAATCCAATACATCATCCACAAGTTGAAATGCAGTGCCAAGATAACGCCCATAGTCTTGTAAAGCCTTTTCTTGAGCTTCTGTTCCCCCTGCGACAATTGCAGCAGCCTGACCAGCCACTTCAAACAAACGCGCAGTTTTGCTATAAATTACACGCATATAATTAGCTTCGCTCGTTTCAGGATCATTAACATTCATTAACTGCTGAACTTCACCTTCCGCTAAAACGTTAGTCGCATCGGCCATAATTCCCAAAATCTTCAATGACTCTAATTGTGCAACTAATTGAAATGCACGCGTATAAATAAAGTCACCTACCAGTACACTTGCAGCATTCCCAAATTCTGAATTCGCCGTAGCGCGCCCACGACGCATATCGGACTCATCCACCACATCATCATGTAATAAAGAGGCAGTATGAATAAATTCAACAAAAGTAGCACAAGTAATCGCCTTAGCACCATCGAAACCTAAAGATCGAGCTGTAAGAACGGCGATCAATGGACGGATCCGCTTACCACCACCTTGAACAATATAAAAACCTAACTGTCCTATTAATGGAACATCTGAATTAAGCTGAGCAAGAATATTTTGATTAACTTTTTTCATATCGGGAGCTGCAAGTTTCTGGATCTCGTCTATGCTCATAAGATCTTGTTTCTTCATTTTTTCATCAATTATTAGTCAAAAGTGCGGTGCATTTTACCCGAATTTTCAGACTTTCTGAAATCAATCCGCAAATGAAGGGAATTTTTTTATTTTATTGTAAATAAATTCTTGCCATAGGTAGGATTTTTCCGTAGAATTTGCGACCTATTTATATGAATTTTTAAGTGTGGACTGCTAAAGAGCAGGGAAACACAATTAAGCGGAGTATTTATGTACGCAGTTTTCCAAAGTGGCGGTAAACAACACCGTGTGAGCGAAGGTCAAGTTGTTCGTTTAGAAAAACTTGAACTTGCAACTGGCGCAACAGTTGAGTTCGATTCTGTGTTGATGGTCGTTAATGGTGAAGATGTTAAAATCGGTGCACCAGTAGTTGCTGGCGCAAAAGTAGTGGCTGAAGTAGTTGCACAAGGTCGTGGCGAGAAAGTTAAAATCGTTAAATTCCGTCGTCGCAAACACAGCCGTAAACAACAAGGTCATCGTCAGTGGTTCACAGAAGTGAAAATCACTGGGATTCAAGCATAATTTCAGAGGAGATCAAGTAGATGGCAA
>QWCR01000129.1_pt1 | contig 40350 bp, 27 predicted proteins | sample 1972581 | NCBI WGS metagenome assembly QWCR01 (sample SAMN09866703, study PRJNA288562) | Human oral metagenome isolate pre4_saliva, whole genome shotgun sequencing... | isolation source: mouth | host: Homo sapiens | place: USA: California
ATCACTACTTACCTATTGGGGTGAAAGCTTCACTAAGCATTATGCTGATTTCTCAGGTAGAGCTCGCCGTAGTGAGTATTGGGGAACAGTACTTTTTAATGTGCTTATACAGGCAGTTTTAACTATTATTTTGTCTTTTGTAGATACTATCTTGTTTTCTAGCATAGAAATAAATGGGGAGGCTACCTTCTCTCCTTTATTCTTTTTGCTACCTGATACTCCAATCTATATTTATAGCCTAATTTGGCTTCTTCCCGGACTAGCTGTAGCTGTACGTCGTTTGCATGATATAGGGAAGTCTGGTTGGAATCTCCTATGGATACTTCTACCTATTGTTGGTGCGATTATGCTAATTTATTGGTATTGTCAGGATAGTCAACCCGAAGAGAATAAGTGGGGAGCTAACCCTAAGTTTGTTAATCCTGAGTAAATACAAATAATCCAAAATTTGGTGTCTATAAGTAATACCTCAAAGGTTTTATCCTCCGAGGTATAATTTATTATGGACCTAGGTTAAGTGTATCAAGGAGTAAGAGAATGATTGTTCGAGACTTTTCAAGCATAGCTCTTTGAAATATTGGCGAACCATTGCAATAGTGCACTTATTAACTGAAATCACAACCATACTATTTGTTGGAGAAATTACTTGATAGATGATTTAAGGTAAAAGAATTTCAAATTTATATGTCAAATAGGTATGTATTATGCTGAATAAAATTGTTGTGTATGGAAAATATCATAACTTTGTGTATGATTTGACTAAATTATCGCTTAATATATTCAATTATGTGGTGTCATGTAATATAAAACGTGTTTGCTGTAATTTAGATGCTTCACTATCCAAGAAATAGAAGTTAATTATTCACTTATAAAAAGATTATTGAATGAGGAAGTTAAGTCTACTACTTTTAACCTTGTTCGTTTCGTTGTCTATGGCTATAGCCCAACAACGAATTGTAACAGGTGAAGTGCTAATTGCTCCAGAGAATGAGCCTGCAGTGGGGGCTTCAGTTCTTGTGAAGGAGCATCCGACGGTAGGTTTAGGTGTTGGTCTTGATGGTAAGTTCCGTCTGACTGTGCCTGCTGGATCTAAGACTTTGCGTATTACTTATGTAGGGTTTAAGACATTAGAGCTACCTATTAAGGAGAATATGAAGATTTTACTACAACCAGACGAGCAAACTCTTAATCAGGTTGTGGTAACCGGGATTACTAAGATTGATAGACGTCTCTTTACAGGGGCATCATCTAAAATTTCAGCAGAAACAGCTAAACTCGATGGTGTGCCTGATGTGTCTCGAGCATTAGAAGGTAAGGTTGCTGGGGTATCGGTACAGAATGTATCAGGTACTTTCGGTACGGCTCCTAAGATTCGTGTTCGTGGTGCTACATCTATCTATGGTAGCTCAAAGCCTCTCTGGGTTGTTGATGGTGTTATTATGGAAGATGTCTCTAATGTAGGTGCAGACGATTTGTCTTCAGGTAACCCTGAGACTTTGATTAGTTCGGCTATTGCTGGATTGAATGCAGATGATATTGAGAGTTTCCAAGTCTTAAAGGACGGTTCTGCTACATCTATCTATGGAGCAAGAGCTATGGCCGGTGTAATCGTTGTTACGACGAAGAAGGGTAAGCAAGGACAAGCTCACCTTAATTATACTGGAGAGTTTACTTCTCGTTTAGTCCCATCGTATGCAAACTATGATATCCTAAACTCTCGTCAGCAGATGGATATCTATCGTGAACTACAAGAGAAAGGCTGGCTTAACCTCTCAGATATCCTTAATGGTAGTGATTATGGAGTGTATGGTAAGATGTATGAGTTAATCAATACTTACAACCCGATTACTAAGACTTATGGACTATTAAATACGGAAGAAGCGCGCAATGCTTATCTGCAATCAGCTGAACGCCGTAATACCAATTGGTTCCGCGAACTATTCTCTCCAGCGATTATGCAGAGTCACTCTGTAAGTATGAGTGGAGGTACATCTAAGTCAAATTACTATGCTTCGGCATCAGCTCTCCTTGACCCAGGATGGTATAAGCAAAGTGATGTAAATCGTTATACAGCAAATCTTAATATGACACATCACTTGCTAGATAACTTAAGCCTGAATGTAATCGCAGGTGCTTCATACCGTAAGCAGCATGCACCGGGTACTCTAGGACAAGATGTAGATGTCGTAGGAGGTGAGGTTAAGCGTGATTTTGATATTAACCCTTATTCATACGCAACGAATACATCTCGTGTGCTAGACCCTCGTGCGTATTATGTAGCTAATTATGCTCCATTCAATATCTTTAACGAACTAGATAATAACTATATCGACTTGAATGTCTTGGATGCTAAGTTCCAAGCCGAAATCAAGTTTAAGCCTATTCGTGGACTTGAACTAAGTGTACTCGGTGCATTCAAGCATACTGCAGCTTCTCAGCAGCATAATATTAAAGATGCTTCTAACCAAGCAATGGCTTATCGTGCTATGGCTAATGGTATTATTCGTGATGCTAACAAGTATCTCTATCGTGACCCAGATAAACCATACGACTTGCCAATATCTGTACTGCCTAATGGTGGTATCATGCATAAGTCAGAGAACAGAATGAGCAATTATGATTTCCGTGCTACGGCTAATTATAATCGTACTTTTGGTGCTCATACGCTCAATCTATTTGGTGGTTTAGAAACAACGGATATACAGCGTAATCGTACAAGCTTCCAAGCATGGGGCTTGCAGTATCAAGGAGGTGAAACACCTTTCTATCCTTACCAGCTATTTAAGAAGCAGGTAGAGGAGGGTAATCCTTACTATTCGCTTAACAATACGAACTATCGTACAGTAGCGATGTATTCAAACTTGACATACTCTTATAAGGGACGTTACGTATTCAATGGTACTTATCGTTATGAGGGGTCAAATCAGTTAGGTCTTCACAGTGATGCTCGCTGGATGTCTACTTGGAATACATCTGCTTCTTGGAACGTTCATGAGGAAGATTTCTTCAAGTCATTGAGACCTCTTTCTCACCTTACTGCTCGTGTATCATATAGCTTAACAGGTACACCACCAGACCCAAGTTATAGTAGTTCAAGCACAATCTTCAAGGCTCTTACTCCTTTCCGCCCATTTGCAGAAACACAAGAGCCAGCTATTGCGATTGAAGAGCTAGGAAACGCTAATCTAACTTACGAAAAGAAGAACGAGTTAAACCTCGGATTTGACCTCGGTCTTTGGAAGGATAGAATTAACTTCTCATTTGACGTTTATACACGTAATAACTTCGATGAATTAGGCTTCCTAGTAACACAAGGTACCGGTGGTGATGTTCTGCGCCCAGCGAATGTCGCTGAGATGAATTCTCATGGTCTAGAGCTTAGTCTCTCGACATCGAATATAAAGACCAAGAACTTCAGCTGGAATACAAGCTTTGTATATAGCTACACAGACTCTAAGATTACTAAACTCTATACTGCAAACCCTGTTATTCAGCTTGTAACTGGTAGTGGTTTTGCTAAGCAAGGATATCCTGCTCGCTCTTTGTTCTCTATTCCATTTGAAGGTATTAGTGATCAAGGTCTTCCTCTTCTTCGCAATGAAAAGGGACAGATTACATCGGATAACATTAACTTCCAAGAACGTAATCTAACAAGCTACCTCAAATATGAAGGTCCTACAGACCCTAAGCATACGGGTTCGCTTGGTAATATCTTTACTTATAAGCGTTTTAGTCTGAATGTATTCTTGACTTATGCTTTCGGTAATGTAGTGCGTTTGGACCCTAAGTTCCGTGCTTATTACAATGACATGGCTTCAATGACGCACGCATTCACTAATAGATGGGTAAAGGCTGGCGATGAAGTGCATACTACTGTGCCCGGTATCCTAAGCAAGCGTGAGTACACTAAGAATAATAATCTACGCTATGCTTATAATGGTTATAACTATTCGACAGAACGTATTGCCAAGGGTGATTTCATCCGTTTGAAGGAAATCTCATTGGCGTATGAACTACCAAATAGTTTGTTTAAGCATACTCCTATTCGTACGGCTTCTGTTAAATTGCAAGCAACGAACCTATTCCTACTTTATGCTGATAAAAAGCTAAATGGTCAGGACCCTGAGTTTCTTAATATGGGTGGTGTAGCATCACCTGTGCCACGTCAGTTTACACTAACACTAAAGCTAGGAATCTAATGAAAAAGACTTATATCAAAAAAAATATTGTACTCATAAGTTCTCTTGTAGCAGGCTTATCTTTTGTCAGCTGTAACAAATTCCTTGATAAGGACCCTGACAATCGCTTGGAAATCAGAACTCCTGATGATGCTACTAAACTGCTCGTGTCTGCATACCCAGAAGCTCATCCAGCTTATCTCTTAGAGATGTATTCGGATAATACCGATGAACTCGAATACTCTTCATGGAGCGCTGCAGACCGTTTCCAAGAGCAGGCTTATAAGTGGGAAGATATTACAGAGACTCATGGTCCAGAAACGCCACAGACACTCTGGAATAAGCACTATATCGTAGTTACTACAGCGAATGAAGTACTAAAGCACATTGCCTCTGTTGCAGACAAGAGTGCTTACCGAGGACAAATGGCAGAGGCTAAGTTGTGTCGTGCTTATGCGATGTTCCAGCTCGCTAATGTATTCTGTCAGGCTTACAGCCCCGAAACGGCAAAGACGGACTTAGGTTTGCCTTATCCTACGATGCCAGAAGACCGTCCCGGTAAGATTATTCATAAGAGAGGAACGCTTGAGGAACTCTATAAGAATATAGAGAAGGACCTCACTGAAGGTATCGCAGATTTGCCTAATAACTACCGACAGCCTAAGTTCCACTTTAATACGCAGGCTGCCCATGCTTTTGCTGCACGCTTCTATCTATATGCTAAACAGTATGAAAAGGCTATCGAGCATGCAGACCGTGTGCTAGGAACTTCTCCTGCGGGACTTTTGCGTAACTGGAATGCTTGGAGTCGTCAGCCTTTATCAGCGAATGTGCAACCAGACTATTTCGTTCAAGCGTCTCAGCCTGCAAATCTATTCCTTCAAGTCGTTGTAACGGAGTGGGGTGTTATCAGCATTCCTACAATGAGAGGGGCCAAGTATGCACACGGCGAGTTCTTGTCAACTACAGAAACTCTACATGCTGATGGTCCTTGGGGAACGAGCAATACGGTATTCAATTATGTACCATCAAATAATAGCGGTGTTTCTAAGTATGCTATTCGCAAATTCCCATTCAAGAGTTTGATTACAGACCGTCAAGCTGGCACGGGTGTTCCTTACTCTGAATATGCTGTGTTTACAACAGATGAAACGCTCTTAGTACGTGCCGAGGCAAAGGCTATGCTTGGTCGCTATGAAGAAGCTCTTGCTGATTTGAACTTAGAACTGAGCGTATTCTCTAAGACTAAAGTTCAGCTTACACTTAAGCAAATCCAAGATTTCTATAAGGGCGTTAACTACTACACGCCTAAGCGTCCTACTGTTAAGAAGGCTATTCATACTACTCCAGCATTGGAAGCAGAAACGCAAGAGCCACTTATGCAAGCGATACTTCAGCTGCGTCGTATCATAACATTGCATGATGGTCTTCGCCTGCAAGATGTGAAGCGTTATGGCATAACGATTTATCGTCGTCAAGTAGACGTTAATCAGGTTGTGACAGCTGTAACAGATAGTCTTCCAGCTAGAGACCCTAGATTAGCAATTCAGATTCCACAAGATGTGATTATTGCTAACCTAGAAGCTAACCCTCGTGTTAAATAGTTAATCTTTGCGTTTTTATGAAAAAACAAAATATCATTTGGCTTGTAGCTCTATTGACCATCTTTGGCGGGTGGTCATGTTCGGAGGATAAGTTAGATTCGGGAACGAACTTCTCGACTGCTCCTATCGCTCGTAATGAGTTCGATAAATGGTTGCTCAAGAACTACACCTATCCTTACAATATTGATTTCCAGTATAGACTCAAGGATATAGAGACAAGCTATACCTATAATGTGGTGCCTGCAGACTCAGCGAAAACAGCTAAGCTCGCTATCATCACCAAATACCTTTGGTTTGATGCCTATCAAGAAGTAGTGGGAGATGAGTTCCTTAAGGACTCAAGTCCTCGTGTAATTACTACTATCGGTATTGGCGGTTTTAGTGGTCGTGGCGAAACTGTCGGTAGTGCTGAAGATGCTTATGTCAATAATGACTGGATTAATGTCAATCTACCAGCAGCGAATAGAGCTGGCTTCGTCTCTCCTTATGCGATGATGAATACGGGGGAAGACTTTGCCGAAACATTCGCATACTACGTAATCTCTACTCCTAAGCAGTGGAATGATATTCTACAGCGTGCAGGGAACTCAGGGGCAGCACATATTACAAGTAAGGCTAATCTTGTGAAAGAATATGCGCTTTCTCAGTGGGGACTTGATTTAGATAAGCTTCGTGAGACTGTACTTCGTCGTGGAGGACAGATTGCGACACTGGATTTAGAACATTTTAATTAAGACCTAGGACATGAAAAAAATATTGATGTTTACTACAGCCTTAGGCTTAATGGTGGCTACACTACCGTCATGCCTCAAGGATGATAAAGCAAACTTTAGCGGTTCGCCTGCGGCTCGCCTAGATGAAGCTGTAAAGGTGAATAAGCAAATTCTAGAGTCAGCTCCTAATGGTTGGTCTTTGGGGTATTATGCCGGTCGTAACTACTCGGGACCTGGGTTTACACTTACGCTTAAATTCAAGGATGGTAAGGCTTACATCATGGGAGACAACAAAGATGCTACGACTGTAGGTGTCTCTGAGTATGATGTAGTGAAAGACCAAGGTGTTGTTTTGACCTTTCCAACATATAATAGTGTTATCCACGAATTAGCAGGGGCTTCTCAAGGCTATCCCGAAGGATTACAAGGAGATTATGAGTTCGCTATTTTAGAAGCTAATGCTAATTTCATTCGTTTGCGTGGTAAGAAGTGGAAGAATGAAATGATTCTGACACCTATTAAGAACCAAACCCAAGAGGAGTTTATTCAGAAAGTCTTCACTATTCGTGAGGGTATGACTACGAATAATTACCATTTCATTCTAGGAAAGGATACCCTTTCTGCCGGTGAAGTGAATGTGGATACTAGACGACTAACAGCTAAGATTAACAATGTGAGTTATGACTTAGCCTACAACCTCACGGATACAGGTCTAAATCTAAGCTCACCTATTAAGATTGGAGCTAAGGAGTATAGTAGCTTTACGTGGAATGAAGCTGATAAGAGCTTCAATAACGGCGAACTATCTATACGCTTATATATCCCTAAGAGTCATAAATCAATTGATTTCTGGGCTAATAAGACATGGATACTCCAAATGGATAATCCTCCAGGCGTGCGTAAACGTTTGGTGACTACCCTGCATCTAACGGCTAAACCTGGTTCGAATACGCTTGAAGGAGAACTTACATTCTTAGATAAGAAATATAAGATAGGCGCAATACCATACGACCCATCTACGGGAACGATTTCTCTTATCGGTCAACCAATACCCGATGCTCGTTATGCTAATGGTATTGCTTTTATTCCGGTTGGAGAAGGACAGGGAAGTCCTACTCTTCTAGACAAACAAGCAGATAGTCATCGTCTGACATTTACATGGAATGAAGAAGAAAATCGTGCTGTCGCTACGGGTACACAGTTGTCTGATGGAACAGTATATGGTTTTGTGGGAATTGCTTTTGGGCAGAACGGTCCTCTAATGGATAGTCATAATAAACCTATATCTCCTATCTATATGACTAATATTCAAGGCATGAAGATTAAGTAGTAGAGGTTCCTTATTATTTACATTAAAGCATTTAAGATAAAATGAAGAATATATCTATACTGAGTGCAATCTTTTCTGTGGGATTAGTGCTCGTGGGTTGCTCCAAGAGTGATAATGAGGTGCAGATGCCGAAGACTGATTTTAATATTGTGTCAGCTGAGAATGTACTTCCTGTTTCTGGGGGGCAAATACATGTGACGACAGACCTTCCTCCAGCTCAGGCCTATGCTGAGGATAGTTGGCTAAAGGTAACTCTTGAGGGTAATAAGGTGACGTTATCAGCTGTGCTAAATGAAGGTGTTCAGTCTCGGAATACATCTCTTATCCTTAAGGATGCTAAAGGAGATTCTACCTTGATTAACATCAAGCAGGCTGGGATTATCTTCGGTCTTCCTAAGACAGAAACATTTGCTGGTGGTGATGAAGCTATTAATAAAACGCTTATTCTTGCTACAAATGTGAAGACTGATTACTCAAGTACTGTTGATTGGATTACGGTGAAGTTGGACGGCAATAAATTGCAGATTTCAGCTCCACGCAATGAAACAGGTAAACCTCGTGTAGGTTATGTCGTTGCTCGTACAGGTTCACTTGAAGATAAAATCCGGGTTGTTCAGGCTTCGCTTGCCGATGTCGCTGGGTCATATATACAGACAGCGCAGACGCTTATGGATAGTGTAACGATGGGCGAAACCGTTAATGAAGTGTCTATTGAACGAGTTTCTGATACAAAAGCCAAGTTTATTGTCGATGGTATCTTTACTTGGAATATTGATTTTACACCAGGTCGAGGCTTTACGATGCTGAATGGGCAGGTCGTAGGAGAAAGTACGAATGAACTCGGTAATAAAGTCTACATTGCTACAGTTTTGGCGGCCGATGACTTCACTCCTGAGCATAAAAATACGCTTGTCGGCAGTCGAGAACCAGTTCATCTCAATATAGCTGACGATGGCTCTTTAGTCTTTACTCAGGCGCAGTTGATTGCTCCGGGGCAAACTTGGGCTTCTTACGCATTTGCTCGTTCGAATGCTAAGCAGATAACCTTAGGTTCGTCTGCTGGTCTAGAAATAGCTTTTATAAGACCTAAGCTTCAGAGAGCAGAGTAGTGAGATATTCATGAAAAGGGTAAGGTTGTAATCTTATCCTTTTCAAAAGAACTAGCTAAAAAGTAATGGGTTATGGTAAAACTGAGTTTTGCTGTAACCCATTACTTTTTGTAAGTGCGTCGTACTCGTTTCAGTGAGTACGCGCACTTGTTTCTGTAAGTACACGTAAACACTTCTGTGAGTTCGCGTACTTATTTCGGTAAGTACGCGTACTTGTTTCAGTAAGTGTGTCGTACTCGTTTTAGTGAGTGCGTCCTACTTGTTCTCTTTTTAGAGTTGCGCTTGATGATGTTATGCGTGATTGAGGAAAAAATTGCGTAATCCGAAATAAAAGCTTATCTTTGTGATGTGTGCAAGGAGTTTGTTCACTTATTATAACCTAATTACGAATAATAATTAGATGGTAATACGTTTGAAAACTTGTGTACTCCTGCTTGTTGCATTATTTGCTTTCGGGTCTTATAGTGCAGAAGCTAGACAGTACAAACGCAAGAAAAGCTCCCCAACCTTGAGTGAGACAGTTCTTCATCCTGAAGTTCAGAAGCTCATTGATTATGGCAAGGAATTGCTGGGGCGCAGGTACCGTTCACACGCAGGAGGTTTTACTCTTGATTGCTCAGGCTTCGTGAATTATGCATTTTCCAAGCTTGATATTAAGCTACCTCGTAGTAGTGGTTCAATATCGAGCGCTACGCAGTCGATTGCAAAGAGTGATGTCCGTCCTGGTGACCTACTTTTCTTTAAAGGGCGCAATGCCGGTAGTAGCAGAGTGGGACACGTGGCTCTCGTGTTAGATGTCGAAGGTGACAATATCACGATGATTCACAGCAGTAGTAGCAAAGGGGTGGTGATTGAACCATACAATACTCCCTATTTTGCTAAACGTTATGTGGGTGCAGGCCGAGTATCAGGTCTAACTCAGATGATGACAGACGAGATGTCAAAGTAGCTATAAAACTACGAGATTATAGTTAAATGACCAATAAGCGTAAGGGCTATCGCAGAATATCTGTGATAGCCCTTACGCTTTCTGTATGTTACTACGGGTGATAGCCTATTCTTCCGCTTAATGTTTGATGTTTAGACATTCTAGATTTTGATGCGCCTGCTCTGTTACTCTAGCTCCGTCTTCTTTTTGTATATTTGTATTGAGAAATACATAATAAAGAAAATGAAAAAACTAATGATGGTGGCACTTTGTGCCTTAGGTTTCGCTGTAAGTGCTTCTGCTCAAGACACGTTCCGTCGTGGTGACAAGGTACTTAATGTTGGTATTGGTGTGCCTGCTGAGAATTATGTGGATTTTCCTCCTCTATCAGCTACTTATGAGCAGTCTATTGCTGATAATATCGGAGACAAGGGGTCTGTAGGTCTAGGTGCTCAGGTTGAATTTATGGGTGTGGCTAAGAGAGTATCTATTTTTATGGGACCTCGTGCAGCTTTCCACTACGAGTTTGTAGATAAGCTAGACACCTATGTAGGGATACAAGCTGGTTTAGGTCTTGCTAAGTCTTCTCTTTCTTTTGATTGGGCTGGCGTTATAGGCGCACGCTATTATCTAGGAGAGAAAGTAGGTGTATTTGGCGAGTTTGGTACGGGATTCTCTGTATTTAAGCTTGGTGCGACATTTCGTCTTTAATCATTAAATCTCTTTTATGGCACAAGGAAGTTTCTTGAAAGATGTAGCAAAGCATTACTTGAGGGATACAAGTGTTCCAATATGGGAGAGGGTATTTATTTTCCCATCGAAGAGAGCCAAGACCTTCTTCTTGCGAAGTCTTTCAGAACTTTCTGAAGTCCCTGTTCTAGCCCCAAGATGTACTACGGTTAATGAGTTCATTTTGGGGCTTTGCCCTACTCAAGAGGTTCAAGACCGCACAGCCTTACTCTTTGAACTCTATCGTATCTATAAGGAAATCAATCTAGATGATAATGTAGACCCTCTAGAAGAAGATACCTTTGATGAGTTCCTTTTTTGGGGGGATACTATGCTCAAGGATTTCGACCAAATAGACCGTTATTTGGTTGATGCTAATCAATTATATGGTAATGTAGAAGCCCTCAAGGAATTAGAGAATGTTGATTATGACCATCTCTCTGATGAACTAAAGTCCTTGCTTGCTCTGTACTGGGAAGAATTTGCGTACAAACTGAAGAATAGCCAAGCTCGTCTTCGATTTATACGCTTCTGGAGATTATTAGTAGAGATGTACAGACGCTTCTCTGAGAATTGCGATGAGCAGTGCAAAACCTATGAGGGACGCATTTACCGTAAGGTTGCAGAGTCTTGTGTTGATATTGTAGATGATTTAGTGAAAGCTAATCCCTTGGGCAAGGAGGGGGTAGCTTCTTATGTCTTCGTGGGTCTTTTTGAACTTAGTCCTAGTGAGAAGAAACTCTTTAAGCAAATGAGTCAAAGGCATATTGCTGAGTTTGTCTTTGATGAAGATGTTTGCGTGGTAAGAGACCCATACCATCCTGCAAGTAAGGTCTTAGCTTCGAGTAAGGAATACTTGAAAACTATATCCTTGTCAGAAAATCCAGATGGACGTCCTCAAGACTTTTTACCTCAGGATATCCACGTTTATAAGTGTGTTTCTACGATGACGCAGATTAAGCTCTTGCCTACATTGCTGCAAGAGCTAGGTGCTAGGTATGAAGATGCTTTAGGATTAAATACGGCTATTGTACTTGCTGATGAGCAACTATTATTGCCTGTTGTTAGTTCTATTCCTCCTCGTATTGAGGGGAAATTGAGCACTGATGCTGACGTAGATAAGCCCTTAAGCCTGAATATAACCCTTGGTTATCCTCTAAATAAGACGAGTATTGCGATACTTCTTAATAGATGGATGAGCCTTCTGATGTCTTCTTATAAGGGTGCATATTCTGTTTCCGGACTAATAAACTTGCTCACGATACAAACTATATTAGGCTATTTCCCGGGACTAAACTACATCGTCAAAGCATTGAGGACTAAGAAGGCTTTTATGCTTGATGCTACGTGGATTTTGAACAAACTCGTTGAAGAAGCTAGGAAGTTTGCACCACAAGGAGAGGAAGATAAAACCAATCAAGAGTTATTAGAAGCTAAAGAGTTTTTAGCTCTATTATTGTTACCTGAGGAGCAAATTGCTTCTGTATCTTTAGGGAAACCAACTTCAGCATTAGAGTTTCTAGAGCAACATTTAATTAAGATTTTAGATAAGCTCTCTGTTTGCATGATTGAGGCTTTGATGCCTCAAGAAGAGAAATCTGAGGACCTATTTATAGACGCAGATAGTACTCAGAATAAAGTCCATCTTAGCTTTGATTTGAACTTCTTGAAGCACTATCAAGAGTACGTAGAGCACCTACTTGAGCTGGTTAAAGATGAGCGTTATCAGTCTTATGATATGAATAGAGAGTCCGCTATGCGTCTTTTAGATGGTTTGACGCAAGGACACACTATCCCATTTAAGGGAGACCCATTGGAGGGGCTTCAAATTATTGGTGTTCTGGAGAGTCGCTCTCTAAGTTTTGAACATATTATATATATATCAGCTCAAGAGGGTAAATTACCTAAGAGTAAAGGTGTGCAGACCTTAATTCCATTTAAGCTGAGAGAGGAATTTGGTTTGCCCAATCCTAATGATATTGACACTTACGATGCCTATCGTTTCTATCAGAATATAGCAAGAAGCAAGTCCTTACATTTGATTTATAGCCTGAACGATGCTTTGGGCGGTAAGGGAGAACTGACGCGCTATTTTGACCAAATAGAGAAGTTGTATGTAGGAGAGAAATCTCCCAAGCAAGTAATCATACATAAGTATTCTGTTAATGCGTCTTTGGGGTATAGAGATTTTACTTTGCCTATGCCTGAAGTAGCTAAAAATGGTAATAGCTTGGTTGAAGAGAGATTATCTGCTTGGAGCCGAGGTGAAGCTCATCTGTCTCCCTCTTCATTTAATCTGTATCTGCAGTGTCCGCTTCACTTCTATTATAAATACATAGAGCGGTTGAAAGAAGAGGAGTCCGCAGAGGCACTATTGCAGAATAATGATTTTGGAACTATCCTGCATGGTGCCTTAGAGCAAATCTATAAGGAAATGCGTCCTCAGAATTCAGTAAAAGGAGATTTTGATGTTACTAAGGCGCTTTTAAACTATTGGATTAATAGTCCCTCTCGAATTCAAGATAAAGTTAGAGCGCAATATGAGCTCCTGCTCAAGACTAAAGGTGAGGTGCGGGCTGATATATCTTCTTATGATGCCTACAACATCGAAATCATAAGTCAGTACGTACGCAATGTTTTGGAGTTAGATAGCCAGATTTGTCCATTTTATTATCATAGCTCGGAAGAAAATAGAGAATTAGCCATCCGTATAAATGATGATACTGAGGTCTTTTTCAAAGGTATCATAGATAGAGTAGACCAAATAGATAGTCTTGGCTTAAGGCTCGTTGATTATAAGACTGGAAGTGATGAACTTGGTGCATTCGATATTCTTAAAATTGATGAGAATCCCAAGAAATACAAGGCAATTATTCAGATTCTGCTTTACTGCGAGATGTATATGTCCGGTAATCCATATAATCGCGATAAGACTCTTGAAGAGCGACGAGCGTATAAGAATCCATACAAAGACGCAAAATTAACTCCTGCTCTATACTTGACTAAAGAAATTGCAGAAGATGTAGCAGGTTACGACCCTTACCTTAAGAGAGATAAGGAATCAGTTCGCCTAAGTTATCAAGATGTCCGAGAGGAGTATATGTCTTATGTAAGTCAGAAGTTGAGCGAACTGTATAATATGGATTATCCATTTAGAGCGACTGAAGATGTGTCCAACTGTTCGCTGTGTTCGTTCGTTCGTTTATGTAGGCGTGAATTATATGTGGCTCAAGAAAGGCATTAGCTAGCTTAAATAAGCGAGCCTAACTGATGAAAATAAATACATGCCTTTTATGATATAATAGCTTATGCTTATTATTGAGAGCTTTAGCAAAACATACACTACATTTGGTGAGTTATACCAATAAAACAAATAAAAAAGTATATCAATGTCAAAGACTAATATCGGCCTTATCGGCCTAGCTGTGATGGGTGAGAACCTTGCCCTTAATATGGAGCGTAATGGTTTTCATGTTTCAGTCTATAATCGTGCTGAAGGAGCAGAAGCTAACGTAGTAAAGAACTTCATCGAAGGTCGTGGCGCTGGTAAGCGTTTTGAGGGCTTCACTGATCTTAAGGCTTTTGTTGAGTCTATCGAGCGTCCTCGTAAAATCATGATGATGATACGTGCTGGTAAGCCTGTGGATTACGTTATTGAAGGTCTACTCCCTTACTTAGAAGCTGGTGACATCGTTATCGATGGTGGTAATAGCAACTGGGAAGATAGTGAGCGTCGTGAAGCTTTCCTCCGTGAGAAGGGTATCTACTTTGTAGGTGCAGGTATCTCAGGCGGTGAAGAAGGTGCGCTTAATGGTCCAGCTATTATGCCCGGTGGAGCAGTAGAGGCATGGGAACACATCGCCCCTATCTTCACTAAGATTGCAGCTAAGGCTGAAGATGGAGCTCCTTGCTGTAGCTGGGTTGGTGGCGGTGGCTCAGGTCACTTTGTTAAGATGGTTCATAATGGCATCGAGTATGGTGATATGCAGCTTATCGCAGAGGCTTACGGCATGATGAAGGAGCAGGGCGAACTTTGCAACGACAAGATGAGTGCTATTCTTGCTGATTGGAATAAGGGTAAGCTTAATAGTTACCTCATTGAGATTAGTTCGGCTATCCTGGCTCACAAGGAACAGAATGGTCAGTACCTTATTGACTTTATCCTAGATACAGCTGGTCAGAAGGGTACAGGTAAGTGGAGTGTGATTAACTCTCTTGAATATGGTTCACCTCTAAATCTTATTTCGGCTGCTGTTTATGAACGCAGTTTGTCTGCTAATAAGAATTTGCGTGTAGAAGCTGCTGCTGCATTCTCTCGCCGTATTGAACTTGATGCTAAGGCAGAAGAACTTGTGAATAACTTGCACGACTGTTTGTATGCTAGTAAGCTCGTCAGCTATGCACAGGGCTTTGCACTTATTCAGCAGGCTTCAAAAGAACGTGCTTGGGGTCTTAACCTAGCTTCTATCGCTCGTTTGTGGCGTGGTGGTTGCATCATTCGTTCGGGTTTCTTGGGTCAAATCGCTGCGGCTTATGAGCGTAATGGCGAACTTAGCAACTTGCTTCTTGACGAATACTTTAAGAATGAAATTAAGGAAGCTCTTCCTGCTTGGCGCAGTGTCGTGGCTACAGCTGCTCTTGCTGGTATTCCAGTACAAGCCTTCGCTACAGCTCTAAACTATTTCTATTCATTGACGACTGACCGCTTGCCTGCAAATATGCTACAAGCTCAGCGCGACTACTTTGGAGCTCATACATTTGAGCGCGTAGACCGTCCTCGTGGAGAATTCTTCCACGAAAACTGGACTGGTCAAGGAGGTAATACTTCTTCTACAACTTACAACGTCTAAGAGTGAATAAGGGGGCAGAGTGCAGGGTAAGAAATCAGGCACTCTGTTTCTCTATACGATAAATAAAGACTTATTTAGAATATGAATAATACATTGTCTAAGCCAGATAGTCTTGTCCTAGTAATCTTTGGGGCTAGTGGCGACTTGACTAAGCGCAAGCTTATACCATCACTATATCAGCTATTCAAGCAAGGTAAATTACCTAAGCGATTTGCTGTACTTGGGGTTGGACGTACTTCTTATGAAGATGCTGTTTTCCGTCCTCATCTTGATGAAAATCTTAAGCGTTACCTCGCTGATGGCGAATATGATGCTTCTCTAGCAGAGCAGTTCTTGAGTTCTGTCTACTATCTAGCTATTGACCCAGCTAAGGCTGAAGAGTATACTAAGCTTAAGGCTCGTCTTCTTGAACTAGATGACCTTATTGATAATCCATCAAACTATATTTATTATCTCTCCACACCTCCTTCACTATACGGATTGATACCTCAGCATTTAGCTTCGGTAGGACTAAACAAGGAAGAATGCGAGAATGGTCGTTGCCGCATTGATGCACATCGTGGTGAAGATGGTATTCCTCGTCCTATTCGACGTATTATCATTGAGAAGCCTTTTGGTACAGACTTGAAGACGGCTCGTGAACTCAATGAGATTTATCGTGACCATTTCCAAGAGCACCAACTCTATCGTATTGACCACTTCTTAGGCAAGGAAACAGTACAAGATATTATGGCTCTTCGCTTTGCTAATGGTATCTTTGAACCTCTATGGAATCGTAATTATATTGACCGTGTAGAGATTTCTGCGGTTGAGAATATGGGAGTAGAGAGCCGTGGCGGATTTTATGACCAAACTGGAGCTATGCGTGATATGGTGCAGAACCACCTCTCTCAGCTTCTCGCTCTTGTGGCTATGGAACCTCCTGTACAATTCAATGCTGACCACTTCCGTAATGAGGTTGTCAAGGTGTATCAATCTTTCCGCCCTATGACGGATGCGGATATTAAGAATAATGTAATCCGTGGTCAATATACAGAGAGCGAATGGAAGGGTGAGCATCACGTAGGTTATCGTGAAGAGGATAAGGTAAATCCAGATAGCCGCACTGAGACATTCTTTGCGATGAAGCTTTTTGTGGATAACTGGCGTTGGCAGGGCGTACCTTTCTATGTGCGTTCGGGTAAGATGATGCCTACTAAGGTAACAGAGATTGTTATTCATTTCAAGCAAACACCTCATAAGATGTTTGCTGACGCTGACGGACGCACAGTTCCTAATCAGTTGGTTATCCGCATTCAACCTGACGAGGGTATGGTCTTGAAGTTTGGAGCTAAGGTTCCGGGTTCGGGCTTTGAGGTAAAGAGAGTACAAATGAACTTTACTTATGACCAGCTAGGAGGTCTTGCTTCGGGAGATGCTTATTCACGACTCCTTGAGGATAGTATGATTGGAGACTCTACACTCTTCACTCGTAGTGATGCTGTGGAAGCAAGTTGGAGATTCTTTGACCCAGTACTTAATTTGTGGAATGCTGAAGATTTCCCTCTTTACGGCTATCCTGCAGGTACATGGGGCCCTAAGCAAAGTGATGACCTTTTTGCTGATAATCATACTTGGACAAATCCATGTAAGAATCTAACGACAAGTGACCTTTATTGCGAACTTTAGTCTTGTCGTAAAACAATTAATAGGGCTGTATCAAAATTTGTTTTGGTACAGCCTTATTGGTGTTTGGAGGGTGTTCAGACACATACTACAAAGAAAATATGAGACCGTTGCACGGTCTCCAAAAGGACAAGTAAGACTTGTTCTTTTGGAAGGCTTTGCAGAATGCGGTAATCGCAAGGCATTGAGACGAGGGAGCAGGGAGTTTACTCTTGTAAATGACCAAGCCTGAATGTCGAAAATAACGCAGTGAGTGCCGTATTATGCAATGGTCTCAATATATTTTATGGAGCGATGATATATACCCAAATTTATAGTTCTCCTTGTGGAAAACTTTTACTAGGTTCTTTTGAGGATAAGTTGTGTCTCTGTTATTGGCTGGATAATTCACAAGGAATTGTTAGCTCGCTAGAGCGGTCTTTACAAGCTAAGATGATAATGGACTCAAATGAAGTTCTTGAGCAGGCAGTGCTAGAGCTCAATGAGTTCTTTTCAGGAGTGCGCACAGAGTTTAATATACCCTTATTGTTGCATGGAACAAACTTTCAGGTTTCTGTCTGGGAGGCATTGTTAGATATTCCTTTAGGTAAGGTTGCAACTTATGCTGACTTGGCTCATCGGATAGGAAATCCCAAAGCTGTACGAGCTATTGGTTCAGCTAATAAAGCCAATAAGATTCAGATATTTTTACCTTGTCATCGCATTATTGGAAGTAATCAGTCGCTTACGGGCTATGCTGGAGGGTTAGAGGCAAAGAGTTGGTTGTTGGAATGGGAGCGACAGCTAGCCGATAAAATGCGACACAATATATTTATAACCTAGGGAGAAATAAGGGTAATGCCCGAAATGAATCCTGGGGACACACAAACAAAACAAGAAAATGAGCTCTGACAAGAGCGTACGTGTGCCTTTCTGGAGACTTCAGCTGAAGTCTGTACAAACTTCAGCCGTAGTTTGTGCAGACTGCACGTGTAGTCTGCACAGACTTCGCCGAGGTTTTGAGTTTAGGAAGTGCAATATATATATTGTCTGGTTGGTTAAGTCTTTAAGCCATCGTAATCTCCTAGGCGAGTATAAAGAGACCTTGCACGAGCTCCTAAATGCTCAGTTTAGCTTATTATTTTATGAGACTATTGTATGATAAGGCAGTGAGTGTCGTAGTTATACGATAGTCTCATAAAAGTTTAATTATCTTTGCTTCATTAATATAAGATAATAAAGAGATTTTTTTGAGATGAAGCATAACTGTTCATCTGCCTCATGTTCGTCATGCCCTGCCTCTAGAGCAAACCTCATTCGAGAGGGTGAACATAGTGCAGATGCCCAATATACCATAGCCCTTGCGGGTAATCCCAATACGGGTAAAAGCACTGTATTCAATACTTTAACGGGGCTAAACCAGCACACAGGAAACTGGCCGGGAAAGACTGTTGGTAAGGCTGAAGGCGCATTCCGTTATGATGATGAAAGCTATCGTATCGTGGACCTTCCGGGTACTTATAGTCTGTCCTCCACAAGTGAGGACGAGGAGATTGCCCGAGATTATATCCTCTTTTCTCGTCCCGATGTAACCGTATTGGTGGCAGACGCCACTCGTTTGGAGCGTAATATGAACCTTATTTTGCAGGTTCTTCAAATTACTGATAAGGCTGTACTTTGCGTCAATCTGCTAGATGAGGCTAAGCGTAATCATATTGATGTAGACTTGAATGCTCTTGGTAGGCGACTAGGGATACCCGTTGTCGGAGCATCTGCACGTTCGGGAGCAGGTATAGATAACCTTCTTGCTACTATTCGTGCTATAGTTCATGGTGAGATTGTTTGTAAACCATATCGAAGTAATGCTTTGCCCGAGCAAACAGTCAAACTTATTGAACCCCTCAGACTTGCGATAAAAGAAGCCTATCCCGACCAAGATAATAGCTTGTGGGTGAGTTATCGTATGTTGGAGCGCGACCCTAGCATTGTTACGCGCTTTGCTACGCCTGAACTATTGGCTTTATCGGAGTCTGTTCATCTTGCAATCGGTGCGGATATGCATGAGCAATGGATTGAGTCTATCTATGCTGATGCCGAGCGTATATGCCGAGAAGTGGTGAGCTTTGCGAATGCTCGTGGACGTGTTCCTTTTGATATTAAACTAGATAAAATCCTAACGAGTAGGAAGTGGGGGGTAATGATTATGCTCTTGCTTCTTGGTCTAGTCTTTTGGCTAACAATCGTAGGTAGCAATTATCCCTCTAGCTGGCTTAATGAAATCCTTGTGGGTTATTTGCACCCACATCTAAAAGACCTCCTTGTTTTTCTTGGTCTTCCTGCTAGTGTCGTTGGCTTCTTGGCTGATGGCGTTTATTTGGCAACGGTTTGGGTCATCTCTGTTATGCTCCCTCCGATGGCTATTTTCTTCCCACTCTTTACCCTACTAGAAGACTTTGGTTACTTGCCTCGTGTAGCCTTCAACCTAGACGAACTCTTTAGGCGTACTGGTGCTCATGGTAAGCAGGCCTTAACCATGAGTATGGGCTTCGGGTGTAATGCTGCTGGCGTCGTGTCTACTCGTATTATTGATAGTAATCGTGAACGTCTGATTGCGATTATAACCAACAACTTCTCGCTCTGTAATGGACGCTGGCCGACACAAATCCTTATTGCATCTATATTTGTAGCGAGTGCAGTACCTGCTCCTTATGGCACTTTGGTAAGTCTTGGCGCTGTCCTAATGGTTGCATTGCTGGGAATAGGACTTATGTTCGGCTCTAATTGGTTGCTTTCTCATACTATTCTAAGAGGGGAGGTTTCTACCTTTCATCTTGAGTTGCCCCCTTATCGTCCACCACAGTTCTGGCGCACGCTCTACACCTCGCTTATTGACCGTACGATAATCGTCTTATGGCGTGCTGTAGTCTTCGCAATGCCTGCAGGTGCGCTCATTTGGCTATGTAGTAATCTACAAATAGGGAATGAGAGTATTGCCGAGCATCTTATTCAGATATTAGAAACACCAGCATGGTTTATGGGACTAAACGGAGTCATTCTATTGGCTTATATTCTTGCGATACCGGCTAATGAGATTGTCCTTCCAACTATTCTGATGCTGACTCTACTAACCTTAGGCAATGGTTCTGGTGCAGGGGTGCTATTGGAAGGAAGCCCCGAAGAGACTCATACAATCCTTGTGCAAGGTGGATGGACTATGCTTACTGCGGTTAATCTAATGTTGTTCTGCTTGCTGCATAACCCTTGTAGTACGACCATAGCAACGATTTATAAGGAAACGAAGAGTGTTAAGTGGACTGCAGTAGCAACGCTCTTACCTCTCCTTTTAGGCATCGTTGTAACGGTCCTTGTAACGACTTTTTGGCGTTTATTGGCATAAGAATATGTTATTTTCACTATAAGTAGGTATAGTCCGATTTTAATATACATATAGTTAGGTATTGCCCACCCCTATAAGTGGGAGTACCTTTGCAGTGTAGAGTTGTATTTAAGACTACTTGAGTATCCTCTCTGTAAAATAGTAAACCGTTTAAGTGATAAATCGAATGATGTGTCCAGCTCGGGAGAGCTGGGCACATTGCTTTTATTGCCCCCTCAGCAATAGTCCTTAGATGAGACCGTGCAACGGTCTCAAAGTAATTGATTGGTAGTGAAAACGTATAGATGAGCTCCGATGAGGAGCGGCCCTACTGCGCGAACATTTGTATTAGTTCTCACAAGTGCCGCCCTTACAGGGCTCATCGACATCTCCTCAATAGATATACTTTATTATTTTGATGCGCTTGCCCTGCAATAGCACAGCAATATAGTACGTCGCATTTGTTTCAGTGAGTGCGTCGTACTTGTTTCAGTTAGTACGTCGTATTTGTTTCAGTGAGTACGTCGTACTCGTTTCAGTTAGTACGTCGCATTTGTTTCAGTGAGTGCGTCGTACTTGTTTCAGTGAGTGCGTCGTACTTGTTTCAGTGAGTGCGTCGTACTTGTTTCAGTTAGTACGTCGTACTTGTTTCAGTCAGTACGTCGTACTTGTTTCAGTCAGTACGTCGTACTCGTTTCGGTAAATGCGCGTACATCCTTTAATACTTACGCGTACTTTTCTGGAGACTTCAGCTGAAGTCTGTACAAACTTCAGCCGTAGTTTGTACAGACTACACGTATAGTCTGCACAGACCTCGCCGAGGTTTTGAAAATAGGTAGTGTGCTTTCTATATTTACTGTGTATAGATGTTCAATAACAAGCTAAAGAGTTTCATTTTATCCTTTCAGTCAAAAAAAGAAAGGGATATTAGATGTATTATTATAAATACATCATATTTTTCTGTAAATGTCAATTATGAAGAATTCGGATAAGTCAAAGCAAACATTTAATTGATTTAGTATTGTGTTGCCAACAATTTAATAATTAAAAACTCCACTTTGACTAGTCATAATGATATATTTATTTGCTCATACGAATAGAATTTATCACATTTGTAACCATAAACTATGGCTCAGCCGTGGAATGAATTAAACTAACTCGTATCATAAATAAAGTAACACTATGATCTCTTTACCCAATTTTCTCTCAGGGTCTGGATCGCGCAGAAGTCTTCTAGCTGCCGCTACTGTAGTGGTAACAGCTAGCTCTGTGTTTGCACAGAATACCCTAACTATCAAGGGGGTAGTAACAGACACCAAAAACGAACCACTCGTAGGTGCAACAATCAAGGTCAAAGGTACTACACATGGTGTAGCAACTGACTTAGATGGTAAGTTTACACTACCAGGAGTTGCTAAGACAGCTGTCCTCGAGGTGTCTTACGTGGGCATGCAATCTCAGTCCATTCTCGTTAATGGACAAACTCAATTTAAGATTAGCCTAAAGGATAATGCTAGTCAGCTATCTGACGTCGTTGTTGTAGGTTATGGTCGCCAAAAGCGTGTAAACCTTACAGGTGCTGTTTCTAGTGTAGACTCAAAGCAACTAGCTGCTCGTCCTGTACAGAATGTGGGACAAGCCTTGCAGGGTATGGTTCCTGGTCTAAACTTCTCTGTTGGTAATGGCGGTGGCGGACTTGAGAGCAAGATGGGTTTCAATATCCGTGGTGCTGGTACTATTGGTAATTCTAGTTCTGACCCGCTTGTACTGATTGATGGTGTAGAAGGTGATATGACTACTCTAGCACCTACTGATATTGCGAATATCTCGGTGCTGAAGGATGCATCAGCAAGCTCAATCTATGGTAGCCGTGCTGCTTTCGGGGTAATCTTGATTACGACTAAGAGCGGTAGAGAAGGTAAGACACACATCAACTATAACGGTAATGTGCGTTTCTCTACAGCAACACAGGTGCCAGAAATCATGGATTCTGAAATGTTTGCCAACTATTTTAATAGATCGGCAAAGAACAATGGTTCAGACCCAGTTTTCTCTGAAGAGATTATTCGACGCATTAAGGCATATAAGAATGGAACCATCGAGGACCAATATAAGTATGGTACAAAGCTAACAGAGCCTAGTCATCCTGAAATCTGGGATAAATATGGTGCCGGCTGGGCTAATACCGAGTGGTTTGGCTACTTCTATGATAAGAATGTGCCATCTCATGAGCATAATCTAAGCGTAAGTGGAGGTTCGAAGAGTATTAACTATTATGTAAGTGGTGGCTTTATGAACCAAAAGGGGCTACTCAAAGTCGCTGATGACCATCATAACCGCTTTAACTTAACAGCTAAGGTTAATGCTCAAATCACTAAGTGGCTTGACTTGAACTATAGCCTACGTTGGACTCGTGAAGAGTACGAAAGACCAACGTATCTTAGCGGACTCTTCTTCCACAATATCGTGCGTCGTTGGCCTACTAATGCCATTAAAGACCCTAATGGCTACATCATGCCGCACAATGAAGGCTTGCAGCTTATGGATGGCGGACGTACTAGCAGAGAGGATGACTATACAAATCAGCAAATATCGCTCATTGCTCATCCAGTAAAGGGCTTAACTATTAAGGCTGAAAATAACTACAATACAACAACTTATTTTACTCATGGCGAGATTTTCCCAATCTATTGGCATGATAAGGATGGTAACCCTATAGCAGCTAAGTGGGATGACTGGAAACAAGCTGGTCTGTCTGAAGTGAGTGAGCAGGCTCAGAAGGTGAATTATTTCTCTGGTCGTTATTTCGCTGAATATGCTCGTGAATGGGGTAAGCATGACTTTAAGGTAGTTGGAGGTCTTGACCTTGAAGTACGTAAGTACCGTAATCTATCAGGTAGCAAGAAGGATATCATAACCTCAGAAGTCCCAACGATTAATACTGCGACCAATGATAAGCCTGGTTTGTCTGGCGGATACAACCACTGGTCTACTATGGGTATGTTTGCTCGTGTAAACTATGCTTATGATAGCCGTTATTTGGTGGAACTTTCTCTTCGTCGTGATGGTTCGTCTCGTTTTATTGGAGATAAAACTTGGGCTACATTCCCATCATTCTCTCTTGGATGGAATGTTGCTAACGAAGACTTCTTTAAGCCTTTGAAGAATACCATTAGTGAACTTAAGCTCCGTGGTTCTTGGGGTGCTCTAGGTAATACAAATACCAAAGCTCTATACCCATGGTTCTTAAACCTTCCTGTACAAGCAGCTAGTACTACTGCCGGGTCTACATGGTTGCTTAACGGTAATAGACAAACGATTAGCTCTGTTCCTGGTATTGTATCTAGCGACCTTACTTGGGAACGTGTGCAATCATGGAATGCTGGTCTAGACTTCGCTCTTTTGAATAATCGTCTTCGAGGTTCATTTGATTACTTCGTTCGTGATACTAAGGATGTCGTAGGTCCATCATCACCACTAACGAGCCTTCTCGGTACAGGACAGCCTCAGAGCAACAATACAGAGTTACAATCTAAGGGTTGGGAACTTGAGCTTAGCTGGCGTGACCAAATTAAGGACTTCCGCTATGGTGCTAAGCTTGTTCTATCAGACAATATCGTAACGGTAACTAAGTACTACAACCCAACAGGAACCCTCAATGGTTGGTATTCAGGAAGAAGAGAAGGTGAAATCTGGGGGTATACAACTCTAGGTATCGCTCAGAGTAATGAAGAGATGACTGAGCACCTTAAGAAGGCAGACCAAAAGGGATTTGGTAATAACTGGGCTGCAGGTGATATCATGTATGCTGACCTTAATGGTGATGGTAAGGTTGATAATGGAGGAAATACATTAACTAATCACGGAGACCTTAGTGTCATTGGTAACTCATCTCCTAGATATAACTATAGTATTACATTAGATGCAGCATGGAAGGGCTTTGACTTCTCTGTGATGCTTCAAGGTATTGGTAAGCGTGACTTCTTTACAAATGCACCTTATTTTATCGGTGCTAATACTGGTGTATGGCAGTCTGTAGGCTTTACAGAGCACTGGAACTTCTGGAGACCAGAAGGTGACCCTCTTGGAGCTAATACTGGCGCTTATTATCCTCGTGTTTCTCAGAGTGGAGGTAAGAACTTTGCTACCCAGACACGCTACCTTCAGGATGCTTCTTACATGCGCATCAAGAATATGCAGTTGGGCTACACTCTGCCTAAGGAGCTAACAAGCAAGTTTGGCGTTAATTCACTACGCGTATACGCCTCTGTTGATAACCTAGCTACATTCACTAAACTATCTAAGATTTTTGACCCTGAAGGCTTAGGAGGTGACTGGGGTACAGGTAAACTTTATCCACTACAGCGCACATGGTCGCTTGGTATTAACATCGGGATATAAACCATTTAAATGTTAGTTGAAACAATGAACAATATCATATCAAAAGTACTCCTTGTAAGTGCTCTCTCTTTTATCGGTACTTCTTGTAGTAATGACTTTCTAGATAGAAAGCCACTAGATCAGATTGGACCAGACCAGTATTTCAAAACGGATGCTCAACTCCAATCTTTTACAATAAATCAGTATGATAGAGCTTTCATCTCGTATAACCAAAGCTATTCAGCAGGGATGGCTACTTTGGATAACGGAACAGATAATCAGGCTCAGAGAAATAATCCAAATCGCCAAATGTTCTCTCTGGATAACTGGAAGGTTTCTGCTTCAGGAGGTTTAGGTTTCTCAAATATCCGAGATATTAACCTATTCCTTAAGACTGTTGAGGGAAGATTGAATAGCATTTCAGGTCCCAAAGAAGAAATCAATCAGGCCCTAGGTGAAGCTTATTTCTTCCGTGCTTATCAGTATTTTGGTAAATTGCAGAATTACGGGGATTATCCGATTGTTAAGGAAGCTTTACCTAATAAGGAAGAGATTCTTGTTGAGCAGGCTAAGCGTCAGCCTCGTAATGAGGTCGCTCGTTTTATCTTATCAGACCTAGATAAGGCTATTGAGCTACTTAAAGAATCAACTCCTCGTAAGCAACGTATTAGTAAGAATGCTGCTCGTCTATTCCGTAGCCGTGTAGCTCTCTTTGAAGGAACTTTTGAGAAGTATCATGCTGGTAGTGGACGTGTACCTGGAGATGCTACTTGGCCTGGAAAAGACAAGGAGTGGAATAAGGGTAAAACTTTCAATCAAGAGGCTGAAATTAAGTACTTCCTTACAGAAGCTATGAAGGATGCTAAGATTGTAGCAGATGCTGTACAGCTTACTCCTAACACTGGCGTAACTAATCCTACCAACAGCATCCACGGATGGAATCCTTACTTTGAGATGTTTGGTATTCAAAATCCATCAGTTTATTCTGAAGTTCTTCTGTGGAGAGAGTATAATCGCTCTGCCTCTGTCGTGCATCACACCTCTAACCGCATGACGACAGGTACCGGTACCGGTTGGACTCGTGGTCTCGTAGAGAGCTTCTTGACCAAGGATGGTAAGCCTTACTATGCCGTATCTTCTAATCGTAGCGATGCTACTATTAAGGATGTTAAGAAGGACCGAGATGGTCGTCTACAACTCTTTATGTTCGCTGAGGGTGATGTTTCAGAATTTAGACCGAATAAGATAACAACATTCGAACAAGCTCTATTCCTAGATGCATCAGAAGTTAAAGAAAGTACTGGTTATCGTCAGCGTAAGGGTAAAAACTATGACCCAGATAACCTAACTGGAGGTGTTAATGACGATAGCGGTTACATTATCTTCCGTGCATCAGAAGCTTATTTGAATTATATTGAGGCAAGCTATCTTCTGAGTGGTAATCTAACTGCTGAAGCTAGGGGCTATTGGGAAAAGCTTCGTGTACGTGCTGGTATTAAGGCTGGTAGCATTGATGAAACAATTGCGGCTACAGATATGAGCAAGGAAGCTGATGTCAATCGTGCATCTTACGACTGGGCTGCTTTCTCAGGCGGTAAGGCTATCGATGCTACGCTCTATAGCATTCGTCGTGAACGTCGTTGTGAGTTTGCTGGTGAAGGATTCCGTATGGATGACCTTATTCGTTGGAGAGCAATGGACCAAGTTAAGGATTATCAACTAGAAGGCGTTAACTTCTGGGATAAGATTCATGAGTACGAGTACTTCGTTGATAAGACAACTAATAAATCTAAACTCAAAGATGATGAATCAGCAGATGCTAATATCTCTGCAAGGAGTAAGTCTAAGTATGTTCGTCCATATCAAATCGTGAAACCAAATAACGATATGTACAATGGTTATACATTCTATCAAGCTCACTATTTGAGTCCATTCTCTGTAGAAGAAATGCAATTATGCTCTCCTACTAGGGATGAAAAGAATAGTAACCTTTATCAAAATCCTGGTTGGCCAACAACGGCTAATCAGCATGCACTAGAAAAGTAATAAGTTATCATAAGTGAGGTTTAGCCCCTGCTCTAGAAGTCTAGAGTAGGGGCTATCCTGTTTATGACTATTCAACGATGTGTATGTAGTAGCCAAGCGTGTTACTTAAGCCCTTTGAAGCGCTTGGCTTTGAGGTGCGTGTGTGTCAATCTTATTTAAGTATCGAACATTATGCTTATCTTTAACCTATAATAATGAAAATGGTGATAACGTTAATATAATATAACGTTGCTATTTGAAGAACTAAAATTAAAAGTATATAGCTATGAAATATGTATCATATCTATTCTTGCTAGGAGGATTATGGGTTGCCCAAATAGGTGCTCAAGCTCAAGATAATCAGTATCTAGATGATGCTTATCTAAGTCGTAAGGACGTCAAGCTCCTACAAGAGAAAGCAAAGGTTAAAGCCGAAGCTGAACGTGCAGCCTATATGGAAGCACAGAAGAAATGGCAGGAAGCACAGCTTAAGCGTGAACAAGAATATCTCAAAGCAAAACGCCTTAGAGAGATTGATGCCTATAATGGTCATCTCAGTCATGAAGATAGCGTATTACTTGCCGAGTATAGAGCAAGGCAAACTCGTGATTATCGTGACGATATGCCAGAAGGAGGTTATGGGGAATATTCTCGTCGCTTAAAGCGTTTCTATGATGATAGTAATGTTGTTGTCATCAACAATCCTCGCTATGTTTATATGGATACTGATGACTATTGGTATCGAGGTTCTCGTTACTCATCGTGGTACGGCTGGGATAGTTATTATCCTTGGTATGACGAATTCTATTACCCTAGTAGAGCTCGTTTCTCTATGAGCTGGGGATACCCTCGTTACTATGGTTCTTACTACGACCCTTGGTACTATGGCTATCGCTATGGTTCGTACTATGATTATTCATGGTATGGTGGTTATCTAGGTGGTGGCTATTGGGGCTATTATCCATCATATTCGTGGGGGTATTATCCTAGTTACTACTATTATCCAGAGGTTGTAACCTATAGGGGAGGCTCTTATAGGAATGGTTCTCGCTCAGCCACAACGGCAACAACCTATAATTACCCTTACCAAAGTTCGTATGGGGCTTATGAGTCTGCACGTGGTCGTATAGAGCAGGGGCAGAGTTATAATGAAGGTACGGCTTATCGTTCTTATGATGGGGCTTCTTCGGCTGGTAGCACTTATCGTGGTGTCGGACGTAGTGGATTTGGTTCTAATGGAGGTTCTTATAGCAGTCGCTCAGAGATTGAGAGAGGACAAGCACGTAGTATGTATGACGGAGGTTCGTCTAGCAGTAGTTCGACCTATTCTGCTCCAGAGCGTTCTTACAATGGAGGCTCAAGTGGTGGAGCAAGAGGACGTAGATAACAGATTTAATTAAGATTATTGTATGAAGAAGATATTAGTTGTAGGTCTTGCATTGGCATTGTCGGCAGGCCTAACTAATCGATTATATGCGCAGAGTGAATCTACTGCGCTCAGCCTAGCACAGCAACACGATGCACGTGGCTCGGCTCGTTATCAAGCTCTTAGCGGAGCGATGGGGGCTATTGGAGCAGACTTTAGTAGTATTCATCAGAACCCAGCAGGATTATCCTATTTTCGTTCGGGTTCAAAGCTTAGTCTAAGCCTAGCACACTCTACTTATGGGGCTAACAATGTTTGGAATGGTACATCAACAGCTCTAAGCGATAAAAATCGTTTGCATATAGATGAAATCTCCTATGTAAGTAATTTTACTACGGGTTCGGGCATGAATGTGGCCTATGGTATAGGAGTACAGAATAATGGCCGTATGCAAAGGCGTACAGATGCGTTCACTCAGTTTGGTGCTGGAGCAAATCTATCTAGCCTTGCTGATTACTCGGCAGCAACGCTGAATAATATTGAGCGTATGCCTATCTTGGGTTCGGGAGTAAATCCTTATCAAGTGGCTCCATGGATAGGTGCACTCGGTTACGAGGCTATCTGGAATAAGTATGATGCTAGTCGAAAGAGATATGTCAGTGCCTATCAAAACTCGCCATTAGAAGATGCTAGCCTTATCCTCAATGAGGTAGGGGCAACATCTAACTTTGATTTTGCTCTAGCGGCTGAGTTTTCTCCTTCGTTTAGTTTAGGGGGGAGTGTAAGCTTTACGACACTAGATTACGAATATACTTCATTCTACCAAGAGAAGCATAGTGGCGTAGATACTAAGGCAGGTAACTATGGCTTAAGCCTAGATAGTAAGCAAAGTATATCGGGCTTAGGTGTGCGTTTTGCCTTGGGTGCTCTTGTGCGTCCTGTGGAGGCATTGCGTTTGGGAGCCAGTATTTACTCTCCTGTCTTCTACTCTAATATGAATCTTGATAGCTATGCTAGAGGTGTCGGAGTCTCAGAATTGCTTAAGAATAGCCCTTATGCAGGGAAAGGAGCATTTGAAACGCATGTGCCATTAGATAATCGCACTAGCTTTGGGTTCTCTACTCCTTGGCGATTTACGCTTAGTGGAGCCTATGTCTTTGGGCGTCGTGCTATCTTGAGTACAGACTACGAGTATCAGAATTATGCTGGACCAAGACTGCGTAATGCTGTTGAAGATGATTACGATTATGGCTCATCAAGCTATATTTATAGCAGTGATAACGATGCTATAAAAGAGGATTTTGGCGGTACTCATACTTGGCGACTAGGTCTAGAGTATAATTTGAGTAGACGTTTAGCTTTGCGCTTAGGCTATAAGACTGTTAGTGCTCCTGATTATGCTCCCGAATTGAAGAAGGATATTCCCGTTGTTGGCGTTCAGGTAGCAGGAACAGCTGTTCATTATCGCTTGCCTGGGGCTCTCAATAATTACTCCGTCGGCTTGGGTTATAAGCTTAGTCCTAAGTGGACTCTTGACTTAGCTTATTCATACAGTGAACAGGCTATGAGGGTAGGGGCATTCCCATTTATCCGCGATACGCGAGATGTTAGTGCTAATTCAGCAGGAAGAGCTTATGAACCACTTCCAATGATTAAGGAAACACAGAAGCAGAGTAATGTGACTGCAACGCTTAGTTACCGCTTCTAGAGACCATTGCATTGTCGAGATAAGCGATTGAGTTAGTAGCGCAAGTTTCATGTCATCGCTTATCATTAACTTTGTGGTGTGAAATATTTATCTATTAGATATATGAGTAAGGCTTTGAGCCTTATTATGGTGGGCTTCTGTGCAGGACTCTTGTTTGAGGGTCTTGCGCAGGAGCCACTTATATCTAATAGGGCTAATCTTAATAAGACCTTGTCCATAAGGCTCAAGCCTCGTAATATTAAGTTTGAGCGCCCTAGTGGTTCCGCCCTTAAAATAGGTAATGGCTCCACAGTTATCTTTCAAAATGGTACTCTCAGTGGTGTTATCTCTTCTAGTAAGGGTAGTGAACCTATTAAATTGATGCCGACTGACCCCATTAGTGAGGTGCCTAAGAAAGATGTTCGTCCCATAGAGATGCGGATTTTTGATCGCAGTATCTATTTGGATAGGCCTGTAGAACTCTTTGTCGTACAAGATATAACAGGGCGTAGCGTGATGACGGTTGTCAATTCTCATAAAATAACTTTAGGAAATCTACGCTCAGGAGTTTATGTGGTGAGAGTTCAAGATAAGGGCGCAACCCATACAAGTAAATTTATTCTTCGTTAAAGACCTTAATATGAATCTAATTAAACCCATAATAGCGGTATGTTGCAGTTTGACTATGAGTGCCTATACGCTTCTTGGTCAGACTCCACTCATTATACCTAAACCTGTAAGTATGCAAACTTATGAGGGTGCTTTTCAGCTTCCCTCAAAACTAAAGTTCCAACTTAAGGGTATTTCGAGTAAGCAGGATATTCAAGATATTGAGTTCTTGTTGAAATCTAAGTTGCCTGGTAAGATTTCGCTTCAGAGGGGCTATGGTAAGTGCGCTATAAACTTAGAATTGGATTCATCTTGGAAAGGAGCAGCAGAGGCATATAAGTTGGAAGTCAAGCAAGGAGTAACGCTCAAGGCTGGGACTATTGAGGGACTCAAGAATGGCTTGCAGACTTTGGGGCAACTCTATGATGGTAAACAGAGTTTGGCTCAGGTTCTTATTGAGGACGCTCCCTCTTATGCTTACCGAGGTGTGATGCTTGATGTTTCTCGTCATTTCTTCCCCGTGCCAGTGATAAAGGGATTACTCGATGAGATGGCAAAACTTAAGCTCAATCGCTTTCATTGGCATTTGGTTGATGGAGGTGGCTGGCGTTTTGAGAGTAAAACTTACCCTAAGCTAACAGAGCTATCAGCTTATCGAACTGAGAGTAATTGGGATAAATGGTGGGGCGGTCGTGATAGACGCTTCGTGCCTAAAAGTAGTGAAGCCGCTTACGGAGGCTATTATACACAAGAAGAGATTAAGGATGTCGTGGCTTACGCCTCAAGACTAGGTATAACGATTATCCCAGAGATAGAGTTGCCAGGGCATAGCAACGAACTTTTCTTCTCTTACCCTAACCTATTCTGTCCCGGTGCAGATTACAAGCAGGCGACAGATGTTTGTATTGGTAATGAGGAAACGTTTACATTCTTTGAGAATATCCTCGATGAGGTGATGGCTCTATTCCCTAGCCGTGATATTCATATTGGTGGAGATGAGGCTTCAATGGATTTATGGAAAAAGTGCCCCAAGTGTGCTCAGCGTATGCAGTCTATCGGGACTACCGATGTGCATGCTTTGCAGAGCTATATGATTCATCGCATAGAGAAGTACCTTAATAGTAAGGGGCGTAATCTTGTAGGCTGGGATGAAATCCTTATGGGAGGCTTAGCTCCTAATGCTACTGTTATGAGCTGGAGAGGCGAAGAGGGCGGTATCACAGCAGCCAAGGCTGGGCATAGAGTTATTATGACTCCGGGTAGTCATTTGTACCTAGACTTTTATCAAGGTAAAGCAAGTGAAGAACCTCGTGCTATCGGCGGTTTTACTCCTTTGGAAAAGGTTTATTCATACGCTCCACCTGCGATAACAAATAGTAAGGGGGGAATAATCGGGGTGCAAGCAAATCTATGGACTGAATATATAGAGACTCCAGAGCATTTATCTTACATGCTTTTCCCTCGCATCGTAGCCCTCTCTGAGGTCGCTTGGACGCCTAAGGAAAAACGTGATTACAAGGACTTCTTAACTAGAGTAACACCTTACCTAGGTCAGCTAAAGCAAAGGGGACAGCACCCATACGAACTAAGAGGTCTTAACCCTAAGGCTGAGGTTGTTATGCGTGATGGCAAACCGCAAATGAATTTGCGACTAGAGGCCGAACGCCCTGATGCGGAAGTAAGATTTAATTGGATTGGCGAAAGTACAGAAGACTCGCACAATACACGCACACTGCGTGCAGGTCAGGTTATTTCTTCAGATGGAAGCTCACGAATGATTACAGCTAATACCTATCTTAATGGCAAGAAACTGCATGATGAAGACTTGCAGTTCCGTCTCGGCGTTCATAAAGGAATTCTAGGGAAAGTCCATTACAATAGCAAGTGGAATGATAAGTATAAGGCTAATCAAGGAGTTACACTTAATGATGGTATTGATGGTGGGCTAACCTATCTTGATGGCAAGTGGCAAGGTTTTACTGAGCCTATGGACGTTACGGTTGAATTGCCTCAAACGCAAGATGTTCGCGAAGTTATTATGCGCTTCCTTGCTGAGCGTGAGCAGTGGGTTTATATGCCTAGCGATGTAGAAGTACTGATTAGTTCTGATGGTAAGAACTTCACAAGCTTAGGACTTAAGAAGCCTCTGACGGATGAAAATAATCCTCGTCCTAGTATTGAGACTTTCACATTTAAGCCTAATCAGAAGGCTCGTTATATACGAGTGAAGGCTAATATCGGTCGTAGTGAAGGGCATTTTATCTTCTGTGATGAAATCGTCATACTATAAGACTGAGGCTAAAATATCAATAACTAAAACCTTAAAATAAATAATGAGTGAATTGAAAGTTTTAGATGCTATACGTACACGCCGTAGTATACGTATCTATCACCCTGATAAGCCTTTGTCGGCTGAGTCTGTTCAGGTAATTATGGAGGCCGCCCTGCGTGCGCCTTCATCTAAGAATAGGCATACAACGCAGTTTATCCTTGTTGAGGATAAGGAGAAACTTGTAGAGCTTAGTTATATGCGTGAGCGTGGGTGCTCTTTCCTAAAGGACGTGCCTTTGGCTGTCGTGGTACTAGGAAGTCCTATGGAGTGTGAGCACTGGATTTCAGATGCTTCTCTCTCTGCAGGGTATCTACAGTTGCAGGCTTGGGCTCTTGGCATTGGCTCGTGTTGGGCTGATGTGCATGGACAGTTTACGGGTAATGGTCAGAACTCAGATGAGTATGTGCGCAATGCTCTAGGGATACCATACCAACTAGAAGTCCTCTGTATCATCGGGCTAGGCTACGTTAATGGCGAAGCTCCTGAGCGTCCCGTTGAGAGCCTTAAGTGGGAGAAGATACACATGGGACAATATAATGCACCTGAGGAGCACAATGCCGAGTAAGCGTATTGTGTTATTAGGCGGAGGCAATGTAGGCAGCCACTTAGCTAGAGCATGCTCTAGTCTAAGTGGCTACAGTCTTATATGGCACTACGAAAGGCGCAAGGGTATGCTACTTACAGATATTCCGAGGGATGCAGACCTGTATATATTTGCTCTTACGGACACAGCTCTAGAATCAGTTTGGCAGGAGATGCCCTCGACTGGCGGTGTTTGGATACACGTTTCAGGGAGTACTCCTCTTGAATCGCTTACGAAATATCATGCTGATGGTGCTGTGCTCTACCCATTGCAAACATTCAGCCGTAATCGGGATATAGAGTGGAAGCATGTTCCCCTTTACTATGAAGGGCATGAAGAGGCTCGGTTATTAGCCGAAGCTCTATCTACTCATACGGCTTTTGCTAGTAGCGAGGGGAGACGTAAATTACACCTCGCAGCAGTGCTTGCATGTAATTATAGCAATTACTTAGTAACGCTTGCAGAGGAATACTTGTCCGCAGAGGGTTTTGAGGCGAAGACGCTCTTACCCTTGCTTAGAGAAACATTTCAAAAACTAGAGGTTCTGCCTGCATCTGAAGCTCAAACTGGACCTGCTATTCGTGGTGATAGGGCTATTGTCGAACAGCATAAAGCCCTTCTTTCGGGTGATACATTGGCTGTTTATACGCTCCTTGCTGAGCAACTGCTTTCACGTTCGAAGAGGATAGATGAGAAGTAGCTTTCCTTAAAGAGACCATTGCATAATACGGCACTCGCTGCGTTATTATCAACATTCAGGCTTGGTCATTAAGAGTAAACTCCCTGCGCCTTCAGTCTCAATGCCTTGCGATTACCGCATTCTGCAAAGCCCCATAAAAGGACAAGTTTTACTTGTCCTTTTGGAGACCGTCGAGCGGTCTCTTAAAGACAAGGAAAAGCGTCAACAGACTAAGCAAAAATAGTCTGCACGTTTCCTAAAGTCAAAACCTCGGCGAAGTCTGTACAAACTTCAGCTGAAGTCTCCAGAAAGTACTACGCACTGACTAAAGCGAGTACTACGTACTGACTAAAGCGAGTACTACGTACTGACTAAAGCGAGTACTACGTACTGACTAAAGCGAGTACTACGTACTGACTTGACTAAAGCGAGTACTACGTACTTACTGAAACAAGTACTACGTACTCACATTGATTTTGGTGCTATCGTAGAAGAGCCCTTTAGGGCGATACTTCTTCATAGCCCAGGGCTTTGCAGGAGTGTCGTGCCTGAAGGCACTCATATGTTGAGATATAGTTATTATTATCGACCGCTCAACGCTGCCCCCAATGATATGTTTTGCATGCTCTTTGGAGGTATTTTGTAGAATGAGTACTTTGCAAGACATTCAGACTCAACCATTCGAGGATAATTTTAACAGAATATTAACCCAATAATCTCTATAAATTAGATATTTAACTATCTTTGCTAATGATATCAAACTACTTAATATGAACTTAACGGATACTAAACAAGGATTTTGGAGTCGAGCATGGTCGCTTTACCGAGATGGATTTAAGAATTTATCCCCTTATTCGCGTACCCTTTGGCTTATCATCGCGATAAAGCTCTTTGTGATGTTTGCCGTCTTAAAGGTCTTTTTCTTTCCGAACTATACCAAGCAGCAAGCTAAAGAGCATAACGTCTCGGGTAATGAATGGGTTCAGCAAGACCTAATCAATCGTGCTAAAAAATAAAATTAATTAAATAGTTACATTATGCATCTCGAACAATTAATGGCATGGTCGCGTGCCCAATTTGCCTTGACTGCGATGTATCACTGGCTCTTCGTTCCACTCACACTTGGGTTAGGGGTTATCATGTCTTTGGCAGAAACTCAGTATTATCGTACTGGGTCCGATTTCTGGAAGAAGAGTGCAATCTTTTGGCAGAAGCTCTTCGGTATTAACTTCGCTATTGGTGTTGCAACGGGTATTATCCTAGAGTTTCAGTTTGGTACAAACTGGTCTAACTACTCCTCATTTGTAGGGGATATTTTTGGAGCTCCTTTGGCTATTGAAGGTATGCTAGCCTTCTTCATGGAGTCTACTTTCGTAGCTGTTATGTTCTTCGGCTGGGGCAAGGTAAGTAAGCGTTTTCATTTGGCTTCTACTTGGCTGACGATTATAGGAGCCTCTATCTCGGCAGTATGGATTTTGATTGCCAATGCATGGATGCAAAACCCTGTAGGTATGGCATTCAATCCTGATACTATGCGTAGTGAGATGGCTGACTTCTGGTCTGTGGCTCTGTCATCTACGGCTTTGATTAAGATTGCACACACGCTTACCTCTAGCTGGGTGCTGGGTGCTCTGTTCTCTGGTGGAGTAGCTGCCTTCTATGCACTTAAGAAGAAAAATAGTGAGTTCGTTATCCGCAACTTCAAGATTATTGCTCCTTTTGGACTTGTTGCTGCTCTCCTTGCAGCAGAGACAGGTCATATCTCTGCTGTAGATGTATATGAGCATCAGCCAATGAAGCTTGCTGCTATGGAAGCTCTTTATGAGTCTGGTCAGTGTACAGTCACTCATGAGTGTGCCGATGGTAATGGTATGCCTCTTAGTGCTTTTGGTATTCTTAATCCTAGCAAGCAGAAGCCTGATGATGGGGTAGAGCCATTCCTATTTAACATCGAATTGCCTCACGTACTTAGTGTGATGTCTACGAATACCCTTAATGCGTATGCTCCTGGGGTTAATAATATTCTACGTGGAGATTACTATCTGCCTAATGGCGAAAAGGCTATCTCTGTAGAGGAACGAATGCTTCGTGGTCGTAAGGCTGTGAATGCTCTTCGTGATTACAGTATTGCTAAGCGTGCAGGGGATACGATTGCCGCAAGTCAGCATAAAGCTATCCTTGATGAGAACTTTGCTCACTTTGGTTATGGCTACTTCGATAGTAAGTATGAAGCGGTTCCTAATGTGCCTGTCGTATATTATTCTTTCCGTGCGATGGTTACGCTAGGAGGTGCTTTTATCTTGCTCTTTGCTTTACTCTCTTGGTTTGCTTATCGCCCTGCTGGTACAGATATAGACAAGCGTAAGTGGCTTATGTGGTTTGCCCTCTTGATGGCTCCTATGGCTTGGGTTGCGAGTCAAACAGGTTGGGTTGTCGCAGAAATGGGACGTCAGCCATGGACGATACAGAACCTCCTTCCTGTACGTGCTGCCGTATCGCAGTTAGAAGCATCTTCGGTAATTGTAACTTTTGTTCTCTTTGCCGTGCTCTTCACTGTTATGCTTGTAGCCGAACTCAATATCATGAAGAAGGCTATCTCTTCTGGTCCTGATGCTCACTAAAGTAAAATCTTAATCACAAGTAAAATACGTAATAATATGGATTACGCTTTTTTTCAGAATTATTGGTGGTTCTTGATAGCTCTTTTAGGAGCTTTGCTCGTCTTCTTACTTTTCGTACAAGGCGGTCAATCGCTATTCTTTAGTCTAGGTAAGGACCTTAGCGAGCGCAGATTGCTTGTAAACTCTGTTGGTCGTAAATGGGAATTTACATTCACTACCTTAGTTGTCTTTGGTGGTGCATTTTTCGCATCGTTCCCACTTTTCTATTCAACGAGCTTCGGTGGTGCTTATTGGGTGTGGATGCTTATTCTCTTCTGTTTTATCATCCAAGCCGTATCGTATGAATATCAAAATAAGCATGGTAATGTGCTAGGTTCTAAGACTTATCAGATATTTCTATTTATCAATGGTCTTTTAGCTCCTATCCTCCTCGGTACTGCTGTATCTACATTCTTTACAGGGGCAAACTTCGCTGTAAATCGTTCGGCTATTGCCGAGTTGTCAGGTGCTAGCCAAACAATCTCTACTTGGTTGCCTTGGAACGGTGTACAACTTCATGGTTTGGAGGCTGTGTTTAATCTATGGAATGTATTGTTAGGTGTGGCAGTATTCTTCCTAAGCCGTACGACAGCTCTTCTATACTTTATCAATAATATTGATGATAAATCTATCGAGAGTAAATCACGCTCAGCTCTTGCATGGAATGCTGCTGCCTTCTTGCTCTGCTTCTTGCCTTATCTCTCATTCTTATTGACGAAGCAAGGTTTTGCTGTTAATTCGGAGACGGGCGAAGTCTTTATGCAGGCTTACAAGTATGCTATCAATCTGTACGAAATGCCTCTTGTAGCTGTGGTGATGCTTGTTGGTGTTGTTCTAGTTCTTGCTGGTATCCTACTAACGCTTTTGCGTCCAGGCTTTAAGAAAGGTATTTGGTATGAAGGCGTAGGCGTTGTGCTAACTGTTCTAGCACTTTTCCTCATCGCTGGTTGGAATAATACTTCTTATTATCCTTCAGTAGGTTCTTTGCAGGATTCGCTTACGATACGTAATAGTTCGTCTAGTCCATTTACTCTAGAGGTGATGTTCTATGTATCTTTCCTCGCTCCTTTTGTCCTTGGCTATATGTGGTATGCGTGGCGTGCGCTTGATATTCACAAGCTCACAAAGGAAGAGATTGAGGACCCTCATGCTCATACTTACTAGAGTTCATTGCAGTAATTAAAAAGGCTTGTACCCCAAGAGGTACAAGCCTTTTTAGTTAGTAATACTTATTCTTTTGGAGACCGCTCAAGCGGTCTCTTTTAACTCTTTTCTTTTTGTGTTATGGTAAATGCTTTCACAATTTAAATTAGCCTGAGTGAGGATTAAGGATGCTTGGACGCAAGAGTTATCGGTTTATTTCATTTTCATTTGGTATTCTTTCGGAGTAAGGCCAGTGATGCGTTTGAAGAAATTGTGAAAAGCTGATGGACTAGTAAAGTTCAGTCTGTCTGCTATTTCATAAATCATCATGCCTTTTGTATTGAGGAGCACTTTAGCTCTAAGAATAATGGATCGATTGATCCAAAACATCACACTTTGTCCACTGGTTTCTTTGATTACTGCCGAAAGATAATGAGGGGTGATGTGGAGCTGTTCTGCATAGAAAGGGATGTTGCGGTGTAGTTCACAGTATTGTTGTACTAGATGTTTGAAGTTTTGGAAGAGTTGTTGTTGGCGAGCAGCTACATCAGTGACCGTAGTTGCGTTCATTTCTTTATATATACACTGAATATTGACCACTATGGCTTGTACAATGGGAAGCACAACGTCTTTGCGAAAAGGAGTGTGCTGTGCCAAGTCCCAAGTGAGATAGGTCATTTTGAGTAGCTGTTGGAAATCTTTAGGAGATGTAGGGAACACAAGACTTTCGTCTATAAGGAGTTTTTCGCGAATTATAAAAGCGATCACTTCTAAATCGTCACTACATTCCTTTAGCTCCATGATACTATCAGCAGGAAGCAGAAGCACGTGCCCTTGTTCTATATACTGGTCCTCAAGATTTAAATTGCCCTCTACGCAGCCTTTAAGAATAAGGATAAGTCGTGCTTCTGCCACATGGTAGATGATTTCTTTTTGAAAGAACGTAGTGTTGAGAGGTTTGCCGTTGAGGATGATACTTAAATGCTGATTGTGAAAAAAACGAGCGTTACCACACGCTAGGTGATCAAGTGATATATTTTCAACCGACAGATAATTGATAGGTCTTCCCTCTTTCATAGGATTTATGAATTGTATGATTTTATTGCAAAGATAGCTGATTCTCTAATCTATTAGGTGAGAAAAAGTGGAAAATCGTACAAATTGTGAATTTTTTATTCGAATTTAAAAGTGGATAACAATATTCTTTCCTCTACTTTTGTCCTAGTATTTCAGATAGATACAAACAGATATGAAAAAAATATCCCTTTTACTCTCGGCTTTTCTTTTTATAGGAATGGCACAAGCTCAAACCTTAGGCGAATGTACACGAGCTGCTGAAAAGCACTATCCTCAGATTCGCCAATATGGCCTCATCGAGAAGACTACAAATCTCACAGTAGCGAACATCGCTAAAGGATGGTTGCCACAGATAGCTACATCGGCGCAAGTTACCTATCAGACTGATGTGGCTGCATGGCCTGAGTCGATGCAAGGAATGATGCAGCAGTTGGGGGTGAATATCAAAGGACTTTCTAAAGATCAGTATCGGGTGGGTGTAGATGTCCAACAGTTGGTCTTTGACGGTGGAGCTTTGCGGGCTCAGCAGGCAGTAGCTCGGTCTAAAGGTAGGGCGGAAATAGCACAGATGGATGTCAATCTCTATGCCCTTCGTCAACGCGTACACGAAATGTATTTCTCGCTCTTACTGCTCTCAGAACGAATAATGCTCAATAATGACTTACAAACGCTACTCTCCGCTAACGAACAGCGATTGGCAAGTATGGTGAAAAGAGGAACAGCAGCAGAATGTGACTGGCAAAGTGTGAAGGCGGAGCAGCTTTCTGCGGAGCAGCAGAGCATCACGTTGAAATCTCAGCTGCAAACATTGGAACACTTACTCTCCCTCTTTTGTGGCATTGAGGTGAAACATCCCCAAAAGCCTGTACTCTCTACTCTTCGCGACCAACAAACGGTGGAACGTCCAGAACTACGAGCCTTTGAGTCGCAGTTGCAGGTGCTTGGAGCACAAGAAAAAGCCATCAACAGTGCACTCCGTCCTAAACTTGGATTTTTTGCTCAAGGTTTTTATGGTTATCCCGGCTACAACATGTTTGAAGATATGATGCACCATCGCTGGAGTTTCAACGGCATGGTGGGCGCAAAACTGGTATGGAATCTCAGTGCTTTCTATTCTTGGAAGAATGATAAAAGCAAGATTCAGCAACAGCGTGAGAAAATAGAGAATAATCGCCAGACATTTCTCTTCAAAAATCAGTTGCAACAGACAGAAACAAAGGAGAATATGAAGCGATATCGAGAACTCATGAATAGCGATGAAGCTCTGTTGCAACTCCGCACTGCTGTACGCAAAGCTGGAGAATCTAAATTGTCAAATGGCATCATTGCTGTTAGTGATTTATTGCGT
>QWCR01000119.1_pt1 | contig 40316 bp, 37 predicted proteins | sample 1972581 | NCBI WGS metagenome assembly QWCR01 (sample SAMN09866703, study PRJNA288562) | Human oral metagenome isolate pre4_saliva, whole genome shotgun sequencing... | isolation source: mouth | host: Homo sapiens | place: USA: California
AGCTTCGGTTATACTGAGGATCAGATCGTTTCTTCTGATATCATCGGTATGCGTTTCGGTTCTTTGTTCGATGCAACTCAGACTATGGTAAGCAAGATCAGCGATGATTGCTACCAGGTACAGGTTGTTTCTTGGTACGACAATGAGAACTCTTATACTTCTCAGATGGTTCGTACAATCAAGTACTTCGCAGAGTTGAAGTAATACCAACCGTAAGGTCATCTGCAATCCTCTCTTGTGTAGAGAGTGATTGACGGATAAAATAATAGTCCCTGTCAGCTTGCTGGCAGGGATTTTTTTGTTATCTTTGCGACATGAAGAACGAACAGATAGGTGAGGGTACGGCTGCAGGTATAGCTCTTGACAAGCGTATGATAACCATTCTTGGTCCTACGGCTTCGGGTAAGACCGATCTTGCTGCGCATTTGGCAGCTCGGCTTAACGCTGAAATCATCAGTGCAGATAGCCGTCAGGTCTATCGTGGCATGGATATTGGTACGGGTAAAGACTTGGCTGATTACACAGTTGAGGGGCATGCAATACCTTATCACCTTATAGATATATGTGAACCAGGTACGAAGTATAATCTTTTTCGCTATCAACAGGATTTCCTTGATAGTTATGAAGATATACGGAGTAGGGGAGTGCTGCCTATTCTCTGCGGCGGTACAGGTCTTTATATTGAAGCTGTGCTGAAGGGTTATAGCCTTTCGCCAGTGCCACAGGATCCTGAACTGCGTAAAGAGTTAGAGGAAAAGTCGCTTGAGGAATTGACGGCAATGTTGGTTGAACTGAAGGAAAAGAATCATTCCGTCATGCACAACAAGACGGATGTTGATTCTTGTCAGCGTGCTATTCGTGCGATAGAGATTGAAACCTATAATCTCACAAAGCCAACAAAAGAGCGGAAATGTCCACCAATTGAGTCATTAATAATAGGTGTAGACATAGATCGTGAAGCACGAAGAAAGAAAATAACCAACCGCTTAAAAGCACGTCTTGAAGAAGGAATGGTTGGCGAGATAGAAGGATTACTAAAGCAGGGTATACCTGCAGAAGACCTTATCTATTATGGTTTGGAATATAAGTTTGTGACAGAGTATCTCATAGGAAAGCTGTCTTACAATGAGATGTTCCGACAGTTAGAAATCGCCATTCATCAGTTTGCTAAGCGACAGATGACGTGGTTTCGTGGTATGGAGCGTCGTGGCTTTACGATTCATTGGGTAAATGCTGCACAAAAGATGGAAGATAAAGTTGAAGAAATATTGAGCTTATGGTAGAGGAAGGAAGATGGGGCATCATTTATTGTCCGAAGGGAGGATTACTTGGTAATCCAGTAAAGCGTTGGGAACAAGCTGAACGCTGTCTGCAAGCACACAACATACAGTATGATATGGTGCAGAGTGAGAATCCACGTAGTGTGGATAGACTCGTGCGGATGCTGATTAGTAATGGTTATAAAACTATTATTATTTATGGCGGTGACTCTGCGTTAAATGATGCGGTCAACTATCTCATGCTCTTAGATCCAGAAGAGCGTGAGCATATTACGTTGGGTGTTATCCCGAATGGCGTGTTAAATGACTTTGCACACTTCTGGGGTTTCGATGAGTCACACTTAGAACAGACGATTGTTTGGCTCAAGCAGAAGCGTGTAAGACGAGTAGATGTTGGCTGTATTCGCTACGAGAATAAAAAGAATGAGCGTTGCCGTCGATATTTTCTTAACTGTGTAAACATTGGTATGGTGGCAAATATCATGAGTCTTCGTCGCCGTTTGCGCCACCTTTTTATATCCCGCACAATCTCCTTCATCCTCTCTTGCTTCCTACTAATGTTCCAGCGTATGGATTATTTCATGTCGCTGAAAATCAATGCAGATAGTATAAAACAGCGTCTGATGACTGTTTGTATTGGTAATGCGCAGGGTTATGGGCAGACCCCGAATGCTGTACCTTATAATGGTCTGCTCGATGTTTCCATCGTTTCTCAGCCAAAACTGTGGCAAGCAATGGAAGGAATGTATCTCTTGTTGCGAGATAAGATATTGAATCATCGTAATGTGATGCCCTATAGAACGCAGGAGCTGAGTGGACAAATAGCTGAGCACACACCAGTCAGTGTTGATGGTCGACGCTTGAATGGCACGCCTGTTGGTACGTTTACGATTGGTGTTGAGAAAGAAGTTATAAACTTCCTTATTCCAGATTAACCTTTTACTATTAAATAGTTATAGATTTTGTCTAAACTACTTATAGAAATGTTGAACGCTGGTTATGAGTGTTTAGCAAAGGGTTCTCATGTAAGTAGGTTTTATTGGTATTCTTTCTCTTATTATAGAGACAGTAACGCTCCCTTCTTACCTTTTTTGCTAACGTTTTATTGCCCCACACAATATGTGCGGAGGCTTCGCACGCATGGTGTTGGTGCTTAGTATGCATGGTCTTGTATGCTAAATATTCTGCAATCTATTGTTTGGATAAGCGCAGATTGTTGTTACGAAAAATGTTATATTTTACTCTAAAAAAAAATAGGACTTTCTTGGTTAGGAAACAACACAAAAACAAGAAATTCTGAAACATTGTAGTCTAATGATTGATTTGGGTTTAAATATGTTCAAGCACTGATAAGTCAGTTGAAAGAAAAATCAAATTTGCTGTCACTTCTGTCATCTTGTATAAGATGCTAACAAATTAGTTTACAGTTAGTTCTATGAGAATGTTAAAATGACAGCAAATTAACTTAAAAGTAAATTTGTAATAAGAGCTATATTACCCTTCTCATTCTATATAAGTATTATAACTGCAAACACAAGAAAACAGAATATTTCGAAGATGAGAATGGGAGACTTGTAGAGGAATGTTTTATTGTACACTAATAATTGAAAATATTATCTTACTTTATGATGCCATTATGAAAAATATTTGTATCTTTGAAGAGCCGAAGGGCAAAGTCTGTAAAGACTTCTACCAAAGGATAAATAAAAACCAAACAATAAACCTTAAAAGACATGAGCTACTTAAAATTTGAAAAAGCTCTGATGACCAATCTTCAAGATTCGCTTCCCAGAGAGCTGTTACGAACGAATCGCTCTGGTGCCTATTCTTGTTCGACGATTGTTGATTGTAACACACGCAAGTACCATGGACTGCTTGTTGTTCCTGTTCCTGAACTGGACGACGAGAATCACGTACTGCTGAGTTCGCTCGACCCTACCGTCATTCAGCATGGTGCCTCTTTCAATCTGGGTTTGCACAAGTATCAGGGCAATAACTTTAGTCCACAAGGACATAAGTATATTCGTGAATTTGACTGTGATACTGTGCCAACTACGCTTTATAGGGTAGGTGGTGTCTTGTTAAAAAAAGAGGTTGTCTTCCAGCATTATGAAGACCGTATTTTAATCCGTTATACTTTATTAGAGGCTCACTCAAAGACTACTTTGCAGTTCCGCCCATTCCTTGCCTTTCGTAGTGTTCGCCAGTTTACTCATGAAAATGGTGCTGCTAATCGTTCGTATGAGGTTGTGGATAATGGTATCAGCACGTGTATGTATGCTGGTTATCCATCGCTTTTTATGCAGTTCTCAAAGAAGAATGAGTTTCACTTTGAACCCTACTGGTATCGTGGATTGGAATATCCAAAGGAGCAGGAGCGTGGTTATGCTTCAAATGAGGACCTTTATGTTCCTGGCTATTTTGAGATGAATATCAGCAAGGGTGAAAGTATTGTCTTTGCAGCATCAACGGCAGAATGTCGTACATCAACTTTGAAGAATCTGTTTGATAAGGAAGTGGAGTCACGTAGTCCACGTGATAACTTCTTCCACTGCCTTGTCAATGCTGCTCATCAGTTCCATAATCGTACAAAGAACGATGAGCGTTATATTCTTGCAGGCTATCCTTGGTTCAAGTGTCGTGCTCGTGATCAATTCATTGCTTTACCAGGACTTACTTTGAGTATCGAAGAACAAGATTACTTCGAACTGGTAATGGAGACCGCTGCAAAGGGATTACGTGAGTTTATGGAAGGTAAGCCACTCAGCGTGAAGATATACGAGATGGAGAAACCAGACGTTCCTCTTTGGTGCGTGTGGGCTATACAACAGTATGCTAAGGAGGCTGGTAAGGAGCGTTGTAGAAAACTCTACATGGGTTTGATTCGTGATATCGTTGATTATCTCTTAGCAAGTAAGCATCCAAATCTCACTTTAGACACGAATGGATTGCTCTATGCTGATGCAAAGGGAGAAGCGATTACATGGATGAATTCTATGAATAATGGTCAACCAGTTGTTCCACGCTCTGGGTATATCGTAGAGTTTAATGCGCTATGGTACAATGCACTACGCTTTACAGCCGCAATGGAGATGGAGAGTGGTAATGAAGAGCGTGCAAACGAACTTGATGCACTTGCAGAGAAATGTAAGGTTTCATTTGTTGAAACATTCCTCAATGAGTATGGCTACCTTTATGACTATGTTGATGGTAGAATGGTTGACTGGAGTGTACGCCCTAATATGGTGTTTGCTGTAGCACTTGATTATTCTCCACTTGACCAAAAGCAGAGGAGGGGAGTCTTAGATGTTTGTACACGAGAGTTACTTACACCAAAGGGACTGCGTTCGCTTTCTCCAAAGAGTGGCGGATATAATCCGATGTATACTGGCCCACAGAGTCAACGCGACCTTGCCTATCATCAAGGAACAGCTTGGCCATGGTTGGGTGGCTTCTATCTTGAGGCCTGCTTGAAGCTTTATAAGCAGACACGTCTGAGCTTTGTAGAACGTCAGTTGGTAGGTTATGAAGATGAGATGATTAACCATTGTCTTAGTACACTACCTGAACTCTTCGACGGTAATCCACCGTTTAATGGACGTGGAGCTATCTCCTTTGCCATGAACGTAGCTGAGGTGCTTCGTACGTTAGAATTACTTGAGAAGTATAAATTTTAAGAGGAGGAAACAGTATGAAAGTTTTAATGTTTGGATGGGAGTATCCTCCTCATGTATATGGTGGTTTAGCAACTGCTAATTTTGGTATTTCAGAAGGTCTGCATGCACAGGGTGATGTTGAGACGATTCTCTGTTTGCCACATCCTTTTGGTGATGAAGACCATACTTATGCTGAGATTGTAGCAATGAATCATGTGCCTATCGCTTATCGTGAATTGGGTTATGATTATGTAAAGAGTCGTCTTGGCAATGTTATGTCACCAGAACTTTACTACAAGTTGCGTGAGCATATTTATGCCGACTTCAATTATATGAACGTCAATGACCTTGGTGCAATGGATTTTGCTGGAGGTTATCCTTCCAATCTGCACGAGGAAATTAATAATTATTCGATTATTGCTGGTGTTGTTGCACGTACATATGAATTCGATATTATTCATGCACATGACTGGTTGACTTATCCTGCGGGTATTCATGCCAAGCGTGTGTCAGGTAAGCCTTTGTGCATCCATGTACATGCAACCGACTTCGACCGTTCACGTGGTAAGGTTAATCCAACCGTATATGGTATAGAAAAGGATGGTATGGACAATGCTGATTGCATTATGTGTGTATCAGAACTTACACGCCAGACGGTAATAAATCAGTATCATCAGGATCCACGTAAAGTGTTTACGGTTCATAATGCCGTTTATCCTTTACCACAGGAGATTGTTGATATCCCACGTCCTGACCATAAGGGTAAGGAGAAGATTGTTACTTTCCTTGGTCGTTTGACTATGCAGAAAGGGCCAGAATACTTTGTCGAGGCCGCCAATATGGTGTTACATCGTACACGTAACGTTCGTTTCTGTATGGCAGGCTCAGGCGATATGATGGACCAGATGATTTATCTTGCTGCTGAAAGAGGTATTGCGGATCGTTTACATTTCCCTGGTTTTATGCGTGGGAAGCAGGTTTATGAGTGTTTGAAGGCCTCTGATGTCTATGTTATGCCGTCAGTCAGTGAGCCTTTTGGTATCTCTCCTTTGGAGGCAATGCAATGTGGTACACCGAGTATCATTTCAAAACAGAGCGGTTGTGCAGAAATTCTTAACAACTGCATCAAGGTAGACTATTGGGATATTCATGCGCTTGCTGATGCTATTTACTCCATTTGTCATAATGAGAGCCTATTCGATTATCTCTCTGTAGAGGGTAAGAGGGAGGTAGACCAGATAACATGGGAGAAGGTTGGTGCGTGGATTCGTGAACTTTACCTTCGTACCTTGGGTTGGCAGTGAAAGCCATGAGAGTACTAATAACCTTTTTTAAACTAAAACAAAAAGATAATGAAAACAATCTGTTTATATTTCGAGATACACCAGGTCATTCACCTGAAACGTTACCGCTTCTTTGATATTGGTACCGACCATTATTATTATGACGATTTTGAGAACGAACGTTCTGTATCAGAAATCGCTGAGAGAAGCTATATGCCAGCATTGGATACGCTGTTGCAGATGATTAAAGACAATGGGAAAGCATTTAAGGTAGCCTTCTCTCTTTCGGGTGTGGGTATTGAGCAACTTGAAATGCATGCTCCACAGGTGCTTGACAAACTGCAAGAACTGAATAATACAGGATGTGTAGAATTTCTTGCAGAACCTTACTCTCATGGTTTGGCATCATTAGCTAATGAGGAAAGTTTTAAGTCTGAAGTAAAGCGTCAGGCTCAGAAGATTAAGGAATACTTTGGTCAGACACCAAAGATATTGCGTAACTCATCACTTATTTATAGTGACGATATTGGTTTGATAGCTTCTCAGATGGGCTTTAAGGGAATGTTGACAGAGGGTGCAAAGCATGTCTTGGGTTGGAAGAGTCCACATTATGTATACAACTGTGCTCTTGCTCCTAACTTAAAACTTCTGTTGCGTGATGTGAAGTTGAGTGATGATATCTCATTGCGTTTCAATAATTCAGATTGGGATGGCTATCCATTGTTTGCTGATACATATATGGCACAGATTGCAGCACTCCCAGAGGAGGAGCAGGTAATCGGTATCTTTATGAACCTTTCAGCACTTGGTATAGAACAGCCATTGTCAAGTAATATTCTTGAGTTCTTCAAGGCGTTACCAGTTTGTGCTAAGCAGCAGGGTGTTACCTTCTCTACTCCAACTGAAATTTGCATGAAATTGAAGAGTGTTGACAGTCTCTATGTGCCAGATACCTTGAGTTGGATGGATGAAGAACGTGATGTCAGCACATGGTTGGGTAATCCAATGCAGCGTGAAGCTTTTAACAAGTTGTATAGTATTGCTGATCGTGTACGTATTGCTAACGACCCACGTATCAATCAAGATTGGGACTATTTGCAGGCAAGTGATAACTTCCGTTTTATGTCAACCAAACCTTCACGTGTTGGAATGGATCGTGGTATCTATGATAGTCCATTTGATGCCTTCACCAATTATATGAATATTCTTGGCGACTTCTTGAATCGTGTCAATACGCTTTATCCTGCTGATATTGATAATGAGGAGTTGAATAGCTTGCTTACCACTATCCGCAACCAGGGCGATGAGATTGAAATGAGAACTAATGATATTAGTAATCTTCAAGCAAAGGTTGACAAATTGGAAGTTGAAGGTGATAAACTTCGTGCGCAGTTAGAGAAGAAATCGTCAGCGAAGAAGGCTACTACATCAAAAACTGCAGCAAAGAAACCTGTAAAGAAAGCTTCTGCTAAAAAGGCTGTAAAGGCTATTGCTGAAGAAGTGAAAGCTAAGTAAGTCTTTTATAACATACGCCTAACGCTCATATAGCAAACTGGTGAATCTATCAGCTGTGCTATATGAGTGTTTTTTTTATCGGACAGCGATATTTTGAAATGTCATCTGATATTATTCGTCTCTAATGAAGGTTATTAGAAGTTTGGTTTAAGGGAGTAGGGAGTAGTTGTTATAATGTACAATATCTTAGTGTGGTATGGTATAATGTGTATAGTAAAACTGATATGGGACTTATTTCTCCTCCATTGAAACACAGCACCAGCGAGAAACTTTGAGCATTACCCCTATGCCAGGGATTTCTTTTAGGAGATAATACTTCTTGCTTGAGCGAACTAATCGCCCAGTCATCCCCTTTAATGGTCCAAACTTAACAAGAACCTCGTCCCCAGCTTTCATTTGTGCCTCGTCTGAAGATAGGAACTTACGCATCGTTATCTCTGGATTACACATCAAACGGAACTCATACATCTGGTCATGGGGGATAAGAGCATACTCTTGTGAATCCTTAGCTTTCTTTACAATGCTAATCTTATAGTTGGCCTCTTGTACAATCTTCTGAAATGAAATGTCTTCTCCTGGTTTCTTAACAAAGATAAGATTGCGAACAACAGGACGAAGAACAGATTGGGGTTTGCCATCATGTCCTTCTATATCGACATATTGTTCTGGAACGAAACATTCCAAACCATGACTTGTAAAGTAGGTTCTCACCTCTTCAAGCTTCAGTGTGAATAGCCTCACTGCATACCAAGGCGTTCCATCATCAATGACTCCGTCTATATAGCTTGCTGCTGTTGTCATAGTTTGTACAAGAATAATTATTTGTTAGATGTGTAACCAATTAGCCATAATCCTTTTCCCATCTGGTGTTAGAACGCTCTCTGGGTGGAATTGGATGCCATAGATGTTATGCGTTCTATGGCGTAATGCCATGATAAGTCCTTCTTTGCTTTCGGCTATTATTTCTAAGCAATCGGGGAAGTTTGTTTTCTCTACGACCCAACTATGATAGCGTCCCACGAGAAAGGTTTTAGGCAAACCAGCAAACAATGGCGTTTCAACGATTTGTGTGGTTTCCGTTGTTACACCATGGAAGACATCAGACAAATTCTTCAACTTTGCTCCGAATACCTCACCAATGGCTTGATGTCCTAAGCAAACGCCCAAGATAGGCTTTACCCCAGCGTAACGATGAATAACGTCCAATAGTAAGCCAGCTTCTGAAGGAACCCCAGGGCCAGGACTTAAAACAATACGATCATAGTTATTCAAATCTTCAAGGGAGAACTGATTGTTGCGAACTACCGTTACATCAACTCCTAATTCCTTTATGAGATGAACAAGATTATAGGTGAAAGAATCGTAGTTATCAATGATAACACAATTTGTTTTCATTCGTGTATCAACCTTCTAATCAATAGACTTACTTTACCTTCTCAAGAAAGTCCTTTAGTAAAGCAACATCCTTTACCGCAGGTGCTGTCTCAAACTTCTCGTTCACACTGATACCATAGAACTGGGGATGAGAAAAGCTTTTAATCTTGTCAATGTCTTCGGCACCAATATTCCCACTTACAAGGAAAGGAACTTTCCCTTCATATGCTTCCAAAATACTCCAATCCTTTAGATTATCTTGGATGTCAAAGAGGAAATAATCAACCCCTTCTACATATTCTTTGTATTTCTCAATGTCCTCACGCTTTGTAATAACAATACGCTTCATAATCTTTATTCCAGCATGAATGTCTGGGTCAAGGGTACGGCGAAGATTATCAATCATCACCATACTTTCTTCTCCATTAAGTTGGACAATATCAAGATTGAAGTTTACAACACGTGTAACAATATTCTGTGGCATGTCATCAGCAAAGACTCCACAAAGAGTAGGTCTTTGTTGCTGTTGAGATGATTCATGTGCAGATAAGGCAGACAGCGTCCCATAATCGGGAATAATACCAGCACATGACGATATCTGACTAACGTAACGTTCGCTCTTAGGAAGGAAATTCAATCCCACCCAGTCTATGCCAAGTTGAGAAACTTCGTGAATATTGTGGGCATCACGCATGCCGCATACCTTTATAATCATATAGATATAAAAATCTCAAATTCTTTTACGCTACAAACTTACATAAAATTATCGAATTATACGCTTGTGAATTAAAGAAAAGCTCTTTTATTTAAAGGAAAGATGAATAAAAAGGAATGATACAAGATAATCCCAACAAATTAATGCATATAAAGTGAAAATATTCTTGTAGGAAGATATAATAATATCTTTTAGAAAGCGTTTAGATGACATATAACTCTCAACAACTTATTTTTGGCCTATGGTTAGAATATTTACTTCCGAAGAACTTAAGCCGTCTGAGAATACGCTTAATATTATCCGACAGATAGCTTATACCTATCGTGTCATTAAAATCAATGGGAAGATGCAAACCTTCTGTTTGAATTAATATTTATATGGAAATAATAGTATCACCTTCCCTGCTCTCCGCTGACTTCCTTCATTTGGATAAGGAGATTGAAATGATTAATGAAAGTGAGGCTGATTGGCTTCACATGGATGTAATGGATGGCGTCTTTGTGCCTAATATCTCTTTTGGCTTTCCTGTGCTTGAAGCAGTAGGTAAGGCATGTAAGAAGCCAATGGACGTACACTTTATGATTGTTCATCCAGAGAACTATATTCAACAGACAGCTGACACTGGTGCAGCTATCATGAATGTTCAGTATGAGGCTTGTGTTCATTTACATCGAACGATACAAGCGATTCATGCTGCTGGTATGAAAGCTGGTGTGACGCTTAACCCTTCAACACCTGTCAATGTACTTGAGGATATCATTGGTGATGTGGATATCGTTCAGCTCATGAGTGTAAACCCTGGTTTTGGAGGACAGAAATTCATAGAGAGCAGTATCAAGAAAGTACAACGCCTTCGTCAGTTGATTGACCGTGAAGGTAGTAAAGCTCTGATAGAGGTTGATGGCGGTGTACAGGCTGACACGGCTCCTCGTTTGGTTGAAGCTGGTGTCGACATTCTTGTTAGTGGCAGTTATGTCTTTAAGGCTGCAGATCCTAAGGCAACTATCCATTCACTCAAACAATTACATAGATAATTATAAGGTATAAAAGATACCCTCACTTGTTCTTAACGTGATAGTTAAGAGATAAGTGAGGGCGTTTTGTATCGTTAAGAAAAGAACTATTTGTTCTTATGTTAGTTGCAAACTTACTTTGTGTTCACGAACCATTCTCCGCAAGTTGAATATGGCGTAACGCATACGCCCAAGGCTGGTGTTAATGCTAACACCCGTCGTCTCAGCAATCTCTTTAAAAGACATCTCTTGGTAAAAACGCATAAATACCACTTCACGCTGTGTTGCAGGAAGAAGGTTCATCATTCGTTTTACATCAGAGAGTGTCTGACTGTTAATGAATTGACACTCAATGTTATCAATAACAGTATCATCACCACCAACATTAGATAGGTCATTATCCTTAGGGGCATCAATCACTTTATCTGCACGCTGCGCACGATACCAGTCCATAATCACATTATGAGCGATACGCATAATCCATGCAGAGAACTTACCTGTTGGTGAGTATCTTCCCTGTTGCAACTTCGTGATAATCTTCACGAACGTCTCTTGAAACAAGTCATCAGCAGCATCCCTATCACGCACAACGAATAGAATATACGAAAAAAGTTTCGATTGATTGCGCGATAGCAACAAATCGAAAGCATCGTTGCTTCCTTCAATGTATGACAATGCCAACTGCTCGTCGGTCATCTCATTCAGATTCTTCATTTTCAATTTTCTTTCTTATGAAGTAGAAGTTTATCGATAGGCTTTTCTAACTTATATAATTATTTGGGAGTGCAAATATAATCATTTTTCTTATTTAGAGCAAATCTTTTATATAAAAAGTCACTCGTCCAACCATTCACTTGCAAGTATATGCTTTTTCATTCCTGGTATTCCTAAGTACTTTTGTTTAATTCCGAAGAAGGCGATATGTTTACCATAGTTCTGTGGATTGGCTGCTAAGCTTATTTCTTCTTTCATTTGTTTGTTGACCATTTGAATGGAAATAACATTCTCAGGTTCAGACTCTTCTGGGTCATCAGCTAATAGGATTGCAGAGTCAAACGTGAAAGGTGCTTCCCATTCTGCCTGCTTGATGCTTCGTTTGCAAGCACCAACAATATAACCATGTACCCAAACTCCATTATTCCCAAAGTCTCCTTTGATAAATTCCGAAACAGTATAGATCTTTGCTTCATTAGGTGAGTGAGAAGGTGAGTGCTTTTCTGTTTCGTCTTCATTATCATCATCTGATGGTAGAATTGTTTTACCACAACTAAACAATAGTACAGCTGTGAAAAGTAAGGAAAAAAGTTTGTATATCTTCATAGAATTAAGTTTAATAATCTGATACAAAGGTAAGTAAAGATTATCAATAAGTCAAGTGTTGAACTCGTTTTTATGAAATGTAGATAAATAAAAAAAGAGGTTGGTGCAGGAAGCTACCAACCTCGAAAATGATTTAGCAAAATATCTAAATCTGTGAAAAACACATCGCAAATATAGGATAAATAGTGGAATAAAACAAATTTTATCAACAAAAAAATAAGTTTTTAACATTGTATGCGCACACATGGGCTAAATATGAAACGATAGGTTCTTCTGAAATATGCAGTGATGAAGACGCTATAATTGGTGTAAAACGATAATACCTCTTTATACGAATAGTTTTATTTTTACTTTGCTGTCACTTTTAACACTTTGCGTAATACTGCTGTAAATGAGTAAGTTATATTCTTGAAGTGACTGACAGAAGTGACAGGAACTTTATTTTTGAGAGGATTGCTTTGCTGTAATCGCTTTTCTTATTTTATATTTAGTGATAAGACGAAAGAGATAATGACAATGCAGAGAGCATTCAATGACCATATTGAAATCTAAGGACTTGTAGTGAAACAGATGTGCCAATATAAAAGAATGATTCCAACAGTAGCCGTTTATTGGAGGGCGCATACATGAGTATTTGCTAAAAAGAATTCGTATAAGGATTATACATTGATTTATAATTGCATATATCATAATTATTAGCTAAATTTGCATTGTATTTAAACCTTTTTATTAATTAAATAAAGTTATTATGAATAAAATTCTACGCTTTGCTTTTCTTGCAGCATTCGCTGCTGTTAGTTCTTTATCATTTGCTCAGAAAACAGTTACCTTTGAAGCTGGTAAGGATTTGGGAACAGGTCTGACAGTTGAGAAGGAGGGTGTTACCATAACTCTCAGTTCGGGAGTATTAAATGAAAGTCATTCTTATCGTTTGTACAAGGGTGCTACAACAACAATCGGTTCATCAAGTACAAATATCATTAATGTAGCTTTTATATGTGATAAATTTAAGTCTGGTAAGAAGACATATTTAGGTGATGGCTTTGATTCATCTATGACAGGCTTGACTATCTCAGATGATAAGATTAACGTGACATGGTCTGGCGACAACAAGTTAGTTGCGTTTGAAACGCCAAATCATCAGGTACGTGTAAAGAAGATTACTGTTACTTTAAAGAGTGATCCTGCAGGTATCAAGGAAGTTAACAATGATACAGTAAATGAGAATGCACCTATCTACAACCTCGCTGGTCAGCGTGTAGGTAAGGATTACAAGGGTGTAGTTATTCAGAACGGTAAGAAGTTTATCAAGAAGTAAGCAAGTTTATTGAATTATCTGATAAACTCCTCTCATAGATTCGATTCATTAGTGTCTTATCTTATTAATATAGACATTTTTGAACACATATTCTAATCTTTAACCGATGTGTTGAGTGTCCGCACATGTTGTGTTGATGCCCAACACATGTGGTGTGGATGCTTAGCACATATAGTGCGGTTGGCAAACAGACGTCGTTTTGTAGGCAATCACCATTAGAATATATTAGACGGGTAGAAGTCGTTTGCCGTTTGGAAGCGTGTGTATCTCTCTTAAGATAGAGCGATATTTCGAAGAACAGAGAGTTAACTTTGGGTTTAAGTTTTGTTAGATGGCTTAACTTGTTTATAATGAGCGTGTTGTTGAAGTTTTATTTACACGCCTAATCATATAAAAAAGCACCAAAGAAACGATATGTTCTTTGGTGCTTTTATTATGTCATATTCTTGGATTAGAATTCACTTGTAAAGTGGAAACGGATATTCTCAAAGTCTTGCTGTGCCATACTTAGCACATAACCTGAGTCAGCGAGGAAGACGTCACGTCCCTCAATATCCTTAGCCATATACTGGTATTTACGCTTTTTGAAGTTCTCTAACTCTTTCTCGTCGTCAGCCTCAATCCAACAAGCTTTATAGAGGTGTACAGGCTCCCAACGACACTTGGCATTATACTCATGCTCCAATCGATACTGGATAACCTCAAACTGAAGTTGTCCAACGGTTCCCACGATACGACGGTTATTGAATTGATTGACAAATGACTGTGCAACGCCTTCATTCATCAACTGCTCTATACCTTTTTGGAACTGCTTAGACTTCATTGGGTCATCGTTCTCAATGTATTTGAATAGTTCTGGTGAGAAGCTTGGCAGGCCGCGGAAGTGGATGTTTTCTCCCTCAGTTAGTGTGTCACCAATCTTAAATACACCACCACTATCAGGCAGACCAACGATGTCACCTGGGTAAGCCTCTTCTACTGTACTCTTGCGTTGAGCCATAAACTGAGTAGGAGAGGAGAAGCGCATCGTCTTTCCATTACGAACATGGAGGTAAGGCTGGTTACGTTGGAACTTACCAGAACATACCTTACAGAAAGCGATACAACTACGGTGGTTAGGGTCGATATTGGCTGTAATCTTGAAGATAAAGCCTGTGAACTTTGGTTCACTTGGCTCAACCATACGCTCTTCTGCCTTAGTTGGACGTGGACTTGGTGCTATTTCAACGAAACAATCGAGCAACTCTTGCACACCAAAGTTGTTCAATGCAGATCCGAAGAACACTGGTGCAACCTCTGCACGGCGATAAGCTTCAACGTCAAAGTCAGGGTAAACACCATTGACTAACTCAAGGTCGTTGCGTAGCTGTTCAGCAAAGTCAGCACCTACTTGCTCATCCAAATCATTTGAGTTGATATCTACTTCAATTTTCTCTGTCACACGCTGCTTGTTAGGTGTAAAGAGGTTCAACTGCTGTTCGTAGATGTTATATACACCCTTGAAGCGCTGTCCCTGGCCGATAGGCCATGAGAGTGGACGTACACTAATCTTGAGTTCTTCTTCCAACTCGTCTAAAATCTCGAATGGATCACGCCCTTCACGGTCCATCTTATTGATAAAGATGATAACTGGTGTGTTGCGCATACGACACACCTCCATCAACTTACGCGTCTGAGCTTCCACACCCTTGGCAGAGTCAACAACGATGATAGCAGAGTCAACAGCCGTCAGTGTGCGATAAGTATCTTCTGCAAAGTCTTGGTGACCAGGAGTATCAAGGATATTTACCTTATAATCTTTATAGTCAAACTCCATTACAGAAGTTGATACAGAGATACCACGCTGTTTCTCAATATCCATCCAATCGGATGTAGCTGTCTTACGTATCTTGTTGCTCTTCACCGCACCAGCAACCTGAATCTGACCACCGAAGAGAAGGAATTTCTCAGTCAAAGTAGTCTTACCAGCATCTGGGTGAGAGATTATGGCGAACGTTCGCCTGCGTTCTATTTCATTCATTTGTTTTATATTCTTTGGGAGTAAAAACCTTGTCAGCTGTTGTTGAAGTGGAGCTAACTAATTAGCTTATAATTCTTTAAATCAATTTATAGCTGAACTAAGTCTAACAATCTTTCTTTTTAACTCCTATTATTTGTCTTGTTCCTGTAAGCCTTTCATGCACTTCTTCAGTGAATCAACCCAATATGGAATCTTTATGCCAAAGGTTTCCTTAATCTTTGTCTTATCAAGGACAGAGTAGGCAGGACGTGTAACAGGTGAAGGGAACTCGTCGCTGTGGCAAGGTTGGATGTCACATGCTGTGTTTCCAGCAAGTTCTGCAATCTTTATAGTGAAGTCATACCAGCTACATACGCCCTCATTAGAGAAGTGGTAGATGCCACTATTTCCTTTATACTTGCGGTTCTCAACGATATCGAAGATGGCAACTGCTAAGTCGCCAGCATAGGTTGGTGTTCCGCACTGGTCGAATACAACCTTCAGCTGTGGCTTAGTAGCTGTGAGATTCATCATCGTCTTAACGAAGTTATGACCAAACTCGCTGTAAAGCCATGCTGTACGAAGAATAATATGGTTTACACCAGTAGCTTGAATCTTCTCCTCACCATGTAGTTTTGTTAAACCATAAACGCCAGTAGGAGTACCCTTCATGTCCTCTTTGCAAGGAGTATTATATGGGTCGCCACCGAAGACATAGTCTGTGCTGACATGAACAAGCAAGCCACCAACCTCTTTCATAGCCTTTGCAAGGTTCTCTGGTGCAGTCGCATTGAGTAATTCAACAATCTCACCCGCCGTCTCTGCTTTGTCCACATTGGTCCACGCAGCGCAGTTGATGATACATTCAATCTTATTGTCTTGTACCATCTTGCGGATGTCTTCGAGATTAGTAATGTCTAACTTCGTATATCCCTCACATACGTCCGTGAAGATATAGTGATCTTTACTCTGTTTAGATACAAGCTGTATCTCATTGCCAAGCTGTCCGTTAGCTCCAGTAACTAAAATATTCATAAGCTATCTCCTTTATTCTTCGCCGAAGTTTAAGCCTTCAGTCTTATCCTTTATGTAGTAGTCTGACAACATACCAATGAAGGTTGTTATCTCGTTAAGCGCACGAGTTGTCTCGGGGGTAATCTCTTTCTTCTGCAAACGAAGCATCATCACTCCATAAAGAAGGTCGAAACAAGTTTCGATCTCACTCTTTCCTAACTGCGCAGCAACACTCTTTAATCGTTCATCATTTGTACGTGCCATCTTGTCTGCTGTACGTTTTGTCTTACCTCTTAGCTCAACAATGAATGGTAAGACACGATAATATTCAGCAGAATAGAACGGAAACTTTGATGATTGCAGCAACTGTGCGTGCAACTCTGTTAGGTCCTGCATGAGCACCTTGTTAATCTGTAGGTGTCCACCTTCTCGACAACCTTCTTGATTCATCATGCGTACAAGGTCGCCAAACCAGTCTTCCTCTTCCTCCTTTTGTTCTTCGGTGTATTGGAACTGGTCGATATATTCTTTACGGATTCGTGTCAATGAGCAACCGTAAGCACGGATAGTATCTTCTATCTGCCACATATAAAGCAGATATTCTGCTATACTCTTCTTTCTTAATTCCTTAGCTACAAACATAAATTATCCTTATTCCATTAATCCATCAATAGTTGGCAGATGATAAAGGTTAAATACTGTACCCACAAGCATAATGATAGAAAACAGAATGACAACAGAACCTATAACCTTATTTATAATAAGAATACCATTGACATCAAACTTTCCTCTAATCTTATCTATCAACCATGATAAGCCATACCACCAAAGTAACGCACCAGCAGGGATACAGGCAAAACCTATAATCATCTCTAATGGGCGATTGGGCTGTACGAAAGCGAATTGTGCGTAACTTGCAATAAAGAGGAAGATAATCATTGGATTTGAGAGAGTTACCAAGAAGGCTGTAACGCCATTATGGAAGAGAGACCCCTTCTCCTTACCACTCTGATGAGCTTTCTTCATCGGATCTGACTTGAAGCAATAGACTCCAAAGAGTAATAATAATACACTTCCTGTAATCTGTACTATCAACTTATATGTAGGGTTTTCTAAAGGTCCCATAATGAAACTCATACCTAACCCTACGATAAGTGCATAAATTGTGTCGCTGATAGCGGCTCCAATACCTGTTATAAAACCATACCAACGCCCCTTGTTCAAAGTTCGTTGTATACATAATATTCCAACTGGACCCATGGGAGCCGATGCTATAATTCCAATAAGCAGTCCCTTGAAGATGAAATCCAATATATCTAATTGAATAGGAAATTGCATGCTTGTTATTTTGAGTGCAAAATTGCAAAAATAATACGAGATAAGCAAATTTACCTAACAAAACTTTGTGGCATTCCTCTTTTTTTCATAACTTTGCCCATAGTATATTCAAACTAAAAACTTATTATGTCATGGACGTAACAGAGCAGAAACCAGTTGTAACTGGATTGGAAAAGCCATTTGTAATTGGCTTGGATTTAGGAGGAACAAACGCAGTTTTCGGTGTCGTAGATCAGCGTGGTCAGGTACTTGCCACCAATTCTATTAAGACACAGGCTTATAAGACAGTCGACGATTTTGTAGAAGCAGGTGTAGAGGCAATAAGACCTCTCGTTGCAAAATATGGTGGAATTGGTCAGTTCCGTGCTATGGGTATTGGTGCACCTAATGGTAACTTCTATCGTGGCACGATTGAGTTCGCACCAAACCTCTCATGGGGACACGATGGTGTTGTGCCATTGGGCGAAATGTTCTCAAAGAAGTTGGGTATTCCTGTTGGTCTTACCAACGATGCGAATGCTGCTGCTATCGGTGAGATGCAGTATGGTGTAGCACGCGGCTTGAAGGATTTCATCATGATTACTCTTGGTACAGGAGTTGGCTCAGGTATTGTTATTAACGGTCAGATGGTTTACGGCTCTGATGGCTTTGCTGGTGAGTTGGGTCATATGATCATGGTTCGTGGAGAGAAGGGTCGCACTTGTGGTTGTGGTCGTACAGGTTGTTTGGAGACTTACTGCTCTGCAACAGGTGTTGCTCGTACCGCTCGTGAGTTCTTGAAGAATAGCAAGGAAGACTCTTTGTTGCGTGAGATGAAGCCAGAAGATATCACTTCTTTGGATGTTTCTATTGCTGCTGGTCGTGGCGATGCACTTGCTAAGCGTGTTTACGAGTTCACTGGTAATATGTTAGGTGAGGCTTGTGCTGACTTCGCAACCTTCTCTTCTCCAGAGGCTTTCATCTTCTTTGGTGGTCTAACTAAGGCTGGTGACTTATTGATGGAACCTATCATGCGTTCTTATAAGGAGCATGCTTTGGAAATCTTCAAGGACAAACCAAAGTTCTTGGTAAGTTCGCTTGACGATGCTGCAGCAGCCGTTCTCGGTGCTTCAGCTATTGGTTGGGAATTGTAATTAATGATATAAAGTCCAGAGTTCTTTTGAGTTATATGTGCAGTTTGTCTGCTTGTCTACTTGAAAGAGTCTAAAACTTATATATTCAAAGTAGGGACAAACATCCTTGTCAGAGATTCTTTTCATAATTAAAAGAACTGACTTACGAGGTTGTTTGTCCCTATTATGCTTTTTTCTATATTGCTATCTTTATGCGATTTCCTTTTTGTAATGGTGTCTGCAGGCTATGTCTAAGTTGATAGAAGGTGATTTTCAATAAATTACCTATGTGTGTCTTGCTATATTGATAGTGTTAAAAAGGATTTTTTCTACCCGTATTCTTTCTATGTGTTGCTATTCCGCACATCTCGTGTTGATGTCCCGCACATATTGTGCTGATGCTTCGCACCAATGGTGTTGAGTATAGGATGTCTTGCTAAACATTGATTAGAAGGAGGCAATTTGTAGTTAGTATAGAATTGTTCAGTCAAAAGTAATCATATGGAAGATTCTTCGTTTGAAAGTTATATCAGACAGTAAAACTCTTTGTAGACTTTCTTTTTGTAGTTTTTGTTTTGTGTTCTCGTTTTTTTAATCTAACTTTGCGAATACTTATAATACTTAGAAAGAAAAAACAATAACAGAAGATGAAACAGGAAGACGACATCAAGAAAGCGATTGAAGTGATGAGAAAGGGTGGTATCATTCTTTACCCAACTGATACAGTGTGGGGTATAGGTTGCGATGCTACCAATGCGGAAGCTGTAGCAAAGGTATATGCCTTGAAACGCAGAGATGATTCGAAGGCTCTTATTTGCTTAGTTGATTCTGATAACCGACTTCAGCGTTATGTTCGCAATGTTCCTGATGTTGCTTGGCAGTTGATAGAAGCTGTTGAGAAACCAACAACATTGATTCTTGATGGTGCTGTTAATCTTGCTCCAAATCTGATAGCAGAAGATGGGTCTATAGGTATTCGCATAACAAAGGAGCCCTTCTCACATGAGTTATGCTATCGATTCCAGAAGGCTATTGTAAGTACTTCGGCAAATGTCAGTGGTGAACCTGCTGCGCAGAATTATCGTGATATCTCACAGGAGATTCTTGATGGTGTTGACTATGTTTGTGAGTCAAGACGTCAGGAACACAAACCACATACTCCATCCAGTATTATCAAATTGGCTGCTGATGGTGAAGTAAAAGTTATAAGGAAATAATTGAATAGATAGATGAAAGTATCAGGTAGTCAGGGCGTTATTTCTCAACTTGATAATTGGCGAAAGAATCATGTTTCCAATCGCGAGTTAGTCTTAGTACTGGCGTTTGCTATTGGTCTTCTTGCTTCATTGGCAGCATATATTCTTCACTTTATTATCAAATTGATAGAGGAATTAGTAACCTCTGGTTTCGATGTTGCAACGATTAACTGGCTCTATCTCATCTATCCAATCGTAGGTATTTGGCTGACAAGTCTATTTGTTAAGTATGTTGTACGTGATAATATTTCGCATGGTATTACGCGTGTCCTCTATGCTATTTCTACGAAACAATCTCGTTTGAAAGCTCATAATACTTGGTCGTCTATCGTTGCTTCTGCCATTACGATTGGTTTTGGTGGTTCGGTAGGAGCAGAGGCACCTATTGTGTTGACGGGTTCAGCTATTGGTAGTAACCTCGGACGTATCTTTAATTTAGATAATCGCACACTCATGCTTCTTGTGGGTTGTGGTGCAACGGCGGCTGTCTCTGGTATTTTCAAGGCTCCAATAGCAGGATTGGTATTTACATTGGAAGTGTTGATGGTCGATTTGACCATGGCTTCTCTTTTGCCGATATTGATTGCATCAGTGACGGCAACGTGTTTCTCCTATTTCTTCACAGGTGGTTCGTCTATGTTTCATTTCCAAATGGATAACATCTGGGGACTTGATCGCGTTCCACCGACAATCTTGTTAGGTATCGGTTGCGGTTTTGTATCACTCTACTTCATGCGCTTAATGTCATGGTGTGAGAATGGTTATGGGAAACTTTCTTCTAAGCCTTATCTGAAACTTCTTGTGGGAGGCTTGGTGCTTTCTCCACTTATTTTCCTCTTTCCCTCTCTCTATGGTGAAGGCTATGATAGTTTGAGATTGTTTATAGAAGGAAAGACAGAGGCTGACTGGATGCAAATCATGAGTGGTTCTATGTTTGCTGAAAAGTCAAATTTCTTACTGCTTTATGTGGGCTTAGTTGTAATGACGAAGGTCTTTGCAACCAGTGCAACAAATGGTGCAGGCGGTTGTGGTGGAACCTTTGCGCCTTCTTTGTTCATCGGTGGCTTTGGTGGTTTCTTCTTTGCTCGTTTTTGGAATATGGAGCAACTTGGTGTTTATATTCCAGAGAAGAACTTTACGCTCTATGGTATGGCAGCTGTGATGTCGGCTGTGATGCATGCACCTTTGACGGGTATCTTCCTGATTGCCGAGCTAACAGGCGGTTATCAACTCTTCATCCCATTGATTATCGTGACTATCAGTTCTTATCTTACGATAAATATCTTTGAACATCATAGTATATATGCTGTACGTTTGGCAAAGCAAGGTAAACTTCTCACACACCATACAGATAAGTCTATCCTCACTTTGATGAGTATGGATAAGATTATCGATCATGACTTTACATCTGTCGGACCTGATATGGAGATGGGAAAGCTTATTCATGCTATCAGTTCAAGTCGCAATGATTATATTCCTGTGCTCGATGAGTCTCGTAAGTTATTAGGTGAGATTGATATTAACAATCTACGACATATTATTTTCCGTACAGAGCTTTATCATCGTTTCCATGTCAATCAATTGATGTCGCCACCAGCAGCAATGCTCGGTGTCAACGACCCAATGGAGGATGTGATGAAGACTTTTGAACGTACGGGTGCACAGTATTTACCTGTTGTGAATATTGATAGCCAGTTGGTTGGCTATATCTCTCGAGCTCGCCTTTATAGTATGTATCGTCAGTTTGTAGCAGACTTTAGTGCGGAATAAAATAGATATCTGCCGTCTCTTACTTATTATCTCATCTCTTGTTAAATTCCCAAAGATAATGAAAAAAGAAAATATACGTATTGTTTTCATGGGTACTCCAGAGTTTGCTGTGGAGTCGTTGAAAGCATTAGTTGAGAATGGATATAATGTTGTAGCTGTAGTCACACAGCCTGATAAACCTGTTGGACGTCATCAAGAACAGCTGCAGCCATCACCGGTGAAACTCTATGCACTTGAACATAACTTGCCTGTTTTGCAGCCTATAAAGATGAAGGATGCTGATTTTATAGAAGAATTGCGTTCTTATAAAGCTGATATGCAGGTGGTTGTAGCCTTTCGAATGTTGCCAGAGATAGTGTGGAGTATGCCTCGCCTGGGTACGTTTAATGTACATGCAGCCTTGCTTCCGCAGTACCGTGGTGCTGCTCCTATCAACTGGGCGGTTATCAATGGTGAGACCGAGACAGGTGTGACGACCTTCTTCCTTGATAAAGACATTGATACTGGTCGCATTATCCTTCAAAAACCATTTGCTATTCCTGATACAGCTGATGTTGAGTATGTCTATGATGGCTTGATGTATTTGGGTGCAAAGATTGCTATGGAAACAATTGATCTCATTGCATCTAAATTGCCTGAAGATAGTTTGGATAATGTTGATTTCTCTGCAGTTCTTGATGGCATAAGTGCTCCTCAGGTGTGTGAAGATGCTGAATTACATCATGCACCGAAGATATTCAAGGAGACATGCGAAATTAATTGGAACCAGTCTGCTAAGAAAGTTTATAACTTTGTGCGTGGACTCAGTCCTTATCCTGGTACTTGGAGTACACTCTGTTCTATTGAAGACAATGGAGTAAAGCCTTTGATTATGAAGGTTTATAAGACGGCTAAGTCAGACCGTGCATCTGTAGGCACCCCAGGTACGCTCGTTGTAGAAAAGACCCGTCTCTATGTCAATACTTCTGATAACCTCTTGGAACTTCTTGATATTCAGTTGACAGGTAAGAAACGAATGGATGTTCGCTCATTCTTAAATGGCTTTAAGGATATAGAGAAGTACCTCTTCCAGACAGAATGACGATAGTTTAGACAGAATGACAAATATTTAGCCAGAATGACATAAAGACATATTGCTTTAATGACATATTTTGTTGTTTGGTTTAAAAATGTGGAGTATATATCAGACAGAAATACATAAGCTATCTTAATCCACAGCCCACAAATCCCATATTAAATATGTCATTAAGGAAATATGTCTTTATGTCATTCTGTCTTCAACTAAAATATGTCATTGAAGAATATACCTTTATGTCATTCTGTCTAAACTATCGTCATTCTGTCTTGCTCTATAGCTTCACTGGCATTGTTACTTGTAGTTCTGTGAAGTCTGCCTTCGTTGCATGTGCATTAACGCTAAAGCCTAAAGTAAGATTCTTTAGCTTAGGGAAACTATAAAACACACCAACTTGTTCATGATAAGGTCTTTCCAATCCATTGCGTGATTTATAACCCATGTGTCGGTAGAGGTAATAGCCTAAGCTGACACGAACAGACATGTTACCATAAAAGATCTCGTGACGACCTTCGATGCTAAGTGACCACGGACTATGCTTCTCTCCGATGTATCCATGTTCCTTATCATGTTGTGCAACTCTACTAATATAATCTCCATAGAAAAGACCAAAGCCTACGCCAGATGCCCAGCGACGTGCATAACGATAGAGTAGGTGAGTATGGAAAGAATAGGCTCCGTAGAAAGCAAACTGCTCCTTACGATAGTCAGGATGTCCTTGCGGTGTTTCAAATTGTGTTTGTTGCCAATCCTCTATTAAGGTTTTACCACCTACTCCAAGTGTAAATTCTGTAAGCCAATACTTTTGGAAGGGATTTTTAGGAAGTGTGTTCCCCTTTGCAACCTTTGTTGTCTCTTTCTCTGGTTCGTATACAATACCAAGGAATGGACCTAAATAGTTTGCTCCTTTGTTGGGTCGTGCCATAGCTCCATTGCTATGGTGTGCGAAGTCTAATCCAGCCTTTATGCTCCATTCCTTTGCTACCTTATATTGTCCGTACAGTCCTGCTGTGAAGAAGATATTAAGGTGCGAGCCAATATATTCGTTGTCAATATTGTTCTTCTGGTTATATTTTAGCGAAGTATAGCCTACGCCAGTGCCTAAGTAATAGCCCCATTGCCAGTGCTTACTACGATAAAGTGGACGATTAAAAGTGCCATAGAGTGTCAGAAAGTTGCCTAATTTACTGGTGTAGTCTACTGGCTGTGCTTCTCCCCATGGATTGTCTTTATGCATCGTTGTCCCATGGTTGAAGTTATAACGCAGGCCAACAGAGAATGTTGGGTAATTATAATCGCGTGCAAAATCATTCTCTGAAGGTGTGATATTTAGTTGTGCAGCTATGGCATGCGTCTCTTTCGTCTTAGTCCAGATACGTGGCTCCTTGTCTAAACATAAAGTTTGGGCAGGCGTATAATGCACTTCTATACCAGTTCTTGGTATAGCAATAGAATCACACTCCTCTGCAGAAGCAACTGCAGAGAGTAGTAATAATGGTATGAAAAGGAGTTTTCTCACTTGTCTTCAAACGGCATCAGAGCACCTGTATTCTGTAGCCAAGTGTTACTTCCAACATGCTGTTTCGAGCATTCTTTAACAAATCCTTTGCTTCAGTTTTTTTTGTTAATTTTCTGAGGGATAGGCTGTAACGTCCTTCTATCTGCCATTGTTTCCATTCGTAGCTGACACCGATAGGAATAGAAACATCGCCTCTATAGATGCTATTCTTTAAATTAATATCTTCTCCATTCTTTTGCTTAGCGTGTCCACTGATGAGATAGCCTGTATGTACTCCTGCTGTGAAACTCCAAGGTAAATCTGCCCAAGGATACCAACGTACAAGATAGTTCATATTGAGATAGTGCAAGTTAAAGTTATATGGACCATATTCTTGTACAACAGGGTTTCCATAGTCGTCTGTTGTATTAATATTGCGATAGACTCCAGAAGAACCTTGGTGACTATAAAGAAGTTCTGCATCAATTGCAAGGTTATTTGTAAAAAATACTTCAATATAAGCACCTGCAACAGCACCAACTTTCATTTTCCCATCGATTCCAGATAGGTTCGATAAGTTTAATCCAACTTTCGGAGCTGCGTAGATGTCCCAAATTGTATGCTCACCTGTTGGTTTGGTATCTTGAACAATAGCTCCTTTAACGTCTTGGTAGCCTTCTTTAACAACTTCTCCAATACGTTTTGCGTAGTTCTTGTTTATTACCTGAGCCTGTCCGTTTGTCAATGCCCCTAAAAGGATGGCAGCAATCAATATAATCTTTTTCATTTTTTAGGATAACTGATTCTGATGCAAAGATAGTGATTTTTCTTCAAACCATTGATATCTTGTGGCTTTTTCATACATATAAAGATACAGAATGCTAAACAGAATGCTATAAAGGCATAGATAGTATTAAGCCAGAATGACATAAATACATATTCTTTTTCTTTAATGACATATTTAATACAGGCTATGTGGATAAATATGTTAAGCTATAATGACATAAAGACATATTCTTTAATGACATATTCAATACAAGCTGTGTGGATAAATATGTTAAGCCATAATGAAATAAAGACATTTGTTATGACATATTCAATACAAGAAAGGTGGTTGGAACATTAATTATGTCTCTATGTCATTCTGTCTTAGCTTTGTCATTATACGTGTGGGGTATCTCGGTGATTACTCCCCTCCCTTTGGGGGAGGGGCGAGGGGGAGGGGCCATTTCTTTCTTTTTTATATCGTGTGCCTACAATTATTCTATGAATATTCTTTCTTTTCTCATTTTTTTTATTTAATTTTGTACCCATAATAAAGGAAATTAGAACTATTAACAGAATGATTCTGCGAACGAAGCATCTACTGAATTGACCAACACAGTCTTATTGTTTAAGTTAACGATTGTTACTGTACCACGTCTATTTGTTTTTTGCCCATTCGTTCTTATGTGGAGTGACCGTGATAGTTGTCAGCCTGCAAGCTATTCATTGTTTGTAGGGAGGAGATGATATTTTCTCTTTTTAGCCTTAATCGGTATCTGCGTCTTCTTTGTTTTGTTCTCTTTTCCTTATCTAATCTAAGAGTATCTTAATATTATGATTAACCAATGGAAATAAACGAATCGCTGAGCTTAGAAACTTTCCCTAAGAGTTATGAAGCTTGCTTTTTGGAATCTTGTTCTGTAAAAGAGAACTGCCTGCATCATTTATATTTCAAACTACAGCCATCTACCAATACATGGGGAGGAGCTATTTATCCATCTGCACTCTTACCAGAGAATCTTGTGAATGGTTGTTGTAAGAAATTTCAAGACAGAAAGTTAGTCACTTGTTATGCAGGGTTCGCCCACTTCTTTGATGAGGTGCGACGTAAGGACTTACCCACTCTCCGCAATGAGATATATTCTTACTTTCGTGGACGAAGTAATTTCTATCGTTACGGTAATGCTGAAAATGGCTACCTCTTTACATATTGGATGGCAGAAGAGGTTAAAGCTATATTCAAGAAATATGGCTATGATGCACCCCGATACGACAGAACATTTGAGTCATTATCTTTTCACGAACAAAGATAGGCTCAGTTATACCATCAAAGTATTTTAATTAACTCATAATAGACCATCTTTTATTTATGTCCAGTAGCCCCGTACACTCTGTCCGAAGCCTTCGGACAAATTGTCCGATTACTTCGGAAGTATTAAAAAGAACTCTTTATTAAAGAATAAACATTGCCTTTATAAATTGTATAAACTATTTCTTTGTATCTGTTCTGAGATATATGTGTTGCATAGTAAGATTGTAAAGAGCATTTTTTTATAATAGAATAAAAAAAGTGTAAGTACTTTTGTCTTATGCTTAGTTTCTTTTTGCAATTATGTCAGAAACAATTTCTTCAAATAAAACGATAGCAAAAAATACACTACTTACGTATGGGAGAATGCTATTTAATCTTGTAGTATCTCTTTATACTTCTCGTGTTATACTTCAAGTACTGGGGGTTGATGATTTCGGTACTTATCAGGTTGTTGGTGGGATAGTTTCTATTTTTACTTTTATAGGAGGATCTATGGCAGGTGCTACTTCTCGTTTCCTGGCATACGAAATTCCATTAGGTAATATAGAACGTTTAAAGAAGACTTTTTCTGCTTCTTTAAGTATTAACCTAATAGCTGCAGTATTATTAATTTTAGTTGGTGAAACTATTGGCGCTTGGTTAGTCTTAAATGTTCTTTCGATACCATCTGGGCGAGAAGGTGCTGCAATGGTTGTATATCAATTCTCTCTTTTCTCAACAGTTTTAACTTTTATTCAAACTCCATATAATGCAACTATCATTGCTCATGAAAAGATTTCGATCTTTGCATACATCGGAATTCTTGATACACTTTTAAAGTTGTTGATTTGTTATCTTGTGTTAGTGCTTCCTATGGATAAGTTGATGGCTTATGCTATTTTAATAGCATTAACTGGAGCTACTATACAGTTTATATATTGGCTATATTGCAAACGTCATTTTCAAGAGTGTGTTTTCTCATGGAAGATTGATAAAGAAATAATGAAGCCATTACTTACCTTTTCTGGGTGGGACTTATTTAATAATTTTTGTTTTGGTGCAAAACAACAAGGATTAAACATCTTACTTAATACGTTTTTCTCTGTCGCTATAAATGCAGCTTGCGGATTCTCTAATACAATTTATGGTGCAGTAAGGGGATTTGCAAATAACTTTATGATTTCTGTTCGTCCAGTTATCACTAAATGTTATTCTATCAAGGATTTTAGAAGAATGCAAGAACTAATTATTGATAGTTCTAATTTCTCTTTTTCTTTAATGCTTTTGTTATCAATGCCTTTCTTTTTTGAAGGTGATTTTATAGTAACGTTATGGCTTAAAAACCCACCTAATTGGACAGTTATTTTTTGTCAGTTACAATTAGCTACTTGTATTATAGGAGTTTTGTATTCACCTGTATATTATGGTATTGTTGCAACAGGTAAAAATAAGCTATATGCGCTACAGGATAGCCTCTTAATGTTATTATCATTACCTATAACTTATTTTTTTCTTAAATCAGGATATAGTCCTTTGGTACCTTTTATAGTTTTAATTATTATAGAAATAATAAAATCGAACTTATACGTTTTTATATTAAAGAAGAATATTTCTGAGTATAAAATATTTAATTTTTATAAGAAGAGTGTTTTGCCGTGTTTCATGATGGCATTATTATGTATGTCCTTGACATTGCTCTGCAGTTTATTATTTAAGCAAAGTGGATGGATAAGATTTATAGTTGTTAGTATTTCGTCAACTTTGTCTATAAGCATATTGTCTTATTACTTTTTGTTAAATGCATCTTATAAATTACAGGTTCGTAAAAAAATAAGTTCTATCTTTTTTTCTAAGTAGACAAAGGTAGCTTATTATATAAAAATATGTTATAAATTAAGATTATTGGAATGAATGATATTACACTTTCAGTGATAATCCCTGTGGATAATGGTTGATATAATCTCTCTAAACTTATATATAATCTTATTAACTAAGAATAAAGATTTCATTGATAAGATAAAAATTATACTTGTCAATGATGGAATAACCTCTGATGGTTTGGGCTATTGTAAGGAACTTGTAGAAAAAATAAATCAAATTAGAAATCTTACAAAAGAAAAATCAAGGGATAGCTTCTGCAAGAACCTTTGGAGTTCTTAATGATATCTATGGATAGTGTGAATCTTTAGTAGAGATATTGTATATCTTTATTGATAAATCATCGAATTGTTATTGCATACTTTATAAATATTTTTCCTTCTCAACTTTGTTTATGATTTTTCTCTTAAATTAAATTTCTACTACATAATTAATATCTTATTTTATGATTAAAAGATTTTTTAAAAGCTTATGTTGGCGTTTATATTACCGCCCTTTTGGTACTTATAGGCTTAATCAATGGAAAAAACCAGAAATAGATGATATATACATATCATTGGAGAAATTAATACAGTCTGATAAATCTTTGGCTCGATTTGGTAATGGAGAGTTTGATATTATATGGGGACTGTCTGAAGGATTTCAAAAACCAAGTGAGAGTTTAGGTATTCGTTTAAAAGAAATACTACATTCTCATAGTGATAACTTATTAATTGGTATTACTGATTTTTATCATCACATACCTAACTTGCGCCCACATGAGCAAACTTTTGCCTATACTTGGACAAGAGAAAATGCCAATCGCATTATTAAACTTTTAGGACAAGGAGGTCACTATGTTAATACATATGTTTCACGTCCTTACTCTTCTTATACTGATGTTGATGTTGCTGCTTATATTGATAAGTTCAAAATGATTTGGAATGAAAAACCACTCTATGTAATTGAAGGTGAAAAATGTAGAGTAGGTGTGGGAAATAATTTATTTGATAACGCGTTATATGTAAAGCGTATTGAAGCACCAGCAGAGAATGCGTGGGATAAATATGATGATATTTTAGACGCAGCTAAGAAACTGATCCCTAAAGGCTCTATAATATTCATGGCATTGGGAGCTACAGCAACCGTTTTAGCTTATGATTTAGCAGCTTTAGGGTATAAAGCTATGGACTTAGGTCATCTTGATATCGAATACGAGTATTATCGTCACAAAGCTACTGGCAAAATGAAGATACCTGGAAAGTATGTAAACGAGGTGGAAGGTGGAAGTGAAGTTGATGATTTAATTTTGGATGACGACTTCAAGAAATCTATTCTTTACGTAATTAAATAATAAAATGAGTAGAATAAATTATAGATAAAGACCCCTTTGTAACATGAAAAAAAATTCTGTAGTGGTCTATTTTAGAGTTATAGCAATGCTTATGATTGTTATATTTCATTGTTATTGTTATAATTTGGGTGTATGGCCATTTCTTATAGGCTCTCCCCCGCCTTATGATTATTCTTTTTCTCCTCTTGTACTCAGTACTTTAGGATTATCTGTTTTTGTTATTGTTTCAGGGTATCTATATGGCTTTGGTTTCTTTCATTTATTTAAATACAAAAATAATTCTGAATTTTTCAAGAAAAAATTTTCACGATTAATAATTCCATATATATTGTGGGCAATAATAACTTACGTTTCTTTTCCCACATCAGTTTATTGGAAACAATTGTTTGGAGGAATAGCCCATCTTTGGTTTCTATTAATGCTTTTTAATTGTTTTTTTATAGCAACAATGACAAGAAATCTTTGGAAAAATCTTGGGGGGGGAAAATTAATATGCCTAATTATTTTTTTATATCTTATGACTTTTTTACAAAAAAGTGTCCTTTTAAATCATTTATGGCCTTTGGCAATTAATAAAAGTATAGCTTGGTTTTATCTTTTCTTTTTGGGAATCTTTTTAGGGAAATATATGTTTTTTCAAAAGATATCTGAACATTTAAAACAAGACCCTCCGCGTTGGGTTTTATTTATGGATCGTAATTCTATGGGTGTATATATTCTTCATCATACACTTATTTGGCTTGCGATATATTATATCACACCTATCAGAGAATTTATGATTAATAACCCAGTATCTGGACCTTGGTGGTTATTTTTATTCGTATTACCATTAAGTTTATTATGTTCAGAATATATTAATAAAAGTAAATATTCAAAATATATATTTGGTTAGATATAAATGAACATTGATTTTGTAATTTTCTGGGTTGATGGGTCTGATATTGAATGGCAGAAGAAGAAAGCATTATATAAAGGTACTCCTTTTCAGAATGCTGATGTCAGATATAGGGATTGGGATATTCTGAAATATTGGTTTAGAGCCGTAGAAGAATATGCTCCATGGGTAAATCATGTGTATTTCGTAGCGGATAACCAAAAGCCAAATTGGCTAAATTGGGATAACCCTAAATTGTCTTATGTCGATCATAAGGATTTTATCCCTAATGAATATCTCCCAACTTTTCAGGCAAACACTATCGAAAACAATCTTTACCGTATTCTGGGGTTAAGTGAGTATTTTGTAGTATTCAACGATGATATGTTTATTAATGCCCCTATAGCTCCTGAATATTATTTTAAGAATGGCTTACCATGTGATGTTCCGTTTGAACATGTGTTCACTCCACGTTGTTATTTCCCAGAGATTGATGGCTGGGGAATAAATATTATGGAGTTTTGCGATACTCAGGTTGTTAATGCACATTTTAATAGAAAAGAGGTAACTAAAGCCAATCCTAAAGGGTGGTATGGAAGCTATTTGGGATGGAAATATCGTTTGCAAGCCTATCTGATACGTCTTTTTAGACGAACTGAATTTCAGCATTTCTATACCCCTCACAATGAAAAAGCGTTTTTAAAACACTTTGTGATTATGAAGATTATATGTTTGCAAAACCATTAGTTAAGAAGTTATTTGAAGAAAAATTACCACATAAATCTTCATTTGAATTGTAATGTTTACTTTATGCTGTGATTCTGAACTATTGTTTTGTGTGCTATTAGTTTTATAATAAATAAATCTTTGATATATATATTGACATTAAACATCTTCTCGCATTGTATGTTTAGTCTTTTTTCTATATTAGGTTGATAATAGACTTTCGTATATACGCTTTCTGGATGTTGTAATAAATAAAGAAAATGAAATATTCAATTATTGTAAATACATGTGATTCGTATTCAGATTGCTGGGACCCTTTCTTTAAGTTGTTTTCAGTATTTTGGCAAGACTGCAAGGGAGAAATCTTTTTGAACACAGAGTACAAAGATTATTCTTTTCCTGGTATTGATATTATCCCTACTAAGGTCTGTGAGAAGCGCAATTTCCCATTGGATAAGAGAATGCCATGGTCCTTATGTTTGAAAGATGCTATAATGCAGACGAATTCAGATATTATCTTGTATATGCAAGAAGATTATTTTTTAAAGGCTCCTGTTCAAAATCAATTGGTTGAAGAATTTGTACAATTTATGAATGAGCATTCTGAAGTAAAGTGTCTTCATGTATTGAATTGGCAGGGGTATGGTACAGAAGAGTCACCCTATAAGGGATTCAAACAAATTCCGGTTGGACATCCCTATCGTATGAGTTGTCAGGCTGCTTTATGGAGAAAGGAAGAGCTTTTAGAGATACTTGCTGATAATGAAAGTGGGTGGGATACAGAAAAGTTTGCTTCTCGTCGTTCATCAAGATTAGGGCATATATACTTGGCAGTTGATCCAACTTGGATTATAGAAGACTGTTACGAGGTTATTCCTTATATCTACACAGGTATAGAAGGGGGAAAATGGGATCGTAGTAATATTTACAAGATGGACTGTTTATTTAGAAAATATGGTATAGAAGTTGATTTCCAGCAAAGAGGAATATCTAAGCCAGTCCCTTTCTTTAAGCGTGTAAAGAATCGTCTTCGTATATGGAAGCGTGAGTTTGATATGAGAAATGTATAAAATATTCTTTTATGGGAATTTATTTTTTAGTATTTGCTGTTTGTCTGTTGTATTATTTAGTAGCAGGAGGAAATAAAACATGGGCAAAAGACGGTCGCCTTTTAGCTATTTTCTTTCTTTATTTAGCTCTATTTGTTGGGCTTGGTGATATGATTGGCGGGTATGACCGATATATTTATGGTGAGGCTTTTGATTATATTGCAGATATTACTTGGAGAGATAAAAAGTATGCTAATGCTATTTATCTTGTAAATGGAAATGAATATGGATATTTTGTTTGGCAGATATTGATGAGTTTTATAACGACTAATCGATATGTTTTTATACTATTTACAACAATCTTGATCTATGCCCTACTTTATAGAACATTTGTCAAATATATAGATAACTATCCCTTTGCTTGTATTGTTTTCTTAGGAATGATGTTTTTCTTTACGATGACATACTTAAGACAAATGATAGCTATCGGTATTGCTTGGCAAGGGATAGAACATATTTGGAAAAGAAATACGGTAAGATTCTTTATATATGTCGCTCTTGCTGCAACATTCCATACAGCTGTTCTTATATTTGGAATAATCTATTTTATACCATTGAAGAAGTATTCAAAAAAAAGTATTTTATGGGTATTGATTGCTTGTCTTTTAATAGGTCTTACTCCAATTCCTAATATGCTGCTTACTGGTGCTGGAGATACAACAGGTAAAATGGGTGGCTATACAGATCAAGAGCAAGGATTTAGAATTGAGTATGTTTTAGAGGTTATGTTCTTTATTTTTATAATCTTCAAAAATTATAATTATATTAGTGATGATAAAAAGACATTAACTTTTTTGAATATGTGTTATACATTGTGTGCAATTCTCTTTGTTTTTATGCGATTTGGACAAGGAGGTCGTTTTGCCTGGCCTTTTTTCTTAGGTGTTTTGTATATGTTGCCAAGTTTGATTTGCCAAAAGCGGATATCTTATGTAAATAGAGGTTTGGTTGTCTGTGTTTTCTTTGGTCTATTTGTACGTATTAATAACGCATGGGCTCCAATGCAGGTTCCTTATAAAACATTTTTGACCAATGGAGTTCCTGCAGGTAATGGTAATTTATATAATAAGTATGAATACGATGATAATTATACCATCAATAAGTTATATAGACCTGCATTCACATTTCTAAAGTAGTTTGTTTATGCGTAAGAAAATATTATTTATAATAGGAATATTAGACACAGGTGGCGTATCGAAAAGTATGCTGAGCCTTTTAAATGTTATAGATAAGGAGATGTATGAGATTTCTCTTCTTACAATGAATAATTCTGGAACTTTTAATAGTCAGATACCTACTGGAGTAAGGATACTTTCTGATAGCAGACTTACAGCATTAACATCTGGCTTTAGCGGGGTTAAGGATTTAATTAGTTTTCGAAAGGGAATTGGATTTCATCCCTTGTTAGCAATTTTGTCGTTGATTAGATTTGTTTTATCGTTTATTGATAAATCCTTAGCTGGTATTTTTCTTGCACGTATAATGCCCAAAATTACAGAAGAGCACTTTGACTTGATTGTTGATTATAATGGCCAACAGGATTTATATTATATGGTCAATAAGTTAAATGGAACACGAAAGATTACTTTCTTTCATAATGATTATCGTAAATGGAGATACTATGAAAAGGCTGACAGGAAATATTTTGGAAAGGTTGATGGAATTTATACTATTTCCCAAGAATGTGTTGATGCTTTAAGAGAAGTCTTTCCTGAATATCGCGAAAAGGTCTTTCTTATGGAGAACATCTCCTCTCCTTTCCTTATACATAGACTTGCAGATCAATTCATGGGAAAATCTTTGCAAATATTTTCTGAAAAGGTTATACTAATCTCTCTTGGGTATGTTTGCGTTAGGAAAGGAAGTGAGTTAGCTGTACAGGTTGCAAAGGAACTTAAAGATATGGGTGTTAGATTTGAATGGTGGTTTATAGGTAAAATAATGGATGATTGGGACTATCAAGGGTTTATTAAAAAAAATGGTTTAGAGTCTAATGTTAAATTCTTAGGAGTAAAAAGTAACCCTTATCCTTATTTAAAGAGGGCAGATGTTTATGTTCATTTATCCAAATATGAGGGTAAGTCTATAGCTCTTGATGAAGTAAAAATTCTCTGTAAACCTATTGTGGTTACGAACTTTTCTACCGTTCATGATCAATTTGAAGATAGGGTTAATGCAAGTATATGTGAAATGACAGTTGAGGATGCAACAGATAAGGTTCTTGAGTTGATACATAATGCGAACTTGCGACAATCGTATATAGATTATCTCAAACAACATATAGTTGATAATAGTAACGAGATAGAAAAAATATATTCCTTACTATCATAATAATACGTATATGCCATTTATATCTATCCTAACTCCAACCTATAATAGGGGAAAATTACTTTTACCTCTTTATGACAGCTTGAAAAACCTCACGTTTAATGATTTCGAATGGTTGATAATTGATGATGGTTCTGAAGATGATACGGAGCAATATGCGTTATCCTGGATAGCACATAATATTGAGAATGCAAAATTTCCTATTCGTTATATAAAAAAAAATAATGGAGGAAAGCATACTGCAATTAATCGAGGTGTACGAGAAGCAAGTGGAGAACTAATTTTAATACTTGATAGTGATGATACTTTGCCTGCAGACTCTTTGGCAACAATTGCACAGTATTATGAGCAGTGTAAAGGTTATAAGGACTGTGCTGGGGTTTGTGGATTGATGGCGCATCATGATGGGCAATTAATAGGCTCAGGTTTTCCCAAAGAACCTATGTATGAAAGTGCATTGCAGTTTCGCTATGCAGAGAAGGGTAATGTTACTGGTGATTTATTAGAGGTTTATAAAACCTCTGTCATGAGAGAGTTTCCTTTTCCTGAGATTGATAATGAGAGGTTCTGCCCAGAATCTTTAGTTTGGAATAGAATCGCTAATAAGTATAAGCTCTTCTGTTTTAATAAAGTAATTTATTACAGAGATTATTTGGAGGGTGGTCTTACAAGTAAAATTGTAAGAATAAGGATGAATAGTCCTGTCGCGTCTACAATGACCTATGCAGAGATGCTGGATTATAATATTTCTTTGAAATGGAAAATTCGGTCAGCTATTAACTATTGGCGATTTAAATATTGTATTACGAATAAATCCTTAAAAGCACCAAAAGTGAAGTGGTATTGGAAGGTTTTCCAAATAATAGGCCTAATAATGCACTTGAAGGATAATAAATAGTAGGTATGAAACAGATTATCATAGATCCACGTTTGAAGTATAATTACGCTTCTTGGTATTTGTTAGGAATAAAAAGACTTTTAAAGGGCTGGAAGATAGTTTATGATGTAAGTCCCTTCAAAGGTATTAAGTATGAGAATACTGCCGATTATAACAGTGGATTTGCTATTATTATTAGTAACAAAGGTCAGGAAAAGAAAGTCTTCGTTGATACAGAAGATGTAGCCAAGATTTTTGAAGACAGATATGAGTGGTGTGATGTCTATGGAATGGTAAATCCAACAACGGAGCAGGTTACGGAATATGATAAGTTGATTGCAATTGGACCAGAGTTTGGTGTTACGCTCGGTAGTCGTTTCTCAACTATTATTCGTTGTTTAAAACTTTTTCTCAAAGGGCGTGAGTACTCAAGTCTTTCTTTCAAAGGCTATCTTCGTGATTATCTTTATACGAATATTCGTCGTCGCCCTATAGAGGCTTATGAATGTGAAACGAAAGTTCGTTACAATTATATTTTTCATGCCTCTACATTATGGTATAATAAGTTTGCTGCAACAGATACCAATATGTATCGTGGCGAATTTTTGAAAGCATGTAAGAAAGCTGGAATTAATATAGAGGGCGGATTATTTTATGTAAATAGTGACTCTGTACTACAGGAAATGCCTGATTATCCTAAATATAAGGAGGAATATAAAGACTTTATTTATGAGAGTCGTCTCTCCATGGATGATTATATTAGGAAGACAAAAGAGAGTGTTGTCGTTTTCAATACACCAAGTGTATGCGAGTGTCATGGTTGGAAACTTGCAGAATATCTTTGCATGGGGAAAGCTATTATCTCTACACCTTTAACACGAGAGATGCCTGCCCCTTTGGAGCATGGTAAGCATGTGCATTTTGTAAATTCGCCAGAAGAAATATATGATGCTGTGGTAAAGATTAATTCTAATGAACAATACCGAAAGCAGTTAGAAGAAGGGGCAAGAGAGTATTATGACAAGTGGATTGCTCCAGAGATTGTTATTCAAAGATTGTTAGAAAAGGTTGGTGAGCAAGTTTGAAACTGAAAAGTAATTCAACTTTGCTGTCATTGCTGTCATCTGAAAATAATACATAATCTGTTGAATATCAATTCCCTATATTGAAATGTTAAAAGTGACAGCAAATAGTTTTTAAACTTATTGTGGCATTCTTATTTGGAATACGATTAGAACAGGATTATTTATTGTAAAATAAACGCAGCTGATAATGAGAATATTACAAGTCATTACATCTTTGGATATGGGTGGTGCAGAAACGTTGGTTGTTAATTTGATACCAAGGTTGCAGGCTTTGGGGAATACGGTGGATCTATGTATATTTAATGGAAAAGAAACACCATTGACTCAGAGATTAAGGAAAGAGAGTCCGCAGACAAAGCTATATGCGTTAGGACATGGGGTTTATAATCCGCTCTATATATTAAAGCTAATAAATATAATGAAGAATTATGACATTGTTCATACGCATAATTCATCACCACAACTATTTGTAGCTATTGCTAACTTATTTTGTTCTAAAAAACTGGTCTCAACAGAGCACACAACTTCTAATCGCAAACGTGAATGGAAATGGTATGCACCCATTGAGAGTTGGATGTATGGACAATATAATCATGTTATATGTATAAGTCAGATTGCTGAGGATAAGTTGCGAGAGTATATGGGAGGAGTTTGGTTAGATAAGACTAATCCTCAATATAAACAAATCTCAACAATTAATAATGGCGTAGATGTTAAGGCTATCAGTAATGCTACTCCTGATAATGATTTGTTGTCGTTAAAGGGGAAAAGGAAGGCTGCTTTGATGGTTGCTGGATTTCGAGATGCAAAAGACCAGGATACGGTTGTTAAAGCTTTAGGATTACTCAATAATAGTGACTTTGAAGTTTGGTTTGCTGGTGTTGGTATACGTCAAGAAATTGTTAAGCAGTTAGCAGAGTCACTTGGTGTAAGTGACCGAGTTAGATTTTTAGGCTTACGTACTGATATTCCAAATGTTCTGAGAGCAGCAGATATTATCGTGATGTCTTCTCATTGGGAAGGATTGAGTCTTAGTAATGTAGAGGGAATGAGTGCACATAAGCCATTTATAGCTTCTGATGTTAATGGTTTGAAAGAAGTTACTAAGGGATATGGCATTCTTTTCCCACATGAGGATGCAAAGGCATTGGCTGAGGAAATTAATCGTTTAGCAAGTGATGAGACTTATTATAATGAAATAGCTGAACGCTGTTATAATAGAGCTTTAGAGTTTGATATCAGCAATACTGTAAGTGGTTATGCTGATGTCTATAAAAATATCTTAAATTAATATTATCAAGCATTTGTTTTGATAAATAGGTTTCTATAAGTTGAAAGATATTCAAAGAAAAAAAATAATTCGCGTTACAACTGCGGATATATCCTTAAATAGTTTACTCAAAGGGCAGCTGAAGTTTTTGAACCAATACTTTGAAGTTGTTGGTGTTGCAAAAGATACTGGTGTTCTGAAGGAGGTTAGTGAGCGAGAGGGAATCCGTGTGGTAGATGCTCCGTTAGAACGTCCTATTAGTTTAGTAAAAGATATAAAGGGCTTGTGGTTCTTGTATCGTCTGTTTCGTAAGGAGAAGCCATGGTGTGTACATGCTAATACTCCTAAGGGAAGTTTGTTGGCAATGATTGCTGCGTGGTTTGCATGTGTTCCGCATAGGGTATATACCGTTACTGGCTTACGTTATCAGGGTGCTCATGGCATGTTGAGGACGATTCTTAAGACAATGGAACGATTGTCATGTCTTTTTGCTACGAATGTTATTCCAGAGGGACAAGGAGTATTACATGCCTTGCAAGAGGATTGTATCACAAAGAAGCCGTTGAGGGTGATTTGGAATGGAAATATTAATGGTATTGATACAGAGTTCTTTTTACCTGTAGAGAATACTAATGATAAGTCAGATACTTTTACCTTCGTCTTTATTGGAAGAATGGTTAAAGATAAAGGTATACATGAGCTTACGGAGTGTATGCGACAACTGAATTGTCGGTTAATATTGGTTGGTACTTTTGAGGAGGAGGACGCCGTTTCGGAATCAGATAAGGAGTTTTTGACAACTTCTGACAAGGTGAAGTTTGTCGGCTGGCAAAGTGATGTTCGTCCTTTCTTGGCTCAAGCTGATGCACTTGTCTTCCCAAGTTATCGTGAAGGATTTCCTAATGTGCCAATGCAAGCTGGTGCTATGGGATTGCCTTCTATAGTTACGAATATCAATGGTTGTAATGAAATTATTAAAGATGGTCTGAATGGTAAAATTATAGCTGCCCCTCTTAAAGAAGGGGCTGAAGTTATGCAACAGGCTTTGCTTAATACTATGAAATGGTTTATTGAGCATCCTGAAGAGGCTAAACGTATGGGACGTAATGCACGTCCAATGATACGTGAAAGGTATGAGCAGAAGGATATTTGGAAGGCTTTAAAAGAATTTTACGATGCTTTATAAAATAGCACATATCCTACGTGACAAGTTACCTTGGATCTGGGATATTATAGGGGTTATCAATTCCTTCTTTTTTGGATTAAGGTATGGAAGTAAAATGAAGAATGTTCAGAATATTCTTTCTCATTTTACTAAAACTACAGATGAGGCTGGTAATGCACTTTCTTATAGGATAGAGAGCCTTGGTAAGGATAATCTTCCTATGTTGGCAAAGATGTTTGCAGAACAGCCTGCGTCAGCCTTTGACTTCTTTAAACCTCATGGTTTCGATGAACTATCATTGAACAAGTTAGCAAAAGATAAAAGTTTTCTTGCTTATATCGTTGTTGCAGAAGGAACTGTTCAACAAAAAGTATGTGTTGGATATTTTTTCCAGCGTAGTTTCTTTTGGGGGAAATCCTTTCGTGGGTATATGACTGATTATCGTTGGCAACGTCGTGGAATCAATAAAATGATGAATCTGTGTGCGACTGATATATCTTCATTGTTAGGTCTCCGAGTGTTTGGTACAATTGCGCCAGATAATATTGCTTCTATGAAATCTGCTCAGGCGGCTAATGATATTCATATTGTTGAAACATTACCTAATGGAGATTACTATGTAGAGTATAAACCAAAGACAAAATAAACTGCTAATTTCTCTAATTTTTCGAATGTTCTTTATGGACTGCTAATTTCTCTAATTCCCCGAATGTGCATTTAGGATAACGGATCTCTTTAATTTCACGAATATAGCTAAGCTTTTTCATATTATGAATGTTGAGAAGGAATTGGTGTGTAAAAATGAGGCGTACCAAATAATTGGAGCTGCAATGGCTGTTCATAATGAGTTGGGTAGTGGGATGCGTGAGATAGTCTATGGTGATGCTCTTGAGATAGAATTTAAATTGAGAGGAATTCCTTTTCAACGTGAGCAGACGTTCAATGTTCTTTATAAGGGTGTAGAGTTACAGCATAAGTTCAAATGTGACTTTATTTGCTTCAAGAATATAATTGTAGAACTTAAAGCTGAGAAGGGACTTACAGATATTGATCGCTCACAGATTATTAACTATTTGAAG
>QWCR01000088.1_pt1 | contig 39084 bp, 40 predicted proteins | sample 1972581 | NCBI WGS metagenome assembly QWCR01 (sample SAMN09866703, study PRJNA288562) | Human oral metagenome isolate pre4_saliva, whole genome shotgun sequencing... | isolation source: mouth | host: Homo sapiens | place: USA: California
AAGTAGTAAATTAGTAGTAAATTGAGTGGTTTTGACCTTGATAAAGTGTGATAAGTCCAGTTTTTATGCGGATAACTAGATTTTTATGCTATTTTTATACTTAAACATAAGCCTTTTAGAATCGCTTTCTCTGTCCTCCTTCATTTATTATCGAGTCATACAATATTCCTTGAATGTAGGTCTCATGCCGCCTGTCCTATAGTAACAGAAACTTATTGGGGATACTCCCTAGGAGCATCCCCAATACTATAATTACCATTATTTCGCTTTGTAAAAGACTCCTAGAGAATTTCTTTCTACAGGTTGAACCTGGTCATATAAATTTGTTTCTTTAAAATACGTTGCGTATTTATTTGGCACATAAATCAAAGCACGTGATAGTTTCTCTGTATCTTTTGCCAAGTCAGTAGGTTTCACCATAGGCATGATATTTTTCACATTTTCCCAAACACTTTCATGTTCTTTGTAATGTATAAAGGAAGTAGTTCGTCCCAAATAATAGGATAAAGACGTACGATAATTACCATATTGATACACCTCTAATGGCGTAGTGCCTTCCAATGTCATCACTTCATTGGCTAATACTTTTCCAGATTGGTCTTCCATAACTGGCACTAAGTTAGGAACTAATGCTAAATAAAAAATGATCGCACTCGTTGCCATACTGTACACTAAGACAGACCCTGTTCGTTTACTAGCGGCATAAATAAACGTCAACACAGTCACTGCCAAACTAATCCAAAGATACGCACTATGTGACAAAGACACACTCAATCCCACTATGACTAATCCTAGTAAAAATGGAAATCCACCCAGTGCATATAGGGTAAACACCCTCCATGTCATCTTACGTTCTTTGTATCCTTCTATACCAGCATGAATGCCCATGCCTGCCCATAATGCCAAAGGAATCAGCATAATAAATGTATAGGTAACATATTTAGTGGCCATACACGTGTAGAACAGAACGGTTCCTACAAACCAAAAAATCGACCAATACCAAATATAGGCGTGTTTCTGTTCATTGATACCACGAACTACAAAGCTAGTCCATGGCATCATGCATACTGGCAACAAGGCAAAATATAAATACCACCAATTATGTTCGGGATGCTCTGGTACCGTCGCTCTCGTCACATTATGTAGCCCTAAAAATCCTTGGATAAAAGCATCACCATGAACATAGTACATATATCCATACCACGGTGCTACAACTAGGATAAAAGCAAGAATACCTTTCCAAGAAAAGACATATTTGAACCAATCCATACGACGATTCAAGGCCACATATAGAATTAAAATAATCCCTGGTAGCACGATCCCTACAGGGCCTTTGGTAAGCACCGCTAACCCAGCAAACATATACGCATAGACCATATGGCGATGACTTTCACCAGTGATACCACGATATAAATAGTAAAAAATACCCATAGAAAAGAGAAATAAATATCCATCCGTCACGACAGCATGACCAATGTACCAAAATTCTAACGCCGTTCCTAGGGCAATGGCACTCCACATAGCAATCCGTTCTACTTGATATATACTGAAAGCCATCCGATACATCGCTAATACTGTACAAGTAGAAACGACAATGGATGGCAATCGAGCAGCTAAATCAGAGATACCAAACAAAGAGTAGGACAGTATAAGCCCCCAATATGCCATAATTGGTTTATCATACCAATACATGTCATAAATCATAGGAGACAAAAACTCTCCATGTTTCATCATGGTCACGGCAGACAAAGCGTAGTTTGATTCCACTGTATCCGTCACAGGCAGCGCCCATGCCATAAACAGATAGAACGAAAACGTTCCTATCCCTAGCCATGCAAACCGCTTCCATGAAAATGTTTGTTCCATAGTAATACAACCTCTGTATTTACATTTAAAAAAATAACTTTCCCAACAAGCGCATTACTAGCCAAGCTAAAATAATCACAAAGGCACCAGCAATGATAAATTTAGCTAGTGCAAATAACACTATAATAAGCATCACAACGCCTACTGCTATGCCTAGTTTCCACTTCCAACTAAGAGCATTCCACAAAAATATCTTCATATTAGGAATGGTTTGAAATTGGTCTTGTTCCTGTTGAGAAGATTGATAACGAGGAGCGTCATATGTACGCCCCTCTTCATCTATTGTTGTTCCGTCAAAATCACGTAATTCTTCTTCTGAAAGAACGCGCGTTCCTTCATCATACTTTTGTTCTTGACTCATAGTCACTCCTATAGAGCTTGTAAATGTTTTTCCAACAATTCATTCACTACGCCAGGATTGGCTTTACCTTTAGAGGCACGCATCACTTGGCCCACCAAGAATCCGATAGCTTTACCTTTACCAGATTTGAAATCTTCCACAGATTTTGGATTATCTGCAATGACTTGTTTTACAATTTCTTCAATAGCTCCTGTATCGGTAATTTGAACTAAGCCTTCTTCTTCTACAATTTTGTCTGGATTTTTACCAGTTTCAAACATTTTGACAATCACTTGTTTTGCAATTTTACCAGAAATCGTGCCTTTTTCAATTAGGCTAATCATATCAGCCAATTGTTTTGGTTGTACTTTGCTATCCGCATAAGAAATACCAGCATCGTTCACAAGTTTTGCCAAATCACCGATGATCCAGTTAGATGCCGTTTTTGCATCTGCTCCAGCCTCTACGACCGCATCGAAATAGTCCGCTGTACCGCATTGGCTCGTCAATGTACGCGCATCTTCACTAGACAATCCATAGGATTCCATGAAGCGTTGTTGTTTCGCTTCTGGCAATTCTGGTAAGGATTGACGAATTTCTTCTACATAGTTAGGGTCTACCACAATAGGTACCAAATCTGGTTCTGGGAAGAAACGGTAGTCATTTTCCTTCTCTTTCTTACGCATGGAAAGAGTGATACCTTTACTATCGTCCCAAGTACGAGTTTCTTGAACAATCGTTTCTCCATCTTCCAATGCTTCTGCTTGACGAAGTGCTTCGTATTCAATGCCTTTTTGGATACCTGTTAAAGAGTTCATATTCTTGATTTCAGTTTTTGTGCCTAATTTAGTTTCCCCTACTGGTCGAATAGAAATGTTCGCATCACAACGCAAACTACCTTCTTCCATACGTCCGTCAGATACGCCTAAATATTGTACAATAGCACGAATTTTATCCACATATTGGCGCGCTTCTTCACCAGAACGAAGATCAGGTTCTGATACGATTTCTAACAATGGTACACCTGTACGATTGTAGTCTACATTGGAGCTATCAGAGCTAGAAATAGTAGCACCACTATGCACTAATTTACCAGCATCTTCTTCCATATGGATACGGTTGATACGAATGCGACGAGTTTCACCATTCACCTCTACATCAAGATGACCGTTTACGCAAATAGGCAAGTCAAATTGAGAAGTTTGCCAGTTTTTAGGCAAATCTGGGTAATAATAGTTTTTGCGGTCAAATTTATTGAATAGTACGATTTCACAGTTTAATGCTAAACCGACTTTGATAGCATATTCCAACACTTTTTGGTTAAATACAGGCATTGTTCCTGGTAAACCTAAGCAAGTTGGACATACATGTGTATTATGGTCGCCCCCGAAGGCCGTTGTACAGGAGCAGAAAATTTTTGAATTTGTTTTCAGTTCAGTATGAACTTCAAGGCCTACGACTGTTTCATATTTCATAGTTTCAATTCTCCCATAGTTGGCAATTTTGTAAATTCAGGACATTCTTGTTCAAAACTATAGGCTGCTTGCAACAATGTACTTTCACCCATAGCAGGCGCCAATAATTGCATACCGATTGGCATACCATTAGAACCAAATCCAGCAGGAATACTGATACCTGGGATACCTGCCAAGTTAACTGGCACTGTACATACATCCTCTAAATACATAGTCAATGGATCGTTGATTTTTTCACCAAATTTAAAAGCTGTATTCGGAGCGGTTGGTGTTAATAATACATCACATTCTTGGAATGCTGCATCAAACTCATTTTTAATCAAACGACGAGCTTTTAGAGCTTTTAAATAGTATGCATCATAATAACCAGAACTCAATACATAGGTACCTAACAAGATACGGCGTTGTACTTCTTCACCAAAGCCTGCCGTACGAGTTTTAGTGGACATTTCCACTAAATTATCTGCTGGCACGCGAAGGCCGTAGCTAACTCCATCATAACGAGCTAGGTTAGAACTAGCTTCTGCTAAAGCGATGATATAGTACGCAGACAAGGCATATTTTGTAGTTGGCAAGGAAATATCTACAATAGTGGCACCCATATTGCGATACGTTTCAATAGCTTTTTCCAGAGCTGCACGCACTTCTGGATGTAAACCTTCACCAAAATATTCTTTAGGCACACCGATGCGCAAGCCTTTTACATCTTTCACAAGAGCTTTTGTATAATCGACACGATCTCCTGGGATGGATGTAGAATCATGGAAATCATGGCCTGTAATAGCATTCAACACGATGGCTGCATCACGTACATCTCTTGTCACAGGGCCAATTTGGTCCAACGAAGATGCATAAGCAATTAATCCATAGCGAGATACATTGCCATAGGTTGGTTTCAAACCAACCACGCCACAGTAGGATGCTGGTTGACGAATGGATCCACCTGTATCGGAGCCTAATGCCCAGATTGCGCTACCACTGGCAACCGCCGCTGCACTACCACCGGAAGATCCGCCTGGAACATAATCTGGATTCCATGGGTTTGTCGTTTTGCCTAAAGCAGAATTCTCTGTGGAACTACCCATAGCAAACTCGTCCATGTTTAATTTACCCAAAATAACAGCATCTTGAGCTTGTAATTTTTCGATAACCGTTGCATTGTACGGAGGCACAAAGTTTTCCAACATATGGGATCCACATGTAGTGGCCACACCTTTTGTACAAATATTATCTTTAATCGCCCCAGGAATCCCTGCTAATGGCGAAATAGTTTCTCCCTTGGCGATTTTTGCATCTACAGCCTCTGCTTGTGCTAACGCCGCTTCATGAGAGTCAGACAAGTACGCATGTACTGTTGGCTCTACATTATCTTTATGTGCCAATACAGCTTTTGTAAGCTCTAGGGCAGAAATTTCTTTATTTACTAATTTTTGATGTAATTCAAAAAGAGTCATGTATCTTCTCCTAGTTCTGTACAACACGAGGTACTCTGAAATACCCATTCTCTTCTTCAGGTGCATTTTGTAATGCCGCTTCACGTGGCAATGATGGTTTCATCTCATCTGGACGATACACATTTTGTAATGGCACCGCATGAGCCATTGGCTCTACATCTGTTAAATCTAATTCTTCTAATTCCTCCACATAGGTAAGGATATTACTGAGGGCTTTTTCAGCAGCCTCTAAATCTTTAATTTCTAATCGGGATAATAAGGCAATATTCTTAATTTCCTCTTGACTAATTTTCATAGACACACATCCTTTCAATTTATATATTATAACATACTTTCATGATGAAAGTACCTATTCATAATGTAAGGCATCAATAGGATTTAACTTAGCTGCTTTTCTAGCCGGATATAAACCAAATACAAGACCTATCGTCATAGAGAATCCAAAGGATAATAAAATAGGTCCTGTGGTCACTACAGTTTTTAACTTAGCTACTGTAGCAATCAGCTGTGACGCACCAATCCCCACTAAAATACCGATGGCACCACCTACGAGAGAGATAACGACGGCTTCAATTAAAAACTGTGTAATAATCGTACGATACGTAGCACCTAAGGCTTTACGAACACCAATTTCTCGAGTACGTTCCGTAACAGACACAAGCATGATATTCATAATGCCAATGCCACCAACTAATAAAGAAATCGCTGCCACAGCACCTAGGAATAAGGTCATGGTAGCTGTATTTTCTTCTACCGCCTTCATAATGGACGCCATATTGTTCACATTAAAATCATCGAGATCAGGATTTTTAATGCCATGACGGACACGCAAGATATTTTCTATATCTGCTTGCACCCGTTCTAAGTCTTCGCCTTCTTTTGCTTGAATGTAGATCATACGCAAATAATCAACACCCATCACACGTTCCATCATAGTTGTATACGGTACTACAATAACATCATCTTGATCATTCCCCATAGTACCAGAACCCTTTTCATCAAGGACACCTACTACTTTAAAAGAATTTTTATGAATCCGAATATCCTTACCAATGGGATCTTCATTACCAAACAAGTTTTTTGCCACTGTGGCACCTATGACTGCCACCCGTTCACGGCGTTCAATTTGACTATCTGTAATAAAACGACCTGATTTCATAGTCCAATTGTTTACATACTGAAAGTCAGCGTTAGCACCATTCACAGTTGTGGTCCAATTCTTGCTCATGTACACAGTTAAATACGAATTAGCTGCTACTGGTGAAGCTGCTTGCACGCTATCCATCTTCGAAATAGCTTCATAGTCGCCCATTTTTAACGTTTTATTAGCACCAGATACCGGGCGTACCCCTGGTGTTCTAGGAGCCCCTGGATAAACCATTAATAGATTACTACCCAAACTGGAAATAGATTCTGTGATTTGTTGACGAACCCCATATCCAATGGATACAAGTGCAATCACCGCAGCTACACCAATGATGATACCTAGCATCGTCAATAATGATCGCATCTTATTGGCTATTAGAGATGACCAAGCCATTAAGAAACCTTCCTTATACATGGCTTTCACCTCCTACCTGCAATCCTTTCATATGGGGATTTATTCTATCTTCTACAATAAGACCATCTTTTAAAACCACATTGCGACCTGCATATTCAGCAATATCTGGCTCATGGGTGACTAAAATGATGGTACGCCCTTCTCGATATAATTCTGTGAAGATATGCATCACATCTAAACTTGCTTTTGAATCAAGGTTACCTGTAGGTTCATCCGCCATAATAATCGCTGGGTCATTTGCCAATGCCCTCGCAATAGCAACACGTTGTCGTTGTCCCCCTGATAATTCTGCTGGCATATGATCCAACCGAGTACCGAGCCCCAAATCTATCAATAACTGACTAGCCCTAGCTTTACGTTCTGCTTTAGACACTCCTGCATAGACCATCGGTAATGCTACATTATCTAGAGCCGTTAATTTAGGCAATAAATTAAAACTTTGGAACACGAACCCAATTCGTTTATTTCGTACATAGGCCAATTCATCGTCCCCCAGATGGGCTACTTCTTCTCCATCTAATCGATAGGAACCACTGGTAGGTCTGTCAAGACATCCTAAGATATTCATAAACGTAGACTTCCCAGATCCTGAAGGTCCCATGATAGAGGTAAACTCCCCTTCATAAATGGACAAATCAATACCATGTAATACTGGTACCGTTAACTTTCCATTCACATAGGTTTTCGTAATCCCCTCCAAGGTAATGACTGCTTTTTTTGGAGTTTCCATTAGAATGGCCCCCTCTGTTGTTGTTTTTTTGTCGTGCTTACATCACCACTGATAATGATTTCATCACCTTCTTCTACTCCAGAAATAATTTCAATTGTAGAATCACCAGTCATACCAGTTTTTACACTGGTTCTAAGAGGTTTACCATTTTTGATGACATACACAAATTCTCCCACTTTATCAGAACGAACAGCAGCCAATGGAACTACCAATACATTTTGTCGTTCTTCTCCATGAATCGTAGCACGTGCGGTCATACTAGGAAAGAAATGGCTTACATCACCAGCAGGAATTGCTACGCGCACTGTATAATACACTACGGATGAACTGGTCGTTCCCATACTACCTTTTGTACCTAAAGAAATACTTTTAACAGTACCCGTGAAAGTCTTACCAGGATGTGCATCGACCGTGAAATCTACTTTGGCACCTTCTTTTACATTTCCAATATCTGTTTCGTCAACTGTTAAATAAATTTCTAAATCAGACAAATCAGCGATAGTGGCAATGATCATTTGTGTAGAAATACCAGTGGCGATAGTTTGACCTGCTTTCAAAGGTTCTCCAATAATGGTCCCATCCATAGGAGCTGTAATAGTACTATCTGTTAAGTTTGCTGCTACTTGATCATAACTAGCTTTTGCTTTTTCATAGGCTGCTAAGGCATTATCATAGGTTTGCTGTGAAATGGCACCTTGTGACACTAACGTACGGTATCGATCCAAATCTGTGGCTGTTTGGTTGAGTGTGGCCCTTGCATTATCTACAGAAGCCTGTAATTGACGAGAATCAATAGTAGCGATGACCTGACCTGCTGTTACATGCTGATTGGCTTTCACCAAAACCGATTCTAATTTGCCAGGAATATTGGTAGATACATCTACATAGCGAACAGGATTAATCGTTCCCGTTGCATTAATAGTAGATGAAATACTACCTTTTCCTACTTTTCCCGTTGTATAGGTAGGTGCCTCTTTTGTTTGGCTACTACTATACCATTGCCATCCACCAATAGCTACCACTAAGATAGCCACAATGGCAATCCATAATTTTTTATTTTTCCACATAAAATATCTCCTTTTGTCCATCGATTACATATAGAATGCCACCAAAATGGTGTTTCCTTACTCTAATAGGCCCCAACTCCAACATATAGTATAGACTTTCATCTCCTTAAACTGGTTTACGCCTGCTGATAGCTTCCTTTTATAAGTAGCCCTTTACTATAGTATAAAACAAAACATACCATAGATAGAGGATAAAAAGAAAAGAAAACTAAAGTTAGTTTTCTTTATCTTATACAATACAATAGCAAAACAACTATGAAATTATTGTCCTAATACTCGTATTAATTGGTATAAAGAAGTATCTAAAGGATACTCACATATTACAGCTTCCTCATAGGCTATCGCATCAATATGATTGCAATGAACCCCTATTAGATGATGTGTATGTCCCTCTAACAAGGCACGTACTCCTGCCTCTCCTAAGCGAGCAGCCATTAATGCATCATAAGCAGACGGTGATCCACCACGTTGTAAATAACCTAACACTGTCACAGAGGGTGCATAGGATGTATGTGCTTTAATATATTGAGCCACTTCAAAAGCACTATAGGCTCCTTCCGCAACGATAATAATACTATTCTTTTTACCATTACGAGTAGTATTTTCTAATGATTCTTTTACCTCTTCTAATGTCATTGGCACCTCTGGTGTCAGTACCACCTCAGCACCGCATGCGACGCCAGCGTACACAGCAATATGACCTGCATGTCGTCCCATCACTTCTACAATAGCTACACGATCATGAGCCGTAGAGGTATCACGAATTTTGCTCACCCCATCAATGATGGTATTAAGAGCTGTATCAAAGCCGATTGTATAATCGGTACCATTCATATCTTTATCAATAGTGCCTGGAATTGTCACCGTAGGTAATCCTAGGTCAGACAACACCTTAGCACCACACATAGAACCATCTCCACCAACAACGACTAATCCGTCAATACCATGACGACGTAAATTATCATAGCCTCTTTGTTGATGTTCAGGTTCTTTAAATTCAAGACAACGGGAAGATTTTAAAATCGTCCCTCCCTTGTTCACAATATTCCCTACACTACGCCGAGTCAAAGAAATAAAGTCTTCTTCTAAAACGCCCAAAAAGCCTCGTTGTATTCCTACTACATCGAGGCCTTCATATATTGCACTTCTTGTGATAGAACGAATGACTGCATTCATTCCTGGTGCATCTCCACCACTTGTTAAAATAGCTATACGTTTCATATTATTCACCTTGGTGTACTTTTCGCCGTTTAAAATATATGCCCTTAGACTTTATGGATCCGTCAATACTCGTCACCAATTCATCAGTATGACTGTATGTAGTATCTAACACATGGTCACATTTGCGATATAAGGGTTTCCACCGTCGCATCATCCATGCTACATACCCAGATACATCATCATAATTCATAGTCGGCCGCTTACCAATCCACCGATTGACACGATTTACAATCCGATAATGTGAAGCGCGTATACCTACAATAAAAGAGTATTTTTGCATATATCGTAATGTACGCATGTCAATAGGGAAGTTTCCACCTACAGAAATCACCGCTTCATGATACATGGCCACCTTTTTAATTACTTCAAATTCTGCACGACGAAATGCCTTTTCACCTATTGTCTTAAAAATATCAGCAATAGGCATATTATATCGTTTTTCTAATATTCGATCCGTGTCAACAAACTGCCAGCCTTTGGCATCCGCTAAATTTCGACCTAAGTGACTTTTTCCGCTCCCCATAGAACCAATGAGGATAATGTTTCTCTTGATAGTCGTTTTCATGTTTTATAATATCTCATTCTTCCATCTAGTAGTAAATTTTAACTTTATTTTACTATACTCGACTATACTTTGACAAACCATTAGGACTAATTTTTGGTATTTTCATAAATCTTACATTGTAAAGTAGTCACACTTTGTGAGTGAATAATTTTCTCTATCCTAAAACGCAAGGTAGGATGTACCTTTTGCATCCCTACCAACCACTGCACCATATCTAGGGTAGACCCTTGTACTACCACATCTAGGGATTCTGCTTCTTTGTGCGTACTGACCACCACTAAAGGTGTGTCTCCTATAGAGGACAATACTAAATGATACAAGCCTTCTAGGTCTAACACATTGTCATCTAATTGTTTTATAAATTGATAGCTTTCACTGTTTAAAAATGTTGTTTCTGCCTCCTGTGATAGTATCTCTTCATCAATCTCTGCAGAGATTCGTTTCGTTTCTCCTTGAAAGTACACCATCATACTAATACCCGTAACCACTACACAACAGTACACACTAACGACTAGAAGCAGACTTTTTTTGGGAATTGGTAAGGCTTTCCATAGTGGCTGTAATACGACTACGGTATAGTGCAGTTCCGGATTCTTTTTCCACCACTTCATCATAATGACGGTGACCTCCTAATCGACTCAACACTGAACTAAACTGATGCAATTCAGTTTCACTGCTTCCTTTAGCTTCTATATACCATTGGTTCATAGTAGACCACTCGACCAATTGAATGTGATATGTATTCGATGTATCTAATACATATATACATTCCTTCAACGTCCCCTGTGGCAATGGTTCTTCTTTTGTATTCTCATGAATCATAGAATCATATACACTATGAGCCTCTTTAGCATCAATATGGCGAGATATTATCTCTTTCTGTTTCTCTACAATGTCCTGATACTGTATATATGCTTTTGTGCCTATCGCCACAGAACCCACTAATATAATGATCACTAGAGCTAATAGGGCCCACCATATATTTTTGTACCGAATATACCAACACACCCACTGTATATCCGGTTCTATAAAATTAAGATTTTCTTTATTTTCCATCGACAAGTAACCTAATTGCTAAACCATATGCCATTTCATGATTTATATTCTGTGGGTTATAACCTTCTCCTTTATCTACTATATGAAGGGGTACCTGATCGATTGTTCCATAGGTTTCTAAAATAGTCTCAAAGGCTTTAGATCTTGTTTCATCAAAACCAACTACAATAGCTCCCTTAGGATAGGGCACCTGAAATTGTTTACTATCTTCATAGACCGTTTTACAGGCTTCCAATACTTCGTTCACATCTAATGACACTAAGGTATGCGCCGTACAGAATTTATCATTCCATAAAGATACTTGCACCTTATCTTCCTCTGGGGTGATACAAAGCATAGACGATTCTCGACCACGGCTGAACGCAAGAGGTGCTGGCCAGTAATCGATAACACGAAGATCTCCTCCGCCTTGTTGAATCCCTTGCGCCACCTGTTTCACTTGTTTTCGTTCTAAGGCTACGATGAGCATACACATTAGCTCCTCCGTTGTACCTGGTCTAGAGGCAAAATCGATAGCGTTAGGGAAATCTTCATTCTGAAAGATTCGTTTTCCCTCGCGGTGGGCAAATAAGTACTGATCTATTTTATGCATCATTGGTGTTTCCATGTATACTGATTGAAGTGACGATTCAAAAACACAACCAATAGATATACCAACTTCTCCATAATATTCAAAAAATTCTTTCACATCAGTTCCCTTATTACTGTGTCGTTTTTGAACGATTATATCTTCTAGCACAATAGTACCTTCAATTTTGTAGGCTTTTATCCCAACAATTTCATCATGTCCAATGGCAATACCCATCACTCGTTTACTTTTCACTACAAACCTCCTTACTCTCTGACCCATTCTATTTGTATCGTCTCTAATATGTCATTTTTATATATGGTCTTAATGTATACATCTTTTTTTATATTCGTTTCTGTTCCTACATCAGTACATAAGAGCCGTAAACAATAAAGTTGCTCTTCTTGTTCTTTATATAAAATAGCCTCAATCCGTTCCGTATCCGTTTCTTCTAGTACATATTTCGGTGAACCACTACCAGTTATTTCCTTTTGATGAGCTAAAAAGAATTTTTTATTTGTACCTAATACTATGCCTCGCTCTATACCATATTGACATCGAACAAAACGATATTCATCCATCATGCTTTGATAAGTAATCTGCATCGTATGTAGCCAAGCCACCCAAGTACCAATGGTTATCATCGCTATTAGTAATATCATGTATGATACAAAGCCATTTTTCTTTTGCCCTTTCCAGCGCAACATAATAGTTAACCTCGCATACATTACCTAATATAAATGCTCTACAAGCATCTATTTCTAACTAACTGTTTTTTTGTATATATTTTTACGGCTTCTGACATAATTCATAACCCTATAGATAGATTATGTATATTAACATGTATCCTTAGTATTTCTGCTCATATGCGGTATTTCTATCTATTATGACAAAGTACCAACTTACTTTGCTATATGTTGTAATCTCTGAAGATAGGTGGCATACGGCAGAATGCCTGTCTGTACATGATATCGGTTCTGTCCACCTTCCATAAGTTGAATATGATCTCGCCGCCAATAGGGACGTACCTCTGAATACCAATGTAAGTCAACGAGACCATCTGATCGTTCCTGAAAAAATGTAGACCCTTGCGGAAACACATGTATTTTTCCAATCTTGGGACTAATTTCATTTTCTGTAATATCCTGCAATTGTCCATCAGATAACATGGTCACAAAGGCATCTTGATAGACGCGTATCCTCCAGTTTGATGGAGATACTAACCATGACCCATCTTTACTAACTATCGGTCTTTTCTCACTATAGCGAAGGCGATTCATAATCTGTATACGACTAAACCTAGCATCTAACAGCAACTCATGACGATGATGCAACATATGTATCCACTTCACACTATGTGATGTGATTAAGAAAAATCCTGTTATGATGGTCATTAATAACAGACTTCCTAATACTGCTTCTACCAGTAAAAATCCTGCTGTTCCCTGCTTACCCTTGGGTATCCAACAAAAAGTCCTCGTCTTTTTCAAGCGTAATACCATACCCATGCATTTTACCTCGCCATAGCACATCACAATTTTTTATATACTTATCTCGAAATCATAACAATTCGTTTTTTAATCTATATCAGATAACTGCACCATATTTTCAGTTTGTATCTTTCGTCATCTTGATGGTGTATCTCATTGGCTAGAAGGCAATAAATAAGTAGTGAACCGATGTATTTCTTCACCATGACGATAGGCTATTACCGTCAATACACGTACTCCTTCTTGATTTATTTCTGTCTTGCGCTGAAAATTAGTCGTTCCCACAGTTAGTGGTTCACCAGACTCCGGAATCTGTCCATATGCCCAACTAGCCTTCCCCTCTTCCATATACAAAATCATAGCTTGTAATATTCTATCTTCTTCCATCATTTTTCCATATTGTTGGATACTGCTCATCATGAGTACGAATAAAGTTGAACATAATAGACTCATTACAAACAGCGAAGCTAATACATCCATATAGAGAAATCCTTCCTCTTTTAGTTTCAAAATTTTGATTCCTCCCAACGTATACGCCCTGATTGACGGGCAAAAATGAATGTACGTTTATAGCGAATTAGATCATCTACTAATGTAACAGTAAATACTTTCCCAACTCCTTTATGAGCTGTAAATCGAATACTGGGGTAAGTTCCAGTAAATTCGATATGCATAGATTCTGGTAAATTACGGTACACTAAAGAGTTATTTGTATTAATATATCCATATCGCATACGCTCTAGGACAACACGATTGGCACCATTATTATTCTGTAAGTTTCCATACAAAGTGGCAAGTTGCATACGCTTCACATGCGCAAATAAGATACGACCTTCTCGATCAAATACATGATACTCTCGTTGCTCTTCATTATGTAATAATAAGACCATGCCTATAACAAGAGAAAAAATAGTCATATATAGTAAAACTTCCACTAATAAGAACCCTTCTATATTCTCTTGGCTTTTCACTAAAGCCACCTCCCTACAGGGCATATGAATAGTAATATGGTTGCCATACTGAAAGAAGGGCCAAAGGGAATATAGGTATGATTCGGAGATGTAATACGCCACACACAACTGTACAAGATGCCAATGACAGAGGAAAGTCCGCATAATGCCAAACATTCCACTGATGTGAGCCAACAACTAATGGCCATCAACCATTTGATGTCACCTAATCCCACACCGCCACGGCTAAACCACCGCAATGACCACCACAATCCACCCATACAGAGGGCATTGACTACTATCATCAATACATCACCATTACCTATCCACTGGTAAACAAATCCACATATACAAATTAGAATAGCTCCCTCATCGGGAAGAATGTAATATAGCTTATCGATGGTTGATCCCCAAAAGAGCGTTACCTCCAGCATATAAAGAAGTGCCAGTTCATAGATATTCGTAATGTATCCAACTTGATAGGTATAGCAAAGCCCTACTGTCCCTATGACATGAGCAAAAATGGACATAAGGCACCACATACTATGTGTTTTCATATAGGTCCAAGAAACAATGAGATAGAGGCTTGCAACTCCTGTGATACCTGCAATACCTCCTAATACATACTCCATATTTCCCTCTTCCTTCAACTAATTAATTAGCCGCATCAGGTGCAGTGACAGCAATATGTTTACCTTTACCGCCTTCATTTTGTACACTGGTGACTGTATATTCTCCACCCTTAGGAGTTTTCACATGTTCTGTTAAATAGCCTTCTTTGTACAATGTCTCTACCGTAGGTACTGTATCGGTAGATTGTTCCATCATATACAACTGTGCTGCATTAGAAATCGTTGTAACATCTGATTTAATTTTCGCTTCCTTTGCCTTATTTGAGGCATTTAAAAACTGTGGCATTGCCAAGGATGCTAAAATAGCAATGACTGCTACCACAACCATTAATTCCACTAAGGTAAATCCATCTTGTTGCTTCCGTTGTCGTAAAGACAAACGTTGTCGTACTGCTTCCATAATTCCTCCTATTGAATGGCTGAAATTGAATTAAACATCGGTAACATTACCGCTACCACAAGTAAAGCGATTATACTGCCCATAATGCTGAGCATAATAGGTTCTAATAATTGTTCTCCTCGTTTCACAGTCCGGCCCAAAATCCCCTTATAATACGCATGCCCTTGGTCTAACATACTTTCTAGATCCCCTGTTTCTTCTCCGATGTGAAGCAAATCCCATAAAAAAGAAGTTCCTAATTGCACCTTTTCTAATGAATCCGTAAATCCATGACCTTGGGAAATACGAGTTTTCACCTCTTTTTGTAATGCACTTGCCCAGCGGTTGCCCCACAACGATTCTGTCATATCCAACAGTTGTAACAAAGGTATACCGCTTTTTAAAAGTAGCTTCCAAATTTGACACATACGTACCATCGTATACGCTATAAGCCATTCCCTTTGTGCCATACATAGCCAAACCTTACGATGCACACTGAATTTCACAGATTCTCGTTCGTACGATTTCCATAAAACCATACCGAATGTTAGTAAAGTAATCAGGAGATACACCCCTTTTTGTTGTAACCATGTACCTCCTGCAAAAAGAGCTGCTGTAAGCGGTGGCAATTCAATTTGCATGCTCTCAAAAACTGATTTAAATTGCGGTAAAATAAAACCCACTGCAACGCCTACAAATACTATCATAAGTACCACCAAAAATGATGGGTATGTAATGGCTGATACTAATTGTTGGCGTAATCGATGCTCTTCTTCGTACATACTTTGAATCATGCCTAACGATTCAACTAGGGTTCCTGATGCTTCCCCCGCCTCCAATATAGTGGTAACAATGATAGGGCACTGGTACTTGGATAAACTCTTTGATAGTGCCATACCACGTCCTACATCTTCACGAATATCTCCATAAGGAATAGTGGCCCCTTTTGTATTGACCATCATATCCAAGGCTTTTCGTAAAGAAATACCTGCGCCCAACAACATATGTAATCGATAGGCAAAGTGAATCATATGAGCTGCTTTCCATTGCTGTTTTCTTGACTTCACAACAACACATTCCAAATGAATCGGTGTTATCGATTGATAGGCTAGCTTTGCCTGCACTTCCTCTTCAGAGTCGCCCCATACTTTGCCTGACACTATTTTTTTATCCGTCGTAAATCCTTCATACGTATACCAACTCATAGATATTCTCCACTAATTTACCTGTAATACAGACTCTAACACTGGCGATGAACCATAGATTGACCTTAACTCGGCAACTGCCATTTCCAGTGTTTTCATGGGCCTTTGCGTTTCTTGTATGGATACGATTTGTGGCTCCTTTCGTTGCCGTATCAAGTTAGCCACTGCAGGGGTATTAATTAAAATATCTCGTACCGGTATAAATCTATCGTCGATAACAACCAGTCGTTGACAGATGACGGCTCGTAATATCTGTGAAAGTTGTGTCCGCACTTCCTCTTGTTGGTGTGCTGGAAACATGGAAATCATCCGATTAATGGACATAGTAGCACGTTGCGTATGCAAGGTAGCAAATACGAGATGCCCCGTTTCCGCCGCATGTAGTGCCGCTTCCAATGTTTCCTTATCCCGTACCTCACCGATTAAAATCACATCTGGATCTTCTCGCAATGCATCTCGAATACCGTCTGCCATATGATGAAAGTGTGTATGCAATTCCCGTTGATGTATTAAGGACTGTTGATGGTCCAATACATATTCTATAGGGTCTTCTAGTGTAATAATATGGCGTCGCATACTTTCATTGATGTGCATTAAACAAGAGGTAAGAGTGTAAGATTTTCCTGAACCAGTAGCACCAGCGATAATGACTAAACCTTCTTTGAAAGAAGATATACGGCGCAATAAATTGCCCTCTTCCGATGTATCGAGACCTGTTTTAGGGCGATACAAAATACGTAAGGTACCGCCCCAACCAGAACGCCAACGGAATAGATGAACCCGAATGCGTAAGCCTTCAAAGGTCATGGCTCCATCATAGGACATCAAAGTATCCGATATGGTATGTACTTGGTCGGTTATAAACGTTAGCATGTCTTCATCAGATAAGTGGTACTCTGTAGGTATTACATCCATGCCCAAGCGCCAAAAGACCGTACCACTTTGTACATGAATATCTGTAGCCCCTCGCTTGATAGCTTCGTGTAATACTTGTGACCAAATCATAGTACTACCCCCACACGAAGTACCTCTTCTTCCGTAGTCAAACCTTCCTCGATGGCTCGCCGAGCTGACTCTTCCAAAGAACAAAGCAGATAGGAATCTAGCTGTTGCCAATGGCAATCATGGTTCGGAATGGCTAGTAACTCATACAATCCACAGCGACCATGATACGCTCCATCTACTAGCGTTCGTACCAATCGTTGCGAGATAACACCGGTTAAGGTGGCACGTACAAGATAGTCTTCTACACCCATATCCACCAATCGTTCCACCACACCTAGGGCATGGTTCGTATGAATTGTGGAGAGCACACGATGCCCCGTAAGCGCTGCCTGTACCGCTAGCTGCGCCGTTTCTTGGTCTCGAATTTCACCAACTACTATGGTGTCTGGATCATGCCGTAAAATAGCACGTAATCCCTTACTGAAAGTCATACCAATCTGTGGCTGTACACCAATTTGAACAGCTTTTTCTACGATACGTTCCACTGGATGCTCCAAGGTGATGATTTGCTCCTCTTCTCCATTAAGTTCTTGTAATAATGCATACAAGGTAGAACTTTTACCAGACCCTGTAGGCCCACACACAAGCAGTAATCCATGTGGGCGTGCCAATAACCTGCGCACCTCTGCACTGATATGAGCAGGCATCCCTAATTCTTCTAAGGATTTTATTTGTTCATCATGCCAAAAGAGTCGGCATACAAGACTTTCACCATACACAGACGGCAAGGAAGACATACGTATCGTTCCTGAGTGATTTCCATGAGTCCACACATACCGCCCATCTTGAGGTAATCTTTTTTCACTAATATCTAAAGACCCTAACACTTTCAAACGATTCATCAGCTGCTCACCTTCTGGCATGGGAATCCGAGCTATCTCTTGCAAACGACCATCCAAACGAAATCGTACTTGCACCTCTTTTTCTAAGGTATCAAAATGCATATCACTGGCTCCACTTTCATAGGCACGCTGAAAGAAATGATCCAGCTCAATCTCCACATGGTACATAATTTCACCTCCTTTACTTGCGTACTTAGGATTTCTCTATGCACCCTCTAAAGCCCTAGAAAACACTCCTACCAGTCAACGTTGACTAGTAGTGCTATTTTAGGAGTAATTAATCAAAAAAGGGTCGTAACAAAGATGTAGAATCTACATATTGTTACAACCCTTATATATTGGCATGTCTAGCTAATTCCTCTTATCGTAAGATAAGTGCTTAGCGCTTTTTCTGTTTTTTATTTGTTTCTTCTTGTTGGAGCAATACTTTTTTTACTTCATCATGGATAAATTTAGAGTATTCTTTCACTCCTGTATCATTCGGATGGATACCGTCATCTCCAAGCCAGTCACGATGTTTTGCTGCTAGGCTAGCCCAGTCGATGATATGCACATTCGGATGTTCTTTGGCAAGCTTAGTTAAGTATGTATTATTGGCTTCAATCCATTGGATGCCTGGCGCATAATTGTTGATCCAGAAAATCTGACGATTGGACCCTAAATACTGCACCAATGCTTTTGTTTCATCTTCATAATAGCCTGTAATGGGACCATTCGTACCAAGGCCAATAAGGACCGCATTGCCTAATTGTTGCTTAGCATCCATTTGCTTTGCAATCCCTAAACCTGCTCCTACATAGCGAGATACTTTGGCATCAATTTGTATACCTGCAAAGTCCTTTCGTAATGCATGCGCGGAACCAAGCATGACGGAATCACCAATAGCTGCCATATGCACCATATCTTGTGGATCACTGACAGTAGACAAATCGATTACCTTCGCATTTTCTGCAGCTTGGGATTCTGCATTCTTCGCCAATCGCACTTGCAATTCTGTCACATCTTGTTGCTTCTCTTCTGATGCTGTGGCAAATGCATACATACCTAGGGCAATACAAATAGCCCCCACGATAGAAACAACTTTCACATAGTAGGAACGAACGACATCCACAATGGCACGGACACTATGTTGACGGACACACCAATTCGTCACCGCTTCAGACCAAAGTGTAAGGCCTATGATAGCCGATACTAAGACGATATAGTAGGCTATAGGTGATGCAAAATATTCCATGAAACCCATATGTTCAAAGAGATAAATCATTGGATATTGCCATAAAAATAATCCATAACTATGTTTACCAAACCATGCGAGGAGTGGCACATCAACCAGTTTTCCAAGTGGCGTATTAGGACGTTCTACTAACCACACCATGAAACCAAATAGACAAGTAAATGCTACCATGCCATAGGTATAAAGAGAAGGGCTTTGCCCATCTAAATAGATGTACCCTAGCACTGTTACAATGATACCTACCAGTAGGAGTACACTGCTGATGACATTTCCTTTCATAGTGCCCAAAGGATATAGTTTTTGTTCACTCCGGTGCAATCCCAAAAAGGCACCCAATAGCAATGCGAATAGCCGTGTGTCTGTGCCGTAATAAAAACGAGATACGTCCATACCCTCTGTATATAGTAGAGGCATAATGACAGAGGAACCTAATGCTAACACCAACATCCATACTAGACCGATGGTATAACTCCATTGTCTTTTCAGTGCTGTATAGATCCAAAATAGAATTGGCCAAATGACAATGTATTGAATTTCTACCCCTAAGAACCACATATGGGTGAATGGCGATGTGTTTAATAAACGGGTAAAATAGTCCGCATTTTGTGCGATTTGCCACCAGTTATTATAGCCCAGCAAAATGGAAATCACTTCTGGGCGTATGCCCGCTAGTTTTTCAGGTAATAGCAAATGCCATAGCCCTAATATGACCGTCACCATCAACACTAAGGGGATAAGAATCCGCTCTGCTCTACGCTGAAAAAATTTGGAAATGCTATAATTTCCCACCTTCCATTGTTGATTTGTGGTGAAAGCTAATAAATACCCCGATAAGACAAAGAAAAGGGAAACCCCCATGAACCCGCCACTGGCTGCATGGGGAAATAAATGAAATATCGTGACCCCTAAAATGGCTAACCCTTTTAGCCCGTCAAGGCCTTTCACAAACTGACCTGGTTTGACTCCTATAATACGTTTTTTCTGTCTTGAACCGAGCCCTTGATGCGGTTCTTCTAACTCTGGTGGCATCATTTGTCTTCCCTTCCATTATGAATAATATATACTACATTATTTGATACGTAATATACATTATAGCATAGAGAATGGGCACTGCGTAGAGTAAATTTTAAGAATAGTAAGCACTTTCTTATTACAAAAAAAGCAACAGAATTTTCACATCCTGTTGCTCTTATCATATCTTATTCTTTGGTTTTTCGACTGGTATCGCCCATACGGGTTAGTTTCACTTCCCCTAGTTCTACCCCACGAGTATGTTGTGTATGAGACCATACTTTATCGTGGCGATTCAAATATCCTAGGAATGTAACTGGTACCCAAGAATAGATGAATAGCGGATACAATAGATAATAGATCCAAACTTTTGGTGGCACTTTAATTTGTGCTAACACAATAAGTGGAAATAAATATTGTCCAATACCAATAATCTGCCATACTTGTACTGGCAAAATTTGGTAAATAATATTCGTATACAACGGTACAATACCATTGATATAGGTCATAATAATATAAAAAGCTGACAATAACAAGAAATAGGGCTGTGTAATCTGCACAATCCCATCTAGAATCGTCCATTTTCCTTTCTTAATACCTTGCACAAAGAGTTTCGGAATATACCGTTCTCCTGTATCAAAATGACCTTGAGCCCAACGTTTCCGCTGATTCCATGACTGCATAAAGGTCAATGGTTTTTCATCATAGACGATAGCATTATGCGCCCATGTTGTTTTCACTCCATGGATTAACAGTTTCAAGGAAAATTCCATATCTTCCGTCAAGCTATTACATGACCAACCATAGTCGCGGATAATATCTGTACGAATACACATACCTGTACCACCCAAGGCTGTGGAAAGTCCCAAGTTATATTTCGCCAAGTGCCACATATGATTGACCATCCAAAAGGCAATGGCAAAGGTACCAGCTACCCATGTATCGGTTGGATTCTTCGCATTCAAGTACCCTTGAATCACTGGCTCCCCTTTTTCCAAATGACGATTCATTTCATAGAGGAAATGAGGATGCACTAGATTATCCGCATCAAAAATTACGAATGCATCATACTTGCGTTCCATGGCGAATACTTTGTCAAACATCCAGCCCATGGCATATCCTTTACCCACTTCTTCTGTGTTAAAACGTTCATACACTTCAGCACCAGCTTCACGGGCAATCTTGGCAGTGTCATCTTTACAATTATCTGCCACCACAAAGATATCATATAAGTGGCGAGGATAATCTAAGACCTGTAGATTATTCACCAATTGACCTATCACGGCACTTTCATTATGGGCACAGACAATAATAGCAAAGGAATGTTTCGGCGGACATTCTGTTTTATCACTTTTATGCCACATGCCACAGACCATCAACACAAAGTAATACAAGGTATAAAATACGATAATTACCTGTATGGGAATCATAATTAGGTCAAACCAAACGTAATTCATCCTAGTTCCTTCCTATTTACGAATGTTGTTGATGATAGTATTACTAATACCATATACAGCATATAATACAAAAATCAAAACCGGCCAGGAGCGATAGTCCATCAATAAACAAAACACACCACAACCTACAGTAATACCTACAGCAATCGGTTGCACTGGATCGCTACCTTTCCCTTTGAAATCTGGATGATGCACATTGCTAACCATCAAGTAACCTACGACGATCATAGCTAACATCAACGCCACATCAGGAATACGAACACCACTTAACACATAGGTAGCTGCCATACAACCTGCTGCAGGAATCGGTAACCCTTGAAAATAACCATGTACTTCTTCTGTCATAATATTAAATCGTGCCAATCTGAAAGCTCCCAACACAGAGAATACCAACAATGGCACATAGCCTAACCAACCATAGTGATCCAAACTCATCATATACAGCATAAAAGCTGGAGATACGCCAAAGCCAACTACATCGGCTAAAGAATCTAATTCACGGCCAAAATCTCCAGAAACACCCAAAGCACGAGCAATACGTCCATCTAAGCCATCGGCTAATAAGGACAAAAGCACACATATGGCTGCCCAAGTAAAATTACCTGTAGCAGATAAACTAATGCCTATCACACCGAAGGCTAAATTTGCTGCTGTGCAAAGATTGGGAAATATAGACTTATTCATCTTTCACCCTCCCAATAATCGTTTCTCCACCAACTACATGTTGCCCTTTTGTGACGCAAATCTCTACGTCTAATGGAACAAATAGCTCTGTGCAAGAACCGAATTTAATCATACCATACAAGGTACCTTGCTCCAAGGTATCTCCTACATCTGTCCAAGACACGATACGTCTAGCCAACAAGCCCGCAATCTGTGTCACCACAATTTCCATCTTGTCATTTTTAATGCTAATTGTATGACGTTCATTTTCATATCCTACTGAATCTTTATAGGCAGGTAAGAAACGACCTTCTGTATATTGTCGAAACGTAATTTCACCTGCCATTGGAGCCCGATTCACATGGACATCAAAAACAGATAAAAAAATCGTTACTTTTTTACATTGTTGATGTAAATATGTGTCCTCAAACACTTCTACTACTTCCATCACTTTTCCATCCGCAGGTGATACTAACACCATTGGATCATGAGGAATACGGCGATTAGGATTTCTGAAAAAATAAGTAAAGAATAATGCCAGTACAAATGGTATAATTCCTAACCACCATGATAGAAAGTAGCCTACCAGTGCTGTCACAACAAGACAAGCACCGATTAAAGGATATCCTTCTTTAACAATCAAACCCATACTAAACCTCTCTTAACTAGTGATAGCTCCAACAAGATACAACTATACTGTATCAATGTTTATGGCGCCATACAGTCCACATAAATTTAGGCAATGCTAACATACGAATGATACGTTTCGGTTGCAATGCCAATCGATATAACCACTCTAAGCGGTTTTCTTGCATCCATACAGGAGCTCGTTTCAACATGCCCGCTAATACATCGAAAGAACCACCCACTCCCATGGCGACTACACCATCTAAATGGGCTAATTTTTCTTGAATCCAAAACTCTTGTTTCGGCACCCCAAAGGCAACAAACACTAATTGAGCCCCACTACGTTGAATCTCATCAAGAATGTCTACTTCTTCCTCCGCTGTGAAATATCCAGAATGATATCCCACTACCGGCAATTCTCCAAGTTCTGCTGTCATATTTTCTAAGGCTTTTTTGACAACTCCCTCAGCTCCACCTAAGCAGTATATCTTTATATTATGTGCTTTAGCTGCCTTCAATAAGTGTTGCAATAGGTCACAACCTGTTACTCGTTCTGGAAAACGCTGTCCCTGTTGCTCAGCTGCCCATAAAGCACCTGCTCCATCCGGTACAACGAGATCCGCTTGTTGCAGAACCTCTAACAATCTTTGATCATCCTGTGCCATCATAATCATTTCTGCATTGGCCGTTGCCACCATATGTAATTTTGGCTGTCCCACTAATGAAAGCACTCTATCTACGGCTTCCGTCATCGTTACCGCATCAATTGGGACGGATAGCACATGTATTTGATTCTGCACCATTCACCTCATCTACTCTAGTATGTAAACAAGAAGGACAGGACATATGAAAGAGACTACACCCTATCATAGACCTATCCTTCTGGTAGGTAATTTTCCTAATTATTTCTTTTCGCAGCGCATAACGCCAGCTTCCATATAGTTATCAGCTTTCATGTCCACGAAAATTACTTTTACCGCTTCTGCCGGTACTTTTACAGTTTCTACAGTTGCTTTTGTAATCGCTTCGCCAAGAGCTTTCTTTTGTTCAAAAGTACGACCTTCAACAAGTTCTACATGAATAATAGGCATGAGTCTTTCCTCCCTCACCACTAGATATCTATAGCACCATGCTACAGATAAAATCTCACCTTATTGTATCATAGATAGCCCTTAATAAACAACTTTAGCTATACAAAATACGCATATATTGTGGACCAAAACGAGATTCCATTTGATGTCGTAATATTTCTTGCACTTCATCAAAGCCATGAGCTTGCAAATAAGCCTTCGCATCTTCACGTGCCTCTACAAGAATCGGTATATCTTTGATAATGTTCGCAACTTTCAAATCTGGCAGACCTGACTGAGCCAAGCCAAATAATTCCCCTGTACCACGGATGAGCAAGTCTTGTTCTGCTAGTTCAAATCCGTCTTGCGTTTGTTCCATCAGTGAAAGTCGAGTTTTGCTATCAGGGTTTTTACTATCACTAATCAGAATACAATAGGCCTGTGCCGATCCACGACCTACACGACCACGCAATTGATGCAACTGGGATAAACCAAAACGTTCTGCATTATGGATACACATAATCGTCGCATTCGGCACATTTACGCCTACTTCAATCACCGTAGTCGATACTAACAAATGAATCTCTCGACGATAGAACGCATCCATAATTTCTTCTTTTTCCTTTGGACGCATGCGACCATGCACCAAACCTACACGATAGTGTGGCTCAAAATATTCTTTATATTCATAATAAATTTGTTCTGCTGCTTGTAAATCCATTTTTTCAGACTCTTCTACTAATGGACACACTGCATAGACCTGACGGCCCGCTTGCATTTCTTTTTCAAAAAAATGCAACAATCGCTCTTTATAGGACGAATCCACAGCGTAGGTCTTCACAGGCTTACGACCTGGAGGCATTTCCTTAATCAAAGAAAGTTCTAAATCTCCATAAATAGATAAGGTCATAGTCCGTGGTATAGGGGTTGCCGTCATAATTAGCACATGAGGGTGGTCTCCTTTTCGCTGCAATTTTGCCCGTTGTTCCACACCAAATCGATGTTGTTCATCCACTACAATTAACCCTAATTGATGGAATACCACCTTATCTTGAATCAACGCATGGGTGCCCACCAAGACATCGATGTCTCCTCGTTCTAAGGCTTCATAGAGATCTTGCTTTTTTTTCGTTGAACCAGTCAACAATGCCATTCGTATCGGAGCATCTTGAAAGAGTTCCTGAAAGCTTTCAAAATGTTGTGTGGCTAAAATTTCCGTCGGCGCCATAATCGCCCCTTGAAATCCATTTTCTACTGCTTTAGCTAACGCCAAAGCAGCTACTACCGTTTTACCAGAGCCTACATCACCTTGTACTAACCGCTGCATGGCTTGGGGCTGCTCCATATCCTTAGCAATCTCCCCAAAGGCTTTCTCTTGGTCCCCTGTTAACGTAAATGGCAATCCTCGGCGTATGCGATTCACTAAGGAACCATTCTCAGTCATAGGGAATCCCCCCTGGTCCTGTTCATGGGCACGAAGAAGCAATACCCCCATTTGCATAATCCATAGTTCTTCATAGGCTAATTGTGCACGTGCCTCTTGGTAGCGTTCCCACGATGTAGGAAAATGCATTTCTCGAAAGGCATCATAACGGCTCATGGTAAACTTGTCTCCCATCACATCTTGAGGGACCACGTCTTCTAAAGTGCCATTATGGTCAAACCAATTTTTAATGGCTACGCGAATCCCCCACTGTTTCATACCTTCCGTCAAACCGTAGACCGGTACAATACCACGGTCTATGACTTGTCCTTCTTCTATCATTTCCACTTGTGGTGTATTCATTTGGTACGCACCATAAGTATGTTCTATCTTCCCATAGGCATATATTTGTTGACCTAGTTTATAAAAGTTTTTCTTATAGGCTTGGTTAAAAAAGGTCAAGTTTAATTGACGTATTCCATCAGATAGAGTAACCGTTAAAATATGCATACGTGGTCTTGGGCGTTTTTCACTGACCCTTACTACCTGCCCTGTCACACCTATCATCTCTCCTATAGGAGCTTCACAGATCGTATACACTTGCCGTCTATCTTCAAAAGTACGTGGAAAATAATGCAACAAACCTGTTACCGTATAGATTCCTAATTTATTCAATTGTTTCACTCGTTGCGGTCCCACACTCTTTATAGATTGCAATTGTTCGTTCATATTCTATCTGTACTCTTTCCTTTTTTCTAAAAGTACCCTCTACTCTATCCACTCTGAAAGCATGCTACATGACTAATTTGTATTAGTTGCTTAATACATAAGAATCGCCATACTGTAAACACTCTCTAATACTCTGTTATAACCAGCCTCACTGTATCTATGTATGGTATGCATCTATGTGTGTATCTATCCTATGACACACTATCATACGTAGCAGCTACTTGATATTTTATATTATACCATAGAGAGACAATACAATATGAACTCTGCCTAAAAATAGGTGCAAAAAAAGAAGGGCACTTTGTAAAAGAGTTACGTGAGTTAGGTTATATAACAAAGTGTCCTTCTATGATTAAATTATACATCTTGTTTAAATTAAACGCAAGTCATATTTTAATAAAATTTGACAGTGTTTACTATTTTAGTATATAGTTAATAAGCTAGTATAATCTTATCTAAAAGGAACAAATGCACTTGCATTGCTATCCCCTTTTATGATAAAATACATATGTTATATTAGTAGTAAACACTTTGGAGGTGGAAACAAATGGCAAACCTTTGCGAAGTATGTGGTAAATCCACTACTACGGGTATGAATGTTTCTCATTCCCATATCCGTTCCAAACGAACTTGGAAACCAAACATCCAAAGAGTACGAGCAATTGTAGACGGCGAAACTAAACGAGTTAACGTTTGCACACGCTGCCTTCGTTCTGATAAAATTACACGCGCGTAAGATTTTGAAGGTACATGTACTCAAAAAAGAGGCTATCAGTCAGGAAGAATATTCTTCAGTACTGATAGCCTCTTTTGCTATGTTTAACTTTATTATAGTACTGTATACTTAGACCCACAAAACGCAGGGTTCATTATACCCTAATAATAGTTCATCGTGTGCACTCCTTAAATACTTCTTGAATCGCTTCATTATTTTCATTATACGCTTAACTCTACAAAAAAGTAAGTAAAAACCACTAGTTTCCAAGTTCACATAAGAAACTTTCCCCCACAAAGGATTCAGTAACCCCAAAGTTTTCCAATATGGTTTGTCCAATGTCCGCAAAGCTACGTCTATCCCCTAGATCAATAGGCCCTGTGAAAGATGGTGAGTACGCCAAGAGGGGCACGAGTTCCCGTGTATGGTCTGTTCCCTTCCAAGTCGGATCATTACCATGGTCTGCCGTAATGAGTAACAAATCATCTTCCGTCAATAACTCTAGTAATCCACCCAACTGGTAGTCAAACATTTCTAACTCACAGCCATACCCCTGCACATCACGACGATGCCCATACAAGCTATCGAACTCTACTAGATTGACCATCATATAGCCATGAGTAAATTTACCTTCTAACGTAGTATCCGATGTATCAGGCATACTATGTGTACTATGTGTACTATGTGTACTACATGTACCATGTGTATCATCTGCACTATGCCCCAACAAGGCAGCTACTAGATTCATGCCATGAGAATTAGATTTTGTTGGGTAGGATTGATCCAAACCGATATGAGCGTAAATATCCCCAATCTTTCCTACTCCAATTGTGGGCACCTTCGCATCTTGTAAAGCTTGTAACACAAATCGACATTCTGGTAATCGACTATAGTCATGCCGATTCGAGGTGCGTACAAAATGACCTGGCTCCCCCACAAAGGGACGAGCAATGATGCGCCCTACATAGTAATCCCCAACACATACTCGTTCCCGTGTAATTTGGCACATCTTGTATAGGTCCTCTAAAGGAATGATGCTTTCATGGGCAGCAATTTGAAACACCGAATCGGCAGACGTATATACAATGGGGTTCCCCGTTCTCATATGCTCTTCCCCAAGGCGCTCTATTATCTCCGTCCCCGATGCCGCTTCATTGCCTAGGAATCCATAGCCAGTTTCCTTCGTAAAAGTATCCATCAACTCTTGAGGAAACCCATCATAAAAGGTTGGGAAAGGAACTTTCACAGGGTGCCCCATCATTTCCCAATGACCACTGGTGGTGTCTTTTCCTGTACTTTGTTCATGCATGCGACCAAAGGCACCCACTACTGTATCTTGTTGCGGTGTGATATCTGCAATCTTACCGATGCCTAATTTGCGTAAATTCGGAATTTGTAAAGGCCCTACCTCCTCTTCAATATGGCCCAATGTATTAGCACCCAAATCTCCAAAACGTTCTGCTTCCGGACTATGTCCAATCCCTACACTATCTGTGACAATCGTAATAATTCGTTTAAACATAGAGACCTCCTCTTTGTTAAACACTCGTAAACAATCTATGCCTAGGAAGTTAAACTCCTAGGCATTCTTTCATTATTTTAAATACGGCATAGCTAATAACAACGCAGACAAAGATTTACTATCTTTGATTTTCTCTTCCTTAATGCGTTGTAGCAGTTCGTCGAACGTATAGCGCTCTACTTCCACATATTCATCTTCATCCCAATGGATTTCCCCTTTGGAAAGCCCTTTTGCTACATACAAATGAATAACTTCATTGCAAAATCCAGGAGACGTTGCAATAGTACCTAGACTAATCCATTCCGATGCGATAATGCCAGTTTCTTCTTCTAGCTCTCGTTTAGCACATACCAATGGATCTTCCCCAGCATCTAATTTGCCAGCTGGAATTTCCAATAAATAATCGTTCAAAGCATAGCGGAACTGCTTTTCCATAATGATACGATTGTCTTCATCAATGGCTACCACAGCACTAGCTCCTGGGTGATGTACTACCTCTCGCCACGCTTCCTTACCATTGACATCGGCAATATCATAGGTTACTTTAATCAATTTACCATCGAATTTCATTTCCGATGAAAGTTTATGTTCTCGCATGGGTCCTCCTTAACCTTCATATATGATGAACCCTTCATGGGATTCTTCTGTTAATTTAATTACCTCACCATATTTACGACTAATACTCATATTCCAGACTACTGTTTTATCGATAGCTGCAAAGTATTCCTCTTTAGAGTAGTTCTCATCATAGTGTATTGCCCAATTACCCACGAGTTCCTGTAACTGCAATAAAACAGCATATTCATGTTTACAATGGCCCTCACAATAGCAATTACATACGCTCGCTTTGATTTCCTCATCTTCATAGATGAAAGTAACCTCATAGTACTCAGAACCTTGTACAATGGCATACCCCTCTCCCTTATCGATAGAGAGATAAACCACACGATCTTCTTCATAATAACCTTCTCCACGCTCTGCTCGAATAGAAGATATAGGGAAACCATCTAAATTGAATCATGAAAGCGGAACCATATCACTATTACTTACACAAGGACCATCAGACAAAGGCGATAGAAACCAAAGGCGCATTTTATCCTTTTCAATACTGTTACGTTGAAAAGTCACACATAAGTGTTCTATAGGAGAAAATTCACCATATAAGGATGTGTCAATCTTTGCTACCACACGTTCATATTTAGAAGGTCGGATCTTACAAAAATAGTCTAAATCCCGTACCATGCCAATCTTGTCTTGCATAGGACCCGTTACATAGACCAAGTCTCCACCCCATATATCCATTTTTTCACAAATGAACGTACCTACTTCTCTGGAGTTGCCAAACTGAACCTCTGCTAGATATATCTCTGGACGTGGAAAAATTATATCATCGCTTTTGCCTATAATAGTAGGATGAGAAGTGTGAATTACGTCTTGCTCTGCATTAGTGTTTTGTTTGTTATGTTGATTAGGAGAAAGTTGTTTCATTGGGGTCCTTTCTATAAAGGAAAGAATGATATATCCTAATATATCAAATAATGTTTTTTAATACACCATTTGATAAATCATTAATATTGTATAGATTAGGTAGTATCTCAAATGTTTCCCGTAAGTTATTTTTAGCTTTATGCCAACCTTTTCCATCCGTAAACCACATAAACTCTACATTAGGAATATTCTTAGTTTCTTCTGTAATCATTTTGTACGATCTTGCTGTTTCGTTTAACTTAGACCCGCCTGTAGCATAAAAGTTAACTTCAATTAAATATATTGTTGTATTACATTTAATTACATAATCAAATCGTTTCTGAGTTGTTCCTTCATTAGTAATAGCGGATAAGTCAACGTTAAAGCGTTCTTCAATTTCATTTTGATAGATTTCTTTAAACATAGTCTCTCCCATAACATATCCTTCTTGCTCTAGGTATTGCTGAACAATAGCTTCCATTGAGTGACCAGTTCTGTTTTTACGTCCATTCGTATCCATGCCTACTTCTACACCAGTTACATAGTCCAATAGACTTGCAACTAAATGATGTTCTAGTAAATCATATATTCCTGTTTTCTCCATAAATAAAGAATATTCCTCAGGTGTATAATCATGTTTTCTAAAGTCAAAATAGAAATCTTTTTCTGGATCTTTTACAACAACGATGTCTTTAAGTCTTTTAGCAATAATAATAGGCACAGCGCGCAATACTTCTGGATACTCATTATATAACTTTAAAAAATCTTGTTTAATATTCTTACTTCCTATTAAGCTATTCAAAAGGCATAATGGAATTTTAATATCATTGACATTTTCATACACTTTTTCAAAATCTGTATAATATGTCCAACTTGCTACTGAATCCGTCATGGTATTTAACCATTCATCAAAGTTTCTTAAGACCACGTTTTCTCTCCTTCATGCTCAATTCTTCTTATTGCTATATCTAAATACTCTTTTTCTGCATCTATTCCAATGAAACGACGACCTAAGCGTTTTGCTACTACTCCGGTAGTGCCACTACCCACAAAAGGATCCAAAATATAGTCCCCCTCTTTTGTGCTCGCTAAAATAATTCTTTCTAATAAATACTCTGGTTTTTGCGTTGGATGTTTTCCTGCCCATTTTTCCGCTAATTTTGTCAATGGTCCTGTCCATACATCTTTCATTTGTTTACCTGAATTAATTGACTTCATCAGCTCATAATTATAATAATGTCTTGCTCTTTTATCATTTTTACGTGCCCATAATAAAGTTTCAGTAGAATGTGTAAAATATCGACAAGATAGGTTAGGAGCTGGATTTGTTTTTTGCCAAGTAATATTATTTAAAATTTTATAACCCTCTTGCTCTAAGGCCATGCCTACAGAATAAATATTATGATATGTTCCAGAAATCCATATGGTACCATTAGGTTTTAAGATTCTTCTACACATTCTAATCCAAGTACGGTTAAAATGATGCTTATCTTCTAAAGAGTTAATTTTATCCCAATCACCTTTATTAACAGAAACAACATGTCCACCAGAATTAGAAATACCGTCATTACTTAAAAAATATGGTGGATCCGCAAAAATCATCTCGATACTATTATCTTTCATTTTTTCTAAAAAAGAAAATGTGTTTTCACAAATTAAAATAGAGCTTTCTTTATGATAATACGGTGTTATCATAGTTTCCTCCTTGAATATATCATAGTTCATAATTTGTTACTAAAATCTCCTTTATCTTTCCTCGGCTCTTTTGTGTAGCTCCATTAGTTCTCACTACATCGATTAAGTGCACATTAAAATCAGAATATAACTCTTGTGTCAGTTCACTTGCAGAATTTGAAAGCATAACATAAGCGCCTCTATGAGTTAATTCTTTTACCGTATCTCTTAATTTAACTTGGTCTTCATAAGAAAAACCCTCATGTGTATAAGATGTAAATGAGCTTGTTTCATTTAATGGAATATATGGAGGGTCAAAATACACAAAATCGTCTTCTTTTACTAATTCTACGGCTTTATAGAAATCTCCTTCTAGAATTGTAATATTATTACTATTTAAGTAAGAGCTTATATCACAAATTAAATCCTCATCAACAATTTTAGGATTCTTATAACTTCCGTAAGGCACATTAAATTGATTTTTGCTATTAACCCTGTACAATCCATTAAAGTCAACTCTAAGCATATACATAATCCTTGCAGCTCGCTCTACATCACTTAAATTAGCATATGAGCTATCTCTATCCCAGGATCTAACTTCTAAATAATAATCTTTGCTATTTTTATCCCTATGTTCAGATAATAACTCAATTAGATCTTTCGGATTATTTTTAATCACTTGATAGCAATTAATTAACTCTGTATTAAAATCGTTGATAATAGCAGTAGTTGGTTGCAACTCAAATAGAACAGCTCCACCACCAATAAATGGCTCAAAATAAGTATTAAATTGTTTTGGTATTTTTTCTAATATGACTGGTAAAAGCTGGCGCTTACCACCAGTCCATTTAGTGAAGGGTTTTAAATTTATCATTTTATATAAAATCCTAATTCTTAACATTAAATATATATATCATCTTGTCTTGTACAAAAAATCAGCTTCATGATTCAATGCTCTATACTATCCTATAAAATAAATCTATTTTTCTATATTTAAGGATTTCTTTAATAAATCATATTCATACTTCAAAAAATTGCCACTTAATGAGTGGAAATTTTCTTTGACCCATAATATTATTTCTTTTTCACTTATATTATTTCCAAGTTCTTTCTTCAACTTGTTTTCTAATTTTTGCACTGCCGAATATGGAAGTCCATAATCAATAAAAAACCTAAACCTTTCACCTATTTTCCCATTTTCCAGTTGCGAACAAAATATACTATAATCACCATACTGATCAATTTGATTTTCTCTATATACATATTTTTGAATAGAATCAACAACAGCTAATAGCTTGGGAATTTTATAGTTTGCATCATTTCTTATAAATTTTAAAACATCTTCTATTGCTCTATCGTGGATATTAGTCTTTTCATTTTGCTTTCTTGGGCTTCTTCTTAAATGATTTTCGTATTTCTTTATAGCTTGTTTTAACGGATTATTAAGAATATTTAATGCCATTACAGCTCTACCTTTAGATCGCTTCTCATTGTCTTCATTTTCCAAGTATTGGTAAGCTAAATAAAGTGTCCTCCACAATTGATTATATGAGGGAATTCCTTTCCATTGTAAATAGTCTAAACTATCTTTTTTTAATTGAATATACTGATATAATTTTTTTTGTCCCTCAATTGCAATAAAATTCTTTTTTATTATAGATTGTAAATCATCAGGAATATTGAGTGATAACGCCTTTTTTCTTTCAATATTTTTGACTCTTTCATTCGGTATATTAAACAATATTTCATCTGAAATATTTATTTGATCTATAAATGGAATATCTATTGAAAACTCTTTAGATTCTAGAATCTCATTAAATAAATAAACATTTCCAGTATAATATTTGCCCATCCGTCCTGCTCTACCCTTTATATTTGAAAAGTCAAAAAAATCTATTGCTTGAGTTCCTTTTTTCCCACTATATATAAGTATATTTTTTGCTACAGTATTCACTCCCTCTATTAATGAAGCTGTAGCAAATAGAATTTTTAAATTCCCATTATTAAACATTTCAACTTCAGAAGATACTATATGTCTAGGTAAAGCACCATTATGAACTCCTATGCCATACATCATGAATTTTTTTAAATTCCATTTTTCAGATACATTCTTATCCATCCATTCAAAAATTGGCAATTCTTTGTTAATAACTCTATTCTCACCTAAGAACTTTATATATTCATCAGCTAACTTATATCCTTCATTAGGGGATTTTACATATACAATACTTGGTTCTTTCAATTCACTTAGAATATCAAACAGCTTTGACTTCTTTTGATGATTATTTAATACTCTTTCATTAGAACGAATTTCTTTTATATTGGTATTAACTAATGAATAATCCGTTTGATAGAATTCAACATCATATGTCTTCCTAAAATTATCAGATAAAGAATTGACACAAGGCGTTAAAAATAAACTTTGTGGTTTATGTTCTAGAATTTTCATAATCGCTATATTTAAAGCATCTATTCTACTATCATTCCTTAAACTACTTACTTTATAAAACTCATCGACAACAAAAAAATCAATTCTAGGTAAATTTAAATGCTCAATTACTCTTTCAGCTGTTAATATAAAGATATTTTTATCTAAAACTGTTTGATTTGTATTTATAACAATATTATAGTAGTCCAAATACTTACTTAAATTCTTTCTTGTCTCATCTATTAAAGCTAAAGTTGGCTGTATGATTAATATATTGTCATAACATTTTCGAGCAACAAACTCTTCAATAAGAATACTTTTCCCAAAACTTGTAGGAGCACTAACTGCTATATTTTTATTCATACTAAGTGCTCTCTCTATCTCTTTTTGTTTCTCATGAAAGTATATATTATCTAGGTACTCTGATTTAAAATAAACGCTTCGAATACTGGCTTGCAAAGATCGTTTATATCCTTTTACCTTTTCACTTTTATTAATATAATATGGATAAAACCCAGCTCTTTCAATAAGATCTAACCAAATTATTTTTGATTCGTCATTGACATATTCCCAATTTTCTAAGATATTAATCAGAAATGTTCTTGCCTCAAAACTATCTATAATAGATGTATAATATTTTGCACGATTCCAATTATATTCAAAATCACGTAAGTCTTCCTTTTCAAACATTTTTTTCTCAGTCATATACTTTGTCCCGCTATTAATTTTTTATGTAAAGATGAAACAAACTCCCTCTTATTGTCATATGGAAATAAAAGCAAATAAATATCAAGTTCGTGTCTCCAATGGTGATCTTCAATTGACTTATTCATTTTTTCATACAATTCTAATACTTCGTTACTTAATTCTTGATTAAAATTATCTTTGTCAAAATTTTTTAAACTTTTACTCTCAAAGCCAGCAAATAAGCAAATCTTAATATCTGCCAATCTTCTTAAGTTTCTTGTTTTTGGATTTAATAATTTTAGAATAAATTCATCATGTTTATCATTTGAATCAGATAACCTATTTGTAATAATTTGAAACTCACTATCTAAAAAATCTGTTGTAAAATGATTAAATACATCTTTAGCAAGCTCTTTTATTGCTACCGAACCATCTATATATAATTTTGACTCACCTAACCAAAGCGTCTTAGTATCTGCATTTACATGTACAGCATCAAAACCATGTGCCACACTTCCTGCACTATCTTTAAAATATATTTTAGATATTAATGCATCTGCACTAAAATACTCATGCAGTAAATGATATAGTAATAGCTCTCCAAATTCTCCTCTTTTTATATATTTATCTTCTACATCTGTTAGGTCAGAATATTTTTCTCTAGCATCTTGAATTTCCTTAATTGAATATATTTTTTTCATTGCCTCCCGTACTGTTGGCATTATTCCTACATCAGCTACTTTTTTATTCATTACACTCTCTCCAAATGCAAATGCTGGAATATCATCAAATAACTCATCATAAAATTTATCTTTTAACTGTCCATATCCATCATCACATAAATCGAAGCCTATATAAAAAGTATAGAAATTATCCTTTAATTTTAAATTTTCTGTATGATTATGACTCATTTTAATTTATATTTTATTCCTTAATTTAAAATAATAAAACAATAAAAGTTTTTTCAATCACTCAAACTCAATCTCTTCATTCATCTTCTGATGTATCGTAACTCGATTTTTCACATCTATTACATTCACATTCCATCCGTTTAGTGTACAATTACGAATGAACTCATCCATACGATTGACTCCATTCATTTCTTTTAATGTCACTACAACACCAAATCGTACTCCCCTTCCATCTTTTGGATCTAATCGATTATTCGTTTTTATTTCCATACCCCAATTTTTGTAATCATAGGAATTTTTAGGTCTCATACGCTTTGTGATTCTTTCAGAAATATATTTAACATTGTCCCACTTTCTAAATTGCTTTCTCGCTTCTTTCTCATTCAGATAGGATATACCCTCATCAAACAAAATATCTGAGTTCTGCTTGTCACCTTTGATATCTATAATTTTCTTATTATTTCCTATTCGTCCAAAATGTAAGTTAAGCTCCGTATTGGTATAATCAACGCCCTGCAATCTATCACATAGTGGGAAATAGCACATAGTCGCTTTCGCAATGTACGGATATTTATCATCTTCAAGAGGGACTGGAAAGTGATAATTATAGGTATTCCACTTTTCACTTATATCAGATACCAAAAATTTAATCTCATCGTCTTTAGTTTGAATAATATCGTTAATATGAATTGGTACAATCCCATGTCCATAAGTAGCTAATACATTAGGATCGAGATTTTCGTTCCACCCGCGCGCAGAATCGATAAGTAATGCTTTCGCTACTTCTTTCTGTAACCCTAGTATATCGATTAAATAAGAAAGTTTTCTAGCTATCCAAGGCGATGCATAGGATGTACCCGCAACCCCATGAACTCCATTTGGTTCACATACTTGGATATACTCACCTTTACTACCACCATAGTAACTTACATCAGGTTTAGCAAAGAAAGATAACACTGGCCCTTTTCTTGTATAAGGTGTAGATAAGCCCTCCTTGGTAACTGCATTTACAACAACACTATTAATAGAGTCGGCTGGTGCCCCTATTTTTACATTATCTTCACTAGACTTATTTGTGCCCGCTACTACAAAGATAACATCTTCTTCAAATTGAATCCTATCTAATGTAGCTGCTTCCACTGATATAAAGTTGTCATTAATTTCATAACTACTCCCTAACGATATGTTCCACACCTTTATATCTTTATTGTTAGCTATAATTTTCTTTATATTTTTAATAATAGTATATGATGAAAAACTTTTTCCTACAGCCACGCCAAAATGACGAACTCTAAACCGACCACAACCATCATCTAACCACGGATTTAATCTGGGCCCATCTACAATAATAGATGATACCGCTGTTCCATGATTATAGTCATGTGATGATTTCTCTATATCGCTAGAAACCATATCATGATATTCTACCCACTCAGAAAAATATACCCTTTCATCAAATAATGTATCGATGACTCCTATTGTTGGCTCAATTGTTGGTTCTGGAATAGTAACCCTATAACTTTCATATGTATCTATAAATTCATCAGGTGGCAATTCGGATACATCGACAGTAGCCATTGCAACTAAATACGCTGCATTTTCAAATAAAACTTGCACTTGCGTATCCGTTAAATATATAGTTTGATCATCTAACATAGTCACATGTAAAGGGTCTATTCCTATTTCATCTAACAATACTTTGATATCTTTTTTTACATCATATAAAGTAACAATACTTTGACTTTTGACTAACTTTGGTTGGTCGACTTCAAACGATTCAATATAGGAAACATCAGAAATCACGCTTTTAAATACAGACATACTAATCGGATAATTTTTAAAAATATTTGAATGCACTTTTTCAGCATTCTCTAATATATTTTTATTCATTCTTCCAGTATATACTTCATTTAAAATTACTTTTACTTGTAAAAGTAATTCAATACTATTTGTAAGATCTTTATCTTCTAAAAAATACGTGATGATATGTTTAGACTTATCATCACTAAACTTAGCTCCTACTACGGCATTATTAGAATCTGTACCTTTAAATAATCCAGAAATACGATTACTTTTTGCCGCAATTTTATTATAATGAACACTTACCAAAAGACCTGCAAATAGTTTATGTTCTCGCTTCCAAAATTCTTGAATAGAACTTAATTGCTTTATCAAAGTATCTAACTGTATGACGGTAACATCTACTTTACTATTCATAGTAATTCCGCCACCTATATTTTTCTTATCTGCTTGTATAAATCGTTTATTCTTTAACTCCAGAACATAATTCACACTATACTACCTCCTTTTGTAGTTTCCTAGATACAGTGCTTTTAGACTCTCCTTTCAGTTTTTCAATTTCACGTACAGTAAATCCTTCCAGATATAAGTCTGAAACATCTTTATAATCTAGATTTCCTATTAAGGCATTATATAATCGCTTTAAATAATCATATTCTGATGATACATCACTAAATGCAATAGATGTTTTTATAATGTTTTTAAGTTCACCCGGATATGGTAATGTTTCACTTACTTTTAAAATTTTACGTAATAGTCGAATATCTTTAGTGATCCCTTTAAAATTTTTAATAAAAGACGAGAAATAAAATTCACTTATTTCAATTAAATCTTCCTTTGTATATCGATTAAAGTTTATAGTAGCATCAAAGCGTCTAAGTAAAGCTTTATCAAAATTATTAAATAGATTTGTTGTGGCAATTAAAATAATATCCTTATTATTTTCGGATAATCTATCTAATTCTCGTAATATAGTTGACGTAACTCGCCCCATTTCTCTAACATCGTTAGAGTTTACTCGGTCAAGTGCAATGATATCAATTTCATCAAATAGTATCACAGCTTGTCTAGCATTAGGAAGAGAATGTATTTCATCAAATACTTGAATAATATTTTTATTTGTTTTACCTAATTTACTATCAATCAGACTTTCCAAATCTACTCTATATAAGTTTCGATTTAATAATCTTGCTACTTGTTTGGCTGCCTCAGTTTTACCACTACCTGGATACCCTTCAAAAAGGAATTTATTTATCCCTA
>QWCR01000089.1_pt1 | contig 38698 bp, 62 predicted proteins | sample 1972581 | NCBI WGS metagenome assembly QWCR01 (sample SAMN09866703, study PRJNA288562) | Human oral metagenome isolate pre4_saliva, whole genome shotgun sequencing... | isolation source: mouth | host: Homo sapiens | place: USA: California
CAGGTGCTCCTCCGCACCCCCGAGGGCCACTACCGGGGCGTCACATCCCGGCTCGTCAAGCAGTCCCGCGGCGACCAGATCCGGAAGTGGGTCAACCTCGTAGCCGTCGAAGACAAGGCGCTCCGCGACCTCGGAGAGATCGCCGTCAACGGCCCGCTGGCCGCCCTCGACGGCGCTATCAGCGACGTCATCACCAGCGCCGAGATGGTCAAGGACGGGAGGTACCTCCAGTGAGCCACAGAATCGACTGGAGCATCCCCCAGCACTGCGGCGACTGTGGGACCCTCATGCGCCCCCGAACCGCCGACGCCGAAGACTGGCCCGGCAGTCGCCCCTATCACGGGAAGGGGCTCTGTGCTCGGTGCAGCAGCGCCCGCCGCGCCGCCGAATGGCGCAGAAGCAAGGGCATCCAGCCCAAGGCCGCCCGGCGCAGGAACCCCACCGTCGCCGAACTGGCCGCCACCGGCCACCCCTGCATCGAGCCCGCCCCCATGCCCAGCCGAGTAAGGAGCTACCCACTATGAGCCTCATCATCGACAAGCCAGGCATCTATCACGGCCTCGACGAGCAGTGGTACCACTCCGACCCCACCCCCCACCGCTCCCTGTCCTCCACCGAAGCCAAGATGATCCTGGACGCCCCCGCGGCCCTCCACCACTACAGGAACAGTCCGCGGGCCCCCCGCCCCGAGTTCGACTTCGGGAGCGCCGTCCACTCACTCGTGCTCGGAGTGGGCGCACACCTGGAGTGCTACCCGAAGGACGTGCTTTCCGCGTCCGGTTCAACGGGGACGAAGGCGGCCCGCGAGTGGGCTGAGGCCGTCCGCGACGAGGGCGGGATCCCGTTGAAGGCTGACGTCTACGACGCCATCCACGACTGCGCCGCCGCCGTCACCAACCATCCCCTCTGCCGGCGGATCTTCGCCCACGGGGACCCCGAGGTGAGCGTGTTCAGCGAGGACGCCGGCACCGGCGTGTGGATGCGTGGCCGCCTGGACTGGATCATGCCCCCACGGGACGGGGACGGGGCCCGCGTCCTGGTGGACTTGAAGACCACGGACGACGCCAGCCCCGACGCGTTCACGAGGGCGGCCGCCCGCTACGGGTACGACGTTCAGCGGGCCTGGTACCGGCGCATCTGGCGTGACCTCACCAGCGAGGAGGCCCGCTTCCTCCACGTCGTCGTCTCCAAACGGGCCCCCTACCTCGTGTCCGTCTGCGAGATGGACTGGACCCTGGATGACCTCGGCCGCACCAAGGTTGAGCGGGCTCTCCGCACCTACCGGGAGTGCCTGGACTCCGGGGAGTGGCCCGGCATCCCGCCCATCGTCCACTCCATCACCGCCCCCGCCTACTATCTCGACTCAGACAAGGACTGACCATGGCTCTCAAAACACGCAAGCCGACCGGGCAGGTGTCCTGGCCGTTCCTCCTCCTCGCCGGGGCTGAGAAGTCCGGCAAGTCCTACGCGGCCGCCGCGTTCTCCGCGAGTGACCTCATCGGCCGCACGTTCTGGATCGAGGTAGGCGAGAGCGACGCCGACATGTACGGGTCCCTGCCGGGCGCCCGCTACGAGATCGTCGAGCACGACGGCACCATGGCCAGCATCCTCCAGGCCGTCCGAGATGCCAGCGCCGAACCCACCCGGGCCGGGAAACCGAACTGCATCGTCGTCGACTCCATCACCAACGTCTGGGACATGCTCATCGGAGAGCAGGAAGCCGTCACCATCCGCCGCGGCAAGGCATCCATGACCATCGACCAGTGGAACGCGGCGAAGAGGCAGTGGCGCAAGCTCGTGACCGCCCTCAACTCGCACCCCGGCCCCGTGCTCGTGACCGCCCGCCTGGAGCAGGTGACGGTGATGGCGAACGGCCGGCCGACGACGGACAAGACGTGGAAGGTACGTGCGGAGAAGTCCCTCCCGTTTGAGGTGACCGGCACTGTGGAGATGCGGGCACCGGGGGAAACCTACCTGACGGGGCTGCGATCCTTGAAGGTGAAGGCCGCCCAGGGCCAGCACCTGCCGATTCAGGGGTTCACGGTGGATGGGCTCATGCGCGACCTGGGCGTGGACGGTGGCGCCCGACGCCTGACCCCGGCCGTCGAGCAGCCCCAGCAGTACCCCGACCCCACCGACCTCTTCCAAGACGGGGGCGCCCAATGATCCAGGTCATCCCGGTCAAGCGGGCCTATGTGTCGATGTCCTGTGATTGGGCTGGCTGCCCATCGCGGATCGACTTCCCCGAAGGCCCTGACGACGAGGTTCGGAGCGTCACTCTCCTCAACGCCGCCTACGCCCTCGCCCGCCGTCTCGGCTGGGAGATCACTGACGACATGGACGGGGAAGTCGTCTGCCCCAACCACCCGCGGGGGCGGCATGACCGTCCTCCTCATCACCCACACCTACCGGAAGGAAAGCCCATGACCCACCCGATCGCTGAACAGTACAAACTGGCCGTCACCGAGCCCGTCTTGTCGACGCTAGGCCCGATTGTCCACGTCGCCGACATGATGCAGGCGACGGGCCTTGCCGGCACTGGCGTCTACTCCATTGCCTGGCAGAAGGAGGGAGCCATTCCGACCGACCAGTACTCGTGGACCGAGGAGCAGGTTGCGAGCGAGCTCCGCGATGTCGCCAGATCCGCCACGGGCCTGCTGATCCACCTCGGCGTCGAGGACCCGGCGGCCGCGTTCGTCGCCGAATGGGAGCGGGCCGCCGTCAAGCACCCGGGCATGACCCTGGATGCGGACGGCCCGACGGACGAGTCCCGCTTCTACGCCCTGGCTGAGGAGGTGGGGGAGGTTGCCGCTTCCCTCACCTACGACAACGCCAGCGGCACGGGTCACAACGCCGACACCATCGCCGAGGTGGTTCAGGTGGGGGCACTCGCACTCGCCTGGCTCACCCGCTACCAGGACGGGACCCAAGCATGAACGCTATCCAGCAGCTCCAAGCCGCCCTCGACGACTACGACGATGACGAGCTCATGCGAATCATCGAGGACTCAGACCTGGATGATGTCAGGTATCTGCGCGGCCTTGCTCAGGAAGCCATAGACACTGCCGAAGAGTACAAAGACCGCATCGAGCGATTGGAGGAGAGATGAGCGTCCCAGCCATGATTGTCGACAAGCTGAGGAACTATGAATACGAGAAGTGCGGCTGCGGTGATGTAGTTGGCGACATCTACGCGCTCATCCACCAAATCGCTGTCCTCGAAGACGAGCTTCGTGCGGCGCGGGCTTTAACCCCGCGCGATATTGCTGGCGGAACAGCGTCGCGTGGGGCCGCAGATGGGACGGTGGCTATCGACGCTTTCGGGTGTTCCTGGGCGCGAGTTGACCCCGGCTGCTGGTTTCCACTCCGACATGACCCCAACAGTGAGGTGATCGAACTCCCCAAGGAGAACGGCCCCTACGCCATTGTCTACACCCCCGCCTATGCCCCTACGTGCACCCCTGAGGAGGAATCATGAAGTTCGATGAGCGTCCGACGTTCCCGGAGCCGCCGTCGTGGCGGGCTGTGGCTGAGACGACCATGTTCTCGACCGATGACGGGGACCCGACGGCTGAGGCGCAGGTGTGCGCTCTCCTTGAGATCGCGGACCAGATGCGGGTCTCGAACCTCATCGCTCTCGCGAAGGAAGTGAACCCTGACACCGAGGCGTCGAAGCAGATCGCAAGCACGTTCTTGGAGCTCGAGTCAGGTAAGGGGTTCCTGCGCAAGGATATCGCGACGATTCTCGGCGTCGTTTCGGGTGACGCGAAATGACTCCGTGGGGGAGATTCACAGCCGGTAATGAGGAGATCATTCCGATTCGGCTGATTGATTTCGACGCCGCCCTTATCTCGGAATATCTCGCCCCGGCGTGTCGCGATTCGCGTAACCCAAGCGAAAACGCGAGAATATGAACAGTACCCCAGGAAGGAAAAGAAATGGCTGCAAGGCCCCAACTTGAAATGACGGTCACCGGGTACGCGGCCGCCGACCCCGAAATGCGATTCACCCAATCCGGGAAACCCGTCGCAAACGTCAGCGTCCCCTACACGCCCCGCCGATACGACCAGCAGACAGGCCAGTGGGTCGATGCCGGAGACACCGTGTGGGTGCGAGCCAGCGTGTGGGGAGACGCCGCTGAGACGTTCTGCGAGCATGTCCAGAAAGGCCAGCTCCTCACCCTCACCGGACGGCCGAGCGTGCGCGCCTGGGCTGGGAACGACGGCCAGCCGTCAGCGGCCCTGAACCTGAACGTGGACACCTGGGGGCTGCACCCGAAGCCCACCCAGCACGGCCAGCCCGCCCAGCCGGCGGCGTTCGGTTCGGGGAACGTCCCCGCGGCCGCGCAGGACCCGTGGGGCACCGGGGGCGCCCCCACCGGCGAGCCCCCCTTCTAATCCCGATGGCTGGCCCCGACTGCTGGGCCGGGGCCAGCCACCACCCCTACCTAAATCCCGCTCAACCCTAGGAGAACCCATGAAGCCCACACCGTCGTTCGGTCAGCGCCTCGGGCAGGCCGTCGGCCTCATCCTCGCCCTCACCGCCGCCACCGCCGTCATCAGCGTCATCCTGTGGATCATCGCCGCAACCTGGCGCGCAATCATCTGAGGCTGACCCGTGAACAACAACTGGCCCACAGCACCCCTCATCCGAATCGTCCGCGGATACGACGTGCGCACCGGCGAGCTCGAAGGGGAGTACGCAGTCCGCGACAGCGACGGCGACTACTACACCCCGAACATCGGCACCCTCATCAAGGACAGCAACGACCGCATCGACGAGTGGGAGGAGGTCACGGCCATCCCCACCGCCGCACTCAAACGCCTCCAGGACGCGTTCAGGGGCGTCGATATGGTCAGCAGCCTCGTGGCGGCCGTGCAGGATGTCACCTCCCACCTGCCCGCCGACAAGCCTAGCTCGCTCGACCAGGCCGTCACAGACACCAAGAACATCGGCGCGCGGGGAATCCTGGAAGACTTCACCCTCAATGACCGCATCTCCCTACTGCTCGCCGCCGTCCGGGATACCCACACAGGCGAAGACCTGCGGTATCGGCTGGCCTGGGTAGTGCGCCTCGCCTACACCTGGGCAGACCTCGAAGACCCCAGCCGAGACGCGCTAGAGGGCATCCGCAACCGCGCCGCTACGGAGGTGGGCCGTTGCGGCGGGGACCTGGCCACACTGGCCCGCCAGGCAGGTGACGTGGCCGGCAGCACGTCCGAGGGGCGTTCGCCGCGCTCGGCCTTGATAGCCCTCGGGTCGCGAGCCCTCGCCTGGGCCGCCGAGATCATCGAGGAGGAGGACAAGTGAACTGGCTTGATTGGCTCCAGGTGTTCTTCCTGTATATCGCGCTCGGGTTCGCCTACGCAGAGGTCCGCAGGCTCCGGGGGCGCCTCGAGAAGGCAGAGGCCACTATCCAGCAGATCGCTAACTCAACGAAGGAGGACGCCCATGACTGACCAGTACCCGGCGGAGGTTATCCTCACGATCCGTGACGGGCAGGTCACCATCGGCGGGGAGAAGCTCGCGGACCTCGCCGACGTCCTCAACCCGGACCTCATTCGCCGTGAGGTCGCCGACGGGCAGGGCGTTGGCATGGTCGCCCCCTTGGGTGAGTGGCGTGGGGAGATCCGCGTCCCCGTTGCCGTGGGGTTCTTGGCGTGAGTACCGAGGTCCGTTCCTGCCCGGTGACGGGGGAGCCGCTGCGGGGTGACCGGTACGTGAGTGCGGCGGCCTGCCAGCGGCTCGACGAGGCCGCCCAGGGCGTCGTGGTGCTCATGGGCGCCCTGGATGCCGCTAAGGCTGGGCTCCGGCGCGGCCAAGGCGGCGGGACCAGCGTCACCCCATGCAGCCGGCCACCCGTGCGCTTGGGCGTCGTCCAGGCCGCGAGCGCCCACGAGAGGACACTCTTGAAGTGGGCGAAGTGGGCGGCGCATGACCTCCTCGGGATCACCACGCCGCAGACGTGGACGGACGTCTCATGGGCGCTCAGGGGCGCATCCGCGCACCCCGGCCGCCCCGAGCTAGCCGCCCTCATCCCCGAGGTCCTCGCCGCCATCCGAGCCATCACGGCCCTCGTGGACGTCCCCGAGGACGCCCGCTTCTACGGGCGGTGCCTCACCGACCTGGGAGACGATCGGGGCGTGTGCGACCAGCCCATCTACGCCCCACCAGGATCCTCTTGGGCCAGGTGCCCGGCCTGCGACACCCAATGGGAGTTGCAGCCCCTTCTGGCGAGCCACCTGGAGGCGGCCGCCGACTGGCTAGTCACCCCCGACGAAGGCGCCCGGCTCCTCACCCAAGCCGGATACCCCACGCGGGCGGCCACCATCCGACTCTGGAAACACCGCGGCCACCTCACCGACACAGGCGGCAGATACCACGTCGGCGACCTACTCGCCGCCGCATCCCGGCGACAAGCCGCATGACGAAGGCGCCCCACCGGTTTGGTGGGGCGCCTCCCGTGTTCGGTCAGCGGGCGTGAGGTCTAGCGCTTGCGCGTCCAGTCTCCCAGCCACTTATCCAACGTCTGCCGAGTCACCCCCGACGCCAGCGCCACCGGACGCTTGCCCTTCCCACCCCGCACCGCAGCCACCGCCGCAGCACGACGCCGACCCTCAACCTCAGCCAGCGCCTCACGAACCGCCTCCACCTCACAACGAAGCCGATCCAACTCCATCAAGCTCGGGACACCCTGGTCGCTCATCGCAACTCCTTCCAGGTCAGGCCCGGCCCCCGAGGTGAGGGCCGGGCAGGTGGGTGGTCAGTCGTCCAGGGCGTCCAGGATCATCCGGCGGTAGGCGTCGATCGCCTTCGTCACCGCCGGGTCAGGGGTGCGCTCCGACGGGCCGTGCTCGCCGGCGTAGATCTCCTCGGGCCACTCCTCGCGCGGCAGGTAGCGCTCCAGGTCAGGCCAGCTAGCAGGGTCCTCCGTCGACGAGTAGTAGCCGCCGGGGTGACGAACCATGAACGACGCCTGCACGTCGTCGTCGATGGAGTCGAGGAAGAAGGTGATGTGAGCACCGTCCGGGGCGTTGGCAGCGAGGACAGCGCCGGGGGTGTCGTAGTACTTGGCGGGGTGCCAGTCGTAGCGGGCCATGGGGAGTTCCTTTCCGGGGGTGCCCGCCCCTTTCCGGGGCGGGCGATGGGGGCTAGTTGTTGTTGCGGCGGGCGAAGGCGGCGGCCAGGTTGCCGGCGGCGACGCAGAGGCTCGCGACCCAGATCGCCCAGGGCGCCAGCGCGGTAGTCGTTGCGGCCACGACGCCACCCAGGGCCAGGACGACGGCGACGGCCAGCGAGGCGATCACGACGCGGCGGCGGCCGGTCTCAGTCATGGTGTTCCTTCCCGAGAGGATGTACCCTGACCAGGAGGGCGGGGATTGAAGATGGTTGGTGCATTTTCAATCCCCGCCGTCTCTCACTTCCGGTGCTTGCCGTTACCGTCCGGCGGCCAGGTGAGCCGCAGTGCGATCAGCGAGACCAGCAGTCCCAGCACTGACGCTACCGTGCCGATGATGGTGAGAACCTGGTTCACGGTTCCTCCTCTCTATGTAGTTGTTCGTTCCCGATGGCTTAAGTGTATGCCTGCATACTGAATGGAAGCAAGCCCAGGGGGTACACACAAACAGTGGGGTAGGCCACAACAAAGAGGGGGGCTGCAACAAACACCCCACCCCCTCGTGAAACAGGGGCACCCCATCAACAAAGGGGGAGGGGTGTTGACACAGGGGGAGGGGTGTCGACAATAGGGGCACCCCACAACGGAACGCCCCGGCCCTGTGACTAAACCGCAACACGCCGAGGCGCGCCACCACTTGCACGCCCACACTGAAACGCGCATCATACGAACATAGGCAAAGTGTCAGAGCCCAGCAGTCTCGTGGACGGCTGGGCTCCACTGCTGCCTACCCTTCTGGGGAGAAGGGAATGGGGAGAAGCGACGCGGCCCGCGTCACGCTGCTGTGCGTGAGCGGGCCGCGTGCGCACACGCGCGAGGAGAACACGATGACCACCTCACGCACCGGCACCACACGCTGGCTCCACAACGCCGCAGCAGCCAAACGCAGCGCGCGAGCCGCAGGACTAGAGCACTGTCCCATCTGCCACGTCCGCCTCACCTGGGACGCTGGCCTACTGCCTAGTAGCCCTGAGGCCGACCACATCGTGCCTCACAGTCGAGGCGGAAACGACTCATTAGAGAATATCCAAATCATCTGCCGAAAATGCAACCAGAAAAAAGGAAACGGCAGAAAAGCAAGGCCGCCGAAACGTAAGCGCAACCGGCCAGCCAGAATCCAACAGACGACCGACACAGAAACCTGGTAGAGTAGCCGCCAGAAACACCGGGACAGGGGGGAATACCCTCCCACCCGGCCCCCTCGCACCCCCGTGGGTATAGCGGCATCTCTCCCCACTGTTTTTTCCCAAGGGGGTGCTTATGGGGGCCGCACGCAAGCTCCGCGCCGTGAGGGATGACGAGACGGCCCCTCAGGCCCCTGCGAGCGTCCTGGACGCGACAGAGCACGGGGATAGTAGGGATGTGATGGTGACGCTTCGCCGTCGCCTCGCTGCGTCTATCGACAGCCCCGCTACCCCCGCCCGCGACCTGGCTGCCCTATCTCGCCGCCTGCTCGAGGTGGACAAGACCATCCGGGAGATTGACCTGGCTCGCGAGGAGCGTGAGCGGCAGACGGCGACTGAGGCGACGGAGGATGAGGATGGGCTCGGCGACATCTGAGCCGCGCCTGTCCGACATCGCGAAGCACCTCATTCTGCCTGAGGGGACGGCCGCTACAGGCTGGCCGCCGGTGCGTGATCGGTGCAAGCGCTTCGGGTTGGGCTTCGACCGCTGGCAGGACGGGTTGGGGCGCGTCATCCTCGCGAAGCGGAAGGATGGGCTCTACGCCGCCGGAGTTGATGGCGTGCAGTTGTCGATCTGCCGGCAGGTGGGCAAGACCTACACCATCGGGTCGATGATCTTCGCCTTGTGCACCCTGAACGAGGACCAGTTCGTCCTCTGGACGGCGCACCGCACGAGGACGGCAGATGAGACGTTCGCGTCGATGCGGGGTCTCGCCAGCAAGCCGGAGATCGCCCCCTACATCGCCAACGTCCGCGCCGCGAACGGCCAGCAGGAGATCACCTTCACCAATGGCTCCCGGATCCTCTTCGGGGCACGCGAGGGCGGCTTCGGCAGAGGTTTCGCTGGGGTGGACATCCTGGTGTTCGATGAGGCGCAGATCCTTGGGCAGAAGGCCCTGGATGACATGGTGCCTGCGGTGAACACGGCCCCGAATCCGCTGGTGATTCGCTTGGGTACGCCGCCGCGCCCGACGGACCCGAGTGAGGCGTTCGCGGGCTTCCGCAAGGCCGCTCTCCTGGGTGACCTGCATGATGGCCTGTATGTGGAGATCGGCGCGGATGATGACGCGGACCCGGAGGACCGCCGCCAGTGGCGTAAGGCGAATCCGTCGTTCCCGCACCGGACGCCGGAGTCGGCGATCCTGCGGATGAAGCGGCAGCTTGGTCCTGAGTCGTTCCGGCGTGAGGGCCTGGGGATCTGGGATCCGGAGGTCGCGTCTCAGGCGATTGGTCGTGAGGCGTGGAATGTGTTGACGGTGGATGAGCCGCCGTCTGGGCTGCGCTGGTGTGCCGCCGTGAGGTTCTCGGTGGACGGCTCCACGGTGGCGCTGGCCCGCGCTGGCCGGAAGCCGGAGCGCAAGTCCGAGGCGGTCTATGGCCAACTGTGCACCTCTCAGGGGGTGCGGAACATGGGTGAGGGCGTGCACTGGATCCTGGACTACCTGCTGGAGCACCGGGATCGGTGGGCGCAGATCGTCGTGGACGGCAAGTCCGGTGCTGGTGACCTGGTTGATCGGCTCCGTGCCGCGGGGTTCAGTCCGAAGGTGATTTGGACGCCGACGACGGATCAGGTCATCGCCGCTCACGCGATGATGGACGCCGCGATCCGGGACCGGTCCCTGTCTCACCCTGACGACGCCGAGCTGGAGGCCGAGGCCGCCGTCATCTCCCGCCGGAAGATCGGCGCATCCGGCGGGTTCGGCTGGACCGCCCCGGAGGGGATGACGTCAGCCGGCATGGACGCACTGACACTGGCCCACTGGGCCGCGAAGACAACGAAGAGACGGCCGCGTGAACTGGCCGGTGCCCGTGTGGGGGTGGTGATGTGATGGACCAGTGGGCCTACTACTCCCCGGTTCCGACCGACGTCGTTGGCCTGGCCGAGGATGACGCCGCCCTCATGGCCCGCCTGGTCAAGCAGTGGCAGGCCAAGCGCGCCCGGAACGCACTGCGCCGCCAGTACCGGGACATGCAGGTGAATGTCGCGTTCCTGGGCGCCTCGGTGCCGCCCTACATGCGGGACCAGTTGGATATCGTGTGCGGCTGGCCGGATAAGGCGGTCACGTCGCTGGCGGCCCGGTGCATGTGGGATGGGGTGACTTCGCCGTCGGGCGAGGAGGACCCCCTGGGGGCCATGAGCCTCCTGCACGAGAACCGCTTTGACTTGCTCGTGCCCGAGCTCGTGGACGCCACGCTGACCTACTGCTGTTCGTTCGTGGTGGCCCTGCCGGGTGACACGACCGCCGGAGACCCCGACGTCGTCGTGACGGGCGCTGACGCCCTGTGGGCCACCGGCCTATGGGATGTGCGCCGCCGTGGCCTGGAGGCCGGCTTGCTGGTGGACTCCGCTGACGATAACGGCAAGCCGACGTCGATGCTCCTCCTCACCAGCGAGCATGTGACTCGCCTGGCCCTGGGGGACCGGGGGTGGGTGGCCGTCGCCCGCATGGATCACTCCCTGGGGCGCGTCCCGATGGAGCCACTTCCGTACCGGCCGGCTCTGGGACGCCCGTTTGGGCGGTCGCGTATCAGCCGTGAGGTCATGTCGATCACGGACCGCGTTGTCCGGGCTGGCTTCCGCACGGAGGTCTCATCGGACCTGTACGCGGCCCCGGCCCTGCTGCTGCTGGGGGCGGATGAGACCATGTTCCAGAACGCGCAGGGCGAGAAGACTCCGCTCTGGTCCTGGTACATGGGGCGACTCAAGTCCTTGCCGAAGGATGAGGATGGGGAGAAGCCCGACCTCCAGGTGATCCCACAGCAGAGCATGGACCCGTTCTTGGCGATGAAGCGCGCGCTGGCTGCGGAATTCGCTTCGGCGACGTCACTGCCGATCTCCGCGCTCGGGATCGTCCAGGACAACCCGAGTAGCGCCGAGGCGATCTACGCAGCCAAAGAGGATTTGGTTGTCGAGGCGATGAACACGACGCGCAGCATCGGCTACGGCCTGAATAGGGTCGTGCAGGACGCGATCTGTCTCCGTGACGGCATCCCCGTCTCGGAGATGGGTGATGAGGTGCGGAACCTCGCGACTCGCTGGCGCAATCCTGCGATGCCGTCCGTCGTCAGCCAGTCCGACGCCATGGTCAAGCAGATCGGCGCGATCCCGGAGCTTGCTCAGACTGACGTGGCTCTGGAGGAACTGGGGTACAGCGCTGAGCAGATCGTCAGGATTCGGTCGCAGATCAAGCGGGCGCAGGCTGGTGGGGTGCTGGATCGTCTGCTGGCTTCCACGCCCGCCCCGGCCGAGCGGGCACCACAGGAGCCCGCTGAGGCCCCGGTCGAGGTGACCAGCGGTGGCGACGCGGGCTGACCTGGAGCGGTTGGACAAAGCGCTGGACCGGGCGGCCGACATGGCGGTGAAGGACTTCGACGCCTTCGCCGCACGCCTAGACCTGGCAGCCCTTGACCCTGCCGTGGCGCGCGACGCGCTCGGTGAGGTCATGGACCGGCTGCTGACCCGGTACGGGGACATCTCGGCCGCGTCTGCCGCTGACTGGTATGACGCGCTGCGTGACGTGTCCGCCGCCGGCGACGGGTTCACCGCCGTCCTGGCCGATGGCCTGTCGCCCGAGCAGGTGGAGCGGACCACGAGGTGGGCCGCGCGGGGCCTCTTCGACGGGGACCCTGAGGACACGCTCGACAAGCTGCGGAACCACCTGACGCGTTCGATCGTCGCGCAGGGGAAGCGGACTGTGGAGATGAGTGCGGCCGCTGACCCTGCCCGCCCCAGGTGGGCGCGCGTGCCTGGTCCTGGTGGCTGCTGCGCCTGGTGCTCGATGCTCGCCTCCCGTGGGTTCGTCTACGCGACGAAGGCGACGGCTGGTGGCGAGGGGCACTCCTATCACCATGACTGCCACTGCGTCCCGACGCCGTTGTGGAGGGGGCAGAAGCCCCGTATCGATGGCTATGACCCGAAGGCCCTGCGTGCCACCTATGACAAGGCCAGGGCGGCCGTGAAGGCGTCCGGTGCCGCCGTCGATGACAAGGCTATCGCCGCTGAGATGCGCCGGATCGCCCCTGAGTCTTTCACTGACGGGGTTTCGCCCGCCGAGTGACCCAACCTACCTACCGAGCCCCTGCCGCGATGGTGGGGGCTTTGTCGTGCCGCGATGGCACCTATCACCGAGGGAGAACCCAATGGACAAGACCGCTAACAAGGCCGCTGAGACCACGGAGCCGACCGAGCCCGCCGAGCAGGCCAGTGGGGAGCCCGCGACGGGCGACGCCACCGACGCTCTCGGAGACGCCGGCAAGAAGGCCCTAGCCAGCGAGCGGGCAGCGAGGAAGGCCGCCGAGAAGCGCGCCGCTGACCTCGCAGCCCAGATCAAGGCCGCCGAGGACGCAGGCAAGACCGAAGCCCAGAAGCAGGCCGAGACCCTAGCCAGCCTCCAGGCTGACCTTGCCGCCATGCGGGCCGAGAAGGAACGCGCCGAGGTCGCCGCCAAGACCGGCGTCCCCGTCGGCATCCTCGCAGGCCCCGGCGATGACCCGACCGCGTGGGCCGAGCAGGTCAAGGCGTGGGCCGCCGAGCAGGCCAAGCCCGCCGAGGCCCCTGCCCAGCCGGTCGTGCGCCACCACGGTAACCCGCCCGGAGCGGGAGCCGCCTCCCTCGATGAGCAGATCGCCGCAGCCGAAGCGGCCGGAGACCGGACGCTCACGGCCTCCCTGAAGGCCCTGAAGCTCGGCTCCCACTGATGAGCCATCACGAACGAAAGGAATGACCATGGCCGGCATTACCGGTATGGCAACCACCTACAACTGCCCGAACTACGTCGGCGAACTCTTCGCCGCATCCCCGGAGGACACGCCGCTGCTGTCCTCGATCGGAGGCCTGACCGGCGGTGTCCCCGTCGGTGGCACTACTTTCTCTTGGTCCGGCTATGACCTGCGTGACGCCGAGGAGGGTCGCCAGCGCACTGAGGGTGCTACCGCCCCCGCCGCCGAGGGGCGCGCCCGCTTCGCCGCCAGCAACGTCGTCGAGGTCCGCCAGGAGAAGGTGTCCGTCTCCTACACCAAGCAGGGAGCGACCAAGCAGGTCACCCCGGCGTCTGGGTCGACGACTGTCACCATCGGCGACACCGTTCTGCCTGCCGACGAACTGGCCTGGCAGATCGGTACCGAGATGAAGCAGATCGCTCGCGACGTCGAGAAGACCTTCATCGTCGGGAAGTACGCCAACCCGACGGACAACCAGACGCCCCGCAAGACTCGCGGCCTGCTCGAGGCGATCACTACGAACGTGGCGACGACCACTCACAAGGCCGCGGAGTTGACTGAGGCTGACGTCCTCGACCTGGTTGAGAAGGTGTGGACGAATGGGGGTCTCCAGGAGGGCGAGACCCGGACCATCATCGTCAACTCCAAGCTCAAGCGCGCCCTCACCCGCGTCTTCATCAAGGACGCCAAGTACCAGGAGGGCACCCGCAACGTCGGCGGCGTCAACCTCAAGACCCTCGAGACTGATTTCGGGGTCATGAACATCATGCTCAACCGGTACGTGCCGGCGGACAAGCTGATCGTGGCTTCCCTGGAGCAGTTGTCCCCCGCCTTCCTGGAGATCCCCGGCAAGGGGTTTCTCTTCGCGGAGCCGCTGGCGAAGACCGGCGCGTCGGATGACGTGCAGATCTACGGGGAGATCGGCCTCCAGTACGGCAACGAGAAGGCTCACGGTGTCCTGACCGTGGCCGCTGACTGACCGGCGTAGGGGCGCCCCGCAGTGCGTAGGGCGCCCCGCCTGTCTGAGAGGAGGGGATCGTGAGGATCACCTGTGAGCGTCACCCGAATCTGCTCATCACTCACCCTCGGGTGGAGTTTATAGACGGAGTGGCCGACGTCGACGAGGAGACCGTGAAGGCCCTGTCTCCACTCCTGGATGCGTTCGGGATTGACGCCGCCGACATCGGTGGCGAGCACGCCGAGAGCAAGGAGTCCCCGAAGCGGGGCAAGAATGGCTGACGTCTTCGCGACCGTCGAGGATCTGGAGTCTCGGTGGCGTGGCTTGTCTGAGCAGGAGCACAGGCGGGCTGCGGTCCTCCTGGAGGATGCGACGGACCTCATCAAGTCCTCCGCGCCGCGCTGGCAGCACGCGTCTCTGGTGACGTTGAAGCGCATCTGCTGCGCGGTCGTGAAGCGGGCGTTGCAGGCCGAGCAGGGGGCTGCTGACGGGCTGCCGGAGCCGAGGGGTCTCGTGTCTGGGGAACTCCACACGACGGGGCCGTTCACGGATCAATGGACCTACTCGAATCCTGAGGGCGACCTGTTCCTGCGGGCGGCCGAGTTGAAGCAACTGGGCGGCCGCCGTAGCGCGGCCTTCGAGGTGGACTTGCTGGCTCCGGCGGTGGCCCCGTGATCGCCGCTGGCATGGTCGCCGTTTCGAGGCTCAGGGCGGGTGACGGTGGGCGCGACCAGTACGGTGAGGCTGTCCCCGGACCGGTCGTGGAGACGCCCCTGCCGCCCGCCCTGTTCAACCCCGGCGGCACGTCCGAGCCGGTCGCCGCGGGCTCTCTCCCGGTCGTGTCTCAGCCGACCCTGTACTGGCGCGGCAAGCACCCGGACGTCCGTTCCTCAGATCTCCTGCGCATCGCAGGCACCACGTACAGGGTCGAGGGCGCCCCGGCGCGCTGGCCCAAGGGGACCGTGGTCACGCTCCACGCCGCCACCGACCCGAAGACGACGGGGGGTGCCTGATGGGTGTCGTGAGATTCAAGCTCGACCGCAAGGGCATCCAGGCGCTCGTGTCCTCCGATGAGGCTCAGGGTGTCGTCACCGAGGTTGCCGAGGAGTTGCGTGCCCGCGCCGGGGACGGGTTCAAGGTGCACTCCTCCAACAAGGGGAAGCGTGCCCGCGCCTACGTACATGCCGGTACGCGGGAGGCGGGCCTGGAGCAGGTCAAGCATCACACCCTGGAGAGGGTGCTGGGCAGCATCGGGGGTGACTGATGGCTGGCTTGTCTCGGGACACGAAGGCCCTGGTGATGGCTGCGTTGAAGGCGGCCTTGCCTGACGTGCAGGTCGTGTCCAGTGTCCCCTTCGCGAATGGTGACCCGCCGGATCCTCTGGTCCTGGTGCTCGCTACGGGCGGGCAGGGCCAGCACCAGCGGGTCCTCTCCACCGGTCAGGTCACCATCGACAGTTTCGCTCCCACTACGGGCCAGGCAATGCGCCTGGCCCTTCGTGTTGATAGCGCGATCAACGCGCTCGTGGCCGGTAACGACCACCCGGTCACGAGGGTCATGGGGAACGCCCCATCTGAGTCGCCCGACCCGACTCTCACGGCCGCCCGAGCGACGGCCACCTACCAGATCACCACACGGAATCCGTAAGGAGAACCAATGACTACCAATGCCGACAACGTCTTGGGCTTTGGGTCGGACGACGACAGTCTCTACCTGGGCGCCTACGACCCCGCCCTCGCCACCAAGATCCAGGGCCTCACCACCACCATCCCTACCGCGCTGGAGGACTGCGGGTGGCTGTCCGACGACGGAATCAAGCTGACCATGGACGACTCGGTGACCAAGATCAAGGGGCACCAAGGCCATGGGACGGTCCGCACCTTCATGGACTCCTCAGAGACGGGGATCGAGGCCACCCTCCTGGAAAGCAAGCTGGGCATCGTGACCCGCTTCCTGAACGCGAAGGCGGAGAAGCTCCAGGAGCAGATCGGTGCCGGCCCGGCGAAGACTGACGTGGCGAAACTGACGGCGAAGGCGCAGCGCACGGTGACCGTGCTCAGTGGCGTCCTCGACGTGTTCGACACCGCCTCCACAGGGGACGCCCGCACCCGCATGCGGATCGTGTTCCCCCGCCTCGAGCTCGGTGAGCGCGGGGAGGTCGCCTTCAAGGTCGGCGAACTGAGCGCCTGGAGTTACAAGCTCTCGGTGCTTGGCGACTACGTGATCTACAGCAACGCGAAGTCGCTGATCCCGGCCTGACGGCCGCTTATCTCCCTGCCCCGGCGCGGATGGTCGGTCCCTGCGCCGGGGTGGGGTCACCACATTCTGGGACCGCCAACCACCGAAAGGGACCGACATGACTAGCAAGAAGACGAGCAAGACGGCCGAGCACGCCCGCGAGATTGGGGCCGCGACGCCGAAGGACTTCCAGGCGGCTGAGGCCAAGGGTGGCGGCGTCGTTGAGGTGACCGTCGATGGCCTGACCGTCACCGTTGACCCGACCGCCTTCCAGTCCGACTGGGAGGTGATCGAGGCGCTGGCCGCCATGGAGGACGGTAGCGCCTCACCGGCCGCGATGATGCGCGTGACCCGCGCCGTCCTGGGCGACGCCTACGACGAGGTGAAGGCCCACGTCCGCAAGGACGGCAAGGTCAACGCCGACGCCATGGGCGAGTTCCTCCAGCAGGTGTTCGAGGCCCTGAACGCGGGAAACTGATCGCCCTCCCTGCGCTCCTTCGGGAGCATGGGGAGGAGATCGAAGCCGACCTGCTGCGGGTGTACGGCATCGACTTGCTGGATCTCTACCGGGGCCGGCTGACGCCTAGGCGGCTGCTGGTCCTCGTCCGGGGGCTCCCGCCAGGCAGTGCCCTGGGGCGGGCTATGGGTGGGGACGTCGCCCTCTCCGACGAGGTTACGGCGACGCGTATGGCGGCCTGGCAGATCTGCTGCTACATCGCCTCCGCCGTCGGAGCCAAGCAGTCCGACCTGCCGAAGCCGCCGAAGCCGCCCGAACCCGGGTGGCAGCAGAAGGCCCGCGAGGCGCAGGAGCGGCAGGACGCCAAGGCCCGCCGCTGGCTCGCCAGGCACCCAGAACTGGCCGCCCAAGCCAGCACATAACCAACAGAGGGGAGGCCCCACAGCACGCCGCTGTGGGGCCTCCCAGCATATAGAGGAGGGCCTGAATGGCTGGCAGCAAGCCCACGGGACACACCATCGGCACAGCCTGGATCCAGGTGGCCCTCTCCACCAAGGCGATCTCCCAGCAGCTCAAGGAGGCCCTGGGAGACGTTGACACTCGGCCGGCTGAGCGCAGCATCGTATCCGGCCTGGGTGGCGCGTTCCGCAAGGTCGGGAAGATCGCCGCCGGGGCGCTGGCAGTCACTTCTGCCGTCGGGCTCGCGACGGGCTTCGCCGACATCGCGAAGCAGGCCATCGACGCCAGCGACGCGACGAACAAGTTCAAGAACACGCTGAACTTCGCGGGCAAGTCGGCGGCCGACGTCGACCGGCTCACGAAGTCGACGAAGGAATACGCCGACAAGACCGTCTACGGGCTGTCGGATATTCAGTCGATCACCGCCCAACTGGCGTCCAACAATGTCGCCGGCTACGACAAACTCGCCGAGGCCGCCGGTAACCTCAACGCCGTCGCCGGCGGAAACGCCGAAACATTCAAGTCCGTCGGCATGGTGCTCACCCAGACCGCCGGCCAAGGGAAACTCACCACCGAGAACTGGAACCAGCTTGCCGACGCCATTCCTGGCGCGTCCGGGAAACTCCAACAGGCCCTCCTCGAGGCCGGTGCCTACACCGGCAACTTCCGGGAGGCGATGGAGAAGGGCGAAATCACCGCCGAGGAATTCAACGCCGCGGTGATGGACCTGGGAATGACGGACGTCGCCAAGGAGGCGGCGACATCAACCCAGACGATTGAGGGCGCCTGGGGCAACCTCGAGGCCACCCTCGTGTCCGGCGCGATGGGTATCGTTGACCAGATCAAGCCCGCCCTGACGAACTTCATGGGGAACGTCGCGTCGGGAGCCGAGGGCGCCTTCAACTGGATCCAGAACAACCTCATCCCCGGTATCCAGGGCGTCTGGGACATCCTCTCCAAAGGCCAGTTCGACGGCTCCAGCAAGGTCTTCGGCCTCGAAGAGGACTCCGGCATCGTCGACTTCCTCTTCAAGATCGGCGAGTCCGCCCGGGCCGCCGGGGACTGGATCACCGGCACCCTGATCCCCGGGATCCAGGGTGTCGCCAGCATCCTGTTCTCCGGCGACTACCAGGGACCAGATTCGCTCTTCGGCCTCGAAGAGGACAGCGCGTTAGTCGACTTCCTCTTCAACGTCCGTGACGCCGCTATCGAGGCCGGCACCTGGATCAACGACACGCTCATCCCGTCGATCCAGGGGATCACGGAGATCATCTTCACCGGGGAGACGGACAAGCCCCTGTTCGGGCTCGACCCGAACTCTCCGATCGCCGGGTTCCTTGAGGGGCTCCGCGACGCGATCGTCAGGGTGGGCGACGCCCTCCTGTCGGCGACATCTTGGGGTATCGAGCACAAGGGGATGCTCTCCACCCTTGCCGTCACCGTCGGCACCGCCGCCACCGCGTTCTACGGCCTCCACAAGGCCACGACGACGATTGACGCGATCAAGCAGGCCGGCAGCGTCCTGAAATGGGTGACCAGCCTCAAGTCCATGGAGAAGGCCGTGGACAATGCGAAGAAGGCGCAGGCGGCCTTCAATGTGGTGTCCGAGGCTAACCCGTACATCCTCATCGTGACGGCCATTCTCGCCGTCGTCGCAGCCTTGACGTGGTTTTTCACCCAGACGGAGACGGGCAAGAAGGCGTGGGCGGCGATCACCGCCGAGTTCAAGAAGTTCTTGGACTGGATTGCACCCTACTGGGACGCGACGCTGAATGCGCTCAGCTCGGTCTGGAACACGGTGTGGGGTGCTGTCAGCGGGTTCTTCACCTCCTATGTGGTGCCGCTGATCTCGGGCGCGGTGAGCGTGCTGGGGGGCATCTGGAGCGGGCTTGTGAGCATCGTGTCCGGCGTCTGGTCTGGGATCCAGTCCGCGGTGCAGACGGTTGCGGATTGGTTTACCGCATACGTCGTCCCGGTCTTTGAGGCCGTGTGGACTGGGATCAAGGTCGGGATCTGGGCACTGTCTATCCCGTTCGTCATCGTCTGGACCCTGATTCAGGTCGCCGTGCAGGCGGTCGTGGACTGGTTCATGGCCTATGTGGCCCCGACACTTTCGACGGTCTGGAATTGGGTCGTCACCGGCGCCCAGTACTTGTGGGTGGGGATTCAGGCCGTCTGGAACGGCATCATGGCTGCCGTCGGCGTGGCTGTGGATTGGTTCAACGCCTACGTGGCCCCCGTCCTGGCTGCCGTCTGGGACGGCATTAAGATCGGGGCCCAGTTCCTGTGGAATGGCATCGTCACGATCTGGAATGGGATCAAGGCGGCTGTGCAGGTGGTGGCGGATTTCTTCACCGCCTACATCATGCCGGTCATTTCCGCAGTGTGGACCGGTATTCAGGTGGGCGCCCAATTCCTTTGGAATAGTATCGTCACAATCTGGAACGGGATCAAGGCGAGCGTGCTCACGGTCGTTTCCTGGTTCCAGACCTACGTGCAGCCCGTCATCTCCACGGTGTGGAACGGAATCAAGTCCGGTGCCGACCTCCTGTGGGGCGGGTTGAAGACCATCTGGGATGGCATCAAGTCCACGATCAACACGGTCGTGTCTTGGTTCCAGAACACGGTCAAGCCGATCTTTGACACCGTGACCTCGAACATCAAGAAGGCGTTCGAGACCATGAAGTCCGGTATTCAGACCGTGTGGGATGGGGTTAAGTCGGTCGCCGCCAAGCCGATCAACTTCATCATCAACACCGTCTATCGGGACGGCATTAAGAAGACGGCGGACTCCATTGCGGAGAAGCTCGGCCTGTCGATGAGACTCCCGTCAGTGTCCGGCATTCCCGGATACGCCAGTGGTGGTGTCCTGCCCGGATATTCGCCAGGGAAGGACATCTATCACTTTTTCTCGCCCGACGGCGGCGGGGCGCTGGCCCTGTCCGGCGGCGAGGCGATCATGCGGCCCGAGTGGGTGAAGGCCGTCGGCGGCCCCGCGGCCGTGCACCGGATGAACGCAGCCGCCCGCGGCTCGAGCGGGGCGCACATCCCCGGCGGGGACACGGGCACCAAGTTCGCGGCCTTCGCCGACGGCGGTATCTGGGGCAAGATCAAGGGGGCCGCCAGCAGCGGCTGGAACGCGGCCACGAGCTGGCTGTCCAGTGCGGCGGATGCGGTCGCGTCGATCATCTCCGACCCGCTCGGCGCGGTGGACACCCTGATGCGGCTCCCGATGAAGGCGGTCATGGCCGGCCTGCCCGGGACGGCGTTCTTCCACGACATGGCGGCGAATCTGCCTGGGCGCTGGGTTGACGGGTTCGGGGAGTGGCTCAAGGGTAAGACGGCGACGATGGCCGCCTCGGACATCGTGAATGCCGCGAGGAAGGCTATTGGCGCGACCTACGTGTGGGGTGGATCGAGCATTCCGCCCGGCGTCGACTGCTCGGGTCTCGTGTACTGGGCGGCGCACCAGATGGGCTCCCAGATTCCGCGTCTGACGGCGGCCGGCTATCAGGCGGGCTCCACGCCCGGCGGCTCCTACAACACGCCCGGCACGCTCCTGTTCTGGGGGTACCCCGCTCACCACATCGCCATCGCCAGTGGTGGTGGCCGGATGGTGGAGGCCCCCACGTTCGGGATCCCGGTCCGCGAGACCCCCATCTACGGGTCGCCGTCGACCGGCCTCTACAAGTTCGACTCTGGGGGCCTCCTGCAGCCGGGGTTGACGACGGTCCTCAACGCAACCGGCAAGCCCGAGCCCGTGTTCACCGGGGGCCAGTGGTCGAAGATCGACAACCTCCTGGGTCGCCAGAACAGCGCGCCGAGCGTGCTCGAGGTGCGCGACGTCGACGGGGCCCTCGTGGGCCGGATGCGCGTCGAGGCTGAGCGGGTCGCCGTCGAGGCGTCACGCAACGACTGAGAGGAGCCAGGATGGCACTCAAGGGGTGGATCGGCACGACGTCCGGGCTCCCGTCCCTCCTCGTGGATGGGCCGGTCACGGTGACCGCTGGTGACCGTGTGCTGGCCCGCCTGGGGGAGGGTCAGCACCTTGTGGCTGACGGCCTGGCCGCGCCTGGCGTCGAGACCACCTACAGGGCGGGGGGCGACAGCGTGTCGCTCACCCGCCCCGCCGGGGACTGGTACGGCGTCTATGTGGCCGGCCGGGATGGGCGCTCCGCCCCCGGCCTCGTCTACGTCAGCAATGAGGACCCGCTCGAGTGGTCAGCGAAGGTGGAGCGCGTCGCCGGGGTCACCAGGTGGGCGCTCCGGGACGAGCCCGAGACGGGGACCGGCGTCATCGCCTGCGACCCCACCGCCGAGGCATACGTCTGGTGGGTGCTCCAGTCGCACGCCCCGATCATGCTGATCCCGTCCGCGCCGACGGCGGGGGTGCCGCCAAGGACGGTCATCGTCACCGGCGTCTCCCGGAAGCGCCTCCACGATGACCTGATCGAGCTGACGGTGAAGTGGACAGCGCACGAGCCCCGGTCGGAGGACGCCCCCCTGGGGGCTGTCCCGGTGACCACCTGGGGTGAGTGGCAGGACTACGGTGAGGCCCATCCGGATGAGGATGGGTGGCAGGCGTGGTCTGCGCTTGAGGTCGCTCGGCGCGTGCAGGGGATGCCATGAGGCCCGGGCCTAGCACTAAGGCCCTGGCTGGGCCCGTCGCCGTCGGAGCCAGGATCGACGTCCACTTGGGGCGCACTGTGGTCGCCCTAGATATCCCGTGTGAGGACGTGCAGATCGACTGGTCCAGCGACCGCGTGGTGCCAGGCAAACTCACCTACACCTGCCCGGCGTCACTGGTGCCCGAGTCGCCCGCGTCGGCGCTCAGCAACTTCGGCCAGCGCAGCCACGTCGTCGCCATCCTCGAAACCCGGGACGGCCGAGATGAGGTCGACCTGGGGTGGTGGCAGCACCAGTCCTGGGAGGAGGAGTCTTCCGGGAAGGTGAAGGTGGAGTGCCTGGACCTGCTGCAGGTGCTCGAGCAGGACCCGATGGCTTGGCCGTCGTCTCCGCCTCGTGGGGCGACGGTCCTGTCTGAGGCGCAGCGCCTGGCTGGGTCGCTCCCGGTTGTCCTGGATCCGGGTACCCCGAATCCGCTGGTGCCCGTGTCGACCCAGTGGGGGCATTCCAGGACTGAGGCGATCCGGGACCTGTGTCGCCCGAGGGGGATCAGCTGGGCGGTCAAGAGTGACGGGTGCCTGCACCTGTGGGCGCAGTCGTCAGGTTCGGAGCCGGTGGCCCGGTACACGGGGCGGGACATGCTCATCGAGGCGCCCCGCAAGTCGGTGGAGCGCCGCCCGAACCGGTGGGTCGTCGTCGGCAGCCCGCAGCAGTCGGACGACAAGAAGCCTGCCGTGAAGTGGACCGGGACCGCCGTCGCCTCCTCCTGGCCCTACGAGCCCGCGGTCTATGGCTGGGTGACTGAGCGCAAGGAGTTCAATGCGGCGGCCTCGGCTGGGGCCGTCCAGAAGGCGGCAGCCACGAACATGGCGACGGACCTGGCGGCGGCGTCGAAGCGGCAGGTGGAGATCGCCCCGGACCCGCGCCTGGAGGCCGGTGACGTGATCGCCGTCCACACGGACACCGAGGTCATCGTCGGCAAGGTCGTGGCCTACAGCCTGCCGGTGGACAAGCCCGGTGGGCAGATGCGCGTGGATATGGAGGAACTGGCATGGTGAGACCGAATCTGTGGATCGACCGGAAGCCGTCCGAGCGCACCGCCGCCGCCAGCCAGCAAGCCTCCTACGGCTCCGGCAGTCAGGCGGGCACGTGGGCCACTGGGCGCGTCCTCGACGTCCTCGACGGTGGGATGGTGCGCGTCGAGTTGCCGGCGGATGACCCGGTGAGTGAGGTGGTCGCCCCGGCCGACGGCGGCGTGACCGCGGTCGGCGCTGAGTGCGTCTGCCTCCAGGACGGTACTGGCCGCGTCTACCAGGTCGTCTCACCCGCCAACCTGCCTGAGGGTGGGCAGGCGCGTGCTACGGGCGCGACGGGCCGGATCGCCCTTGAGGCGGCCGGCACCAAGGCGGAGCTTGACGCCGCCAAGGCTGAGATCGACGCCGCCCAGAGGAGACTGTCCGAGGAGGTTAAGGCCGCTCGGGACGCCGCGTCGACGTCGGGCGAGGCGGCCGCGAATGCGTTGAAGCGGGCGATCGGCCGTGTGACTGTCGCCGCCACCGCCCCCGCGGATCCCGTCGACGGGGACCTATGGGTGGTGACTGGGGCGGACAAGCAGGCGACCGGCGTCAAGGTGTGGTCGGCCGCCGCCAAGGGCTGGCAGGACTACATGCTGGTCGCTGGGAAGGTCCTCGTCCCCGGCTCGGTGGGCGCGGTCCAACTGGGCGACGGCGCTGTCACCGCCCCTAAGATCACCGCCAGCGACGAACTGTGGGCGAAGGTGGCGACCTTCGCGAAGGTCACGACGCAGATGCTCCAAGCCGGGCAGGCGAAGATCACCGGCGAACTCCTGGCCGACACCATCCGGCTCTCCACGCGGATCGTCGCCGGTGACCCCTCCGGGGACGCGGCGATCATGGACTCCACGGGCCTGCACGTAGTGAAGGCCGTCGGCGGGCAGCCGAGCGAGGTCGTGACCCTCGGCACGGCCGGCCGCGACTTCCTCTCCATCACCGGCACCGACGGGCTCGCCAAGGCGACCATCACCGGTGACGGTGAGGTCACTACTCAGTCCCTGTCCGTCGCCGACCGGATCACCTGGCGTGGCACGGACCTCGCCGACACGCTGGCTGCCCTGCCTCGGGGCGTGGTCGCCCACGGGACGGCCTGGCCGTGGGGAAACGACAACCGGCACCTGGTGCAGCACGTCGATTCCCTGTTCGAGCTTGTGGTCGACGTCGACGCCAATCGCGCCTATCAGGCGGAGATGGTGACCCCGTGGTTCTCGAGTAAGGCGAACGCGATGCTGGAGGTCTGGCTCAGGTATGCGCCGGTCGACGGCGGCGGGAGCCAGGTCGAGCACCGGTACCGGCTGCTGTCGGAGAACCTGCGCCAGATTCAGACGGGGCGGGCGACTTTCCAACTGTGGACGCCGCCGACGTCGGGCACGTACCGGCTCCTATTCCTGGCCGCGTCCGCTTATGGTGACGCCGCCGTGACGCTGACGGTGGAGGACAAGAGCCTCCCTCGGCCGTACGCGCTCCTGCGCGATCTCGGGGCGGCCGTGGAGCCGACCTTGCAGATCAACAAATCGGTATCTCTGGGCAAGGCCGTTCCGCAGGCGCAACCCACGCCGAAGAGGAACCGCCGCTCAGTTTACCCTGCGACCTGGTGGAAGGCGTACTCGAATGGGGTCCAGGATAACGCTTGGACTGATTCTCTGCCACAGGGTATTTATGGTGGGCGCACCTATAACTCGCTTGTCGGATTCCGGGACATGACTGGCGATCTTCGTGGCGCGACGATCACCAACATGCAATTGTACTGCTACGCCCGACACTGGTATGGGCAGACGGGTACGGCCACTATTGGTGTGCACGGATGGTGGCAGGGTATTCCCGGCGCGTTCTCGTCTAACGGCCAGTGGGGCGAGTTCAGTGGATGGGGCCGAGGCGAAGGCCGGTGGGTGACCATCCCCAAGTACTTGTGGCCCGCATTCCAGAATGGCACACATCGCGGCATCTCATTCCAGACGGGCGCGAACTCGTCATACGGCTACTTCGACAAGAACGTGCAAATCGCCGTCGACTACATCAAGTGAAAGGGCGAATGAATGCCGACTACTCATTGGAAGGGCGTCCCGGTCCCGGAGGCGGGGGATGATCTCCTGTCCGCCTGGCCCGCGGCCCTGGATGCCGCGGGGATCGTCTTCCCCGCCCAGTCCGTCGCGGCAGGCCGGGAAATCCTGTCCAGGGCTGAGGCCGCGGGCCACGCCCCCACGTCCGCGCACCCCGCCTACCTCGACGTCGGCGGAGTCCTCTACCGATCTGACGGCACTAAGAACGGGGCCGTCTGGGTCCTGGCCCCAATCAACGAGGTCCAGGCCGTCGAATCCCGGGTGCAACTCACCAACACGCTGGCGCTCAAGGACCGCGAGTATTCGGGCGCCACCCAGGTCGATGTCGGGGTCCGCCCCTATGACCGGCTGATCCAGGTGTCATTCACGGTATGGGGTCGGGTCGCCTCGGGCGATATTGACGCCACCGTCCTACTCATGGACCGTCAATTCCGGGCCCGATTCCCCAACGACGCCACGGGCGCGACCGTCACCGTTACCGGAATGGCCGTCGTACCCGCCGGAAGAGACCCCAAAATCCGCGCCGGATTCACCGGAGCATACGGCAAGGGAGGAACGTTCTCCGTCACCGGAGACTCCTCCTATTCCTCTATCACAGCAACCGCAACACCAAGGAGCATGGCATAATGGCAGGAACCTACCTGGACACGTCAGTGGTCGGACTGAACGTCATGGGCGACGGAGATTTCTATGACCTCGCCCGCCGCGTCAACGCCGAGCTTGACAAGCGCTCATTCCTCAGCGACTGCAAGGGTGAGGTTGACAAGAAGATCGATACCTATATCGAGTACGCCTCCAAGGAGGCGAAGAATATCAAGGCCCTCCAGCCTGACGCGATGATCGGCCCCGGTGAGCTGCTTTCCGTCGACGGCAAGATTTACAAGAATGTGGCGCGGGCCTGGCTGAATCCGTTCAAGGCCGGGCCGCTGACCTTCATCAACGGCTGGGAGCAGCAGCAGGGGGGTGTCCTGTGAGCGTCGGCAGCGTTACCGCGCAGATCGCGCGGGAAATCTGCGACAACCAGCCGGTGGGCTACAGCCAGGGGGAGAGCCGACGCAGTTGGTACGCCGCCGCTGACGCCTACGGGCGGGTCCCCAGTCCGCAGAACGCGGACTGTTCGAGCCTGGCCGCCGGGTCGATCTCCTACGGTCTCCACCACACATACGGCGTGCCGTGGGGACACAAGGCGCTGCTTGAGCCCAACGATTTCTGGACCGGGAACCTCCGGTCCGGTATGGAAGCCCGGGGCTTCGAGGAGGTCAACTGGTCGGACGAGAACCTGACTCCCGACGGCGGCTTCCAGGTCGGCGACATCGTCCTGTCTGCCGGGAATGAGGGCGGCGTCGGCCACGTCATCATCATCAACGAGAACGGCTACGACCCGCTTGAGTCGGAGGCGTGGATCGCCGAGACCGGCGACCTGTACGGCGAGCGCGGCGACCAGACCGGTCAGGAGACTCGCACCGATCGCTACAGCGAGCACCCGTACACGCTACGTGGTGCCTGGACCTCCTGCCACCGCTTCAACGAGGCGAAGTTCTTCCAGCAGTGGCCCGAATTCGCGAATCGCAAGCCCGCGAGCTCCCCCGCCCCGGCGGCCGCAAGCTCGGAGCCCAAGCACGCGCACGGGATCGACATATCGTCCCACCAGGGCGGTCTGAACCTGCGGGCGATCTGGGCCGACTTCGTGATCGTCAAGGTCACGGAGGGTACCGGCTACGAGAATCCGTTCTGGCGCGCTCAGGCGGAGGCCACGCTGGCCGCCGGGAAGCGACTCGGCCTCTACCTCTTCGCCAACGACGAGGACCCGAACGAGCAGGCCCGCTACTTCCTCGACCGCGCCAAGGCGTATGCGGGGCGCGCCACTTTCTGGCTGGACTGGGAGGCTGACGCCCTCAACCTGGCCCCCTCGGATGCCCTCGTGATCCTGAACCAGATGGCAGCCGAGACCGGCTCCACGCCGGGCATCTACCTGAACGGGCAGGGCATGGAGAGCGGCGACTGGTCCGCCATCGCCGGCCGATTCCCGCTCTGGTACGCGGGAGGCCCCAACTACGCCTCCTACGGGCAGGCTTACAGCGACCCGGCTACGCCGACCGTCCCCTACTGGGGAGGCAACGTCCTCATTCACCAGTACACCGAGGACGGCTATTTGCCCGGCTACAACGCTCACCTTGACCTGGACCGCCTGCGCGACCGGGCCGCCTGGGACCGGATGATCGGCGGCGGCCAGGTCACTGCCTCGGCCCCGGCTGCCCCCGTGGCGCAGGCGAGCCCCTACACCGGCCGATGGAACAAGTCGGATGGTCAGGGCGAGCTTGTCTGTGACGGCGACCTGGGGCCCGCGACCATCGCCCGCTTTCAGCAGGTCATGGGCACGCCGATTGACGGCGAGCTCGACGACGACGGCAGTCCCGCCATCGAGCGGTTCCAGGAGTTCCTGAACCAGAACGTGCACGCCCCGTCTCAGGAGCAGTTGAACGGTGAGCCCGCGCTCGACGTCGATGGGGTCGCAGGGCCCGCAACTTGGCGGTGCTTCCAGTTCCTCGTGCTGGCTTGGCACAGCGACTACGTGCCGTCGGGCTGGTCGTTCGGGGGCTGGATTGACGGCGACCCGGGGGAGGGCACTATCCGGGCGCTCCAGCGGGCCCTCAACGACTCTCACGCCAACTCTGGTCGCCTCTGGTGACCACCCATCTAGGAAGGAACACGCATGAAGGCACTCATCTCTGACCCCTTCGTCACCACTGTCGTCCTGGGCACCCTGTGGCCCCTCATTCAGGCAACCCTGGACCGCCCCTACTGGACGCGTGGGCGTCGCGTCGCCCTCGTCGTGGGGGCCGCCGTCGTCCTCACCGTGGGCGCCTGGGCACTGTCCGCTTACCCGCTCCAGGCTGACGTCCTGGCCGCCCAGGTCGGCAAGTTCCTCGGGTTCGCCTGGACCGGCTACGAGGTCCTCTCACACGTCAAGATCGGCGGCGTGAGCGTCCTCGCCTGGGCCGGTATCGTCACCCCCGGTGGCGAGACCCGGGAGCACTACCAGCCCCGGCACGAGGCCGCCTGATGGGCGTGGGCCGCCGACTGTGGGGGACTCTCCACGAGCCCAGGGCGATCTCAGCGATGATGGCGGCGACCTACGTGCTCATTGCCGTAGCCGTCGCCCTCATCCTGGGGGCGCCCCGGATCCAGCCGTGGGACGTCACCGTGGGCTGCCTCCTCACCCTGTCCGGGTGCGCGATCGGCGCACCGTCGGCTTGGCGGGGCTGGTGGGGCGTGGAAGGCCCGTCGGCGGCCCTCGTCGCCCTCGGGCTAGTCGTCGTCGCCATCGAGGACGCCGCACGCGCCCTCACGTCCGACCACTGGCCCGGCTGGCCATTCTGCATCATCCTCGCCCTCCTCCTCATGATCGGTCAACGGATGGCCCGCATCTGGGGCCACACCTGGGAGCCCGGCTGCGAGCCGAACACCGCGCTCCGGCAGGCCGAGACCAGCGCCGCCGCAGCGAAAGCCATCGAGGCCGACGCCGCCGCACGCGCCATCGAGAGGGAGGACCCCGGATGCAGAAAGCCGAGCTGATCGGCGCGATCATCACCAGCGGCCTCGGATCCATCCTGGTGACCCAGGTCGGGGCCGCTATCCGGGCCATGTGGCACGCCCGGCAGGGCCGCGAGTCGGACCTGCAGGCGGCGCGACGGGAGGCCGCCCAGTGGGAGTGCGTGGCGCGCAGGACGCGCGCGATCGCCCTGGACCGGGGTGCGCCCCTGGGGGACCTGCCGCGGGGCCCGGGGGAGACCCCTATCGGGGACCTCGCCGACGACTGACAGGAAGGCGCCCCTCTCACCTGACCGGGTGGGAGGGGCGCCTTTCGTCGTCTCTACGCGCTGAGGCCCAGTCTCGGGGCGACCGATTCGAGCGCCTGCCGAGCCATCTCCAGGTCGGCGTGCTGGTAGTTCTGCGTGACGGTGATGGCTGAGTGGCCCATGATTGAGATGACGACGGTGGCCGGGACTCCCGCGGCCATGAGGAGCGTCGCCGTGCTGTGGCGGGCCTCATGGACCGTCCAGTAGGACCACGGGTCGCCCTCGGTGCCGGATCCACCCTTGTGGACGCCTGCCGCGTCCTGGAGCCCCCTCCAGGCCAGTCTGTCGTCTCCACCTGACCATGGCCCGCCACCTGAGCGGGGCCACACGAGCCCGTAGGGGGAGGGCGGGCACTGGTCGCGCCAGGCGCTCAGGGCCGCCGCCATCCACGGCGTCATCGGCAGCACCCGTTTCCCGGCCTGCGTCTTGGTCGGCACGAGCCAGTACCGGCCAGCCAGGTGCTCGGCCGCATACCACGACGGGGGCCGGTCGCCTTCCATGGCGCGGGTGGGGATGTATTGCAGCTGGCGGTCGATGGTGAGGGTGCCGTCGTCGAGGTTGACGCGGTCCCAGGTGAGGCCGAGGCATTCGGCTTGGCGTGCGCCTTGGAGGAGGGCGGCGACCCACCGGCTGGCGTCTTGCTCGCTGGCGAGGCGGCGGGACTTGCGCTGCTGGGCACTGGCGTCGGCCAGGAGGGGCAGCCAGGCGTCGGGTTCGGTGGCGGCGTGGAGTAGGGCGGCGGCGTCGTTGACGGGGATGGCTCCCCTCGGGTTGGGGGCCTTCCTGGGGAGGGGGACGTCGAGGACGTTGGTGGGGACCTGATGGCCTTCGCTGCGGGCGTCGGTGAGGACCTTGGAGAGGACAGCGCGTGTGCGTCGCGCCGTGGAGGTGGAGTTGCCGGCGGCCTCGTGGGCGCGGTCGAGGGTGCGCATGTCGGCGGGGGTGAGGTCGGTGAGGCGTTTGTGCCCGAGGGTGGGGACTATCCAGTGGTCGATCTGGTCTTTGGCGCTGAGGTAGGCCTTGGGGCGGAGGCGCTGGGCGGCGGCGGCCTTCCACTGGTCGCACCACGTCTTGAGGGTGGTCCTTGGGCTCGCTCCTTGGGTCTGCCCGGCGGCGTGGTCGCGCCGCAGCTGGCGTAGGGCGCGCTTGGCCTCAGCCTCGGTCTTGCGGATGCGGGTGGCTCGTTTGAGTCCGCCGGTGCGGGTGTAGCCGACGGGGAGGGCGGCGACCCACTTCCCGTCTTTGCGCTGGTAGATGGACCCTTCCCCGTATGCCATGGGGGCCTCCTCGGATAGCAGCGGATAGCAGTTTGGATAGCAATGTGTTGCCTAGGCTGCCGCATGACAGCGTACCGTGGGGGAGTGGTTTTCCGCGCGATTCCGCGGATTCGTGGAGCCGCTTGTCGGACTCGAACCGACGACCTGCTGTTTACAAGACAGCGGGCCTTGACCCCCATGATCGGCAGAATACCGCAGATCCGTGCCGCGAAACCAGCCCCAAAATAGCAGTTGGATAGCAATGTTTCCGAGAAACCGACCTTCCCCAGCATTCCCAACGAAAAGTCGCGTCATCCTGGGGAGTAGGCCGCCAACAGCACTGAGGCCCCCACCATCACGGTGGGGGCCTCTTTCGTGTCCTCTAGGGGGTTACGCGAACGCTAGGGTTCGGTGGCGATTTCGGCGGGGGGGGGGTGCGTCCTTGGCTAGACGCTTCTCGGCTCGCTCGACGATCTCCAGGACGCTGACGCCGAGGGCTCCTGCGACCTCCACGAGAGCTTCGATGGTGATGAGGCGCTCGGCGTTGAGCAGCCTCCAGGTCGTGGCCCTGGAGAGGCTGACGCGTTCCACGAGGTCATCGAAGGCGACTTCCTGGGCTATGCGCTCGGCCCGGAGTTCGGCGGCGACGGCGGCATTCAGCCCTTTGGTGGGGTCCTTATCGATGTTGGCCATGGGTTCACTATTCCATATGGAGAACAAGATCGCATTTCGGTAACGCGACTCCCAGGAAGTTGCCAGTGATCCATATGGAGCACTAGGTTATCCATATGGGTAACTCACCGATGACCGCCCGCCTCGCGGAGGTCCTGAACCGACAACTCCAGGAATCCAACCTCTCGGTTTCCGAAACCAGCCGAAAGACCGGCATCCCCTATCCAACCCTCTATAGACGACTCCACAACGCTGGCCACGGACTCACCATCGACGAGACCGAACGCCTCGCCGGAGCCCTCAACACAACCCCCGCCGACCTGCTCAACCAGGCCAAGTGATCCCCACACCCACACCCCACCATCTCTAGGAAAAGTCCCATGTGCAACCCCACCACCCAGCGCCCCATCAGCGAAGCACTCCCCCTCGTGAACGCCCTCATCGCCGAGGCCGAGCGTAACTGCATCGACATCTCCCACTACCACGTGCACGCCCTCCCCGGGGGACGCTTCGACATCGCCCTCTACGCCTACGACGGTGCACGCGAAGCCCTCTGTGACCTCCTCGGGCTCCACACCCTCCACGAGCACTTCGACCCCATGCTCCCCGTGGACTACGCATGCTCGCGCACGGCAGTCCGCAAAGTCGGCCGCTGGCTCATCACCTCCGCTTGGGGCGGCTACGACGAGCACTCCGACTTCCCCCTCAACGTCGAGGCGGCCGCGGCATGACCACCTACGCGCTCGCCGCCCTCGCCGTCGTCGCCATCCTCACCGAGCTTGCCCTCAGCGCCGCGCTCGGCCACCACACGGGCGTCCTCCTCCTCGCATCCGCCCTCACCGCCGCCACCGTCACCCACACCATCCGCACCGAGAAAGAGGGGCACTGATGACCGTCGTCCTCACCTACACGCTCGCCGGGGCCGCCGCCGTCACCGGCCTGTCCGTCGATTTCATCCGCAAGGCCGTCAAAGCAACCGACCCCGACTTCCACCTCCCCGCCCGGATGGCCGGCACCAAGTACCTCATCCGCAAGGACGACCTCGAAGCCTGGATCGACCGCCTCCCCGAAGCATGAAAGGAACCCCCATGACCATCTCCCCGATCACCAAGATCACCCCCATGGGTGGCAACGATTACCGCTACCTGTGGCGAATGCTCCCCGACGTGCCCGTGGTCCACCAGCGCGGCGAGGCCACCGCAGACCTCATGGACCTCCTCAGGACGCTCGGCATGGTCCTCCTCTCCGACCCCAGGGCCTCAATCCAGCACGGAGCCCAGCCCATCCTCACCCTCACCATCCGCGCCCGCTACGCCACCGACACCGAAGCCCGCGCGCTCCAACAGCCCCAGCACCCCCACCACAACGACCAGGAAGCGACCGCAGCATGACCACCCCATCCACCCTCCACCCCCGCGAACGCGGCAGCGTCCGCGCCAACGACCCCATCACCAGCCAGTGGGCCGCCGACAGCATCGCCGACGCCACCACCTCGCAGGACTTCGTTCTCATGGTCCTCCGCGACTTCACCCGCCCCGGCCCGTTCACGCTCGCCAACGTCGTCGCCAACACCGCCGGCGTCCTCTCCCCATCCCGCGCCCGCACAGCCGTGCGCGAGCTTCAAGACAAGGGCCTCATCGAGGAGACCGGCGACTACACGCTCACCACCTCCGGCCGCCGCGCCCGCCTCCTCACCCTCACCGACACCGGGAGGGCCGCCGCATGACCACCCTGACGATGGCCCAGCGCCGCGCCGACTTCGAGGCCATGCTCAAGCGGGCCGACGTGGCTCGACAGGCAGTCAGCAAGTCCTGGACGACGGAAGAGGGCACACCGGGGAAGCCCCTCGCCAGCCTCGCCCGCGACGTCGCCGAACTGTGCGCCTCCTGGGCAGCCGCAGCCAAACGCGCCAAGGAGGGCCACCCACCCAGCGACCAGGCGAAGAACCTCGCCGTCCTCGTCGCCGCACGCTGCCTCCACATCATCTGTAGCGACGAAGACCTCTCGGACATGCCCCCAGGCGACCTCTTGGCCGCCATCACCAACGACGCAGAGGAGTGGTTCGGAGCCCAGGCGGACGAGTGGCTGGACCTGGAGGTCAACCCCTGCGTGCGAGCCCAGTGCCTCATCCAGTGTCTCGGCCAGGTCGCCAGCGCGTGGCCAATCACCCCTGACTGGCCATCCCCCTACGGGTATGACCTCATCGACTTGAAGTTCGGCTCCCTCGTGCGTCTCGCCTTCGAGGCCGTGTGTGCGGCTCTGGCGGCCGAGCGCGGCCTCTGGCAGGAGGAGTCGTGAGCCGGCTCCTCTTCCTGGGGGCGATCCGCCACCACATCGTCGACGTCGAGCAGGCCGCCGTCATCCTCGGCCAGCGCTACTACACGGTGACCCGCATCTGCGAAGGCTCCGCCATGGTCGAGAGCGAGTCCAAGCTCGCCCTACGCAGCAAGCCCATCGAGGAAGCCGACCTCACCAACCCGCTCACCTGCCCCGACTGCGCCACCGCCCACCAGGCCCCCGCCAACGGTGAGGCCATGGAAACCATCCCCCTCTTCTGACCCATGATGCAGCCCAGCCTCCTCGACCTCCTAGAGCCAGCCCCGCCGGCCATGGTCCACGCGCTCATGCCGAACATGGGCCTGGCCTGCGGGGCCGACCTCCTCACCCTCCTACGCCAGCCACACGACCGCGGCCGCGTCTACGCCATGCGCTACGAGCAGGTCACCTGCGACGCCTGCCGGCTGGCCGCCGAGCCGCATGGCGGCCTCCGGGCCTGGTGCCGCGAGCAGCAGGGGAAGATGGCATGACCATCAAGCTCGGAGAGATCTGCGCGGGCTATGGCGGGTTCGGCCTCGGCCTGGGTCTCCTGGCCGACGTCGATACCCGGTGGGTCGCCGACGTTGACGCCGGCCCCTCCAGGATCCTCGCCCGCCACTGGCCCGACGCCCCCAACCTGGGGGACATCACCCGCATCGACTGGACCGCCGTCGAGCCCGTCGATGTCATCGCAGGGGGCACCCCCTGCCAGGACCTGTCCAACGCCGGCCACCGCGCCGGGATGAGGCCAGGCACCCGCTCAGGAATCTGGGAGTCAATGGCTCACGCAATCAAGGAGATCGCCCCGAATGTCGTCGTCTGGGAGAACGTCGCCGGCGCCCGCTCAGCAGCCGCCTATAGCCGTCTGGAATCCGGTTCGGGATGTCTGGGAGGGGGGGCAGACCGACCTGTTCTCCGGGCTCTCGGACGTGTGGTCGGAGACCTGGCCGGCCTCGGGTATGACGCGGCGTGGGAGTCTCTACGGGCTTCCGACGTCGGAGCCCCACACCGCAGGGAGCGGGTCTTCGTCCTCGCGTGGCGTCCCGACGCTGCCGACACCCTCCGCATCCTGCGCGACCGGCCCGGGAGAGCACGGGGACGGCGGCATGAACCTACAGACAGCCGTCGAACGCCTGACCGTTCGCCCTGGCTGGAGTACGCGCCGGCGATCCACCGGTGGGAGGAGGTGACGGGGCGTGAGGCCCCGCCGCCGACGGAGACCGGCCAGCGCGGCGGGGACGTCCTCTCCCCGCGGTTCGTCGAATGGATGATGGGCCTCCCCGCCGGGCACGTCACAGACACGCCTGGGCTCTCGCGGTCACAGGCACTCAAAGCCCTGGGGAACGGCGTCGTCCCCCAGCAAGCAGCACACGCAATCAGCCACCTAGCAGAAACGGCACTCAACCATGGACTCATTTAGTTTCTTCGTCCCCGGTGAGCCGATCACCGAGGGATCCACGCGCGCGTTCGCGTCTGGTCAGCGGGTGGTCGTCACCCACGACCGCGGCCCCGAACTCACCGCCTGGCGCATCAAGGTAGCGCACGCCGCCGAAGCCGCCGCCGAGGCCGCCTACTGGGAGCCCCGCCACGACGGGCCTGTCGAGGTGTGGGCAGAGTTCCGCCTCCCCCGCCCCAAGAGCGCCCCCAAGTCCCGCAAGCACGCACAGACGAAGCCCGACCTGGACAAGCTCCAGCGTGCTATCGGGGACGCCCTCGCCCCCTACAAGCGCCCCGGCGTCCTGCGTGATGACTCCCGGATCGTGGCGTGGTCCGCGGTCAAGCGCTACGCCGACGACGCGCATCCCGTCGGTGTCATGGTCCGCATCTCGAAGGCGCAGGACCACCTCACCGGCCAGTCCCTCACCAGCCTCGACGACATCCGTAACACGCCAGCCGGCGCGACCATCATCGACGCCGACGGCCTGACGTTCAGCCGCGGATACGGCGGATGGGACATGCACGGCAACGAGTACACCTACAGGCATCACGAGATCGACCTGCCCGCCACCCTCGTCGTCGTGGATGGGATCTGATCGCCATGACCGAGGTGATTCACGAGCGGTCCCCCAGGTCGCGGGGGCGTGTCCGGTGCGATGACTGTGGCCGCCGCATCCCCAAGGGGGAGCGGTACAGGCGGGCGACTGCCGTTGACGGCAGCATGATCTGGGACTGGCGCGAGTGCCAGCCCTGCAAGGACGTATCCGGCTACGTCGCGAGCTGGAGGGGGCCCTACAGCGAAGACTGCTACGCCGATGACTTCTACGAGTGGGCGCAGGAGGCCATGGGTGGTACCAGCGCCACCGGCTCCCTGTTCCTGCTCGAGACCTTGGGCATGTGGGTGCACTACCTGACTGACCTCGCCGAGTCCGCCGCCGCGTGCGCAGCCGCCGACGCCGACCCCGCGCAGGCGTGGGACGACGAGGCGTGGGCGGCCTTCACCTGGCGCATGCAAACCAGTCCCGTATTTAATGCTAGGAGTAAATGATGCGGATTCGGAGCATCAAGCCGGAGTTCTGGTCGAGCCCGGACATCGCGGCCCTGTCGGACAGTGACCGCCTGCTGTTCATCGGCCTCTGGTCCTACGTGGATGACCACGGTCGGGGCCGGGATGACATCGCGTTGATCGTGGCCGCCTTGTATCCGCACGACATGGTCGCGAATCCTCTCGACACTGTCGCGAAGGTTCGCGACGGTCTCGCGAGGCTTTCCGAAGCGGATCTGATTCTCCGCTACACCGTCGCATCTAGGACCTATTTCCTAGTGACGGGATGGAGTAAGCACCAGCGGGTAGATAAACCGAAGGCGTCACGCATCCCCGCACCCGAAGAGGAGGGCACCACCACTTTCCCGCAGAACGACGCCAATCGCGAAACCGTCGCGACAATTCGCGACACTGTCGCGACACCTCCCGACATCCTCGCGCCTGGAACAGGGGAACAGGGGAACAGGGGAACAGGGGAACAGGGGAACAGTGAAGCGATCGGCGACGCCGATCTGCGCGCCGTCGAAGACCCCCGCCCCGACGTCGATGCCGTCTGCGACGCCATGGCCGCGAGCGTCCAGCGTCGCACCGGACGCACTCCACGCGTCACTGCCGCCTGGCGCACGCAGGCCCGCCTCATGATCGACCGCGACGGCCGCACCGTCGAAGAGATCATCCGCATCATCGACTGGGCCGAGGGCAACGACTTCTGGCGCGCCAACGTCCTCAGCGTCCCCAAGCTCCGCCAGAAGTTCGACACCCTCCGCCTCCAAGCCCAACGCCCGCAGGGGCGACCGCAGGGCGGGCAGGTGTTCTACGACCTGGCGGCCGAGTTCGCGAAGGAGGGCCTGTGATGGCTACAGCGACTGGCGTGAGTCTGGCGATTGGCATCCTCGTGGACGCCGGGATGCTGCCCGGCATCGTGGACGCCGAGGGTGGCAAGCGACGCATCCGCGCCTGGATGACGCTCCTCGACCAGGACATGACCGATGAGGTGCTTGCGGAGGCGGTGCGGCGCGTGGCGTCCGGTGACGTCGAGACCTACGGGGCGGCGAAGCCGCAGCACGTGAACCGGGCGGCGAAGGTGGTCCGGGGCGAGCGGATCCGGGCCTGGCGCGAGCGCCACAGCCTGCCGACGGAGGGCCGTAGCGGCTTCGAGCAGTCGGCGTACCTGCGGGGCTTCCTGCGGGCCATCGGCAACGGCGCGGCCGACGTCGAGGCGGACCGGCATGGGCGGGCGTCATTGGCGCAGGCGGTGCAGGTGGCCGAGCTGGAGCCGGCGACGCCGTTGCCGGAGGTGCTGGCTCGGATGGATCACGCGCTGGGTTCGGGGCGTGTGCCGTGGGCTGGCGCGCTTCCGCCGGCCCGTCCGGTGGCGGAGTTGATGGCTCCGCCGTCGTCTGAGTCGTCGGGTGATGGGGCGGCTCGGGCTCGTGAGGTGCTGGCCGCTTTGGCGCGTTCGTCGCACCCTGGGGGTGGCAGTCGGGCCGGAAGTGCCCCGAATCGGACGCGCAAGCCCTCTAGGGCGGCCTAACGCCCTCGCGTGCGTGTCCGCATAGGGTCACCCGTTTTGAGGGCGCCTGAGGGGCGCTAGGCACTTCCGCCCCCCTCGTCGTCACGATTCGGTAACCGGGGCGCTTCTGGCTTGCACGTTCTCCATATGGAGCACTAGGTTATCCATATGGGTAACGCGGGCACCCCAACCCAACCCACCCAATCCCCAGCACAAAGGACCATGAAAAATGAGGATCGAAAACCTCTACCCCAAGCCGGTGCGCGGCGACTTCGCCACCTGCGCCCAAGTCCGCGATGACGCGGCCGCCACCTACGCCACCAAAGCCCGCGACCTCCTCGACCGGGCAAGCGGCGACCCCATCGGTGCGATCAGCCTCCTCATGCTCGCCGCCGACCAGCGCAAGACTCAGCAGGCCACGGAGCCCAGCCTGAGCGAGCAGGCCCTCGCCCAGACCGTCCGCGACCAGCGCGACACCATCGACACGCTCGAAGCGGAGCGCGACAAATTCAAGGACTGGTGGAAGACCGCCGCAGACAGCGCCGCCAGCCTGCAAGCCGACCTCTGCCAGAAGGAGGTCGACGCCGACCAGATTACCGCCCTCCAGGGAGTCCTCCGCGCCGTCACCGCCACCACCTACGGGCGGGCCCGCATGTACTCCCACGACCTCTGGGCGCTCCCCATCGGCACCGTCGTCCGCGACGAAGCCGGCCGGGCCTGGACCCGCATCGACGACGAAGACGGCGGCGTGTGGGCCACCCCCACCGAGGATGAGACCCTCTCCTCCAGAGACCTCGCCGAGGAGACCACAGCCTGGATGGCGTGGGTGGCGGACAAGTGAGCCGCCTGGACGATGTCACCGGCGACGGCGTGGACGTCGGCGACGCAGCCGAGTTCCTGTGCGCCTGCGCCGACTACCAGAACTCGGAGCCCGCGGCCCTCGACGAGCGGGACCGGCAGCGGCGCGGGGCCGGCCGGATCGACGCGAACCTCCCCTGGGGCGTCCTCGGCCAGCACGCCGCACACCGGGCCCGGCTCCTCGAAGCCCTCGCCAACCTCCTCCGCGTCGACGTCGACGCACTCACCAACGGCCTCTAACCCCCCCCTCCCCGAAAGGAACACCCCATGAGCACCCGCATCATCTGCCTCTACGAGTCCCAGTGGATTCCCACCTGGGGGCCTATCGGCCGCCGCCGGGTCCGCAAGCTCGCACGCGCCGGCTGGGAGTACGTCGGCTCCCTCCGTACCGGCCTCCTGCGCCGCGACCACTGCCTCATCCGCATCACCGAGGAGGGCGACCGGTGAGCGACCACTACCAGCCGAAGCCCGGCGACATCATCGCCTACGAGGACCCCCACGGTATCTGGCATATGGACCGGGCAACCGCCGATAACGCCGAGGCCATCGCCCACAACCCCCGCGTGATCCTCCTCGAAGCCGCCCCAGTTCCGACCGCGCCGTGGCCCACCAGTCCCATGATCCTCGTGATCGACGGCGAGCGGCACGCCACCGGCCAGCCCGGGGACATGACCGCCAAGCCCATCAACGGGCAGGTGCTCCTCCGCACCCCCGAGGGCCACTACCGGGGCGTCACATCCCGGCTCGTCAAGCAGTCCCGCGGCGACCAGATCCGGAAGTGGGTCAACCTC
>QWCR01000212.1_pt1 | contig 38601 bp, 28 predicted proteins | sample 1972581 | NCBI WGS metagenome assembly QWCR01 (sample SAMN09866703, study PRJNA288562) | Human oral metagenome isolate pre4_saliva, whole genome shotgun sequencing... | isolation source: mouth | host: Homo sapiens | place: USA: California
AGAAGTGGGTGCTTCAAGTTCAAATTATCTGCAAATTCAGTAATGAGAGGACGTGTAAACGCAATAAGAACCTTCAAGGGCTTAGTTGCGGATTTGAGGATGAATAATATTTATATATCCGTTGCCGAGGGTGATAAGTATGATAGTCTCATCATTGGAGATACAGATTCTATCATTATCCGCAAAACCAATGGTTATTATGGAGAGATCCTGCTCTATTTTATTACCGGGACAGATACAATTTATGTAGATAACTTATATAAGAACATTTACAGGATACACCCACATTCCTTCTCTTATAAAACGATACGAAGAGATGAGGCTCTTGATGTGTTGGATTCTTTCCCCATGAAAGGGAGGAATATCGGTATTGTGGGTAACGGGACTGAATATTATTCTTTCTCGGCAGAAAAGAATGGTCGATACGTAAAAGATTTAGAGATTATCAAGTAAATTATTTAATCCTCCCTTAAAAACCTAATATTCTTCTGATTCATAGTATATTATCCTGTAAATTATTTGTTTGAAACACAAACTATTTTGTAAACGAGCTGGTATAGAGCCAACGATAGGACATCTTAAAGCAACAAGCTTTATGCTGAAATATAGTTTTTAAGGGAGGACTATATAATAAGGTATATGCCTTCCAAAGCACGTCACTTCGTGCTATTGCATGAAGGATTCTGTCCTAAAAATGTATCCACACGTTGGTATAACATTAAAGAATTTGTCATAAAAATATGCCTTTATGGTCATTCTATCTAAAGCAATAGCGCATTCGTAGATATCTTCCTATTGATATCGCATTAAAGAATCTGTCATTGAAGTATGTCTTTATGTTCATTCTGTCTAAAACAAAAGGGCATCTTGTCTAAAACAAAAGGATATTCTGTCTAATACCATCTGTCCCTCTGTCTTGCATAAAACACCGAAAATATAATGTTTTTTTAGTGCGAAATGCACATGTTTATGTAATTTTAAACTTTCCTCTGTGTCGTTTTTTTTCAATTAAGATGTATTTCCTTTCTTTCTGCACACATATCTAATCATATTGCATCATATGTGCATTGATTTGAAATAAAACCGCATTTACTGATTAAATTGTGTTAAAAATATACAGTTTTGTGCATAATTGGTTGTGCGCTTATTGCTTTTTCGGATTTTATTCGTACCTTTGCATCAAGTTTTTTTAGTGGTTAATTTAGTTTTAGTATTTAAGCCTTGGGTGATGGGAATCAGTCAAGGTTTTTTCTTTTTACATGTAAATATAGACTAATATGAAGTATGTAAATAACCGAGTACGCCGTCAGGACCGTCTAATGGATGAGCAGCGGGCGTTGGAATTGTTACGTGATGGAGAGTATGGAGTACTGAGTATGGTGGCTGACGACGCCGGTTACGGTATTCCAGTGAACTTTGTTTGGGACGGAGACCATAGCGTTTACATCCATTGTGCACCTGAAGGACGCAAGCTACAAGCCATTGAGAAGAATCCAAAGGTGTCACTTTGCATCATTGGCAACGTGAACCTGCTACCTCGTAACTTCACAACTGAGTATGAAAGTGCCATCTTCTTCGGTGAAGCACGTATCCATCTGTCGGACGAAGAGAAGATGCATGCATTGCATTTGCTCATTGATAAGCTGTCAGCCGACTTCAAAGAGATTGGTGATAAGTATGCTCATAAGAGCTTCCACCGCGTTGAAATCATCCGAATAGACTTCAATGAGTTCAGCGGAAAGCGCAAGAAAGTGCATACACCAGACTAATTCTTCTTCTCTATAATCTACTTTTTACTATGGACATAGCCATCATTGGCGGTGGTGCAGCAGGCTTCATGGCTGCCATTACTGCCCGAAAAACAAATGCAAAAACAAACGTTACGATCTTTGAAAGGGCATCAAAAGTGCTGGCAAAGGTCGAGGTGACGGGTGGCGGAAGGTGCAATGTGACGAACAGTTTTGCCGCTATCACCGACCTCAAACAGGCTTATCCACGTGGGGATAAACTGATGAAACGACTCTTCAACGTCTTCGATTATAAGGATACTTACCGTTGGTTCGAACAGCGAGGAGTACCTTTGGTGACGCAAGAGGACGAGTGTGTCTTCCCGAAAGCGCAGGATTCACATGCCATCATCAACTGTCTGACACGTCAGGCAGCCTCTTTGGGGGTGAAGATAAGCTGCAGAAGTCAGCTGAAAGACATCTATCACACCGACGATGGACGCTTCGAACTGCACTTCGGGGGCGGAGAAAAGCGTTACTTCGACCGTGTTATCATTGCTACTGGAGGCTCTCCCCATGCCCGCGGACTGGTTTATCTGGCACGCATGGGGCACGAAATAGAGTCGCCAGTGCCCTCTCTCTTCACGTTTACCATCAAGGATAAGGCGTTTTGTAGCCTCATGGGCACCGTCGTTGACCCCGTTGTGACGTCCATTCCAGGGACGAAGATGAAGGCAATGGGTCCCTTGCTCATCACACACTGGGGCACAAGCGGTCCGGCAACACTGAAGTTGTCGTCCTATGCAGCCCGCTTTCTTGCCGAAAACGACTACCGTTCGCCTCTCGCTATCAGCTGGACAGGCGACAGAAGCAGGCAGGATGTGGAGCAGGAGTTGGCAGATCTCGCACTGATCAACCCACGAAAGCAAGTCGGAACACTGCATCCCTTCGGCTTACCAGCCCGTCTCTGGCTCTATCTCATTGATAAAATAGGGGTTGATGTGACCAAACCGTGGAGCGAAATAGGGAAAAAGACTATGAACAAGTTGGTTGAAACGCTTGTCAACGACCAATACACGATTGGTGGAAAGGGTAGTTTCCGTGACGAATTTGTCACCTGTGGCGGTGTGAGTCTTAGCAATATCGATCAGAATACACTTGAAAGTAAGGTGTGTAAAGGGCTCTTCTTTGCCGGAGAAGTACTCGACATAGACGCCATAACGGGTGGTTTCAACCTTCAGGCAGCATGGACCACAGGCTACATAGCCGGAGAAAAGGCAGCCATGGAGCGTTAGTTGTGCGCCATCTTGTTGTTTAATTCGGATAAAATGCGTACTTTTGCAGGTAGAATATTAGACAAGTTATGACGAAACAACTTATTTCTTTCCTCCTCATGGGAGTCGCCCTGCTGTGTTGCAGCGCATGTAAAAAAGAGCGTAAGACAAACGATATCATCACAAAGATAGCCCCTAAGCCCAAGACTCCACGCAATCCGCAGAGTCTGTCCGACTTCAAATACGAGAAGAAGGTGCAATGGATGGGCAGCGTTTACACCATTCGTATCCGTCGTTTTGCTGATAAATCGCTCGAAACAACAACTGATGAGGACGGAAAGAAGTACTATGATAATAAGGTACAGTTGCAGATTCTGCGCCAGGATGGTTCGTCTTTCTATGATAAAACATTCACAAAAGCCGACTTCAGAGCCTTTACTGACAATCAATATGGGCGTGAAGGAGCTCTCGTAGGATTTATGTTCGACCGTGCAGAGGGCAACAAACTCTTCTTTGGAGCAAGTGTTGGTTCACCCGATCCGAACAGTGATGAGTATGTTCCCATTGATGTTACGATTGATAATCAGGGCCGTTTGCACATCACGGATGCCGTAGAACTCGACACGGGTAGTGACCAAGTACAGCCCGCAAAGCCTAAGACGGAGGACGAAATGGCGGAAGAAGAGGGGATGTAGAAAGCCTCCCCAAGCCCCTCCGAAAGGAGGGGATGTGAGAGGAAACGGTGGGATATGAGTGCTCACTAAGCCTCGAAATACGACCTCCCAAGCCAAAAGGGGGTGCCTCCCCAAGCCCGAAGAGTAGCCTCCCCAAGCCCCTCCGAAGGAGGGGATGTGCCTGGCGGGATACGGAATGCTGGGGGTTGGGGATATAAAAGAAAAAAGAATTAAACCTCAAAGGTTAAGGTTTAATTCTTAATATTGTAGAGTTTAGAACTCAAACTAATAGCTTGAAACACACAAACTATCTGTTTTTTACTCATAAAATCGCATCTTATAACATGTAATCCATCTACTTGTTAACGCGTGATTGCGTATTCTTTTACATGCAAATCAGCTACTTATTAACTTGTAAACACGTATTTATAGAATGCTATTCACCTACTTTTTAATTCGTAAATTCATAGTTATCGCATGCTATTCACCTATCTGTAATTCGTAAATTCGTAGTTTTTAGCTGGCAATTCACTATCTCTCAATTCGTAAATTCATAGTTTAGAGCAGGCAACCCACTATCTGTTAATTCGTAAATTCGTAGTTTAGAGCAGGCAACCCACTATCTGTTAATTCGTAAATTCGTAGTTTTTAGCTTGCAATCCACTATCTCTCAATTCGTAAATTCGTGGTTTAGAGCAGGCAACCCACTATCTGTTAATTCGTAAATTCGTGGTTTTTAGGTTGCAATTCCCCTATCTGTAATTCGAAAATTCGCAGTTTAGAGCATGTAACTCGTTTACTTTTTAACCTCAAAGTCAGTCTACTAAAACTCTCAAACACCGTTTTATGCACTCTCAAAAACATTGGGGAATCTCGCTAATTGTCCTCCCTCTCCTTTCGGAGAGGGCCGGGGAGAGGCTGTTCGGGGATATGTTCAGGCTGTTTTCCCCCACTCTCTCCTACCCAATGAACAGCATTCCGACTTGGAAAACGATAGCACTGACGACCCAAGCGAGGAGCGTTGTATAGCCAGCAGCAAACAAAGCCCAACCCCAACTGCCCGTTTCGCCCTTGATGGCAGCGATGGTGGCGATGCAAGGGAAGTAGAGAAGGACGAAGAGAAGGAAGCAGAATGCCGTCAGAGTGGCTATCGGTTCTGCCTCATTATAGCTGATACCGTGGAGGTTAGCCACGTCCTGTGTGATTTGTTTGTGTAGCTTTACATACTTTCCACCCTCACTACTGAAGCTGTTATCATCCTTGAAACTGTCGTCATTAGAGTAGAGAACACCCATCGTTGAAGCCACAATCTCCTTCGCACCAACGCCTGCAAGCAGTCCAACATCCAGCTTCCAGTTGAATCCTTGTGGGCGGAAGACGGGTTCAACAGCACGTCCGATTTGTCCGATGAAGCTCTGTTTCTGTCGTTCCTGTTGCCCCACATCGGGCTTATCAGGCAATGGGAAGTAGCCCAAAGCCCACACAATGATGGATGCAACGAGGATGATTCCTCCCATTTTCTTCAGATATTGTTTTCCTTTCTCCCATGTATGACGCCCTATAGCCTTCCATGTTGGGAAGCGATACGGCGGCAACTCCATGACAAACGGGGTGTCCTCACCTTTCACAAGGAAGCGGGAGAAGACCCTACTCATGATGACCGACATCAGAATACCAATGACATAGAGTGACAACATAGCAAGGGAACGATACTTCAAGGCGAAGAATGAGCCCGTAATCATCACGTAGATAGGCAGTCGGGCAGAGCAACTCATCAGCGGAAGGATGAGCATTGTCACCAGTCTGCTGCGTCTGCTCTCTATCGTTCGGGTAGCCATTACGGCAGGAACGTTGCATCCGAAGCCCATGATCAGTGGGATAAACGACTTCCCATGCAGCCCCATCTTGTGCATCAACTTATCCATGATGAAGGCAGCACGCGCCATATAACCACTGTCTTCCATGTAAGAGATGAAGAAATAGAGGATGAGAATCTGTGGAAGGAAGACGATAACGGCTCCCACACCACCAATGATTCCGTCGACAAGCATGTCTTTCACAGGACCATCGGGCATGTTTGAGCTGATGAAGTCGCCCAACCACGATACTCCACCATCAATCCAATCCATCGGATACTGGCCTATGACGAACGTTGCCGTGAACATAATGAAGAGGATAAGGAAGAAGATTGGGAAGCCAAAGTACTTGTTTGTGAGTATTTGGTCTATAAAATGCGTTGTCTGATAGGTATCTTTCTTTTGTCCAGTACTGTAGTCTGCCTCCTCAAGGGCACCATGTATGAATCCGTATTTCGCATCCATGATAGCCGTTTCGCTCTCATTTCCAGTCTCTTCCTTCACCCTTTGTGCGGCGATGTCCCGGTGTTTGAAGATCTCATCCGAGTCTTTGAGGGGCTTGATGAGTTCCTCTACGTCCTTATCATGCTCCAGAAGTTTGATGGCAAGATAACGTGTTGAGTAGCGTTGGCAGAGGTCGGGATATGCACGCAGGTGTTCCTGAATGTTCTTTATACCCCCTTCCAGCTCATGACCGTGGTTGATATGGATGTGACGGAACTGTGATGTCTCGTCTTCTTTGCCCTCATAAACGGCGATAACCTGGTGGAAAAGCTCTTTGACACCACGTCCATTGGTGAATACAGTGGGCACCATTGGGATTCCAAAGAGCTCCGAAATCTTCTGATAATCAATGTTATCGCCTCGTTGTTCGGTCTCATCGAACATGTTTAGAGCACAAACCATGCGCACATGCATGTCTATCAGCTGTGTCGTAAGGTAGAGATTGCGCTCGAGATTGGATGCATCAATGACGTTGATGACCACGTCTGGCGTTTTCTCCACAAGCTGTTTGCGCACGTAGAGTTCCTCCGGACTATAGGCAGAGAGGCTGTATGTGCCGGGAAGGTCAACGAGATGGAACTCGTAACCCTCGTAGTTGGCGCGCCCCACCTTGGCATCTACCGTCACACCGGAGTAGTTCCCGACACGCTCATGTGCACCGGAAGCAAAGTTGAAGAGCGACGTCTTGCCACAGTTTGGGTTACCAACGAGTGCCACATTGATGACTTTGCTCTTGCGATTGGCGGTATCGGTGAGTTCGGAAGGCGTCAGTGCGTGGTCCGATTCATCGGGGATATTATTGGAGAGGGCACCCTGCTGCGGTTCATTATCAGCCTTAGCCTGTTCCAACTGGCGTGCCTCTTCAGCGCTAATAACCTCGATCTGGTCGGCTTCACTGTGTCTCAGGCTCACCTCGTAGCCCATGATTTTATATTTAACAGGGTCACGCAACGGTGCATTCAGCAGTACTTCAACCTGCTTTCCCTGTATGAATCCCATTTCAATGATTCGTTTTCGGAAGCCTCCATGACCCAAAACCTTCACGATAACACCTGTCTCTCCGGTCTTTAAATCTGATAGTTTCATGTTGATTCTCCTTTTTCATAACCTCTTTTTTCTACTTTCTAGGTTATGATTTCTTCGTTCGCTATATTTTATTCTGCCGTCTGTGGGCACATGATGCATCGGCTTTCCGCATGCCATAGAGCCTCACAGAGGATGAGCAAAAGTACTGAAAAAAGTTGATATGTGAGCCACTTGCGTGAAAAATACCTATATATAGGTAGGGAAAACACCGTCTACAACTTAAGAAAAACACCTGTCCCGTGCCTTTCGTCATCCCCCCTCTCCGTGGTAACAGTTTGGTAATCTGTAATCTTTTTATTAATTTTGCAGACACACAACATTTACAATTATGGCAAAATTAACAGTAAACAGTTACGAGGAACTGGCTGCCCGACTGGGCGAAAAGATTGGTGAAAGCGAGTGGTTGCTCGTTGATCAGGAGAGAATTAACCTCTTTGCAGATGCTACACTCGACCATCAGTGGATTCATGTTGAGCCCGAACGCGCGAAAGTGGAGAGCCCTTACAAGAGCACTATCGCCCATGGATACCTCACTTTGTCGCTTCTTCCACACATGTGGCAGGAGATTATTGAGGTGAATAACCTCAAAATGATGGTTAATTATGGTATGGATAAGATGCGCTTCGGCCGTCCTGTCCTTGTAAACTCACGCATTCGCCTCGTTGCATCACTCGATTCTATCGAAAATCTGCGTGGTATCTGTAAGGCAGGTATCAAGTTCCAGATTGAAATAGAGGGTGAACGCAAACCCGCTTTGGAAGGTATCGCCACCTTCTTGTATTACTTTGAGTAAAAAATAAAGCCTCCCCAAGCCCCTCCGAAAGGAGGGGATGTGAGAGGATACTGTGGGATATGGGTGGCTGATTAGCCTCAAGTTACAGTCTCCCAAGCCCAAAGGGGATGCCTCCCCAAGTCTGAAGAGTTGCCTCCCCAAGCCCCTCCGAAGGAGGGAATGTGCCTGGCGGGGTATGCGTTTCCGATGAAAAAATAGAATAATTGGAGGAGTTAGAGTTCTAAAAGGAATAAAAACCGTTAAGCTAAAGGCGTTGTTGGAAATCTGAAAGGGTTTCCCACGAATGGTTTTTAATGACTAAAAGAACTTTAACTCCTCTGAATATTAAAACTCAACTCCTTAGCTTTTTAAAATCTAAAGTCCAATGTTTACGGTCCAAACCAATACCTTAAAACACACAAATCACTTACTCGTTAACTCGTGATATCTTATGCAATTGCCCGCAATTTATCTACTTCTCAATTCGTAAATTCGTAGTTTTTAGCTTACAATTCATTATCTATGAATTCGTAAATTCGTGGTTTATAGCATGCAAATAACTTATCTGTAATTCGTAAATTCGTAGTTTATATTACACAATCCATCTATCTATTAATTCGTAAATTCGTAGTTTATAGCAGGCAATTCACTATCTCTCAATTTGTAAATTCGTAGTTTAGAGCATGTAACGTGTCTATTTTTCTTCTTCAAAACCACTCCACCAAACCACTCAAACACCGTTTTATGCCTTCTCAAACACAATGGGGTATCCCGCTAATTGTTCTCCCTCTCCCTTCGGAGAGGGCTGGGGAGAGGCTTTATGAAACATCCTTACAATCCGCAAACCCTATTCTCTTCCTTTTCCAACTATAATCAATAAAAACTGCCTTTGTAACCTTTAGAGAATCAGTTAGTTACAAACAGGCTTGTAAAAGGTGCCCTTTTGCATTGCAAAACATGCCCTTTTACACATCAAAAGATGCCCTTTTACATTGCAACACATCAAAAGATGCCCTTTTACATTGCAAAAGGGCATCTTTTACAACGCAAAAGGGCGTAGTTGGGAAAGCAGGAAGGAAAGAAATTGACAAAGAAGAGCGGAGCTAAGAAAAGAGAAGCGGCCCAAAACCAAAGAGAAGGAGCCTCCCCAAGCCTGAAGAGGTGCCTCCCCAAGCCCCTCCGAAGGAGGGGATGTGAGAGGAAACAGTGGGATGAGAAGGGAGAGGATGTGCCTGGCGGGATACGGAATGCTGGGAGTTGGAGAGATAAAAGGATGAAGAATTAAACCTCAAACTACGAGGTTTAATTCTCAATGTCGTAGAGTTTAGAACTCGAACTAATAGCTTGAAACACACAAACTACCTGTTTTTTACTCATAAAATCGCATCTCATACACGCGAACCATCCACTTGTTAACTCGTGATTTCTTATTCTATAGTATACAAATTATCTACTTGTTAACTCGTAAATAAGTATTCTATAGCATGCAACTCGTTTATTTTTCTTCTTCAGAACCAGCCCCCAAAAACGCTCAAAACCGTTTTATGCACTCTCAAAAACATCAGGGTATCCCGCTTATTACTCCCCTCTCCCTTCGGAGAGGGGTCGGGGGAGAGGCTGTTCGGGGTTGTGTTTCAGGCTGCTCTTTCCCCATTCCGTCCTCTCAAGTACAACGGGGAATCTCGCTAATTGACCTCCCTCTCCCTTCGGAGAGGGTCGGGGAGAGGCTGCTTCGGGTGTGTTTCAGGCTGTTTTTATTCCCCCTCTCCCTTCGGAGAGGGACGGGGAGAGGCTTCTTCCGGGGGTGTTTCAGGCTGCTTTTCTTTGGACAATCAGGGAAGAAAGCGTGCATATCGCACCACATTCTCCGCCCATAAACGAAAAAAGAGGCCGCGCATCGCTGCGAGACCTCCACCGAAATCTAGTATCTAACTATTATAAAATAGTTATTTCAAAAGTGGGTTTTCTATCTTTTCAAACGTTGAGCTTTAGCCGCCAGAGCCTTTGCCTGCAGCAAAGAGAACGATGCTGTGCGAGCGCGGAAAGCCTGAACAGCCTTGGCATTGTTCACCCTATCATTGATACTTAAGAGCATTGGACTTGCTAACAACGCCACCTGACTCTTCATTTTGCTTGCACCTGAACCTACAACATAGGCATCTATACCCATCATGTTGGCTTCGAAGCCTGCAATAGGAGTGTAACCGATGTCCTTCAGGACCTGTAATGACTTAGCATAGGCGAGGTTCTGCGCTCCACCATCCTCAAACGTACCGATTGTCATGCCCTTCGTTAAATCGTAATCCATGTTGATGAGCATCGTCAGCTTACTGTTTGCAGCAGCTAAGTAGACCTGTGGGATATACGTCTTCAGTATCTCTTGGTATTGAGCCTCAGTCAGTTTGCCCTTGCTGACAGCCTCTTTCAGCTTGTCACTCCATAGTCCCATGTAGTTATAGATATTACTATCCCAGATGGTAGTACGGCTTTCTAACGTCTTACCAGCATCGTCGCCCGTCGTGATAGCACTCTGATTGACAACGGCACCAGCAGAAACAACGAAGGTAAAGGTCTCTGGACGATAAGCCAAAACCAAGTTATTGAGAATGTGTTCCTCCTCTGGATCTTCGCAAACGAACTTTGGATACTCGTTACCACCAGCATTCTCTATCTTGATATGACCATGTATCTCCCTTACTAACTGGCTAAGATCGGTCACACTGGCATTCATCTTCAACAGGTCGTAAGCCACGATTGCTATTGGCATCCTGGTAAAATCCTTCAGCACAGCTTGCATAACAAACACGGTATCAATGCGTCCCTGATTCTTAATGTACAGACTCAGCTTGCGCAGTTGGTTTGTTTCGTTAGGCTTAACCTTCACGATGAAGGCGCTATCCTTCCGTTCAACACTCTCCAAAGCAGCCGTATCAGGACTCTCTAAGACAGGGTCTGCACCGAGAGAAGTGAAAGGCAACGTAATGGTTTGTGCATCATCAGAAGCAAAACGGAAGACCTTTTGACCTTTATAACTGAACTCTGCACCAGCCTGAAGGATGGACAGATGGACGAAATCAGTACCATTCTTGATGGTCAGGATAGCACTGCGAGAGTCGAGACGAGGGTTGTGAGAGACGCTGACAACGACAGAGTCGCCACGCACTTCAGCCTTTGCCCATGCACTTCCATCCTCATCAACGCTCACCGTAGAGCCTGCAGGCGCCGTAAACTTCACACCGCCCGTCTGTGCCAGAGGGGAGAAAGTGAGGTTAGAAGCAATAACCTTGATAGTATTCTCCTGCAGATAGCTGTTTCCTGCATCGTCGTTGTCGCTGCAGGCAACAAAGCCCACAGCAACAACTAATATTAAACAAATACTAAATATCTTCTTCATAAAGCATTAACTTATTTGATTCTGAACTGTTTATTCGCCTGTGGTGCCAGGTGAAGGTTACTGTTGTAACGTGTGATCTGGTTAGGAACATAAGCCGGAAGGGTGAGAGAAGTGCTCTCATTGTTGCCCTCCTCCAGGATAGAAGGTTTGGCAGAAGAAGAAGGATTCTTCACCAAAGTGACATTCAACCACTGGTCGAACCAGCCATCTAAGTTGTCTTTACCAAACGGTTCAGAGGTGTATGCATTCAGAACGATACGCTCAATAATGTATTGAGAGACCTCAAGGTTGCCGTCTTTGTCGGCAAACAACAGTGGACCACCAGTGAGTGCAGTGCTGATCTTACCGTCATCACCGATGTTGAAGCTGATCAGGTTGTAAGCATTTGTGCTGTATCCCGTACCATTCTTCGCATTGATATTGAATGAATTGCCGATGAAGTAAGTAGCATTCGGATAATCAATCTTAGTCACACGTTGGCCAGACTGCATCAAGAAGACATTGATTGACTGCATATAAATAAGTGGGAAGCGGTAGTTAACACCGTTGACGCCCTCTACCAAGAGGTAGAAATGTCTCTCGCCACCACGTGTAGTGTAACGGATAACACCGTTGAACGTACCGTTATCAAAGCCATTCGTGTGGAAGTTATAGTAGGTCAGTGATACCTGATAGTTGCCCAACAGAGCAGGAAGATCGTACTGGGTGATCTGTATCTTCTTCTCAACATAACCATTCGAGAGTGTCACCCATCCGCCACGTGCATTCACTGCGACAGGGTTAGCATCAACCTTTATCGTCAGTTGGTTGCCGTCTTTAGAGAGATGTACCCATGAAGCATCACAAGAGATGTCAACCTTATTGAGGAAAGGAATGGTCTTTGTGATGGTCTTCTCACCATTTGTGAAGCTCAATCGACCGATGATCTTGGCAATAATGTCAAGGTTTACGGCAGTCTTAGTTACTTCTGCACCCTCTACTTTGACGGTGGAATTGTCCTTATCAAGGTTAAATTCCTGTACAGGAACACCATTGAGCGATACTGGTTCATAGAGTCTTAAACCCTTATCAGTAAAGAGATAAGCCACCGTTTTCACCAATGTGCTACCGTCATAGACAGCCATCTGACGGTTTGATGGGTCGGTAATGACGAAGTGATAAGGCTTGCCACCAACGCTTAACTCTATATCAGAGAAGATGAACAAGCTGCTAACCTCTGTCACCTTATCCATATATTCAGCAGGATCCTCGGTCAACTTACGAAGATACATCGTGTTGAGCGACTTCTTACCATGGACTTTGATGACGCCCTTACCGATACTGTCGATGACAAACTCAAAGTCACCTTGCTTTCCTTGATACTCTCCATCAGAAGGAGTAGCGTACAAATGCATAAAAGCATTGTATGTATCGAAGGACAAAACGGGTCCGTCGTCACTCTTCATCTTGTACAATGAGGTGATAGCACCATCGTCTGGCTTCTTCTCATAACGCACTGAAGCATCGTTCTTTGTGAACTTCACCGTGTAAGCTATACCACCATAAGCCCGGTTTTCCTCTGGATAATAGTCGAAAGCCCACCCATATGGAGCATTGACCAATGAGTCCTGTGCCTGCTGAAGGAAGTCTTCCATACGAGCAGAGTAGGACTTGTCAAAGACATCCTCCTGATCTTTCAAACATGATTGCAGGAAGAGTGCCGGCAGGGCAAGCATAAGACATATAAATATTCTGTTTGCTTTCATAATTGATTCATTCTAAATTAATTAAGACTTCGTAGGTCATAAGCCCCGTTGACAACATCATTCTCACGCTCAATGACTGCATCGCGAACCTTATCAAGGTCGATACCAAAGTTCTCCTTATAGTATAACTTGCAGATGGCGAGCTTCTTCTCAATGGCTTCACGGCCCGACTTGTCTGTTCCTTCAGCCTGTTTCATCATTGCTTCCCACTTCTCTGGAGTTGAAACAATGTAGGTACTGACCATCTCAGCAAAGTCTTCACGTGACTCTTTCTGTGAGTAATCGGTGATGAAACCACGCTGCAGATAACCCTCTCGACGCTCGGCTGATGACCAAGCATCGTTCACATAGCCGTTCGGAGTAATCTTATCAAAATCACGAGGATAGTCTTTCGTCTGGTTAACGATGTGTACAAACTCGTGATGGATGGTCTTCAGATAGTACTGGTCCAGTCCTGCACGGCTCTTTTTGAGCTCATCAACATGGTTAACACCCAAGAGACGGATCTTCTTTCCACCTTCAGCGGTACCCAATTTCATGGAACCATTGTTTGAATACTCGAACTCTCCGAGGAAACTAAACAGCTTTGGGAAGTACTTACGGGTGAAGTCTATACCCGCAACCTTCGTATAAGCCTCAACACAAGTGTACTTTATGATACGTGCAAGTTCGACAGACTGTGCCGAATCGGCTGGCACATCATAGTATGCCATGTCTGATTCGTTGTCTTCATAACGCCACTGTATCTGTATATTGTACGGCATAACAAAGTTGCGATGCAACCAATTATCGAAAGGAGTCTGCGCTGTTGCGGGGTTCTTGATAACGCTTTCGCCTGACAATTCATCTTCAGAGCAAGCGGTAAAGGCCACGGCAACTACAGCCAATAACGATAAAACGAATATATTTTTTCTCATTCTTTTGTCCTCCTCATTAATTAATTGTTACGTGGATTCAATGCTACTCCCGCTTCATGTGCACTCTGAGGAATCTGAACGGCCTGTCGTGGGTCGTCCTCTTTCAGCCAATCGAGGTTCTTGGATGGCTTTCCATCAGAACCAATCAGACGACGAGGAATCTCAATATTGTAACGTTTGATGTCAAACCAACGCAACCCTTGATGCAGTGTTTCCACACGACGGAGGTTGAGAACACACTGAAGTAGTGCCTCCTGTACCGATCCTTCCTTGTCGATAGTGAACCTTGGATGCAAGTGTTTCTTCATACTTGGCACTAACTTATCCGTATCATCATAGGCGTAACGTACTCCTTCAAAGAATGTCTTTACGCTGGTTGGCGTCAAAGTCTTGGTCGTATTGAAGTAATTCTTCATCCAAATGGTCATGTCAGCACATGCTGCATCATTCTGACCGAGCATGATTTCAGCCTCAGCACGGTTCAAAAGCGCCTCTCCCATAGAGAAACTGACGTTCAAAGCACGGCGATAACCCGTTCCTGTTGCCTGGTTCGTGACTTCAAACTCAAACGGAAGACACATCTTAAGAGCGAAGTTTGCCTCGCCTTGGTTGACTGTAAACGGTCTCCAGATGATGGTATTGGTACCTCCCCATATGTTATCACTCTTTATACACTCCGTCTCTGAGAGATAGTTCGTGTGGGAATAACGCTTATAGTAGACCCATGGACCCAGCGCAAAGCCTGCATTGCTGACGCTTGTCTGGATAAGAAGGTTACAATCTAAGCTCGCATTACAATATGCTTCAGCAATCTTCACAGCCTGATCTGACGTACTGAGCGGTATTGCCTGCAGTGCACGATAGTCGCGAAGGTAAGCTCCTGGGTTGCTACCAAGCAACTTATCTGCATATTCCTTCGCCTTATCCCACTTCTCATAATAAAGGTAGAAGCGTGTAGCAAAGGCATATGCCGCCTTCTTATTGAAGTGATATTTAGGCACTTTATAGTTATCATTGATCAAAGGGATACCCGCTTCGATGTCTTTCGCTATCATTTCATAGACCGAAGCAACTGTCCCACGGTTGGTCTGAGCCTGTATCTCAGTCAGACTCTCCGGACTTGTACTATAATAAACACCCATGTCCTTATCGCTGGTCTTGCTATTGTAAGCCATAGAGAACTCATTTACCAACAGGAAACTGTTGTAAGCACGCAGCAACAATGCCTCGCCCTTCGTGTTCTGAAGCTCCTCTGTCTTAGCTCCACCCAGCTCTTCAATAGATGCCAAAGCCTGGTTAGCCTGTTCAATACAGTTGTAATGCCTTGACCATATATGGTCTGGAGAGTCATTACCATTGATCTTATCCTCCTGCCAGAAGAACATCTGATCCCCCTCACGGTCACCCAGACTGTTACGAGGTCCCATATAATCCATATTATCCGACATGAGTTCGTTTATCAGCACATTAGATGTTTGAGGATAAGCCGTAACAAGCAGTCCTGCGATCTTGCTTGGTTCGTCCATCGTGGTACGGTTATCTGGCATCGTATCCAGGAAGTCGGAGCAGGAAACCAGCATGGCTACGGATGCAGCCAGTAGTGTACCTTTATATATAATATTATTGATTTTCATGTTAAATATCATTTATGCGTATTAAAGACCTAATCTCAAAGTCAGTGTAAACTGCTTTGGTGTTGGTGCAGCTACACCACCTGTATTGAAGAACTCTGGGTCCTGACCATTCAGTTTCTTATCTGCATAGAACAGGAAGAGGTTCGTTGCCTGCAGCTTCAGTGACATACTGTTCACTCCGATGTAGTTGATCAGTGAAGCAGGGAAGCTATATCCAAGTGAAATCTCCTTCATTCTGATGAAGTCACCCTTAGCAATACGCGCATCAGAATAGTTATAACAGTTATAAGCAATTCTCAGATCAGGGTCGTTCTGACGCTGTCTGCGACTGGCAATGACAGGTACATTCGTCTTAAATTCATCTCCTGCGTGTACGAAACGGTTACGGAATTCCTTTGGTAAGGCATCCATATCATCATAACGAGAGCTGAAGACAGGATCGAGACGCACCTTATTGCCGAAGCTATAGGTGATAAAGACGTTCAGATCCCAGTTCTTATAACGGAACACGTTACCAAGAGATCCTGTTGTCGTTGGGTCAGCTGGACCTTCATACTTTAGGAATCTCACCTTGTCTGGGTCACGTTCCTGAAGATAGATACCCGATGTTGTGAGGTTTCCATTCTCATCATAGAACTGTGGCAAGCCCTCATGACTGAGTCCTGCAAACGGTATACTAAAGATGGAATTGGCAGGATAACCCACGAGACTGTAGCCTTCTCCCTGCACAAGGTCTAAGATACGAGCATGTGAGAAGAGGTCTGTAATCTCATTATGTGTCCATGAGAAGATGAAGTTTGTTTCCCAAGAGAAGTCTTTCTGTTTGATGTTTTGCGTAGTAAGAGATACCTCGACACCGTTCGACTTCATTGATGCAACGTTGGCAAGGTTATAAGATCCTAAGATTGGACTGTTCACATAACCGATCAAATCACTGTTCCGACGCCAGTAGAGGTCCGTTATCAGGTTGATACGGTTGCTAAGGAATCCAAGCTCGAAGCCGATGTTGAACTCATTTTTCTTCTCATAAGTAAGTTGCTTGTTACCCACTGTCTCATTGTAACCAGTCTCCTGGATAGAGGTGAATGGGCGCCAAGGCACCAATGCTCTAAAGATAGGTAACGAGTTGGTTACCGGTGGACGGTCACCCGTAAGAGAGTAGCTCACACGGAAAGTAGCGTGTGTCAAGGCTGTCTTGAACACCTTACTGAACCAATCTTCCTCATGTGCGTTCCATGCACCAGACACGTTATAGGTTGGCAACCAGCGTGCTGAAGTAGCCTTACCCAGATAGTTTGTACCCTCATAGCGGAAGGTTCCAGTCATCTGATAGCGTCCTTTATAAGAATATGTACCTGTACCGAAGTATGCTATACTACGGATGTGACGGTTGTCGAGGCCGAAGTAATCCGTACGTTGCTCTTGCCATTTCTTGAAAGCACGGTAATCAAAGGATGCCACCTCACCATTATAATACTCAATACCAGCACCACGGAACCATGTTTGCTTACGGTCTACACTGTTCGACTCCACACCTGCGTACAGGTTTATGATGTGTGTATCATTGATTACATCATTGTATGCAGCAGAGAGACGTGTATCCCAACCATAGAAACTGTTCTCTGTCTTATCCAGGAAACCACCTACAGGGAGGACAGATACTGGCAGAGAATAGATGTCATCTGGGTCTTTATAGAGGTAAGAGTTGTTATCACGGATGGTTGTTGTTGCCATAGCGCGATAAGCCAGCGCCTGGTTTGAACGCTCTGTGATGCGGTGTTCCATAGAAGAAACGGCACTCTTGACAGCTGCCAGAGCAGTCAGTTTCACCTTAGGAATAGGCTTATAGTCAATACTTCCCTGTATACGGAAGTCATGAACATTGAGGTCCATGTAGTTATTCTGCAACTCGTTGAAGATATTGAACGGTGCATAATTACGTGTATAGTACTCGTTAGGGTCGAGCGTACGTGACGTATTCAACGAATAAGAGTACGGGTTGATGTCGAAAGCACGGCTCACCGTACCCGTTACTGGGTCAAGGTTCTGGCTCAATGAGCCTGGTGCGCGCTGCTTACGATAGGAAGCATTGGCAATAAGGTTCACTCCTACCCGCTTATTGATGTTATAAGTGGTGTTGAGGTTACCTGTATAACGCTGTACCCGACTTGCTTTATACCATCCTGGGTCCATCATTGCAGAGAGAGAAGCATAGTACTGACCCTTGTCCGTACCACCAGATGCGCTCACAGAGTGGTTGTGCATGATGGCTGTAGAGAACAACTGATCAAACCAATTGGTGTTACGATACTCTGCAGCACGCAGGTATGCGTTGCGCGCCTCTATCGTATTCTCCAGTCCGAACTGACCTGTCACAGGGTTATACTGTGATATCAGCTGATACATCTTACCATAAACACCACTCGTTGCAGCGTTGGCAATCTCAGCATAGTTAAGGTATCCCTTCTGCTGCAGCTCCTGATAGACACCCATCTGGTCCTGAGAATTCATGATATTGAAGTTCTTATAGCTTGGTTTCAGGCGTAGAGTGTATTCACCTGTATAGCTTAAATGGCTCTGACCAGACTTACCTTTCTTTGTTGTAACAACGATCACACCTGCCATAGCACGTGCACCATAGATGGAAGTTGCCGATCCGTCCTTCAGAATCTGGAAGCTTTCGATATCGTCAGCATTCAGTCCTGCGATGGCAGAGGATATCAATGTCTTGGCATCACCTGATGATAAGGCACTGGCATCAACGTCTGTGATGTCCTCCATGATGACTCCATCAACAACCCACAACGGCTTTGAAGAGCCGAAGATAGACGTTGCACCACGCACACGGATCTTTGGTGCCGTACCAAAGGTACCCGAAACGTTCTGCACACTCACACCGGCAGCGCGTCCTTCAAGCGAACGACTGACGTCAGCCATACCATCAATCTTAGCCTTTGAGGCGTCAATCTTCGTGGCAGCACCAGAGAAGAGACGCTTGTCTTGCTGTGTCATACCCGTCACAACCACCTCTTGCAGAGAGTGGTTATCGGTAGCAAGAGTTACTTTCATCCCATCTTTCGGTGTCAATGTCTGTGTCACCATACCGATGTAGCTGACTACGAGTTTCTTACCAGCAGGGACATCAAGTGAGAATTTACCGTCAATATCGGTAACAGTACCTGTCTGTGTTCCTTGAACCATGACAGATGCACCAATAACGGCCTCACCATCGCCCTGAGAAACTACGGTACCTGTAATCTTTGTTTGCCCGAAAGCCGTCCCAATAGACAACAATAGTCCAAACAAAAAGAGAGTAAATCTTTTCTCCATAGATCTCAATAATTTAACATTTTTGGTTTATTGTGTTCAATTTCTTCAACTTGTATTAGGAGGATTTCCATGTGATAATAGCTTCTTAAGCTGCCACCAGTATAGAGATTCACCTTATTATATATAGAGAGAGTTTAACTACTTTACGTCAAGATCATGTGTTTCCTTCAATTTCACGATATTTTTGCTTGATTAGTATATCATAATACCATCGATTGCAAATTTAGGAATTATTGATAATAAACGCAAACTTTTCATATAGAAAATTACATAATCGTTGCAAAAAGGTAGTCTTCTCTTTTATTTCATAGATGAAAATGCTGTTTTCATGAAAGGTTATGCATAAATTAAGAATAAAATATTGACATTAAAATCGTAACCTTTCCTGCCCCACTCGCTTCTCTTTCCCGACCTAAAAAGGAAACCTTGACAGGATGAAAAGACTGCGTTTAGGTACATTATTTGCAGAATTAGAATATTATTGCTACCTTTGAAAGGGAAAAAATAAAAGGGTAAAAGGGTAAAAAGCAAAGGGTTAGCGATTGGAAAGATGACCTTTAGCAAGCTACCCAGCTACTTGTAAACCCGTAAAATGGGCAAAGAAGCAAGCTGCATGGCTACTTATAAACCCGAAAAAACGGGCAAATAGGCAAGCAACTCGTCAATAATTACACATCCATCAACAATGGGAAGAAATAAATTCGCACAAAACGAGATAAAGGAAATAGCAAAACTCCTGCGACTGAAGAATGCCGGAAACCGTGCTAAACAGAAGCTGGTAAGGCATGATCTGCGCACGATATACGAGTTTAATATCTCTGACTTCAACGAACCGGGTAAGGCTTTCGGTGAAGAGGAACTGCAACTGGCTATACAGCGGGGGGCTATACAGATTCTGGATGACGCCACCATCGCTGACATGAAGGCGAAAAGGGCACGTAACAAGGCACGCGACGAGGCTGAAAGGGAGAAGAAAGCCATTGCTGAAGGGGAGATGACCGACTGGAAAAAGGCGATGGAGGAGTGGGAAAACTACGGAAAATAAGCGCCTACGCCCCCACCCTTTCTTGCAGAAAAGGAACCAGAGAAGGTTTTTTGAATCGGTTATTACCCATCAGAATCATGACTTCCGAACAACAAAACAGAACATATAATTAGGTAAAAAAATAAACAAGATAAATACAAAACTTATGACATTATATCCGAAACTGATAACAGATGCACTGGAAAAGGTGATCTATCCGGGCACAAAGAAGAATATCATTGAGAGTGAGATGCTTGCTGACACACCGAGCATCAACGGTAATAAGGTGAGCTTCACACTCATCTTCCCACGCGAAACAGACCCTTTCCTTAAGTCGACCATCAAGGCGGCAGAGGCACAGATACACTATTCTGTGGGCAAAGAGGTGGAAGTGACGATTGAAACGGAGTTCAAAAGCGCACCAAGACCAGAGGTTGGGAAGCTCCTTCCACAAGTAAAAAACATCATCGCAGTGAGCTCTGGCAAGGGAGGAGTGGGCAAAAGCACCGTCTCTGCCAACCTTGCTATCGCCTTGGCAAAGCTCGGTTACAAGGTAGGACTGCTGGATACGGATATCTTCGGACCCAGTATGCCGAAGATGTTTGGCGTTGAGGACGTGCGCCCATACGGTGTTGAGAAGGACGGACGACAGCTTATCGAACCTGTAGAGAAGTATGGCGTAAAACTTTTGTCCATCGGTTTCTTCGTAAACCCCGACACTGCGACACTCTGGAGGGGTGGTATGGCGACGTCAGCACTGAAACAACTCATCGCAGATGCCGACTGGGGGGAGCTTGATTACTTCATTCTAGACACGCCACCGGGGACAAGTGATATCCACTTGACGCTCATGCAGACGCTTGCCATCACGGGAGCAGTGATCGTTTCGACACCACAGAACGTGGCATTGGCTGATGCACGCAAGGGTATCGACATGTATCGGAATGACAAAGTGAACATTCCTATCCTCGGATTGGTGGAGAATATGGCGTGGTTCACACCTGCCGAACTACCTGAAAACAAGTATTATATCTTCGGAAAGGACGGTTGTAAGAACCTTGCAAAGGAACTGGAATGCCCACTGCTGGCACAGATCCCAATCGTACAGAGCATCTGTGAGAATGGCGACAAGGGTACTCCAGCTGCCACAAAGCCGGACACAATGACCGGACAGGCGTTCCTCTCGCTGGCACAGGCTGTCGTTACCGTCGTCAATCGACGCAATAAAGAGCAGGCACCTACAAAGATTGTGAGGACGGAATAGGCAGAAAACGGACTGGGAAGGCGATAAAACAGCCTTCCCAAGCCGCTTCGGAAGGTGGGGATGTGCTGAAAAAAGGGGCTTGTTAGCGATATCCCGTTTACTCATTAAGATGCACTTAAAAGATTTATGATTTCAGAAATATTACAATACAACCAACGATTTGTTGCCGAAAAAGGCTATAAGCCTTATGAAACAAGTGGACAACCAGACATGAAACTGGCGATTGTCAGTTGCATGGACACACGGTTGACAGAGCTTTTACCACGTGCGCTCGGACTGAAAAACGGTGATGCAAAAATCATAAAAGTAGCCGGTGGAACACTGTTGACACCCTATGACTCGGTGATGCGCTCACTTCTCGTTGCTATCTATGAGCTTGACTGCGAGGAGATTATGGTCATTCACCACTCAGGATGTGGTGCGTGCGACATGCATGCGAGCCACTTCCTGCAACTGATGCGCGAACGTGGGATAAGTGAAGAGGACATTCGGGAAGCTGAAAAGCACGTCGATCTGAACAAATATCTTGACGGTTTCCACGACACACCACGCAGTGTTCGACGCACAGTGGATGCCATTCGCCAACATCCGCTCGTCCCAAAGGATGTCACTGTGCGCGGATTCATCATCGACTCCAGGACTGGAGAGCTGGAGGAAGTGCGATAAATAATAAGAAAGGGGGGAGAGAAAGGAAGCCCAAGCACAGCAGAAGGGGGAGCCTCCCCAAGCCCGAAGAGTAGCCTCCCCAAGCCCCTCCGAAAGGAGGGGATGTGCCTGGCGGGATACGGATTGCTGGGAGTTGGGAGATAAAAAGATGAAGAATTAAACCTCACAGTTCGAGGTTTAATTCTCGATGTTGTAGAGTTTAAAACTTAAACTAATAGCTTGAAACACACAAACTATCTGTTTTTAACTCATAAAATCGCATCTTATACACGCGAACCGTCTACTTGTTAACGCGTAATTTCTTATTCTATAGTATACAAATTATTCACTTTTTAACCCCAAAACCACTCCACAAAAATCCTCAAACACCGTTTTATGCACTCTCAAATACATCGGGGAATCTCGCTAATTGTTCTCCCTCTCCCTTCGGAGAGGGCCGGGGAGAGGCTGCTTTTTCCTCATTCCGTCCTCTCAAATACACCGGGGAATCTCGCTAATTGTTCCCCCTCTCCCTTCGGAGAGGGCCGGGGAGAGGCTGTATCGGGTGTGTTTCAGGCTTTTGAAATACCCTTACAAACGGTAAGGTATTATTGTTCGCAAATCAACTCACTATCATAAAAAACCGGCTCTGTAACCTCCGCAATATCAATAGGTTACAAAGAGGATTGTAAAAGACGCCCTTTTGCATTGCAAAACATGCCCTTTTACACGTCAAAAGATGCCCTTTTACATTGCAAAAGGGCATCTTTTAGAAGGCGAAAGGGCGTAGATGGGAAAGCAGGAAGGAAAGAAATTGACAAAAACAAAAAACAAACACCAAAGAAGAGCGGCCCAAAACCAAAGAGAAGGAGCCTCCCCAAGCCCCTCCGGAGGAGGGGATGTGAGAGGAAACGGTGGGATATGGGTAGCTGAACAAGTCTCGAATACAGCCTCACTAAGCCCAAAGGTGGTGCCTCCCCAAGCCCCTCCGAAGGAGGGGATGTGCCTCGCGGGATACGGAATATAGGGTATTGGGGAGAGGGAGGGAGGGAGAAATCAGGCTTAAAGGACGTTTGTCTATTCTTAATGGGTAAAGATTTAGAGTTGAAAAAATATGCTTTGTCGCATTTAATCTGTTTACTTACCAATCCCCAGGAAGCAGTGTTTGTGGGCTTTAACATCGTCGTCGAATAAAGAAAGTGTGTTGCATGGCACCGCTGATGCGCATCTATCAGCCGCAAAGAGGGGCACAACGAAGAAGCGGGATATCACACTGATGGATAAGAACAGAATGTCTGCAGAAACGCGGTTTATGACCTTTCACAACCTATTTGTAAGCATCATAAACCGTAAAACACAAAAAAAAAGAACACTCAAGACGAGTGTTCCTTTTGTGATTCCGACAGGATTCAAACCTGTAACCTCTTGATCCGTAGTCAAGTGCTCTATTCAGTTGAGCTACGGAACCATTGTTAATGGTTGCATTCAGCATGTAACTGATAGCTTATTGCTGAATTGCGAGTGCAAAGGTATGGCTTTTTATTGGTTCTACCAAATGTTTGCGTATCTTTTTTACTTATTTTTTTTCATCTTCAGCATGCAGTGTTGGTAGGGAAATGTGGTAACCTACTGCAACAAAACGGATTATAGAGACTGTGAGGAAGGTGATGATGACAACCCACGGAAGGCTCAATCCAAGGGAGAAGAGTGCCCAATAGACGATTCCTCCGGTCACACTTGCGACGGCATAGATCTCCTTATGGAAGATGACGGGGACGTTATTGAGCAGTACGTCACGTATCACTCCACCTGCCACACCCGTGATACAGCCCATGATGATAGCCACCCAGAAGGGATGACCGAGTGCAAGTGTCTTCTGAATACCCGCTATGGTGAAGAGGGCCAAGCCCAATGTGTCGAACACAAACCAGGCATTGCTGAGTCGTTTTATCCACTTTCGTGACAGAATAACAAGCAAAAGTGCCAGTGCAGTACAGAGAACATACATGATATCCGTCATCCAGAACGGGCGTACACCCAGCATACTGTCACGGATTGTACCGCCACCTATGGCGACAGCAAAGCCACAGACGTAGCCTCCAAACCAGTCGAAATGCTTCTGTGCAGCATGTCTGATACCTGAAATGGCGAATGCGAAAGTTCCAAGAAACTCCAGAATGACCTGGAGCGTATGTGCAAGTTGTGGGTCGTTGTATATCATAATCCTGAAAAAAAGCCACCCCTTTGGGTGCATCAAATGTCCATAAAGGAAGGATAGACATCCCGTCTGCCTGTGGTATTGCCTACGTGTGGGTTGGACAAGGATGCCCTTTCCCACGCATCAGCAGTATTATAGATAATTGATACTCCCTCCCCTTACACGCTTGCCATGGGTTGACGGGTGGCATAATACCATAATTTAATATATTGAAAAACTATTTTGCTGCATCACTGCAGTGTCTTTTAAAATCTCTTTACCTATACTTCGTTCTGTGGTTCACCTGCCATGAAGCGTTTGATATTCTCCACACAGATGTCCATCAGGCGTTTGCGTGCTTCACGTGTAGCCCATGCGACATGCGGAGTGATGTAAGCATGGGGCTGACGGAGCAGTGGATTGTCGGCACGAGGGGGTTCCTGTTCCAGCACATCGGCACAGTAAGCACGCAGATGTCCGCTCTCGAGTGCTGCTGCCACAGCTTCTTCATCAATCAATCCACCCCTTCCGGTATTGATAAGGATTGTTCCCGGACGCATCATTGCCAGTGTCTTGGCATTGATCATATGGTGGTTTTCAGCCGTAAGAGGGCAGTGCAACGTGATGATATCGGATGTACTGAAGAGTCCTTCCATGGTCACTTTGCGGATACATTCTGGTAGATCACTACTGTTTTTGCTTGTTGCTGCAGAGATATCCATCCCCATGGCATGGGCTATCTCAGCCACTTTACAACCGATGTGACCCAGTCCGACGATGCCCATTGTCTTCCCTGACAGTTCAATCAACGGTGAATCCCAGTAGCAGAAGTCGAGCTGTCGGCTCCAAGTTCCCTCACGTGTAGCCTCTGCATAGTGGTCAACCCGATTGGTAACGTTCAACAACAGTGCGAAGACATGCTGTGCAACGCTGTCCGTACTGTATGCCGGAATGTTCGTAACTGTGATGCCTCGCTCATGAGCAGCATCAAGATCAATGTTATTATAACCTGTTGCCAGCTCACCAATGTACTTCAACCGTGGCAGTTGTGCAAGCAGTTCACGGGTGATATTGACCTTATTAATAAGGATGGCATCGGCATCTTTCGCCCTTTGCACCACCTCTTCGGGTTTGCTACGTTCGTAGACGGTGCAGTCGGCAAGACCTTTTATCTCATCCCAAGAGAGGTCTCCGGGATTGACTGCATGGCAGTCGAGTATTACTATTTTCATGATTAAGAGCCCCTCCCCTGCCCTTCTCCACGCTAACCGGGTGTCAGGCGGCTTGTCATGGGATTGCCTTCACCATTCTGTGGGGAAACTATTACGTTTTATGGGGTGTGTTATTACGTTTTACTTGTTATTATTTCTGTTTACTTTATCATTCTCTTGTCGCTCCCAGAAGCTGACATCTGTGAGTCCGTCTGGCATGTATTGCTGTTTAACATAGTGCCCCGGATAATCGGGTGGATACTTATATTCCTTGCCATAGCCGAGGTCTCGCATCAGTTTTGTTGGTGCATTGCGCAGGTGAAGAGGTACGGGTAGGTTGCCACTCTTCTGTACTTCAGCCAGCGCAGCATTGATTCCGCGGTAGGAAGAGGTGCTTTTTGGCGACATGGCAAGGTACACAACAGCTTCAGCAAGAGGTATCCTGCCCTCTGGCCAACCGATCTTCATCACCGCATCGAAGGCTGCATTGGCAAGCAGAAGGGCGTTGGGATTGGCTAGTCCGATGTCTTCCGAGGCACTGATGACCACCCGTCGTGCAATGAACTGTGGGTCTTCACCTCCTTCAATCATACGTGCCATCCAGTAAAGTGCCGCATCTGGGTCGCCACCACGTATCGATTTGATGAATGCCGACACGATATCGTAGTGCATTTCGCCCCCTTTATCGTATGCCAAGGGGTTCTGTTGCAGCCGTTCTTCAACTATCTCGTCCGTGATCTCCACCGTTTTGCCAGCTTCAGCACTGACGATGAGGTCAAGGATATTCAACAGTTTGCGTGCATCTCCCCCACTGTAACGCAACAAAGCAGCCGTCTCAGTGAGGCGGATGTCGCGTTTCTGCAGTTCAACATCTTCCGTTATAGCACGGTGAAGGAGCTTCAGGAGGTCGTCTTTCTCCAATGATTTCAGTACATAAAGCTGACAACGGGAGAGCAACGGGCGTATAACTTCGAACGAAGGGTTCTCTGTTGTGGCGCCGATGAGCGTTACTGTTCCCTTTTCTACAGCCCCTAAGAGTGAATCTTGCTGTGATTTGGAGAACCGATGAATCTCATCTATGAAGAGAATGGGCGACACGGAGTTGAAGAAACGTCCGCTCTGTGCCCTCTCAATGACGTCTCGTACATCCTTCACACCGCTCGTTACGGCAGAGAGAGTATAGAAAGGCGTCTCCAAACGATGTGCTATGATCTGCGCAAGGGTGGTCTTCCCGACACCGGGAGGTCCCCAAAGAATGAACGATGATATGTGTCCTGAGTCTATCATACGCCTCAGTACAGCTCCTTCCCCTATGAGATGTTGCTGTCCGATGTACTCATCGAGCGTGTGGGGGCGCATGCGTTCAGCCAATGGTTCCATATCTTTCGCTTAATTCTTTACTGTTACAAAAGTAGTGAAATATTTGCATAATGCAAAGGATCCCACTCCCTTTTAAATGCTTTCTGGATGCAAAGGATCCCACTCCCTTTTAAATGCTTTCTGGACTGATATGACCAGTCAGGATTGCCCTGTCAGCTGCTCTGAAGCTGTTTCCTGCACGCCAGACACTACCTTTACTGTTCAATTTTACAGACAAAGCAGGGAGAATTCACTGTTTCCTGCAGTGTCAGCCATACCTTTACAGCTCAATTTTACAGACAAAGTAGGGAAAAATCACTGTTTCCTACAGTGTCAGCCACCACCTTTACTGTTCAATTTTGCAGATAAAGCAGGGAAAATTCACTGTTTCCTGCAGCGCCAGACACTACCTTTTACAGCAGACTTTCACCAAAGATGGCGTTCTTAATATCCTTCTCGTGGTCGAAAACGAAGCGTGCTACGATGGCGCTAAGCAGTGCTGTTGAAGGCAGCTTGATGCTTGATGCCGACTTCAAACGGTCGAGAACGCTCTTCAGATCGGAGTCAATATACACCGTTGCAAGCCTTGAATCACGTGCTTTATAGTCCCGAGCGAGGTCGAGAAACAGCTGCCAGCTGTCTTCACCACTGTCTTTTGCTATCGTATATTCACGTGCCAACTGTCGTCCTTCAGCCTTTGGGAGCTTCTTTGCAGCTGGTGCTGTACGGTCTTTGACGTCATTTTGTGTCGTCTGTGCAGCATGACGTGTGAAGCTTTCAGCCTGAACAGGCTGCTGAGCTGCCTTTGCTTCAGCCTCTTTCTTTGCTGCTTCTTCTGCTGCTGCCTGCTCTGCTGCCATGCGTTCTGCCTCTGCAGCAGCTGCCTGCTCAGCCTTCTTAGCCTCTTCAGCTGCAGCGTTCTCGTCGTTATTTGTTGCCGATGGGCTATCGCTACCTCTCTGTGCGTTATGTGCCAGACCAGCAAGTCCACCAGGCATCACAACCATTGTTTTTTTCTTTGCCATAGTTAATTTATCTATTCTTACTTCATTTTCTTTATCATATATTCAAAAGCTTTCTTCACAGCATCACGTTGTGTTGCCAAAAGCTCGAAGGTATTCGTTCTTTTCAGCGCTGCCCTACTGTTCACAACGGGTGTAACCTTTCCGAATTTTCCGAAGAGATCATCTGTCTCACGCCACATCATCTGCTCATCAGCAGTACCGATGCGGGGGTCAATGCGGTTCGGAACGAAGAAGATTTGCGCATGCATCTGTGGGTTATGTTCGCGTAAGGCGTTGAGAACCTGTACGAAAACGCCTGTAGAATCAAGTGTTTTGTCTTCGTATTCATACGGACAAACGATGAAATCGGCATCCACAAAGAGTGGCGCCAGACCGTCTTCACTGATGTTACCTGGTGAATCGAAGAGCACATAACCATCCACTTGTGCTGCAGAATCCATGAGTTGCTGCATCGTTTCGGGGTCGGTGACATCGAAATCCTGTACATTATAAGGTTCATCCCAGTCTTCATAGATCTGTGTATCCTTCTGGCGTTGCATGAGAATGGTCTTCTGTAGGTCGGTATCTATTATGCATACGGACTTCCCTTTCCATGCAAGATAGTTGGCAAAGAGGATGCACAGCGTGCTCTTCCCTACTCCACCTTTCTGGTTTGCAAATACTATTTTCCTATTTTTCATTATTTATATATTTATATTTTCTTATTTTCAAGCCTTTATATTCTTATGTTTCTACACCTTAAAGTAATAACATAAAAACCTATGTATATGCTTCATAGGATGATCCTTTAGCCCTTTTGTCTTCCGATTCCTCCTCTTCTGGAGTGCATGAGGCTGAAGAAAGGATTTTTCTCCACGTCATTCCAAGTACTGAAAGTAACAGAACATACACCAAAGCTACCACTAAGTAAACTGTCAAGGACAAGTTAAAGAGAAGAATAGGGAGCAGGAAACCTCCCACAAAGAGTAGAAGCAGAATCGAAAAGACCAACGCTCGGTTGGCTAAATGGTACAATCGGTCGGTTGATAAACCTCTCATCATCACCAAAACAAGGAAATAAGCGAGCAGACTTATCATCCAGAACAGTGTACTGGCACCATCAAAGAAAGAGAAAAGGTCGGAGTCTTCATCGGTAAAGTAGAACAATCCAACTTTACTACACAATGAAGCGCAAGCCAAAGTGCTACCTAAAATGGAAGAAAGCCAACTCACTTTGCGCCATCTGAAGCTCCTTTTCCCTACTCTACACGTGATATGACCCAACAAAAAGGCGATACCAGCCAAAGAGAAACCGACCAAAAGCTCGGAAGAAGCTGATATATAATCGGCTGTTGTGTTCTGTTCTGCAGTGAAAATTCCACCATTGATGATGTCTGATTGACTGAAAAGTGCTAACAAATCAACCAAAACACCGAGAAAAAAGAGTGTTGAAAGCCCCGTTGAGAGGTTTTCCTCGAATCTTCTTACAGGTAAAAAAGTTAACTTTTTGCTATGTTTCATATCTTAATAAGTACTCGTGTGCATCATTTGATGTAACAATTCACAAACAAACGTACCATAAACTTTCATTTTGTCAAGTACCCCCTACTCTATCAAGGCTCATTTTTGCGATATTTCCAAGCGCTCCGCCATTTGCCCGTAAATACTGAAAATATGAGAGAAATAAAAGCCTTTAAATCACCAATATTTATCAATCAGAGCAAAATGAGGCTGCCTTCAAAGTATCAATGATAAGCATTCAGGTCGGAATTGGCAATCTCCTCCTCCGTAATCTCTGTCGTCATCGAAGCACGAAGCGCAATAAATGGCAGCAAGCTAAGCACGAAACCAATCAAAGTGAAGATCGTTCCGTAAGTCTGAATGGCTGTCATCGTCACACCCCCCACATTATTATATATATAGAGGTAAGTGAAATTACAAAGTGAAGTGAGCAACGGACAAACGAAAACCGACCAACCGTAAAGGCGAATCATACCGCGGAACTTCCGAATCAGTCCTATTCCCAGAAACAGATTGGTAAAGAATATCGCAATATAACTATTGTCCAGGATGTTACGCAGCACCATTTCGGTGTGCGACATGGCTGGAACAAGATTACCATCTGCCGTCACATCGCTGACAGGATAACAAGAGACGCCTGTCACAAGGAGCGACAAAACCATCAGAACGATCACTGCCAACTGCAAGAAGAAGTGTCCCGACTTATGCAAACATCTGCGAAGCATTTCCCACATTGTCAACTGAGTGGCTAAGAGCAACACTGCTTCAGCAATCTGAATGAACGATGCACTCTGCATAGTAGCAAAGGCTTCAACGAAAGGACTCTGTCCATCATTCGGCGTTCCAGTCCAATGGTCAATCATACTAACCAGACTGAAAGCAACCAAAAGTCCTATTGCCCAGTTTAATGTCTCACCCTGAAAACCGCTAACAAGAAACTTATTGATCTTCATTTATATATTTATATTTAAATAGATTCAGATAAATAAGCACATAAATGCGCCATTATATTTATACACATGCAAATATACACTTATTTATCGAAACAAACAAATACATTCAAATGTTTTTAATGATAAAAATAAAAAGAGAAAAAAGTAAAAGATTAAATACATTTCCACATACTTATACTTTTATATATTTATCTTATTAAGGAAACAAATAAAGAGAAAGGAGAAGCAAACAAAAGAAGAGAAACGAGAAGAATTATGATAAAACAAAATATAATACTTATTTATATATTTATGTATTATAAAACCAAAACATAGATAATAGTGCATGCTTTATATAATCATACATTCATCTAAACATATAAATAAATACAAATTATACTGCTATTAGAACCGAAGGAACAAAAGATGAAAAGACCGAGAAGAGTGACTTATCCTGCACTATACCCAAAGGAATATGTCAGGAGCAGCCAGCAAATGATCATAAGAAGAACGAAAGGGCACCGACAAAGCTGCTGTGAGCAGGAAGAAAAGCAAAGAAAGTAAGATGATAGAGACAGAAAAGCACACCAGAAGGCATTCAAAATAACCACTAATCAGATATATTTAGATAAACAAACAAATATATAGAAACTTAATTATAAGCATTTTAAGAGAAAAAACGACTAAATATAAAGAGATAAGCAACTCCAAAGAGAAACGAATAACGACCCATATAAGACAGAGAGGGCAGGCAAGAAGGAATGCCAAATACAGAGAAAGGAAACAGGATCAGAGAAAAAGAAAAAGACGTATCAGCACCAATGGAGTGGGGAAGACTACTTGTGAAAAGCTTAAAAGCGAACCGAATAGGGCTGAGAAAGCAGTATGAAGCTGCAGCTAAGTATGGCAAAAAGACTGTTTAAGATATAAATAATTAAAAGTATAAATATATAATATATTAATAATAAACACTTTATAAGTAATCATTGAGACTAAAGTTGCAAACACTTCAGGACAAAGAGAGAAAAGAAAGAGCAACCAAGAAGTCAGGGAATAGCACAAGAGAAGTAGTAAAAAGCAATACTATTAGAACGGAAATAACCTTAAAACCGCACAATAATATATAAACATATTATTATATATAAAACACGAAATCAAGCATTTACGTAATATTAGGCGTAAAAATACAACAAGAAGAAGAGAAAACAAGTAGGGAGAAAGTAAGAAAAGGGAAGTATTAAACAGTAAAACACTCATAAAACACATATAAACGATTCTATAATGAGCCAAAAAGGCTGGAGAAAAGAAGACGAAGAAGGAAAGAAAAAGGAATTAAACCAGAGCGAAATAGATTCCTCATAAATACCAAACACAAAACATTATTTATCTATATATTTATATATAGAAGTGGTATAACGAGATATAAATATACAATATATATTTAATTATTTATTCTTTTATACTATCAAATAAATAACTATAGATATAAATAAGGAAACAAATAAATAAGCATACAGCAATGTATTTATATATTTATGTTTATATTCTTTCAAATAGAAACATAACAACATAAGTAAATAGACATGTTTTTAATTATATAAATCTTTATAGAAACGAATAAATAACACAAGGAATAAAGCCATAAAAAAGTAAATAAATTAATCCGTTTATATATATTTATATTATTATACGGTTACAGGAAAGCATAATGATCGGGTGAAATTGATAAGAATAAACATCGGAAGAAGGACAGCAAGAAGATATTAGGAGATAAAGAAGAGAGGAAATAAAAAGTAATGAATTGGTCGACTGAAGCATCAGCTGCTGGAGTAAAAGACAAAAAGGGGCTGTTTTTACGGAAAAAAACGTGCTCATATTTTCAATATTTGAGAGCAAGTGGGGGAGTGGACGGAAATATTTGAAAAATGAAAGGAAAGCCTCCCCAAGCCCCTCCGAAATAAAATAGAGAGAGAAGGAGAGCCTCCCCAAGCCCCTCCGAAGGAGGGGATGTGCCTGGTGGAGTAAGGTTGGGAGTCGTGGTTTGCTGGTGATGAGTACTGGAGGAAGCGATGTTTTTCACTTGTTGAAGGGGATATTTCAGTGAAATGGATGACAAAGAGTGATGAAGTTGCCGTTTTGGATAGTAGTGAAAAGGAATAAAGGAAAGGGGGAGAGAGCCTCCCCAAGCTCATCCGGAGGAGGGGATGTACCTGGCGGGGTGGGGTTGGGGACGATGATTTACTGTTAAAAAGCTTGTAAGTTCCCTATTGAAAAAGGAAGAAGGATGAGCTTGTACTGTGCAAAAACTTCACCAGAAAAAAGGGGCTGAACCGTAAATAAGTTCAGCCCCATGATGAAATAAGCGTGAATTATCGCAACACTACGGCATAAGAGACAAAGAATACTGCCTTATCCTTATACAAATCACCCCTGTAATCATTGTATCTAACGCCCAATCCTATCTCAGAACGGACACGGTAACACAGAGATGATAGTGTATATAAATCGAAATGAGAAAAAGAAAGGACAAAATTACTACTGTAAGATGAAGGAGGGAAGTTGGTGTTGTGGACTGCTATGAGTAGGGGAAAATAAACAATTGGAATGCTTTTCAGTACGTTTTGGACAGTGGGAAGAGACTGTTACTGACAAGATTTTTCATGATTGGTTTTCAATAGACGCCCTTTCGGGTTGTAAAAGAGCACCTTTTGCACGGTAAAAGATGCCCTTTTGAGATGTAAAAGACGCCCTTTTGCAATGCAAAACATGCCCTTTTACAACACCAACTGTAACTCATTGAGAATCTAAGGGTTACAAAGAGAGAAAAAGAAGGGTGGGGGAGGAAGAATAAAAAATAAGGGGGAGGAAATGTAAAGATTGTTCAGAAGGAACGGCCCAAGCCCGAAGAGTGGCCTCCCCAAGCCCCTCCGAAACAAAAAAAGGTGAGAGGAGGTGGTGCCTCCCCAAGCCCCTCCGAAGGAGGGGATGTGCCTGGCGGGGTGTCGTGAATAGTATTGGGAAAAAAACAATGATAATTGCAGGTTTGAAAGTTGATATTTAGTGACTAAAAGGAATGTGTTTTTTTCTAAAATTCATGTGCTTTTAAACACATAACCCGGACTGATCCAGATAAAATATTGGGAAAATGAAAGGGTAAAACAAGGAGAAATGGAGGTTGGAAATTCAACTTTTAGTGTCTGAAATGAATGCTTTTTTGCTTGCAAATCGGGTGATTTAAGAGCTATAAATAGGGCTGATCTTGATAAAATATTAGTAGAAATAAGAAATAAAACAAGGCGAAATAGAGGATTGGATTTCTACTTTTAGTGTCTGAAATGAATGCTTTTTTGCCTGTAAATCGTGTGATCTAAGAGCTATAAATAGGGCTGATCCTGATAAAACATTGGGAGGAATAAAAGATAAAATAAGGAGAAATGCGGGGTTAAAATTCGATTTTTAGTGGCTGAAATGAAGGTTATTTTACTTGTAAGGCGGGTCATTTTAGATTTAAAAATAAGGCTGATACTAATAAAATATTGGGAGAAATAAGAGATAAAACAATGAGAAATGGAGGATTGAAAATCAACTTTTAGTGTCAGAAATGAATGTGATTTTACTTGTAAGACGGGTAATTTTAAACGCATAAATAGGATTGATCGAGATAGATTATCGGGAAAAAAGAGGATGAAATAATAAGAATTTGCTGCCAAAAAATCAATATATAGTTACCGAATTAAGAGCCAATTTCACACAACACGTATGAGAATCAAGCCCCAAAAGTAAGGCTGAAGAAATTGAAAACACCAAATGTAAAGCCATAAAATCAGGGTGTATTTTACTAATTTCGCCGGTCTTTTGCAGAAAGAAGACGGCTACTGGGCAGCAGTGCGACGACATATTGGGAGTAAAAACTCGATGGATAAGAAAGCTGAAAAACGACAAAAAGGGAGTGTTTTTTTGGAAAGTGAATTATAGGGTGGGGCAAACTATGCGACAAAATAGGAACATGTTTCGGGCAAAAGGGATGTGCGACAAATAGGGAAGTGATTTTATATAATTATAGAAAGATGATAAATGATTGAAAATCAGTATATTTACATAGTGCATTAAAGACGAACGGCGACAAAAAAGTGACAAGTTTTATTTACATTTTAATCTTTCATTCAATCAGAAAGATATAACATTCGAATTATCAAGTACTTAAGTTATAGCATAAAAGGGTATTTACGAGTCTATATGTTCCCTTTTTGTCACCGTTGAAGGATGTAAAACGGGGGATAAAAAAGTAAATTTCAGGGCATGAAAAACAGAAAAACGACAAAAAGGGAGTAAAAACTCAATTGCAAAACAACGTAGATTAGAATCCGAAAAAGGGGTGAATTGGTGAACGATCAGAAGACTAACGTAGGGCACAAGTCGGTCAGCCATTTTACCGATGCAGGCCACTCAGCATGTCAAACGATTTATACTGTGCTGCCCATCATCGACAATGGCGCAACCCACTGGCACATAAACCAATAAGCACCATGGCAGAGGGGGCGACAACGTACGGAAAAACGAAGCGCAAAAGACAACTGCGACAAATAGGGAGGGTCGCCCCAAAACCTCTTAGTTAAAGTCATCTTCCCCCACAGAAGAGAATCTCTTCTCTCTTAAAACACAAAAATTCTTCTTCAGATTAGATTATCATTAGTATATCTTTATAAGATATTATTTAGGAGGATGTAATCCTTTTAGGTTCAGAAAGTTACACAGATGACTAACGACACAATGGGAAGTTAGCGACGACATATTAGTAAGTATGGTGCGACAGATTGGTAAGTATGGTGCGACAGATAGGTAAGTGTTAGGGGGTATGGTGCGACATGTTGGGAGTTTAGGTGCGACGGATAGGGAAGGAGTTGGCTTATTAGATGAAGAAAGTAGACAAAATACATAATTTTTACGCTTTTTCTCTCCGCAATCTTTAGTTATCTAAAGTGGAGTAGGGGTGAATGCGCTGATTTTTCATGGACTTTTATTTTGTAAATAAAAGTATATATACTGTTGATAATTAGTGTTTTACTGTATTTACAGTACTAAAGCGTTGACAAAAAGGGAGGGTTTTGTGCAGGAGATGTTATGTCCTTGGACGACAAAAAAGGAGGGTTGAGAAAAGAGTTTACAAGGAATGGGGTAAAACAGTATGAAGGTGAGAGCCTCCCCAAGCCCCTCCGGAGGAGGGGATGTACAAATTGGGTGTGGTTGGGAGTCTGTTGTTGTTGGCTTGTACACGTTCTTCGAGTGGTGGGGATGTGCCTGGTGGGGATCTGATGTTGGATGTTGGGATAAAGGAAAGGGGAAGGAAAATGGATCAAAGTCTAATGTTTAATGCTCGAAACTTTGAAGGTTAGTGGGCTGGGCGATGGCATTTGACAGATAGTTCGGTTGCTTGTTAAGTTGATGAGTTGTGTCCTGTGGTAGGTAAGTCGGTCTACTGAACACATAGCTTGGTTGCTTGTTAAGTCGTAAACTTGTATTCGATAGCACGTAACTTGTTCTAATGAACGTGCAAGTTGGTTGCTTGTTGACTCGAGCACTTGTATCCGATAACACATAACTTGTTCTCCTGGACACATAAGTTGGTTGCTTGTTAAGTCGTAAACTTGTATTTTGTGGCAGGTAAGTCGGTCGGTTGTCGATTCGATGACATATATCCTATGGCAGGTAATTCGGTTTATAGAAAACACAAGTTGCTTACTTGTCAGGTTGAGAATTTGTGTTCTGTGATGTGCAAGTCGTTGAGTTGTCAATTCGTAAATCTGTATCTTATGGAACACAATTCATTTGCTTGTCAACTCTAAATTTGTCTACTTATCAGCTCAACGCCTTGTCAAATAAAATCTCATTCTTTGTTTTTCCTGTCACTCCTGTCACCTTTTTGTGCTCTGAAGAGGGTTGTTGGTGAGAGAGTTATCCGAAAAGGCAAAAGTGACAGCAAATGAAATAAAAAATAAAATAGGGAAAAAATATTACTCCCATACCCCCTTCGGTTGGAGAGGAGAGAGAGGGTTGAGCTATGGAAGACGAGTTGTTATGATCTGAAAGCACCCCACGTGGTTGTCAGTTTACCCATAATCAAGATACATCGGATATGAGTTTTAATGAAGTTTTAATTGTGTAACACTTATGAAACTGTTACATTTTTATACGCTTTTGTGTGCAATGTTAATTAATAAATTTTATAAGTAAATTTAAAACACCATGTATAATTATTACTTAACTTTGTACCGTGATTACTCATGTAACCCAAAGAAACGAAGACGACTGGTCTTAGTCACCATGCCAGCTCATCCCATGTAAAATGTGAAAAGGGGCAAGGCAAGAAAGAAACGAGGTGACGGAATGATCAAAACAAGAGAGGTAATAACTCCTTATTGTATGCCACTTACCACTAATAAAGTCGTATAACGACCGACATGTGACAAGTAACGATAATCATTCTACCATATAATTGAGATATAATTCAAAAGATTAAAACCATAAAGTTACTCAAATGGAAATTAAAAAGTATTTGAAACCGTACATTGAATGTACGAAAGTTAAAACGGAGTATGCACTATTGGCTGGCAGTGCTGGTGGTGGTACTGGTGGATTTGGCCAAGGAACTGGTGGCGGCGGTGGTGGTACTCATAGTCCTAGTCCTGCCAAAACTAATCCTTTTGATTATGAGGATGATCAAGATGGAAACGAAAATGAAGAGAATTAACTATACGTTTAATTAATTAAATCCTAAAACATGACCATTAAGACTATCTACTCAGCCCTAATTAGTCTGGCAGTTCTCGGCTTGGCAGCATGTTCAACCGAGGTGAACAATGAACAATCTCAGGTGATAAACCCAGAGACATCATCTACTCGTGCGTTTACGCTTACCCCTAAAGAAGGTCCACAAACACGTACGGACGTTAGCATTGCGAGTCGTAATAAGTGGACAGCTGGCGACCGACTCATAGCTTATAACATTACAAATCCAGAGGGTTATGACTATTTGACGGCTGCAGACGACAGTATTTATACTAAGTTCAAAGGTGATATCCATTGGAAAGAAGGCGATGAATTGGCGCTCTTCTATCCGTTCCGTTATAACACGAAGGAGACTCCTATGGGTATTGTTCCACTTGGTTTGAAAGAGAACACCATTATCGTTAATGGTAAACCAGTTACTGGACATCAGAACGGAACGATAGCAAACTTCAAGTACTTCGACTACATGTGGGGTAAACTGAAGAATATTCAGACCGACGGACACAGTGCATGGGAAGACTTTTTGATGGATAAGCAGTACTGCTTTATCCGCTTGAACATTATCTTTAATGGTAAACCCGTTAAGGATATGACACAGGTAACGATCAAGAACATCTATACTGACGGTGACTTTAACCTCTCAACAGGTCAGATTACCTATACAAACAAGGGTGAAATGACTGTTACAGCAGACAAGCCACTTGAGTATTTCGACATTGCGTTGCTACCTGATGCACATATCAGAGCCAGCTTTATCATCCAGACCAAGAGTGGAATAACATTCCACGCTACTATGGAGCAGGAGTATAACTACGAGAAAGCGAAGTATTATCCTTACACCATCACAGTAAAAGACCCTGATCCATTCATTCCAATAGACGGTGTGAAGTGGGGAAAGTACAATCTTCAGTACGAACCAACAGAACATCAGAATGGTTGGGTAGAAGGTTATCGCCTCGCAAAGAATGCTTGGGACTACTTCTATACGAACAATGACCCATTCAATCTCTATCCAGAGTTCCTCCCACGTGCGTTCAATTGTGTTGCTTTCGACCACTTCCGTTGGGGAAACATCGCTTATGCCCACAACTATAGCCATGATGCAATGCGTTATTACTCAACTTATACGGGTAATATCCAGGGTCAGCAGCTGAACAACTGCTATGGTGACCTTGCTTATTATGCATCAAAGGGTGACTGGAAGTTGCCTACAACGAACGATTTCCGTAAGCTGATGGCTAAGACGGGAGAGTATCTGGGATACTATGTTGACAATGGAAACGTTGTAGTAGGTGTACTCTTCGATCCTACAGTACCTGAGCATCTCAAGGGAAAGGTACTTGATAAGAACGGAAGAGTCATCGGTAGAACCAATCAAACGAATGCTATCTACGTTGGAGACTACAGAAAAGCAAACTGTACACGTATGAAGCACTTCACAAAAGAGGATATCGACAAGGGCGTATTCCTGCCATGTGCAGGTGCATACACCGAGTATAATGACGGTGCACCACGCCTCCAGCGTCCAAGTGCTCAGGCTCTTTACTGGACATCTGACGGCAAACCATGCGACTACAGATTGGCAACAGCCTTCTCAGCTTACTATATGACGAACGGTTGTTTCTTCCCTGGAACAGTTAGCGGAAGCCGTAGTACGAACAATCCTAAGTGGAGTATGTACAGCATTCGTCCTGTATATGCAAAATAAAAGGTAATCAGGGAGAGTGCACGGGGATATGGAAACG
>QWCR01000138.1_pt1 | contig 38343 bp, 37 predicted proteins | sample 1972581 | NCBI WGS metagenome assembly QWCR01 (sample SAMN09866703, study PRJNA288562) | Human oral metagenome isolate pre4_saliva, whole genome shotgun sequencing... | isolation source: mouth | host: Homo sapiens | place: USA: California
ACCTAATTTTTCATTGCAAAAATGCCCTCCCTTTGTTAGGCTAGCCTAGCAAAAGGGAGGGGGAACAGAAAATCTTACACACTTTTTCGGACAATACCCCCAAATTGGTTATTAGACCGTTATAGTGCACTTCATTATAGAGAAGATAACTTCCTGCCATCTTCCATTTTCTAGTTGGCATTTTGTTTCTTGTTAGTTCTCGACGTAGTCCGCTACACCTTTGAACTCACAACCAACCATCTGCTCAACAATCCAATGAAATCTATTTGGTATCTAATGACCGATTTGGGTTGAATCATCGCAAAGCCGCTATAGTGCGGGTGGTTAGTCCTTCATTACTGTCGTGGTTCTGTGAAATAGCGTGAGTAGAATAGGGTAGTAGAGTGGGATAGTGGGAGAATAGGTGTTGTTTCTTGCCTTCATTCTCCCCCTCGAGTTCGGCAAAAAAACTGAGCGCTTCTCTGCTAGTGGTTCAGCGTCAGTTCGTAATTATCAGACGTTTACAGAGAGCGCTCAGATAGGTTCTTTTTTTGCTCCATTTTTTTTCTGTTTTTTTTGTGGATTTGCTTTGTACGAAGGAAATAAATTCGTAGATTTGCAACACAAAGAAAGCAATTTAAGCCCAAAAGAATTGCTCTTTGAATGATATTTTAGCAATACAATCCCATTAGTTTAGTCTATACAACAATGGAAACTCAAGCACTTAGCGGTCTTAATCCCGCCGATTTTCAAAAGGAAATTGATGGAAAGAAGACAGATCTTTTCTTCTTACGCAACATTCAAGGTAATGAAGTGGCGATTACCAACTATGGTGGTACCATTGTCGCTATCATGGTACCTGATCGCAATGGCAAGCACACCAATGTGATTCAAGCACACGATAATATCGATGCTTGCATCAATTCGCCAGAACCCTTCCTTTCTACCCTGGTTGGTCGCTACGGCAATCGTATCGCTCGCGGACGTTTTCAACTAAATGGCAAAGAATACCATCTTGCTGTAAACAATGGTCCTAATCATCTTCATGGAGGTCCTACAGGTTTCCATGCGCGAGTGTGGGACGCAGAACAAATTGGTGCGCACACCTTGGTGTTACGCTATGTTTCAGCTTATTATGAAGAAGGTTTCCCTGGTGAACTTTCCATGACCGTGCGTTACACTTGGACGGATGACAATGAACTCGTGATTGATTATAGCGGCACTACCAACAAGAAGACGGTGGTGAACATGACGAGTCACGGATTCTTCTCGCTCCAAGGTTTGGGAAATCCTACTCCTACAGCGATGGATACTATCTGCGAAATCAATGCAGATTTCTTCGTGCCTATTGATGAAACTTGCATTCCTACTGGAGAAATTAAGAAAGTGGAAGGTACTGCTTTCGATTTCCGTACTCCACACGTGGTGGGCGAACGCATCGACGATTCCAACTGCGAGCAAATCAAGAATGGCGCGGGCTACGATCACTGCTATGTATTGAACAAAAAAGAAGTGGGGGAACTTTCGTTTGCCGCTAAAATCAAAGAACCTGTGAGTGGTCGCACGATGGAAGTTTACACCACAGAGCCAGGTTTGCAATTCTATTCAGACAACTGGGCAAATGGTTTCCCTGGCTATAAGGGTGCCACTTTTGGTCGTCGCTCAGCACTTTGCTTTGAAGCACAACACTTCCCCGACAGTCCCAATAAACCTCATTTCCCAAGCGTGGTGTTGAATCCTGGTGAGGTTTATACGCAAAAGACGGTCTATAAATTTGGCGTAGAATCTTAATGAAAACTTCAGCTCGCGCTGAGTAATGTCTCAGCGCGAGCCTTTTCTGTTGAAATATATCAAATAAAAATCTAATCAAATACATTCAATGGCTCAAAAAACCAAACAATGGGGCGCGATTATTGTGATGATCGCCCTCTTCGCTATGATTGCCTTTGTGACCAACTTGTGCACGCCCATGGCAACAATCATCAAAAACCAAGGACCTATCTCCAATGTGTTAGCGCAGATTGGTAACTATGGTAACTTTGTTGCTTACCTCGTAATGGGTATTCCTGCTGGTTTGCTGATTTCTAAGTATGGTTACAAGAAAACTGCCCTTGGTGGTCTCGTAGTCGGTATGGTGGGTATCGCTATTCAATGGTTTAGCGGTCAGCTCGACGCCCAAGAAAATCTCGGTTTGGTGTTTGCTGTATATCTCGCTGGTGCTTTCATCGCAGGTCTCTGCATGGCTATCCTCAACAGTGTGGTAAACCCTATGCTCAATGTCCTTGGTGGTGGTGGTAACTCAGGTAACCAACTCATCCAACTTGGTGGTGTGTTCAACTCTTCTGCTGCTGTGGCTTGCTACATCCTCATGGGTGCACTCATTGCAGATGTAAGTAAGGCTCGCATCTCTGATGCTTCTCCTGCTTTGCTCATTGCTTTCGCTATCTTCGCTATCGCATTTGTTGTGATTCTTTTCACCAAGATTGAAGAGCCCGTCAAAGAGGAAAAAGAATCTAGCGCACTCACTACAGGACAGCTTATTGCTGGTGCACTTGGTTTCCGTCACTTTGCCCTTGGTGCTTTGGCTATTTTCCTTTACATGGGTATTGAAGTAGGTGTGCCAAACTTCGTACAACAAGACTTAGTAGCTCAAGGTATCCCCGTATCTACTGTTGGTTTGCTTGTTGCTGTATACTGGTTTATGATGCTCATTGGTCGTTTTGTAGGTGCAAGTATCGGTAGCAAGGTAAGTAGCCGTGCGATGATTACTGCAGTTTCTACCGCAACTCTCGTGCTTGTGCTTTTCGGTATGTATGCTCCAAGCGATGTTTTGGTGAGCTTCCCTGGTGTAAACTGGAGCACTCTAGAACTCATCTGGCAGCCTATTCCCCTCGGTACCTTCTCTCTCCTTCTCGTTGGTCTTTGCACCTCAGTGATGTGGGGAGCAATCTTCAACCTCGCCGTAGAAGGTCTCGGACGCTTCACCGCTATCGCTAGCGGTATCTTCATGACTATGGTGTTTGGTTGCGCTGTGATGATGGCTATCCAAGGTTATGTCGCAGACCTCTTTGGTTACAATGCTAGCTTCTGGGTGGTAGTCTTCTGCGCTGCTTACATCCTCTTCTACGCTCTCGTGGGTAGCCGTGTGAGCCGTCGCGACGAAGCTTAATTCTCTAGAAACTCTCATAGCCTAGTGGCAATGCCTCCCATTTAGGGAGCGCATTGTCCACAAGGTATTTCCTATAACCCCTCAAAACAATATTTTCCATGAAACTTACTATCGATGACGTTCGTAGCCGTTTTCAAAAACACTTCGACGGCACAACTGGTTCTGTATATGCTTCACCTGGTCGTATTAACTTGATTGGTGAACACACTGACTATAATAATGGTTTCGTATTCCCTGGTGCTGTGCAGCAAGGAATGATTGCTGAAATCAAGCCTAATGGCACTCGTACGGTTCGCGCTTACTCTATCGACTTGAAGGACTACACTGAGTTCTCTTTGGATGACGCTGCTGGTCCATCTGCTAGCTGGGCACGCTACATCTTCGGTGTTTGCCGTGAAATGATGGAACTCGGTGTTCCCGTTGAAGGATTCAACACAGCTTTCGCTGGTGACGTACCCCTCGGTGCTGGTATGAGCTCTTCTGCTGCACTCGAATCTGTTTATGCTTTTGCACTCAATGATATTTGGGGTGGCAACAAGGTAGAGAAGATGGAGCTCGCTCGCGTGGGTCAACGCACAGAACACAAGTATGTGGGTTGCAACTGCGGTATCATGGACCAATTTGCTTCCGTACATGGTAAGGCTGGTTCTTTGATGCGTTTGGACTGCCGTAGCGGTGAATTCGAATACTTCCCCTTCAATCCACAAGGTTACAAACTCGTGTTGGTGAACTCTCAAGTGAAACACGAACTTGTTGGTTCTCCTTACAACGATCGTCGTCGCAGTTGCGAACGCGTGGCTGAAGCCATCAACAAACTCCACCCCGAAGTGGAAAGTTTGCGTGACGCAAGCTACGAACAACTCGATGAGGTTCGTGGTCAAGTGAGCGAAGAAGATGCACTCCGCGCACACTATGTGATTGGTGAGCGCGAACGTGTGCTTACCGTTTGCGATGCACTCGAAAAGGGTGACTACGAAACTGTGGGTAAGATGATGTATGAAACTCACGAAGGTCTCTCTAAGGAGTATGAAGTGTCTTGCGTAGAACTTGACTATCTCAACGACATTGCTCGTGAAGAAGGTGTGACTGGTTCACGCATCATGGGCGGTGGCTTCGGTGGTTGCACCATCAACCTCGTTGCTGACGAACTCTATGACAACTTCTGCAAAGTGGTGAAAGAAAAGTTTGCTGCCAAGTTTGGTAAAGAACCTATTGTCATCGATGTTGTGATCGGTGATGGTGCTCGCAAACTTTGCTAATCAAGCCCTTTCTTTTTGCACCAAAGGCTTTGCAAAAGCCCTATTTAATAAAAAGCACCGAGCGATTTCCTCGCTCGGTGCTTTTTTTTCTCATGAAAAATAGCGATATTTGCAGATACTATGTCTATTCTTGAAGTCCCTCTTATAGATTGGGCGATGTTTAGTAGCACTATTCAGCTCATCGTCAAAGGATTACTCATTGGTATCATCGTGTCTGCACCTATGGGACCAGTGGGTGTGCTCTGTATCCAGCGCACCATGCATCGTGGACGCATCGTGGGCTTAGTCACCGGGGTAGGAGCTTCCCTCTCCGATCTCATTTATGCAGTCATCACTGGTGCTGGTATGACATTGGTGATGTCTTTTGTCGAACAGGAACAGAATATCTATTGGATGAAAATTGGTGGCAGTGCCATTCTTTTTGCCTTTGGTTTGCACACATTGTTGAGTAATCCTCTTAAAGCCATCCGCCGTTCGAAGCATAAACGTGGAAATTTGGTACACAATTTTGTGACTTCCTTCTTTCTCACGCTGTCCAATCCCCTCATTATTTTTCTTTTTATTGCGTTATTTGCGCAGCTCACTTTTACAGTCCCTCAAAATCCTTTTGGAGCCTTTTGGGGGTATATCTCTATTTTTTGTGGAGCCATGTTGTGGTGGGGAGGTTTGACCTACATCATCACACGCATGAAAAATTCCTTTGGTTATCGTGGTATGATTGTGCTCAATCGCACCATTGGTGTCATTGTCCTCACAGTGAGTGTTATTTATGCCTTCCTCACGCTTTTCCATATTCAAGTAAGAATCCCCATTACCACATAGTTTGTTATGCTGATAGCTCAACGTCTTCAATATACCAACCGTTCGGAATATCTTCTCTATATGTGGCAGGTGGAAGATATTCTGCGTGCCCATCATTGTAGCATTGATGAACTTCGCACCAACTATTTAGCTCGTTTCGATGTTTCAGAAGACCAGTGTGCGGCTTTGGATGAGTGGTATGAAAATCTTTGTACCATGATGCGAGAAGAAGGAGTGACCCAACATGGACACTTACAGATTAACAAGAATGTCATAGCAGGTTTGGCAGAAGTGCATGAGTTGCTCGTAGACAATGCAAAATACCCCTACTATCGTCAGATGTATTATAAAGTGTTGCCCTATATTGTAGAACTTCGAGCTAAACACTCTGCTGATAGTAAACAAGCATCCCTGGGAGTAGTACAAGAACTGGAACTTTGCTTTGAATTACTTTATGGAGTGATGTTACTGAGATTGCAAAAGAAGGAGGTGAGTGAGGAGACTTTGGCAGCTGCTAAAGATGTCTCCACCTTTTTAGGTCAACTTTCCGATTATTGGAAAGCTCATCGCGAAGGAAAGTTGGACACAGTCCATTAAGGCAATGGTTAGATGCGTTGTTGAGTCACACACATCATACTTCTAGGCATTTATGACATATACAAGAAAAAATCATCGTAGCAAACAAGGCTTTACGCGCTATCATTTTTTAATAGTGTTTTGGAGCATTGTGACTGTACTCTTTGGAGTGAAAATGATTTTTCCTGAGTGGACATCGCTACAAATAGAGCGTTGGTCGCATCCTTCCTATAATCTATCAGCTCATTCTCAAGATTCTGTAACTCTACAGAGCCGTAAGGTTGACAGTCTGTTATTGGCACCTCGACACAATCCTATTTGGCTGACTCAAGATGGAAAGCCCGTGAAAAATCGTGTGACTTCTGTGCCTACCTTCGACGATGCCTTCCCCGATTTGAATGATGTGCAACTGGCAACCGCTTCAAAGGTGGGTATTCAATCGTGTCAGAATCGGGAAGAAGCCACACGACATGGCAGTAAACTCGTATATATCGGGGATAGTCCATACTATATCGTCAAACCATTGGCGCATAGCATACCCTATTTGGTGCCGAGAGCAGCGACATTGTTAGAAGAGATAAGTCGTTCCTTTTTGGATAGTCTAACTACTAAAGGCATCCCCTTTCATAAATTGGTTGTCACTTCTGTGCTTCGCACGGAAGAAGACGTGCAGCGTCTACGCCAACACAATGGCAACGCATCGGAGAATAGTTGTCACCGTTTCGGAACGACGTTTGATATTTCCTATAATCACTATTTTCGTGTGCAGGATCCTGCGCTTCCTCCCCAAGTCGAGACCTGGGCTGTAACGCTTAAGAGTGTTTTGGCAGAAGTGTTGCGTGATCAGCGAAAACGTGGCACTTGTTATGTCAAATACGAAGTGCATCAATCTTGTTTTCACATCACAGCACGCTAGGTAATAGCGTGCTGTGATGTGTGTTTTTAACGTATCGAAAGCAGTAGGGTTTGAAATAAAGCGCGAATTTTGGCTTGTTTCTCGATAGTTAGTATCTTTGCAGTAGGAGTGTCTCCCCTAAACTTGCAAAACTGCGGATTACATCTCGTAAAAAAACTATTGGAATTCTATTTCAAGTATATGCAACAACGAAAATCTCTTCGCCTTTTTCGCCGGTGGCTAGTCGTCATCGGGATTTTGCTTGGCTTTTTCGTTGGAGCTACAGCAAAAGTTTGGACACCAGAGGAAGTGCCTGTGCCTCGCTACCACGACCGCACGCAATATGTAAGTAATCCTGAGGACATCCTCTCTCAAACCACTGTAGATAGCCTCAATGTAATCCTTCAGAATTTGGAGGAAACGAAAGGAGTGCAAACTCTGGTTGTAGTACTCGATAAACTCGAAGGGAATGACCCGTATGAGTTCGCCATGGCGCTTGCTCGCAAACACGGTGTTGGGAACAAAGCAAACACCGGCTTGGTGATCGTTTTGGCAGTAGGTGATAGAAGTTACCAGTTTCTCACAGGGGAAGGCTTAGAAGGCACCTTGCCTGATGGACAAATTCAATTGATTGAAAATCGATATTTTGTACCACTGCTCAAAAAGCAAGAGTGGGACGATGCGATGCTCGTAGCTGTTAAGGCTATCGACCTAGTGATACAAGGTGACACCGAACTAACGGCACTAGAGGATAGTGGTAATGTTGTTGGAGGAGTGTTCTTGCTCATTGTGTTGTTTGGGGTGATATTAGTCTATTGTCTGTATCTTCTCAATATCGCAAATCCAAGATGCCCACAATGTCACCAACGAAAAGTTCAGAAGCTCCGTCAGCAAGAACAGCGACTTAATCGAGATGGTCGAGCCGTACGCCTTATTGTCAGCACCTATAGATGCCAACACTGTGGACAAGTCTTCACTCGTGAACGAACAGAAGATGATGATCAAGATGATTCCTCTGGCTCAAGTCTTTTTGCAGGCATGGTTCTAGGAAGTCTCCTGAGTGGAAGACGCGGTGGTTCTGGTGGTTTCAGAGGAGGTGGCTCATTCGGAGGTGGATCTTTTGGTGGAGGCTCTTTTGGTGGCGGTGGCTCTGGTGGACGTTTCTAGTTTGCGATTCTTCCTTTAATGTCATTTTGGCTACACCAGATACTAGCGATACAAAACTTTTATTTCAATCTTAGCTGTTTCAACATCACTTCAAATACATAGCGTATGAAAAGTTCTAATAAAATTCTGTGGATAATCCTAGCAGTCGTTGTTGTCCTCGTAGGTTTCGGCGGTTGCCAGTACAATAGCCTCATGACCAAAGACGAGGCGGTGAATCAAGTGTGGGGTGACTTGCAAAGCTCTTATCAACGTCGCGCTGATCTTATCCCCAACCTTGTAAGTACAGTCAAAGGTTATGCAAAGCATGAAAGCACTACGCTTGAGAATGTAATTGCAGCCCGTGCCAAGGCTTCGCAAATCACACTAGACCCTTCCAATGCCACTCCCGAACAACTTGCAGCTTATCAAAATGCACAAGGACAACTCTCGCAAGCCTTGGGCAAACTTATGATGTTGCAAGAACAATATCCCGATTTGAAAGCAAATGAGCAGTTTTCTATGCTCCAAGCACAACTCGAAGGCACGGAAAATCGCATTAACGAAGCACGTAAGAAGTATAACGAATCTGTGCGCGATTATAATGTGAGTGTGCGTCGTTTCCCCATCAACATCCTCGCTGGTATGTTTGGTTTTGAGAAACGTGCCACTTTTGAGGCGACTGCTGCTGCCCAAAATGCACCTAGTGTCAACTTCTAATCTATTCTCTTCAAAAGATTTTTGCACAGCTTTGCACCATACTCTCCTGTTTGGGCTAAAAAAAGGTGCATCGTTCCAAGTTTATTGTTAAGAGGTTTCCCAAATCTCCTAACCATCTCTCACTTCCTCCAACTCTTTTCAGCTCCTTCACTATGGACAAAAACCAACGTTACATGATGCGTGGTGTCAGCGCAATGAAAGAAGATGTGCATGCTGCCATCAAAAACATCGACAAAGGTATTTTCCCACAAGCCTTCTGCAAAATCATTCCCGATATCTTAGGAGGGGACCCTGAGTATTGCAACATCATGCACGCTGATGGAGCAGGCACAAAGTCGAGTTTGGCTTATATGTATTGGAAAGAAACGGGCGACCTCTCCGTGTGGAAGGGCATTGCTCAAGATGCTCTCATCATGAACACAGACGACTTGCTTTGTGTTGGTGCTGTGGACAACATTCTGGTGTCTTCCACTATTGGCAGAAACAAGATGCTAATTCCTGGTGAAGTAATCAGTGCTATCATCAACGGCACGGACGAACTCCTTGAAAATCTCCGCAACATGGGTGTTGGCATCTATGCCACAGGTGGTGAAACGGCAGATGTGGGCGACTTGGTGCGTACCATCATCGTGGATAGCACCGTAACTTGCCGCATGAAGCGTAGTGAGGTCATCGACAATGCCAATATTCGTCCTGGTGACGTGATTGTCGGTCTCTCATCCAGCGGTCAAGCTACTTACGAAACAGAGTATAACGGTGGAATGGGAAGTAATGGATTGACGTCCGCTCGTCACGATGTCTTCGCCAAATATCTGGCTGAAAAGTATCCAGAGAGCTTCGACAAGGCAGTACCTGAAGAATTGGTGTATAGTGGACACTATCAACTCACGGATGCAGTAGAAGGAAGTCCTGTCAATGCAGGTAAACTTGTGTTGTCTCCCACTCGTACTTATGCACCTGTAGTCAAAAAGTTGCTCGACGAACTTCGTCCCGAAATCCATGGTATGGTGCATTGCACTGGTGGTGCTCAGACCAAAGTGTTGCACTTCGTGTCTGATAATTGCCGAGTGATCAAAGACAACATGTTCCCAGTACCTCCTTTGTTCCGAGCCATAGCTGAAGAGAGTGGTGCAGACTGGAGTGAAATGTACAAAGTCTTCAACATGGGGCACCGTTTGGAAGTCTATCTTGCTCCAGAGCATGCAGAACGTGTCATTGAAATCTCAAAATCTTTCAACATTGATGCCCAAATCGTGGGACATGTGGAAGAAGGCACCAAATCACTTACTATCCGCAGTGAGTTTGGCGAGTTCAACTATTAGGTCATCGTAGTGCACTCGTCCATAAGTGCAATGCGAACCTTTAGTATACACGAACTAAATCCCTTATGAAATATCTCTTTTATAGTGGTTTTTACTGCTGTATTGCTGTGATGATGCTCTGTAGTTGCAATGGACGGAACAAAGGTTCCGACAATAGTACAGAATCCACAGACTCTGCTTACGACATTTCCGACGACATACAAGGAGACAGTCATAATTCAGCGGAGAATATGGAGGCTTCTTCCTCTGGTCGCATGAATACTGAAAATGGTGGAGATAGTGCTGGAGTAGTCCAAGACATACTCTCGCCAGAAGATGAAGCCTATGAAGCTGGTCATTCTCAAGGATATGACGATGGCTCCGCTGATGCAGCCACTAGAAGTGAGCACGGCACAAGTTTTGACGAAGACAATAAATACACCGGTAAAGTCGCAGAGCAATACGAAGAAGGATATAGTGCTGGATACAATGAAGGCTATCATGCTTTAACTCGTTAATGGCTGGTAATATCACGGTTTTCTCAAGAGAGTAGTTGAGTCGTTTGGAGATTTCCCCAACTTTTCAGAAAAAACTCCCACGTTCTTAGAAACTGCTTCGACCGTATTGGATAAGACTCCGAGATTCTTGAGCGAATGTCCGCGTCTCTCGTCAAACTCAAGACACTTATTGGAGAGTTATGCCAGTGCCCAATCTTTTTAACCCATAAACATAGAAAAATCTCCCATCATATATGGCTGAAACAACAACACTTCTCGAAAAACTCGATGCACTTGTAGCACGTTTTGAAGAAGTTTCTACCCTCATCACCGACCCTTCTGTCATAGCCGACCAACAGCGCTATGTTCGTCTGACCAAAGAGTATAAGGATCTCGAAGAACTCATGAATGCTCGTCTGGAGTATGCCAACCTTCTTGGCAATCTAGCAGAGAGCAAGAGCATTCTCATGACAGAGGACGATGCTGAAATGAAGGAAATGGCTCGTGAAGAAGTGGCTGCTTGTGAAGAGCGCATTCCCACTTTGGAAGAAGAAATCAAGCTCATGCTTGTCCCCAAGGATCCTGAGGATGCCAAGAATGCGATTCTAGAAATACGTGGTGGCACAGGTGGTGATGAAGCTGCGCTTTTTGCTGGTGACCTCTTCCGCATGTATAGCAAGTATTGTGAGACAAAGGGCTGGAAACTCGAAGTTTCTAGCTTCTCCGAAGGAGCTGCAGGAGGTTACAAGGAAATCGTGTGCTCTGTTACTGGCGCCGATGTCTATGGCACGCTCAAATATGAAAGTGGTGTGCACCGAGTGCAACGTGTACCAGCTACAGAAACTCAAGGTCGTGTGCACACTTCTGCTGCCACGGTAGCTGTACTCCCCGAAGCAGAAGCCTTCGATGTTGTCATCAATGAAGGTGAAATTAAGTGGGATACCTTCCGCTCTTCCGGTGCTGGTGGACAGAATGTTAACAAGGTGGAGTCGGGTGTGCGCTTGCGTTACAATTGGAAGAACCCCAATACTGGTGTAGTCGAAGAAATTCTCATCGAATGTACTGAGACTCGTGACCAGCCTAAGAATAAGGAACGCGCACTCGCTCGTTTGCGTACTTTTATCTACGACAAAGAGCATCAGAAGTATGTAGACGATATTGCTTCTCGTCGTAAAACTTTGGTGTCTACGGGTGACCGTTCGGCAAAGATTCGCACCTACAACTACCCACAAGGCCGCATCACCGACCACCGTATCAATTATACCATTTATAATCTCTCTGCATTTATGGATGGTGACGTGCAAGATTGCATAGATCACCTCATCGTGGCAGAAAATGCAGAACGATTAAAAGAAAGTGAGCTTTAATTATTTAGCTTTTCAGCTTATCATTCAAAACTAATTTTTTTAGACATGAAAAAAACTATTCTCAGTACTCTCGCAGTCCTCGCTTTGCTTGCTCCTCAGTGTATGCAAGCTCAAGTGAGTGATGTCAGTGTCATCGTTAGCCCCACTGCGGGTTACACCTTCTGGAATAAGCAACTCAATGTAGGTAATTCCGCATTCTATGGCGCGCGTGTTGGCTTTGGCTTCGGACCCATTTTGGAACTCCGTGGTAACTATGAGCGCAGTTTCGATCTCAAAGGTAAATTGCAAGGCACCGGCTGGAATGTAGCCAATGAGTTTGCCGGTAAACTCGAAAATTCAAAAATCACATACGAACGTATTGGTGGTGATCTCAAGCTCAATCTCTGGAACAATGCTCGCTTCACTCCCTATGTGATTGGTGGTGCTGGTGTGCTCAAATTCCACTATGATGATGTCGTTAACGCTGGTCATCGTGTACACGAAGAACAGCTCTATGGAAATGTTGGTGCTGGTTTGAAAATCAACATCGTTCCTCGAGTTGCTTTCACGCTCGAAGCCCGCAACGTCTTCTTCAATGCAGCTCCTAGCAGCCAATATGTAGTGGCTGGTACTAACAACACGCTTCAAAACTGGAGTGGACTCGCTTCTCTCGATTTCTACCTTGGTGGCGCACCTGCTGCGAAGGACGAAGTGAGCCGAGCTTATCGCCAAACTTTTAGCGGTGGTTTCCGTGGTTTGCGTTTCGTAGTCGAACCTTCTGCTGCCTACCTCAACTTCCGCGACAATTCTAACTTTGGAGATACTTGGATGCTCGGTCTCTCTGCTGGAGTTGACTTCTCTACACTCGTAGGCGTTCGCGGTTTCTACTATCGTGCTACAGATAAACCCGATGGTCTCAGCACCAAACTTGATGGAGGTCTTTCCATCTATGGAGCCAACCTTTTGACTCGTCTCAATGTACCTCGCGGCGTAACTCCATACCTTTCTTTGGGTGCTGGTTATTTGAATGTTGATGACAAGTATTCTCAACATGATGCACGCTTTGCCAACGCTAAGAGTGGCTGGTTTGCACTTGGTGGTGGTGGATTAGAAGTGCCCTTGCACCGCATGGTGAGCGCCTTCGGTTCTGCTGAAGCTATGCTCATGGAGCAAGAAAATCCTAAACTTACGGAGGCTGCTAATCCTTCTTCCATCAAGGTCAACTGGATGTATCGCATGGGGCTTCGTTTCAACTTAGGACTCAAAGCGAAGAATGGCACTGCTACTTACCAAAAGTTGGTACAAGCTGAGCGCGATCGTATGTTGGTGAAGGAGAAAATGCAACAAGTGGCAGTAGATTCTGCTGAACGTGTTCGTGTAGATACTGCTGTTGTTCATGACGAAGTAAAAACTCGCACTGCTGTTGTAGCTGACACCGCTGGTGTTGTGATTGAGGCTACTCCTCTTGTACCTGCGAAAGTGAAGTCTACTTTGCCTTTGCAAACCACTGGCAATGTGATTTTGCTCAACGAGGAACAACTCGCGCGCATTGTACAACGCGTGCTGCAAGCTACACAACCTACTCAGGTGCAACCTGCTAGTTCTTACAGCTCAATGTCTGATTTCGACAAGATTTTGCTCATCATGGCATTGCGCAATAACGCTGTTCCTCAACAAGTATTGCCTCAATACTTCAGCATGCCTCAAATGAATGCTGCAGCAAAGAGTGGACAAGACAACAGCAACCAGCAGCAAATCCTTCTCTTGCAACAGCAAATTCAACAATTGCAACAACAGTTGCTCCAGAATAAGGCAGCACAAAAGACTAATAAGAAGACCACCACTCGTGCCACGTCTTCTGCAGATGCCACTTCTGCAACTGCAACTCAAGATCAAACACCAAAAGCAGATAGCACTTCCACCTCCGGTGCTGTTGCGCAATAAGGCGTCAAGGTGTTGTTTCATATAAACCTCTGTTTATGAAAAGATTTTCTCATCTTTGCCTTTGTAGCCTCCTGTTGTTGCTACCATCGATGGGGCATGCTGCCAATGTCTCTCCAGAGACATCGGTAAATACAGTGACGCGATCTACATCCGACAGCTTGTTGGCTGTTGATGAAGAACAATTAGTCACTGCCCTCATCAACATGGTGCACCAGCAACAACAATTGAAGGCGCAACACAATCGCCAAATGGCAGATTGGTTGCACACACAATTGTTGGTGGAAGCTCTGACACCTCCCACGAATGGAGATGTTCAGGCAAATTCTCTCTCTCGACTCTCGGCTCGCGTTGCTCAATTGGAACAGCTGGTTCAACAAATGATTAGTCAACAGTTGCAAACACGGAAATTATTGACTCAGCAAGCGGCTAATCAGTCCACGAATGTTCCCCAAAGCACTTCACCAGAATTGCAACAATTGCTCGATGACCAAGCCTATATGTTGCAACTCCTGGAGAAAAAGCGTCCAGAAGCAAAGACCAAACAGACCACTGTTGTGCCTATTCCACTGCCCGTCAATGCAACGCGTGATGATAGTTTGGCACATCAAATCAAAGTGTTGCAAGCACAGCTGAAGGAGCTGCAAACCAGCCCCAATGCAGTAGTGCAGGTGAATACTCCTGCGATGCAACGGATCACACCAGTGCTTTCCATGCAGACTAATCCTAGTCTCTTGACAACGAGCGACTCTCTGAAAGGAAATTGGATAGGGGAAGCCCCTACCATTGCAGTTGTACCTTTCGACTTCGAACGTTCCGTTTTCTTCGATTTGAGTAGTACTCGTTTGGGCACTGATGCAAAGCAAAAACTTGCGGAAACGTTGCAGTTCCTTATGGACTTTCCTCAAGAAAACATCGTTTTGCGTGGTTATGCTTCGCCCGATGGCAATCGAAAGTTTAATCTTCGACTTGCTCAACAACGCCAACAAGCAGTGCAAAACTATCTTTTGCAGCATGGTGTAGACCAAAGTCGTATCATTCTTTCCGATTGTGGTGTGAATCACTCTGACGTAGCTGCGCAAGTAGTTCGAAGAGTGGACATCTCTTTGCAGAAGTAATTCTCCTATTCCAGCATATCGCCTATCTATGCCTTGTGCATAGATGGGTGATTTTGCGTATTGTTTTCTAGCTCCTTTTATGTTAATGCAACTCCAATCCCTTCTTTTCAAATATCTTTTTACTTCTCTCTCACAAAACACCCCAACGAAAGAGGTGGTAGCGGAGATGACAAAGCCGATTCAACTCAATGAGCACAAATTTCTTACCATGCTTGAAGGATGGAAAGAAGGGCTCATCAATTTCGGCATCCGCGTGCTCCTCGCCATCGTCTTCTTCTTCGTTGCTCGTTGGTTGATCAATGGTTTCGTCCGATTGTTGAAAGGCATCATGAATCGTCGTAATCTGACAGGGGTTGCCGTTTCGCTCATCAATTCCATCGTCATAGCCCTGCTTTATATCGCGGTGGGCATTGGCATTGTCAGCATCTTAGGCGTGAAGAGTGTAAGCCTTGCTGCCGTTCTTGCCTCCATGGGTTTGGCAGTGGGTATGGCTTTGAGTGGGCAGTTGCAGAATCTCGCAGGCGGTGTCATCATTGTCATCACAAAACCCTTCGGCATTGGTGACTTCATTCAAGCACAAAATGTAGAAGGAACCGTGAAGAGTGTAAATCTTTTTCACACCGTCATCACCACTATTGAGAATAAGGTCATCTTCATTCCCAATGGAGCGTTAAGTAGTGGGGTTATTATCAACCCTACAGCCCAAGATACCCGTCGTTTGCAATGGACTTTTGGCATCGACTATGATTGTGACGTGGATAAAGCCCTTGTGATTCTTCGTCAGCTCTTGGAAGCCGATGACCGTGTGTTGAAAACAGAGGACATTTATATCGGAGTGTCCGCACTCAATGACAGCAGTGTAGACATTCTTGTCCGCGCTTGGGTGAATATTTCCGATGTACTTGCTGTGACGCATGGTTTCAATCTCACCGTGTTCCATGCTTTCAATGAAGCAGGCATCTCCTTCCCCTTCCCACAAGTTACCGTAAGTCAGCGAAAATAAGCGCACGACTTATCCCTAGGTGCTTACGATTGTGCTTTTCTTCCTCTTGTGTACTATATAAAAGCCCAAGAATACTTGCATAACCTCTCGAAAAAAGGTAAATTTGCGGTAATGTTTTATCATTAACCACAAAGTATCATCGTCAAGCACACACGTCAATAGTGAGAGTTTGGGAGAAACTTCTCTCAAACTCTTCACTAGATTTTCACTCATGACTCAGATTTTCTCTTTCTTTCCCTCTTGCGTTCTATGGCTCGTCCGTCCCGTGCTGCGGCAACGAGCCTTGGTGATTACGCTTGTGGGATTGGCGTTGAGCGATGCGTGGATTACTGAGCGTCCCAGTCACGACTATGTCTATTATGCCCTTGTGGCGTGGATGGATATTTATATCGCGGCAGCTTTTGTGGAGCTGTCAGGGAAAATCACAACGAACGGAAAGTGGAAATTCCTGCATCGATCGGTGAAAATCATAGTATATATCACCGCATATATGCTATGGAGTGTGGAAATCTTTTTGTTTGAGCGCTTCCATCTTTGCATTTCGCCCACTGTTATCCATCTTTTGCTCGAAACCACTCCTGCAGAATCTGGAGAATTTGTGGAAGGCTTGCTCTCCAACGACATCTTTTGGCAAGTATTTATAGCAACGCTATCTCTCGTCTTTACCAGCCTATTGCTCGAATTTTGCCACCTCATTTCTTTTTGGGGTCGAGGTTTATGTCGCAAAGTTACTTTCGGCTTTTTGGGAAATTCAGTGTTTAGGGCACTTGTTTTGGCAGTGTTTGTTGGAGCATTCGGAGCTTGGTGCAACCACCAGTTCAAGATGCTGCAATTCTTCTCCAATAGCCAGAGCGAACATGCAGAGACCGTTGCCGAATCTGAATTCTTTACCCCCTATTATCGCAGCGTTCAAGCCATCCATCTCGTGCGCATGGCTGCTGATGAAACAGAGGCTTTGAAAACACGCATGCAACACCTGCCTGTTTTGAAGGTGGCAGGCAAGAGTTGTCCAAACATCGTGGTCATCATCGGTGAAAGCTACAATAAGCATCATGCTGCGCTCTACGGATATGGCTTGCCCACGACACCACGACTCTGCGAACGTGCAAAGCGAGGGGAGTTGGTGGTCTTTGATGATGTCGTTTCTCCGTGGAACATCACAAGCAATGCTTTTCGAGCCTTTCTCTCCACTCAAAGTGCCGATGAAGGAGGTAGATGGACGGAAGGCGTCCTCTTTCCAGCCTTGTTCAAGCGAGCAGAATTCAAGGTTGCCTTTCTTTCCAATCAGTTCTTCCACACCGTTTCGCAAGGAAGCATCGATTTCAATGGTTCTTTCTTCTTGAATGATCCACAGATGGAGAACCTCTGTTTTGACTATCGCAATGCCTTTCGCAGCAAGAACGATGGCACCATCCTTAGTTTGTTGAAAGGTTTCACCCCTGGCGAGCGCAATCTCTATCTGTTTCATCTTTGGGGACAGCACATGGAGTACGATCATCGCTATCCTTCCGATCAAACCACCTTCACCCACCACGATATTCAACGCCGCGATTTGACTCAATCTCAACGAGAAATTGTGGCACATTACGACAATGCCACGCGTTGGAATGATGAAGTGATAAATCGCATCTTGCGAAATTTTGCGAATGAAGATGCCGTGGTAGTCTATTTTTCAGATCATGGAGAAGAAGTTTATGATGGAAGCCTTCCGCTTTATGGTCGCATCCACGACGAACAGCCCAGCCCAGAGGTGATTCGTCACGAATACGAAGTTCCTTTCATGATTTGGGGAAGTCGAAAGTTTCGTCGTTTGCACCCCGAACTCTTCGAGCGCATTCAGACTGCCCAACATCATCCCTTCTCTCACGATGATTTGCCCCATCTCCTCTTAGGGCTTGCAGGTATCAAGACTTCTCATTATAAAGCCCATCGCGATCCACTCTCTCCCCAATTCCGTCCCCAACGTAGATTGTTGCGGGGAAATATCAATTATGACGAAGTGATGCGCGCCTCTCGCCCCTAAGCCTCCACTTTTGCGGTCTATCTCTTTCTGTTGTGACGAATCTTCTTATTTCAATATGCTCACCAAATCCGATAATCATTTGCTAAAGGGCATCGCCATCTTGAGCATCATGTTGCACAATCTGTTGCATCTCTTGCCAGGTGCCGTAGCAGAAAACGAGTTCACGTTTTCCGCTCGCAACATTCAGCGTGTGCTCTTTGAGTTTCACCACAGTCAAGAGGTGTGGCGCATGGTTGCTTCGGTCTTTTCTCATTTCGGACATTACGGAGTGCCCATCTTCCTCTTCCTCAGTGGTTATGGTTTGGTGATGAAGTATGAGAAAAGTCTAACGCAAGCCCCCTCGACACTTCCTTTTCTGTGGCAACACATGAAGAAATTGTGGGGACTCATGATTCCAGGTTTCGTGGTTGCCCTCTTTTTCTTGACAGATTGGCACACGTTTACCCTTAGTTTCGGGAAGAGTAATCCCTGGCTCACCCTCGCTTTCTTGGGCAACTTTTTCGAGTTCGACACGTTGCTCTATGGTCCTTGGTGGTTCTTCTCCTTGATGTTGCAATTCTATCTCCTTTATCGTATAGTACTTTGTCGGTGGAAAAATCCCCTCTTTCTTTGGAGGCTCGTAGTGTTGAGTCTAGTGCTTATGTGGTGGGCAAACGATGTACACCTACAGTTAAGCATCAGCCAAAGTTCACTGTTACGTTATATCCGTGTTTCTGCCCTTGGACATCTCCTTCCCTTTGCCATTGGTATCAGCGCAGCACGCGAGAGTGGGAGAGTGAAACTTGCACAGTGGCATAAAGCTTGTCCAAACAGCCTGAGAAACATCTTAGCCATTCTCACAAGCCTTCTCGGTGTTGTTTTGCTCTATTACTCAGCCTTCCATTTCACCTTCTGGCTCTTTTCTCCCCTCTTTGCCATCATGGCGGTAGTGCCGTTGACTACGTTGTTGCAGCGTCCTGCACTGCGACTTGGATGGGAGCATTGGGGCTTCTATTCGTCTGCACTTTTTGTGTATCATCCCATTATTCGTGCTGAGATTTTACCTCGTGCCACGCAAGCCGCCGCGCGTAATGATGTTGCCACCCTCGGTTGGAGCATCGTTCTCTTCCTCACATTGGCTTATATCCTAGCGCGTGCCGATCGAAATGTTCGCCGTTGGTGGAAACTGTGGCAACAATCTCGATTCATCCCCCCTCATACTCCTTCCTAGGAAGCTGTCAAAAGCAATCCTAATAAGGATTTCAACGCAATCACCAACATTTTCAAACTCTGCATTATGCTCACTCACGAACAACGACAAGATATCAAGCAAGCCATCGACGTGATGCACCAAGGTGGCGTCATTCTTTATCCCACCGACACCATTTGGGGCTTGGGTTGTGATGCCACAAACCCCGAAGCCGTGGCAAAAGTCTATGCCATCAAGCACCGCGAAGATGCCAAAGCCCTCATCAGTTTAGTAGATAGCGAAGCCAAAGTAGACTTCTATGTGCCCGATGTGCCCGAAGTGGCTTGGCAACTGCTGGAATGCGCCACTCGTCCTCTCACCATCATCTACGACAATGTGCGCCATCTTGCTCCCAATCTGCTCGCGGAAGACGGCAGTGCAGCTTTGCGCATCACGCAAGAAGAATTTAGCAAAGAACTTTGCATGCGCATGAAGCGTGCAGTGGTCAGCACTTCTGCCAATATCAGTGGAGAAGCTGCCCCCCGTTGCTTTGCCGACATCTCTCCCGAAATCCTTGCTGCAGTCGACTATGTCTGCACCTCCCGTCGTGATGAACCCGACAATGGTGCGGCGTCGTCTATCATCAAACTCACGGCATCTTCTGAAGTTACTGTCATCCGTCCTTAACCCATACTACGATATAGAGAGAAGAGTGTACATCTACTTTCTAACATCTTCCTTCTAACGTCTACTCACTAACGTCTACCCTCTATTTTCTATAATGGAATCGAGGCGAGCGGAATGCAATGTAGACGAAGCCGAGCAGAAAGGGTCTGCGACCCTCTAACGTCTAATCTCTAACGTCTAACGTCTAAAATGCCTCTTTCTCCCAAAGAATTTTTTGAAAGCACCAAAGAGAGCATCGCTGCGCTTCCCACGCCGGCGCATCTTCGCATGCCCCATTGGCTCAAGAAGCTCACCAACGGTAGCATCACCCACAAGCAGTTCATCCTCATCCTTAGTTTTTTGGTTGGGATAGCTTCTGGCATAGCGGCAAACCTTCTCAAGTGGTTTGTCCATTTTGTAGAGCATTTGCTCACCCACAACTTTAATGTCGATAGTTCCAATGCCCTCTACCTCATCTATCCTGTAGTCGGCATCATCATTTCCGCACTCTTCATCAAGTTTATAGTGCGCGACAACATCGGTCATGGTATCACCAAAATCCTTTACGCTATCTCGCGCAACCAAGGGCACATCCGTTCGCACAACATGTGGTCGTCCATTGTCGCTTCCGGCATCACCATCGGTTTTGGTGGATCGGTCGGAGCTGAATCCCCCGTTGTGCTCACGGGTTCCGCTATCGGTAGCCGCATAGGAAGTTGGTTCCATCAAGACCACCGCACCATCATGCTTCTCGTGGGGTGTGGAGCAGCGGGAGCTATCGCCGGCATTTACAAAGCCCCCATCACAGGACTCGTGTTCACCATCGAAGTGTTGATGATCGACCTCACCATGTGGTCGCTCGTCCCCTTGCTCATCTCCTGCACCACAGCCGCTTGCATCAGCTATTTTCTTTCGGGCAATGCCACCATGTTCCACTTCGATCTCAACGATCCCTTTGTCGTGGAACGCGTGCCCAGCACCATCTTGTTAGGACTGGTTTGCGGCTTCGTTGCTCTCTATTTCACGCGCTCCATGAATGCTTTTGAGCAAGTCTTTGCCAAGTGCAAAAACATGATGGTGCGTTTTACCCTCGGAGCATCGGTATTGGCAGCCCTCATCTTCCTCTTCCCACCGCTCTATGGGGAAGGCTATTCCACGATTTCTACCTTGCTCAATAGTCACGGAATGAGCGATGCCTCGTCTGTAATGAACAATTCGCTCTTCTATGGACACGACCAGTATTTGCTCGTCTTCCTCGCGCTCGTGGCTTTGGTGAAAGTCTTTGCTTCCACAGCCACCACGGGGGGAGGCGGTTGCGGTGGTACGTTTGCGCCCTCCATCTTCCTCGGGGGAGTCACAGGCTTCGTCTTTGCTGGAGTGTGGAATCTCGTACAGCCCTTTGGCATCATTCTTCCCACCACCAACGCCACCCTTTATGGCATGGCAGCAGTGATGAGTGCCGTGTTCCATGCTCCTCTCACTGGCATCTTTCTCATTGCCGAACTCACTGGCGGTTATCAACTCCTCGTGCCGCTGATGATTGTCTCTTCAGTGAGCTATAGCCTCGTGCGCAGCATCGAACCCCACAGTATCTATGCTATGCGTTTGGCACGTCGTGGACAACTCCTTTCGCACCACAAAGACCAGGCGGTCATAGCCTTGATGAATCTCGATGACGTCATCGACAAGACCCGTCCGGTGCTGGATCCAGAAATCTCACTCGGTGATATGTTGCAAATCGTTTCTTCCAGCAAGCGTCTCCATTTCGCTGTGTGCAGTCCTGATGGAGCTTTATTGGGGCAAATCAATCTCAACAACATCCGCCATATCATCTTCCGTAGCGAACTCTACAACACCTTCACTGTGCGCGGTCTCATGTCGCAACCTTCAGCCACCCTGCGCACCGATGATGGTATGCTTGCCATTATGGACAAATTCCAAGTCGATGATGCTGGCACACTCCCTGTGGTCAACACCGAAAACCGCTTTGTGGGCTATGTGAGCCGCTCAGAACTTTACAGTGCTTATCGTGAAATCATGAAAGATTTCTCCGAAGAATAAGCCATAACGCACAAACTTTGCAATGAAATATCAGCAAGAAAGCATAAAGCCTTACTCCAACGAAGGAGCTAAGGGCGAACAGGTGGAACGTATGTTCGACCAAATCGCACATTCCTACGATTTTCTCAATCACACCCTCTCACTGGGCATCGACCACTCATGGCGCAAGGCTGCTATTGACTCTTTGAAGCCCTACGCTCCGCAGCGCATCCTCGATGTAGCCACTGGCACAGGCGATTTCGCCCTTATGGCAGTGGACCGTCTGCAGCCCCAATCACTCATCGGAGCTGACCTCTCAGAAGGGATGCTCAGCGTAGGTCGTGAGAAGGTGGAGCGCGCCGGAAAATCCGACATCATTACGCTACAAAAGGAAGACTGCATGGCACTTTCTTTTGAGGATAACACATTCGATGCCGTCACCGTGGCTTATGGTGTGCGCAACTTTGAAGATCTCGACCGAGGACTTCGCGAGATGCTTCGTGTGCTCAAACCTGGTGGACGACTCGTCATCATCGAACTCACCAGTCCTGTTCGCTTCCCCATGAAACAGCTCTTCTGGCTCTATGCCCATGTGTGGATGCCCATGGTGGGAAAACTCGTTTCACGCGACAGCCGAGCCTATTCTTATCTGCCTGCTACGATGGAAGCCTTCCCACAAGGCGAAGTGATGCAAGGCATCATCGAAAAAGCGGGTTTTCAATCGGTGAAATTCCGCCGTTTCACTTTCGGACTCTCCACGCTCTACACGGCGGAGAAATAGCTTTTTAGCAAAGAGTTATGGCTCACTCGCTTTCTCCTTCTTCCCAAGGTACTGCCTTTGTCGATGTATATGGGCTCATCGGATTTCCGCTTGGGCATAGTTTTTCTGCAAAATACTTTGCGGAAAAGTTTTCGCGCGAAAGCATTGCTGCCACTTACGAAAACTTTCAAATGGAGCAACTGCCCGATTTGCACCAGTGGGCAATGGCACGTCCCGATTTGCGTGGGTTCAATGTGACCATCCCTCACAAGCAAACCATCATTGCACAAGTCGATTCTTTGTCGCCAGCAGCTTCAGAGATAGGAGCTGTTAATGTGGTGCGTATCGTGCGCAGTGATGACGGAGAAGTGCGACTATTGGGCGATAATTCCGATTGGGTAGGATTCACAGAGAGTCTGCGCCCCTTGCTTCGTCCCGACATCCAGCGTGCCCTTGTGTTGGGCACAGGGGGAGCATCACGAGCAGTTGTTGTTGCGCTCCGAAAGTTAGGCATTCATCCCACCTATGTGAGTCGTTATCCCTTGCCCCAAGGTGTGGAAGTGGGTGGAGCAGTGGTACCGGTGCTCACTTATGATGCTCTCACGCCCGAAATGATGAAAACGCATCCTCTCGTGGTCAATACCACTCCGCTAGGCATGCACCCCAAAGTTGAAGAAGCGCCAACCATCCCTTATGCTTGGCTCACGTCAGCGCATGTGCTGTACGACTTAGTCTACAATCCCCTCGAAACGCACTTCATGCAGTTGGGCAAAGCGCAAGGGGCTGTCGTGAAAAATGGACTCGAAATGTTGCACCTTCAGGCAGAAGCCGCCTGGGAGGCATGGCACACGCTTGCGCTCTAGAGTTTTTTGTAAATGTCACCTTCCCCAAAAATAATCCAGCTCGGCTGTGGTAAGGTCTGTTTTGCTGCAGCCGATTTGGTATTGTTCCAAATCGGTCATTAGACCGTTATAGATCTTATTTTCGGAGGTATCCTCGCAACACTCCCCCCACTGCAATGCCGATGAGGGCAAAGAGTAGGGCAGAGGTGAGTGAGTCACGCGGAGTCGACGAAGTGGCAGTGCGTTGTTGTTCTTGCCGATCTCTAGCCCGAAACAAGGTATCGAGATGAACCCGATGCAGGGTGTCATGCACGAAGTGCCAATGTTCGTGTGTTCGCTCTTTCACCATTTGGTTGCCTTGCCAGTAAACACTGTCGTGAAGAAAAATACTATCGTGCTGAATGTGCCATTGTCGCACAGTATCGTGTTGGCTGAGGCGCAGGGTGTCATGCAGCGTGATTTGGTGCTGAATCTCGCGAGTAGTGGTGCAACTGCCCATGATGAGCCAAATGTTGAGGGCAAAGATGAGGTGAATGGTGGAAGATAAGTTTTTCATATTGATTGATTTAAGTTTTCGCTCACTCTCCTGCGCCTAAAAGTGAGAGAAGGGTATTGTTTCTTTTGCAGTTTGCGCAGTCAGTAGATATCTGTATTAACGAACTTAAAAAATGCAGGTTTGCAGATGCAAAAGATGCAAACTAATCTAGCTGCCTTATAAAACCTGCGACGTTTCGAGATTTTCTTATGGGGTGTTTCTCGCCCACGCGCGTGACACGCGCGCATCCCTAGCATTTTTGACTTTTTGCTTTCACAACCTTCACCGACAGCCCCAATTTCATACGATTTTGTTTTCTTTGCTTGCCTCTCTTTCTTGTCCCTCTGCTTGCTCTCTTTTTCTGCTTTTCGGGTCTGTCAAAGGCATTTCATCGCTCGATTGTTAATTTTTGTCCGAAAATATCGCCTTATTCATTGTGTGTCAATTTATTACAGAGATTTCTGTGAAGGTTGTGAAAGCAAAAAGTGCAAAACTCCTGTAGTGTGCGTGCGCGCGTACGCGCGAGAGGCAGCACAACGCACATTTTTTACAAACGACAACATTTCGTCTTTCGTTTACTATTGTTCCCTCTTTATAGCTACGACAAAGGGTCCGATAAAAAAGAAATTATCCCCAATCGGTCATTAGATTCTGCACAGATTTTATTTGATTGTTGAACAGATTGTTTTCCGTTAGTTTGAAGGCGTAGCAGGCTACGTCGAGAACTGACGAGAAACAAGATGCCAACAAGAAAATGAAAGATGCTAGGAAGTTATCTTCTCCATAACGATCTGCACTATAACGGTCTAATGATCGATTGGGGATTATCTCCGACGTTTTTCCAAAAACGTGGGAGATTTTTCCAAAAACGTGGGAGGTTTTCCAGAAAACGTTGGAGATTTTCGGAACGATGTCCGACGTACTATTTCATCTCTTGCGATATCCATGCAATCCTTAGTCTAGACATTGCTTCGGCGCAAGTGTTAAAACAACTTCCTGAGGAGGGAATTTCGAGAATAATTCGGATATTTGTGACTCTATAAGCTCCATTATTATTGTTGGCTTTTGGTCATTTCCATAAAAATATTGGAGCTTACCCACAATTTAGAGTCCTGTAAACCCTTTGTGACAATGATGTCGAAAGAAATTACAATACAAGGTCAATTAAACTGATATATATTTATACAATGCAAGACAAGAAGTTTTTTATTGGACTGGCATTTCTCTGTTTCATAGTGATGGGCGTAATCTTTCACTTTAGAAGAGACATTGTTGTTGCACCAATAAGGTGTGATGTTTTAGAGGCTGATACAACCGTCTCGGATTCAGGAATAAAATCAGTGTACCACACAGGGTTGGTGGATAATGCTCCGTATCTGGAACAAAATATAAGGCAATGCTTAGAGACGTATTTTTGGAAGAATGTGTGTCTGGATTCTTTGGAGCGATATGAATTCTATCATATCAGTTTTTATAGAAAAACCAAGTATTTGACTCTGAACTTTAAAGTGGGTGGGCAATATAATCCTGTATATAGCCATTGGGATAATACAATGGATTGGAGAAATCACTATGAAGATAGATTAGGCAAAATAAGCTACTACAGACGTAAAGATGGAAGCGTCTGCTATATTGTCTTTATCTATGATTCAGGTTGGGGGTTTCGTATGTTTGTAGACGCTTCAAAATCTGAAATGTATAGTGATGATCGTATTAATGCGAAAAGTCTTTATAGATTAAAGATGAGAGAGCTTAAAATCGTTGATAATCAAAAATAGAAGTATTCTCCTTAGAAAAACAATGCGGATGAGTATGTGTGGACTTCGCGCTTCCTGACCTACCGCAGTATATACCCTCCTGCTATGGGGAGATTTATGGAAAGTAGAATTTTAGAGAGACGAAGTCAAGTGCCAAAGAACTGTTCGTCTCCTTTTTGGGAAGAAACCTGATACAAGAAATACCTATACAGGGAAGTCCAAGGATGGAATGTTACAATCATTTTCTTTAAGAGGAAGGTGAGATAAGTTCGTATCATCCGATATTAACAGAGTGATTATGCATTATTCTTTCAAAAAAACAGTCTATATGGATGGTGATGGTAGAAAAAATAGCTATCCATCAGTTGTTATAGAGAATCCAGAAAAGTATGGAAGCTTCTTTCAGGATGAAATCGTTCATCTATCTTTAGATTATGTTGAAGAGATTGTCGGAGAGATTGAAGCGGTTCTAAATGGCGAAGTCGACTTTTATGAAGGGTTTGGCTTTGAGGTGTATATGATAGAGTGTGATAGAGAAAAAGCGGTAGTTAAGAATGTCTACGAAGACGACCGGGTAGAAGCTGTTATCCCTATCGAAGAGGTTTATGAACTGATGCGAGACTGGCGAGATTTTCAACGAGAGTATTATCATAACCATACTTCGCTATAGAAATGGTAAGGTTTTGGTGAAAAACTCAAAGAACAGATTTTTCTTGAAGGACCTGTGCATGGTTTATCTTGCTGCATAAAAGAGGATATATTCCTTTTATCATGTACTTTCAAAATCAAAGTGCAAAACGTCTATCTGTTTTACATAGGTTCTAACTATGAAGAAACGAATGAATCGTTGCATTTCGATTTTGATAGTACGCAGACTTTATACGCAGTATTCGAAAATAAAACTTTTAAAATAATTAAGTGATGGAAATAAAGGCACCAAGTAGAAGGCGCATTCTTTTTGAAGAAGAAGATATGTTCTTAACAAAATATTGTGACGATAGCAATATCTGGTTTTGGAAAATAATAGGAGAGAAGCCTTGTTTGATAGAAAAGGGCTTTAAGGAGCAAGAAGGTTTATACACCCTATCGTTTCCCCAAAAAAGGAAATATCCTTATTCCGCCTATGAAAGTCGCATGTATTGCATTTACTTAGGGTACAAGTATGAAGTTGAGAATATATGGCATGGATTATTCATACTATCCCCCAACGAACGTAAAACGAGAAGACACTTAAAGTTAAACGATCATGATGATAGCCGAATAGAAGTTCCTTATGAGGAATTCATCGCTTCTTCCCCAATTATTTGGGAAGAGCGAGAGCCTATCTCTGATTTTGTTTTTGATGTAGAACCGCTGGTCTATCTGTTCAAAGACGATTCATATATTTTGCCTTAAAGAGACCGCTATCCCCATATCCTCTTCCTTCTCTATTGAGGTAGCGGAGGACAAGACCTCTCCTGTGATTGTTCAGCTAAAGAATGAGAGCTACGGAGCGGATGAATACGAGTGGACCTTTGAGGTTGGTTCGCCAAGTTATTAACGAGGGTTCTACCGTTCAATGAAGTTTATTTAGAAGCACTGAAGAAAGCGACAAAGGTGCCAGGAGATTCGCCTGCAAAACAAAAGTATGTAAGATTAGATTCATACGACCCTCACATAGGAGAGATTGTCTCCCGTAAGTATACCCAGCTTAGTGAGGTGTCGGAAGAAACAGCAATTCGTTACCTCAAGGAGCTAGAGGAAAAGTATGCTCCCGGCTCAATCATTGCTGATGTTCCTTCTAATAAGACAGGGTCAAATGAAAAAATCTTTGAGTTTAAAGGAGACAATGTTCTGCGTGGACAAATGATTCTTGAAGTGCCCGTGCAGCACAAAGCCGTACCTAAGGAGGTGATAAATTATGCAAATCTCAAAGGAATAAAGATTCGAGATACTAACAACCATATATACAACAAATGAAGACTCTACTAAATCGTTGGAACACGATATGGCTTCGTCCATTGACGGATGAAGAAGCACTTAAGGTTTTAGATGGCTACAACAAGACTCGCTATTCTCGTCGCAAGAAGAAAGAGGGTCTATTGGAGCTTGCTTCTCGCGAAGCGCATGAGCAACAAAAGGTTTACTTTGCAACGATTCTCAATGAGGACGACAGCCCCTACTGCGCCATTGAGTCCAATGTGGGATACTTTGGGGTGGACTTCTTGAGAGAGGATCTTGAAAACTTCCTCATCTTTATATTTAGAGACTTCACACAAGAAGGGAAGACGTTGTTCTTGAAGTCTATCCGACTCCAACCCAAGCATCCGCAAGACTATGATACGGTCTATAGCTTTATGTTTTCCTTTAATGAGGATAAGACGTGGGGGGTAGTGAAGCATAAAGGAGGAGTGGGTACGTGGAGTGATAGTGTCGAGAGGGCAGAGGTCCCTCTCTCTGAAGAGGACTATTCCAAACTTTGCCTTTCCTATCCTGAGTTCGGTGAATATGCCCAGCTCATACGCTTGGATCGTATTCCAACGGTCGTTCGAGAGACGATATTAGGAGTCACGGACAAGGAGTTTCCTGCGTTTAGGCAGTATCTCCAACGAGACATCGAACGCTATCAAGAACCTAAGAAGTAAATTCGAGTGGAGGTGCCGGTCTTCAATGAGGCACTTGCTAAGTTCGATCCTTACAAAGGTTGGGCATTTAGAAGCACCAAAGAAAGAGACAAAGGTGGCAGGAGAGTCTCCTGCTAAACATAAGTATGTAAGATTGGACTCATACGACCCCAATGCAGAGATCGTATCCCGTAAGAAGACCCAGCTTAGTGTGATGTCGAAAGAAATTATAATACAAGGTCAATTAAACTGATATATACAATGCGACATAAGAAGATTTTTATTGGACTGGCATTTCTCTGTTTCATCGTGACGGGTGTAATCTTTCACTTTAGAAGAGATATTGTTGTTGCACCAATAAGGTGTGATGTTTTAGAGGCTGATACAACCGTCTCGGATTCAGGAATAAAATCAGTGTACCACACAGTGTTGGTGGATAATGCTCCGTATCTGGAACAAAATATAAGGCAATGCTTAGAGACGTATTTTTGGAAGAATATGTGTCTGGATTCTTTGGAGCGATATGAAGAGTATCAGATCCGTTTTTATAGAAAAACCAAGTATTTGACTTTGGATTTTAAAGAGGGGAATCAATATAATCCTGTATATAGCCATTGGGATAATACAATGGATTGGGGAAATCACTATGAAGATGAATTAGGCGAAGTAAGCTACTACAGACGTACAGATGGAAGCGTCTTCTATATTGTCATTATCTATGATTCAGGTTGGGGGTTTCGTATGTTTGTAGACGCTTCAAAATCTGAAATGTATAGTGATGATCGTATTAATACGAAAAGTCTTTATAGATTAAAGATGAGAGAGCTTGGGCTAAGTCATTGATTATGAAATATAGAAGTATCATTGCCCCTTAAACTCCTATATAACAGATCGAGACAGAAACTCAGTTTTGCAAAACTGAAATCAGAGTTCTATCAAATAAATGTGTAATTTTGCATTTGCTGGTTGACTCTACGGTGGCAGAACTTTGGGAAGTATTTAACGATGGAACAGAGAAACAAAGAGCAATATTTGATGGAGATAAGTTCAACAGGGTAAAATGAGTTAATAAAATGACAATAAAGGAGATAGAATATTTGAAGAGTGGTAGTTATATCTATATATGTGATAGATGGCTGAAACTTAGCTATGATGATGAGTATAGGATAGCTTATACTAAAGATCCATTTTTTTTAAGCCTAGGCTTTGAAAAATCAGGTGATTATTATAAATTGTATCTCTCACGTGAATCTGTTTACGAGTTCACAGCTATTCGCAAATATGTTTATTGCATATTTTGTGGAGGAAAGTATACTCCTAATCAAGTTGTGAAAAACGGCAAGATTCTTTTATTCCCTGATATAGATACTCAAATACACATCTTGGGTTTTCGAGATAAAGGAGAGCATTATATCGAAATTCCTTATGATAAATTTATAAGTGAAGTAACGGATATTTGGGAAGAACGTACTCCAATAGAGGGCTTCAAATTTGATGTAGAGCCTATTGTCTATCTAAAAAAAGATGGCGTATGGTTGGTGGAGGAGTAAAACAAGGACATCTAGTTTCATCTTTCAAAAAATAGTTGTGGGGCATAAGATTCAAATCAAAAGATATTCCTGAAGATATTGTTATCCCCTAAGGTGTGGTACTTCTGATGATTGGGAGCATCCTTTTATTTCACATAGTTAGTATCTGAAAATAAAAGGAAGAATTGGAGTCCCAGAATTTACAATAACAAGAGGTCTTGAAGTTCCTATTGAAGAAGGAACTGAAATTTGGAAGATAACACGTGATGGTAAGCAAACTTTATACGCAGTATTCGAAGAAGGAAAATTTACGGTTTTGAAATGATTAAAATAGAGAAAAAGACAGGTAAGAGAATTTTGATAGATGGCAGAGATTTGCGATTGGCTACCTATTGCAATAACGACAACGTGTGGTTTTGGTATATTTATACGAAAGAGGAGGTTAATCCAGGATTATTCTCTAAAAGCGGAGAGTACTTTAAGTTGTTTCTTGAAATGGGTCAAAAATACTCTTATCCTGCCTATGAGAGTCGCATGTATTGCATTTACTTGGGGTACAAATATGATGTTGAGAATATATGGCATGGATTATTCATACTATACCCAAACGAACGTAAGACGAGAAGATACTTAAAGTTAAATGATCGTGATGATAGCCGAATAGAAGTTCCTTATGAGGAATTCATTGCTTCTTCCCCAATTATTTGGGAAGAGCGAGAGCCTATCTCTGATTTTGTTTTTGATGTTCTCTATTGAGGTGGCGGAGGACAAAACCTCTCCTGTGGTTGTTCAACTGAAGAATGAGAGCTACGGAGCGGATGAGTATGTGTGGACCTTTGAGGGCGGAGAGCCAAGTTATTAACTAAGATTCTACCGTTTCAATGAGGTTTATTTAGAAGCACCAAAGAAAGAGACAAAGGTGGCAGGAGATTCGCCTGCAAAACATAAGTATGTAAGATTAGATTCGTACGACCCTCAGACAGGTGAGATTGTATCCCGTAAGTATACCCAGCTTAGTGAGGTGTCAGAGGAGACCGCAATTCGTTACTTAAAAGAACTATCGGATAAGTACTCACCTGGTTCGATCATTGCTGATGTTCCTTCGAATAAGACTGGGCTAAATAAAGACATCTTTAAGGCAAATAATGGAAACATTCTTAAAGGACAAATGATTCTTGAAGTGCCCGTGCAGAACGCGGACATACCGCCAAATGTATTAGAATTCGCGAAGAAGAATGATATTATCATTCGTGACGTGAATAAAAAGAATTATAAATAAGTAGAGACAGATGAAAGTTACATTTAGAGCCTGGAGTCAAGGCTATACAGAGTTACAAAGTGAGGGGGACACCCTATATAGATTAGATCGCTACAACAAGACTCGCTACTCTCGTCGGAAGAATAGAGAAGGCCTTTTGGAACTGGCCTCTCGCGAAGCGCATGAGCAACAAAATGTCTACTTTACAACGATTCTCAATGAGGATGACAGCCCCTACTGCGCCATTGAGTCCAATGTGGGATACTTCGGTTTGGATTTCTTGAGGGATAACTACGATGCCTATTTGACTTTTCAGTATCGAGAGCAACGCAACCAGAATGGCAAGCTATTTCTAAAAGCAATTTTCTTATTTGAATGCTACCCAGGCACAGATAAAAGGATGCGCCGTATCGATTTCTCGTATACCCACGAAGGTGGATGCTCGTCTGTTATCTATCAGGGGGAAGCTTATGATGGGACATTTGAGATGATTACAACAGAACATCCCCCCATCTCAGCCGAAGAGCTGGAGCTACTCTGGGTGGACTATCCGAAGTTTGGGGAATACGACCAACTCATACGCTTGGATCGCATTCCTTTGCAAGCTCGGGAACGTATCCTCGAATATACTGACAAGGAGTTTCCTGCGTTTAGGCAGTATCTCCAACGAGACATCGAACGTTATCAAGAACCTAAGAAGTAAATTCGAGTGAGATGTTGGTCTTCAACAAGGAGCGCGCTAAGTTCTATTCTTTCAATGAGGTTTATTTAGAAGCACCAAAAAAAGAGTTCTACAAAAGAGTATTGTAATTTTACACTTGCTGGTTGACTCTACGGCTATCCAGTTCACAACTAAGAGCCAGATAAAACTCCTTAGGCTGGTAAATATCAAGACGGGAGAGGTTATAACATTCTAAGTATGCGCAAAAGAAAACTTGAAGAACGATTAGTCCAAGTGCTTCGGCACGACTATGGTTTTTATAATGCTATATTTAAGTGGCAAGGGCTGCCTCCTCCATTGGACACCTCTTTCGATAGTCTTCTGCCATTCTTGAGAAGACTAGAGCAAAAAGGAATAATCAGGTTGTTCACTATCGAAGGAGAACAGATGATTGAAGTCATTCGCTGTCCATAAAAGGAGGTGTGTGAAATCCAAGGGCGTTCAAGTGGATCTCATGTCAAAAGCTTTCCTAATGTCGTAATTCTAACATACTAAGCATGTCTATAAAATACACGGAAATAGCCAAGATTGAGCATGTCGATGGCTTTGATCCTAAAACAGGGTACTACGCTTACTCAACAGATGGTAAGGGATATATCCTTTTGCAGGATACGTTATTGGAGCGCAAAGAAGCTCCTCTATATTTATTGGATTAAGGCAAGCACACTTATGCTTGGTATGGATCTTCTGGAAAATTCGAACTATATCAGGGTAAGTCTACACAAAAAAACTCAGCTTTGAAAAACTGAAATCGGAGTTGTATCAAATAAAAGTGTAACTCTGCACTGGCTGGTTGACTCTACGAATCAGAGTTCTTCAAAAGAATAGTTTAATTTTGTCCTTGCCAGTTGACTCTACGCCGAAATTTATTGTTATATTTGCGTTGTCTTTAATTTTTAACCAACGTAAGCCCATGAAACGCTTTCTTTTTTTCCCTTTGTGGCTGATTTTATGCTGCTACTGTTGTATTTGCAATGCGCAAACTTCCTTACCTACCAATGCGATTAAGATAGGAAAATGTGTGGTACGAGGCAAAGTGCCTGCAATGCTCGCTATGAAGTCAAGTTTAACCGTGGCGTGTAACAATTTCTGTGTCTCTAATGGTGACATTTATGATTTAAGTATTGACGCTGAAGGCAATGTAAGTGGAGAGATTCCTCTACATTCGCTTTATGCGCTTGCTGGTGTGTTGCTAAATGTAGATGATACCCAGAAAAATGAGATGGTTTTGCTTTCGCAAAATGATACTTTGAGAGTTTGGGTAGATGATCAAAAGAACTTGAAGGTAGAGGGGACAAGATGTTCTTCTGTTTTTAAAGGTTTCGATTGGTTGAACTTTGTGTCTAAAGGTTATGTATACCTTCCCAGAAAGGAGTCAAGAGTGATTGCCAAGTTCCCTGTTAAAAAGATAAGTGGTTATCCTTCTGGAACTACTGCTGAAGATAGGAAGATTCTCGTGAATAAGTTGAAGATTCACTATTATGCTTCTATGTTGGATGAAATGCAAGTTCGAAAGGTTATACCACCTATTAGTGCTTATGCTTTTCTTAGCGATATTGTTTTTGACGACAAAATCCTCTATTTCTCACCTGGCACTGAACATCTACTCGGTTTTCTTTTATATGATAAATCACTGAAAATTCCAAGTATAGGCGATACTCCGATTCCGGAATGGAAAGAAAAATTGCGTCGTCGATTGGCTAAAATCCCCTACAAGCCAAACGAACTGTTTTGTGACTTGATGGCATTTAGCAATTACTATTTTCAATTGGTGAATGGTGAACCATTAACTGCACAACAACTACAGAATATCCATACTGGATTTTCGAGTGGAGAATGGGATAAACTCTTGTTGTTGTATCACGAACAAGAGGTAAAAACGCAAGCACGAAGTGGACACTTCGTGAACTGTGCAGAAAAAGGGCAACCTCAAACCTTGGAAGAGATATTGGCACAGCACAAGGGAAAGCCTGTGATTGTTGATTTCTGGTATGGTGCTTGCGGACCTTGTGCCGTGATGAGCAAACTTCTCTATAAAGTGCTTGCAGAAGAGGGGTTTGAGAATGTGGAACTCCTAGACATGACAAGTCCGAGTCTGACGAGTGTGGAAGCGTGGCAAAATATGAAAGGAAAGCAAGGAGGTTGGCACTACATGCTGAAAGATGCGGAATTAGAGCGCATCATGAAGCAACAACAAGCAGAGGGTTTCCCCACTTTGATGTTCTATGACAAATCTCATCAACTGGTGAAAACAAAAGTAGGACAGATGAGTGAAGAGGAATTGCGAAGCATGGTGCAACAAATAGTACGATGATGTGCCGAGGCATATAATTGAAAGAAAATGCCCCACTTGCTGCTATGGCAAGTGGGGATTTCTTTAGGAACAGGAAAGTTGATTACTTTTCTGTGGCAGGAGCCTTGTCGATCAAGTCGAGGAATTGATCGAGCTTAGGTGTGATGATGATTTGCGTGCGGCGGTTGCGTTGACGACCAAGTTCAGTGTCGTTGGTAGCCACGGGATTGTATTGACCGCGACCGGCTGCAGAGAGACGGTTGGGCGCGATGCCGTAGTCGTTTTGCAACACTTGAACCACGCTAGAGGCACGAAGTGCAGAGAGATCCCAGTTGTTGCGGATGTTGGGGCGAGTGATGGGCACATCGTCGGTGTTGCCTTCTACCAATACCTCAAAGTCCTTGTAGTCACCAAGGATTTTAGCAATCTTGGAGAGGGTAGTCTTTGCACGGTCGTTCACTTCGTAGGATCCCGAGCGATAGAGCATATTGTCGGCAAGCGATACATAAACTACACCCTTGAGCACTTTGACATCCACCTCTTGGAGTTCGTCGCGCGAGAGAGAACGAGTGAGGTTGTTGGTGAGCACAAGATTGAGGGAGTCGCTCTTGGTCTTAGCCTCCACAAGTTGCTTGATGTATTTGTTGGAAGCATTGATTTCGTCGACGAGCTTGGAGATGTTGATGCTACCTTGGTTGTTTTGGAGCAAACTTTTGTCGAGAGAGCCTTGGAGGGCGGAGAGCTGACGTTTGAGTTCGGAGTTTTCGCGCTGTGCATCGGCGAGGCGGTCTTCGAGACTCTTGCCGTGTGTGCGCGCTGTGGCGAGGTCTACCTGTGATTGGTTATAGAGTCCTTGGAGGTTGGTGTAATCGCCTTTGAGTTGTTGGAATTCCTTTTTGCTAACGCAGCTACCCATGGAAATCACTGCACCGAGGAAAGCTGCATAGAGAAAAATCTTTTTCATAAGCGTGAGAATATTAGTTGATGTTTTGCGGAAAAACACCATGTTGTACGAGGGCAAAGGTAAAGGATAAGGTCGATATAACCAAAATATTCTGCGAATTTTGGCAATCTGATGACGAAATCAAGTCTTTTTAGTGGAAATGTCAGGTGAATTTACTTCTCTTGTAGCAGTTTTCTGTCCTTTGGGGGCTTGTTCTGCTACAAAATCTACGATTTAATGCGATTTCTATTCGTTTATGCCGTGATTATTTGGTGGTAAGGGTGGAAATTGCTATCTTTGGATGTAATAATAAAGATATAAATATGGCATAACTGACGTTGTCAATGCGTTTGATGACGGGGAGTGCACCTAAATAATACAGATATAATGGTAAGAAATTTGTTAATGGTTAGTGCGCTAGCTTTTTCTTCACTGATGACTTTTGCACAACAACCCAATACTGCGTGGGAGAGTCTGCCCGTGCCTAGCACACCTTGGGTAGAAATGGTCTATGCTCCTGCGGCTACGACATTTCAACTTTGGGCTCCTACTGCTGAACAAGTGCGCCTAAGACTGTATAAGACTGGTCACGAAGGAAAGGCGTGGAAGACGCTAAAACTAGAAAAAGGTGCTGATGGTACGTGGTCGAAGCCTGTGAAGGGTGATCTCAAAGGAAAGTTTTACACCTTTGAAGTGAAGGTGGAAGGCAAGTGGCGCGGAGAAACTCCTGGTATCAATGCTCGCGCGGTGGGCGTGAACGGACAACGTGCTGCTGTGATCGACCTGAAAGACACTAACCCTGTGGGGTGGGAGAAGGACAAACCAGTGTATCCCCTTTTTGAAAGTGGAGCTATCTATGAGATGCATCACCGTGATTTCAGTATGAGCGATCAGGCTAATTTCAAACATCGTGGAAAATTTCTCGCTTTAACAGAGAAAGGGGTGAAGACTCTGCAAGGAAGTCCAGCTGGGTTGGATCATTTGAAGCGTTTGGGCATTTCTTATGTGCATATTTTGCCATCGTTCGACTATGCTTCTGTGGATGAAACGAAATTGGATGTTCCGCAATATAACTGGGGATACGATCCGCTGAACTATAACGTGCCGGAAGGTTCTTATTCCACAGATCCTTATCAACCTGAAGTGCGCATTCGTGAGTTCAAACAAATGGTGCAAGCACTGCACGAAGCTGGACTGAAGGTAGTGCTAGATGTGGTGTACAACCATACCTTTAACACTGAAGGCTCCAACTTTGAGCGCACGGTTCCGGGCTATTTCTTCCGCCACAAAGCTGACGGTAGTTTGTGTGATGCTTCGGGATGCGGCAATGAAACGGCTTCTGAACGTGCGATGATGCGAAAGTTTATGGTGGAGAGTGTGGAGTATTGGATGAGAGAGTATCACATCGATGGCTTCCGCTTTGACCTTATGGGGATTCACGACATTGAAACTATGCGCCAGATTCGCAAGGCAGCGGAAAAGATTAACCCCAAAGTGTTGATTTACGGAGAAGGTTGGGCGGCTGGAGCTCCTGCTTTGCCTGCTGGTGATGCAGCGATGAAAGCAGAGGTGCATCGCATGCCTGGAATTGCAGCTTTTAGTGACGAATTGCGTGATGCGCTGCGTGGTCCTTTCAGTAATGACAAACAACCGGCGATGCTTGCTGGCTTGCTAGGCAACAAAGAGAGTGTGAAAATGGGCATCGTGGGCGGTATTCCTCACCCTCAAGTGGATTATAGCAAGGTGAACTACAGCAAGTCTCCTTGGGCTGAGCAACCGCATCAGTTGATTACTTATGTGTCTTGCCACGATGATATGTGTCTGAATGATCGTATCAAGAATTCGATTCCCAATCTTTCGGAACAACAATTAGTGCGTTTGAACCTTTTGGCACAGACTTTAGTGTTCACTTCTCAAGGTGTGCCTTTCATTCAGGCTGGTGAAGAGCTGTTCCGCGACAAGAAGATGGTGCACAATTCCTTCAAATCGCCTGATTCCATTAACACCATTGATTGGAGTCGTCGTGATTCGCACAAGGAGGTCTATGCATACTATCGAGAATTGATGGAACTGCGCAGTACAGACTTAGCTTTTAGTCTGGGGGATGCGCAAAAGGTGCGTGAGTATGTGAGTTTCTTGCCTTCTTCAGAAACGTCTGTTGTTTTCCGCGTCAATGGCAAGAGTTTGTATGAACGTCACGTACTAGATTACGTTGTAGCCGTCAATTTGGGCGACCAACCAGAATCAGTGATGCTCCCTAGCAGTGACTATCTACTAGTGATGGGACTTGGCGTTGATGCTCGTTGCAACGTGGTGGATTCTAACGAAATTCAGCGTTCTGACAATGGCGAAGCTGTGCCTCAACGCTTTGTGATTCCTGCAAAATCGGCTGCTGTGTTGCGCCCATACTCTATAGTACGTATGGCAAGTAACTAATGGCTTGTCTATAAATAAGGCTCCTCCTTGTTCGATGGAATAAGGAGGAGCCTTTGTTTTGCAGATATTGTTCGACAATGGGAATGTAGTTTCTGCTATGGAAGAAGTCTGTTTTATAACAGAGAAATGAAGTTGCTCAATGGAGAAGAATGTGTACTTTAGAGCGAATGCAACAGCATTAGTTGCTTTGTTCTTGGCGAACGGGAACGCTATCTCCTACAAATTCGAAGGTGAAGTTTGTACCTCTAGCAGAAGGGAATTGGCTGCGTGGATCTACGTCTTGGCGATTTTTGAGGTGTTCAATCATGCGATCATAGCAATCTTTGGCAGAAATGGCACGAACGTAAGCAGCAAATGAAGTGTCACGGTATTGGAACTTTTGCGTTCCAGGAATGAGTACTACGCGCTTGAAGTTGATTCTACCAAAATACCAACCTTCGTTTTCTTCTTCCAAGGCATTGACGCGTGGGTCTTTGCGTACGGAGGATGGTGCGGGATATCCTTCGTGTGACTGTGCGTTGGCATTCTTGTTGTTGGCTTTAAACTCTTCCAAACTATTGGCAGTAGTCTTGATGAGGATAAAGTAAACGCGCGGGCGCACTTTGTGTCGTTTGGGGTAGGTGATATCGCTGTTGATGTATGCGGTCAGTTCTTCAACAAGTCGGTCGTCTACATTGATTTCTTGAAGCGAAGCTAGGAAACTAAAGAGTTCGTCAGGGCTGTGAACTACAATTTCGTTGTCAAAATAGCGAGCGTATATGTTCATAATAGGCGTAATGGTTGCTTGGGGTGGTTATTCTTTCTCTATAACAGCAATTAGCTTCTCAGAGGTGTAGCAATATGGACAATATAAAACTGGAGAAAGAAAGTCCTTAATTGTGTTCAATATACGAAAAAGCGAACTGCTTTGGGCAATTCGCTGAGAGCGGAAAACGAGACTCGAACTCGCGACCCCAACCTTGGCAAGGTTGTGCTCTACCAACTGAGCTATTTCCGCAGAATGTGAAGAGGAGGAGACTCG